>ERZ650308.104-NODE-104-length-44717-cov-7.813197_pt1 | contig 44717 bp, 50 predicted proteins | sample MGYA00376244_ERZ650308 | MGnify/ENA primary metagenome ERZ650308 (study PRJEB26733, sample SAMN07839295) | wastewater metagenome | biome: small river; feature: stream; material: water | place: USA: North Carolina | collected 2016-04-26 ... | reverse complement strand
CCTGCATAAAATTTACTGGACGCGACTTAGCTGTCACAGTATCTAGCTCACTTGTTGCTTTGTTAATGTTGGCACAGAAAGTTGGCGAAACTGAAGAATTAGCCGCTGAGAATGAACGTTTGGTTAAGACTAAAATGCAAATTGGCTCTAAACGTGAGGCAACTGCAATGTCTAACGCTGGAGTTATGGCTAAAAAGGTAAAACAACTTGAAGCACAACTTAGTTTACCCAAAAATGATTATGCGTATGCAACAATTTTGGCGATTCAAAGCAGATTAAAGTATATAAAAGTTAGTGGTTTAAAATTAACATATTTTTGTAATCGAAATGGTCTAGTTATTAAAGATATTCCTGATGACCGCTATGGCGCAGTTCACTCATACCCAGCACAAGCTTGGAAAGATGTGTATCAAATTGATATTAATGCAGTTTTGAATAAGGTGGCATAAAATGGCAAAGAAATTTAGTGAGTATTTTAATGGTCGATTAGTACGTTTTTTGGAACATGAAGATAAGTTGTATGTTGATTCAGATGATTTAGCATTATTGTTTGAAAAACCAACGCAACATTAATTTATATAACCACCTTCGGGTGGTTTTTTTATTGTGGGTATAAAAATGTCTATTATTGATAAGTTAAAAAATATTGGCTCGCTTGGAGGTTTTGGTGAGATTGTTTTTACAGTTAATCCATTTCAAACGATAACATTTAATAATGCAGAGCATACTTCATCAGTTGAATATGCAGAACATCAAATTATTGGTAATAAACCGAAGCTTGAACAAACTTATCTTAATGCAGACGAGGTGTCAGTTGATATTAAATTATCTAGTTTGTTAGGTGTGAATCCTAAGAAGCAGTTAAAGATTTTTGATGAGTATATGAATGATGGTGATGTGTACGATTTAATTTTAGGTAATGGAATGCAGGAATCAAACGTCTTAGGAGAGTTTGTAATTACTTCATTATCAAAAAAGTACAAAGAGGTGAACTTTTTAGGTGATGTGACTGAAATTGATTTGACTGTTCATTTTAAAGAGTACCACTGATGATTCTTACTATAAATATAGATCAGGATACTAAGCCTACAATAAATTTTGCTCCAGAATCAACGTTAGATGAAATCATTCAGAATGTTCAAAATATCTTTAAACAAGTTAAAGGAACAATACCTTATCAAAGAGATATGGGCTTCGATGAGGATATTATTGATTTACCTGTTCAAAGCGCAATCATGTTGTATCAGATATCAATGCTGAAACAAGTTAAGCGTTACGAGCCACGCGTTAAAATTAAAGGATTTGATTGGAGTGGTAGCAATTTAGTTAACGGTAATTTGAATCTTAAGATAATAATTTATATTAATGAAGGTGATTTATGAGTGAAAGTAGATTTGGTCTGCCTGATGTCATTTTTGCAGATAAAGATCCAGAAGTTATTAAAGCACAATTAGCTGCAAGATTTACAGAATTATCAGAAAGAGAATTAGCGGATGCAGATCCGATTATGACGCTATTTAATACTATTACCGCGCAATTGGTTGGGGTTCGCGCATTGATAAATTTTACTGGTCGACAAAATTTGCTTGCATATTCAAAAGATAAATATCTGGATCAGAAAAATTTAGACTTTGATTTAAGGCGTTTTGAATCGGTAAAGGCGGCTGTAACGATTAGATTTACATTTAATCAATTACAAGACAAAGACGAAGTCATCCTTAAAGGTACCAAAGTAAATGCGGATACTAAAGTTTATTTTGAGGTACCAGAGGACATAATTATAAAAGTTGGTGAGAAATCTAAAGATGTTACTTGTCTTGCTACTGTTGGTGGAACTATTGGTAATGGTTATTTACCTGGTACAATTATTTCACAGTTTAGTCCACTGCCATTCATTGCAGGAGTTGTTAATATTGATATTTCTGCTGGTGGTGTAGAGAGTGAGTCTGATCAAGCATTTGCTGAACGTAGGCTTGTTGCTCCACATGCATTATCTACTGCTGGACCTGATAAAGGTTATGAGTATTGGGCACGAACTGCAAGCTCATCTATTATTGATGTTGAGCCATATTCGCCAACGCCTGGTGTAGTGCAAATTATCCCATTAATGATAGATGGTAGATTTCCTACTCAGGCTGAATTAGATTTAATTACTCAAGCTTGTCGACCTAGTGATAGACGCCCATTAACCGATAAAGTAGAAGCAATTACACCTTTGTCCGTTGATTATGAAATAAAGCTTACTTATTGGATTAGTTCAAAAGCAGAAATGGACACTAATCAAATACAAGAAAACATTAAGAAATCTGTAGAGAACTTTATTTACTTAACTAAAACTAAGCTTGGTCGACCGATTAATCCATCCGTATTAGAGAACATGATTATGGCAGCAGGAGCACGCCGAGTTAGCATAGAAAGCCCATTACAAGCTGAACTTACGAGTTTACAGGTCGGTAATAATATAGTTTCAAATGTTATTTTTGGTGGTATTGAGAGAGATTACTAAAATGGCAAATATTTTTGATACTAAGTTAACTGATTTATTGCCCGTGGCGTTTAAGTCTATTGATGAAATTAACTGGATATGTGAAGCAATTCAACCTGAAATTGACGAAATATTAGTTGAGATAAACAAGTTGTTTTTTGCTGATTTCAATAACCTAGACGATTTAGTGCTGGATTATCTTTTAATTGAAGCTGGCATTGGCGGCTCTATTGAAAATTCATTTATTCAGAACCGCGATGACAAGATTAAGTTTTTAAAAAACTATGTCAAGTTAAATCAGCTGCGTGGTACTAAAGACGGTATTTTACATGCAATTGAAATGCTTGGTATCAATGCCGAGGTTACTGAGTGGTTTGATATTCCAGAAGAATTACAACCTTATTGGTTTAAATTAAAAATATTTAGTGATAAAGCTTTTACAGATGAATCTTTAAGATTAATTAGGGCATATGTTAAAGAATATAAAAATACTAGAAGCTGGTTTAAAACTGAAATTAAACAAAATTATTTATCAGATATTTATCCAGTAGCTGTGATGCAAAGACGAATAATTTATTCTAGCAAGGCTGAATTTACAACGTCTATTCCTTCAAGTATTTATCCATTAATTGTGAATAAGCAGAGGCTAGGTTTAAAAGGAAGATTTGATGTCAAGTAAAACAATTGTGACAGATATTGGTAAAGCACTGATTGCCAAAGCAACTGCTGAAGGCACTACAGTAAAAATGAAATATTTTGCTGTTGGTGATGGTGCTGGTCAAGAATACACACCAACTGGTCATGAAAGCAAATTAGTTAAAGAGAATTGGCGCGCTAATATTGGAAGTATCTTAGTTAATCCTAAAGACAGTAAAGAACTATTTATTGATACTCCAATTCCAGAAGATGTTGGTGGTTGGTGGATTCGTGAATATGGGGTTTTTGATGATCAAGATAATTTAATTTTAATTGGTACACCTAATCCATTTTATAAATCAAAAGCAGAAGAAGGTGACATCCTTGTCGTAGATTTTAATTTATCTTTAACTTTACAGAATATTGCTAGTATTGAATTTAGCATTGATCCTAAAGCTTACGTCACACATGAATATTTAGAAAATGCGGACTATCCAGTTAATGGAAAAATTTCTTATAAACAGCGGCCACAGTTATTAGATAGTGAGGTTGCTACTTTAAAAGATATTGACGGAATAAAAGTTTTTCCAGACATTCAAGATGATGGCAAAGGAACTGTTACTGTTCAACAACCGAATGGAAAGGGGGCTGTGATGCGCTTTCTTAATGTTGATGCACCAGAGATTTATACTGAAATAGATGGTGAGCTTGGTGAGGTGCGAATTCATGGTGGCAAATTAACGGGTTATAAATCTTAATTTTATTTTAAAGGTATTCAAATGTATCAAGTTAACAAAAAGACAGGTGATCTAAAACAATCAGCGACACTATCAAAGGGCTATACCGAAGTCAGTAGTGAGTATTATGAAGATTTAAAAGAATTAAATCTTGAAAGTAGGCGCAATCATTTAAATGAGGATGGTAATTTTGATAATCTTACAGCCAAGAATATAAAGATTAGTAAAGAAGGTAGCGATAAGTCTTTTACCAGTGATGGTGAGACAAATGCGACTAATTCAAGTTACTTAGGCGTTCATAATGACGGTGTAACGGCTACAAAAACTTTTGAACTTAACGCAGAAAAAGGTAGTGGTTCGTTTTCTGGTCAATTAGATTCAGATACGCTGGTTGTTAAAAATAAAGCTAGCGGTAAATCACAAAAAGGTAATGTATCGGAATTTGCCACTCTTGAAGACCTAGCAGGATCTACAGCTGATATTAAATCACCTAAAGATACGATAGCTGTTACATATAATGGTAAAACTATTAACCTTGATGCGAAACTTGCAACGGCTGTGAAAGCTGGGATTGCTTTATTTCCAATTGGCAGCGGGTTAACCATCAACGAGAAAGGTGAAGTCTACCTTGATGGTGCTATTGCTCCATTTAAGTATATTGATTTGTGGAATGCGGCAACCAATACTCCTACATTAAGTGACGTGACTGGTAAACCTGAAACATTCTATATCGTACACGTACGCGGTTCACAAAATTTAGGTTCTGGTAGCATTACCTTTGAAGTTGGTGACTGGGTCTTATGTCAAGAAGATATTGGTGGTAAACCTAAATACGCTAAAGTACCAATGTCAGAAGTGCTAGGTGCTATTACTGCAAGTATGATCAAAGCTGGTACTCTTGGTAAAGGTATTGCGATGGATACGGACCAACCAATTAAAACTTCTGCTGGTATGGAGGCTGATACTATTAAAGCTAACACAGTAACGTTTAATACCGTAATTATTACAGGTTCTTTGATAGGGCAAAAATAATATGTATGCAGTTAATAATTTAGATAAACATGATGTGATAGTGTGTGTTGATATTCCTGATGGTTACACGGAAATATCAGAAGAACTATACCTTGAATTGGCTAATGAAGTGGCTGCAATTAGCGATAAAGGTGTGGAGAACTTTAACGTAAAAGGTTTTAATGCTACTGATCCTGAACCATCTTTTAGCCTAGATGCTCAAGAAGGTAAAATTGTTGGTGAAATAATTCAAGCTAAGACCACAATGTTAGCTCCAACCGCTGTTGAAACTAAGGGTCTTAATGTAGTTAATATTGACTACTTAAAAAATACTTTAACAGCATATATTACCAAAGTTGTTGCAGATGCGACTTACCAAGCTAAACTGGGATTTGTTCCTGTGCAGCAAGGGACTGGAATTGGTCAATCTGCGAATTTGGTTAAGATTGGCTACGACGGTAAAGGTCGAACAAAAATAACTATTGATGTTACTGATTTTGGGAATATTGTTACAGATACTTACTTGAATGCTGGAACTTTACCTGCTTCTTTCTCAAGTTTATCATCCGTTGGAAGTCTTGTAGCTAATGGTGGTATATCAGCTAATAATACAATAGGCATTACAAAAGGTATTTTAGCTGTATCTGGTAGCGGTGATGCAAATGGGTATGGTATATCTATTAGCACTCCAAATGGTATCTATGCTCCAAATGGAACTTCTCAATTTGGCACTATAACTATGGGGCAACGTGCTACTGCTAACTTGGGAATTATTTATCCTAATGTACCTAATTGTACGACTCATTTTACAATGGGATTCGGTTGGGATGGTTCTCGTGTCAGATATTTGGTTGACAATAATCCAGCAGCTTCTGGTGCTTTAGCACTTCTTAGTGATCTAGCTAACTATATGCCAGTCATTACCCATACCAATCTTTATGCTGATCATGGTAGCACCAGAGATTGGAGTTTTACAAGAAGCATACCAGCTCCAGCATCAAATCGTTTAATTCGAGTCTATCCATCTACCTTTAGTGGTGGCGGTGGTGGTGATCAACGCAGTGCTTTTTGGGCTAATGTTACTGATGGTACAGATTTTGTGATATCTGGTGCGAATACAGCCAATACATTGGGTAATGGTATTCAGTATTCATACATTACCAGTGCTATCGGTGGCGTGTTAAATGAACCAGCTTACTTTATTGAACGTAAAGATGATGGCATTATCTGTGCAACTATCACGACTTATTCAATTGATGAGTGGTTAGAGTTTTTACAAAGGGATAATTTGCTTGAAGTTACACAACAACTTGCAAATGATGTTACCAACTTGTCGTTTGCAAAGTGCAATGTTGCTACTTATGACGGTACACAGCTAAAGTTTAAATACACAGATCAAGAACTAAAAATAATAATTGATAATTTGGAGTTAAACAACAAAGTTAGGTCTTTGCTAAGTCGGAGTGATAAGCTTGAATTGCCACCTTATATAAATATCATGACAGAGATAGAACAGCTCGCATTTAAAGAATGGCGAGCTTTTTTATTAGATGTTGCAATGGGTAAGCTTAAAACATTGCCTGAGACACCAGAGTTTATTAAGAAATTACTCGAGTTATGATGTGTATCAATTCAATTTTAATAGCCGATAAAGCAACTACAAACGTGGTTGCTTTTTTTATTGAAGGATGATGGCATGAAAGTAATGCTACAGGTAACTGATTTGAACCGCGAGATTGATTTCCATCAACTACAAGATGCAGGAACTTACGGTTTACCAGCAGACGCAGTTTATTTAAATGCACCTGACTTTAAAGGTGACTCAACGTTGATTGTTGTACCTTCATACCGCACGGATGGCACTAAAGACGTTCACCATACCTTGTTTACGCAAGATTCACAGATTTATTCTGAGTTTTATTCTGGTACAGATAAGAAATGGTCGGAATGGGTAAAAGAAGCTGGCGGAGTTGATGGAGCTAAACGTATTAATGTTACAAGTGATGGTAGTGTTAAACAAGTTAGTGAATCAACCTTTGATCCAGATACTAAAACCATTACCGTCAACCTAATTTCAACAGGTGGTGGCCAAAAAGGCGACAAGGGAGATAAAGGCGATAAAGGTGACCAAGGAGACACTGGGCCACAAGGTGAAATAGGTCCAGAAGGTAAGCAAGGTAAAACTGGGGATACTGGAACTCCTGGTAAAGATGGCGCAACTGGTCCAGCTGGTAAGGATGGATCTCAGGGTGCTAAAGGTGAAAAGGGCGATCCTGGTGCTGCATACAGTTCTGAAACTTTAGAAATAGATAATTCTAAGGCGAAGGTTGAGTTATTAACTGATGAGACATTAGCGTTTGATAATAAACAGCTCTGCTTGAGCCAAGAGTTTTTAAATGATTTAACTGAAGCTCTTGATGAACTTGATACAACAGCAGGCAATGCTTTAGGTCTGGCAGAAAATGCAATCGTTGATGCTAAAGATGCTAAGAAACAAGCTGATTTAGCTATCCAAGAAATTAAAGACGTAAACTTAGATTTAAAAGACGTTAGGACGACTGCCAATGCGGCTAAAGCAACTGCTGATAAGGCTGTGCAGAAGTTGATACCTAAAGAAACTACCACCGTAAAAATGAAAGTTACAGAAGGTACAAATAAAGAATTTGAAATATCTGCGGAGCTTGTAAATCCAATACCAACACCAGATAATAAAATAGCCTTATATAACTTTGTTTACGGTAAAGGTTATAACATTGTCTACGATAAAGCGGTCATTCCGTCTGTGTCAGTAGTTAGCGTTAAAGATAAAATCCCAAGTAAAGAATTATCAATTAGTGTGACTTATATTTTAGATTCATTCTACCCTGACTCTGGAAAGTACTTGGTGGTATGTATTAACCTTGGTAAAACAACTGTTAAAATTAAAGGTACAGATACAGTTGTGTCTAAAGACTTATTGGTTTATAAGCGTTTCTTAATTGAAGTTAAAACACCTACTAAGGCTTTATTTGTGGATACTGATTATGTATCCTTTAAATTTGACCCAACTGTAATATTTGCGAATCCAGAGTTATGTAACTTTAATCAAGAATTAATCAATATTACTGCATCCAGTTACGAATCTGCTGGATATATTGATAACTATCCTGTGTGGATTGATGATGCTAATCCTAGTGGCACTTCTTGGAGCAAGCTTGGTAAAGCTGGTACTGGTGGATTAATCACATTGGCTAATCAATCATATTTTTATTATGACGGACGACAAGTTAATGCTGGCAATCTGGTAGTTGATTTTACGATTGATATGCAGCGTAATATATTTACAAATGGCTTTACCAAGTATCTTGTGTTTAAAGGCGAGACTACTGAGGCGCTTCCATTGCATAAACTTAAAATTATTATTAAAGCTAATTCTGATACCAACATTCAATCAAATGTGCCTTACAGTGTTTTGAATAAAAAGGAAACCGCCTTTGTCTTTGATATGTCTAATGCTAAAGATAATGTTAGAAATCAAGTTGCGGTAACGTTAGTTTGTACCAATAATAGCTTAATGTTAATGGCATTCCAATTTGCCGAAGTATCAGTTAAGTAAGAAGGTATTTATGAATAGCGGTCAATTGTGACCGTTTTTTATTTGAAGTGTATGGGCGTATTTAAAATTAAAACTGTTGTGTATTAGATTGGAGGGGTAAGTGTGGGAACTTATTGGTGAAATATTTAAGGGGTTAAGCCCTGATCATAAATTTTGGATAATCATGGCAATAGTGTTAGGTGTAATGTGCTGGGGTGCAATTGCTATGATTACCAAATCGGTAGTTAATATTGGTTTTATTAAATTAAATAATAAGGAAACAGATAATGAAAAGAATTAGTGATTTAACACAAGAACAAAATAACGTATTACACAAAGGTCTAGGACTATTGTGTATTCTATGCTTACTAGGCTTGGCCATCTTTGATATTGACCGTTCTACAGATGCAGTTAGTATCATGTCAGCTGGTAGCACCAGCCATCTTTATACAACAAATCCAAGTCTAATGCCTGTTGGTATTTTATGGGCAATTGCGGGAATTTTTGAGTTTTATTTATTTTTAACACTTAGTCATAGCAAGCTAATTTGGGGATATCGAGCTTTGGTGGTTTGTGTAATTCCATCGTATATTATTTATAAAGTTAAGCTTCTTGGTGTTGAATTATACAGTGCGGATATTTTTGCCTTTGTGGCAATTCCAATTTGCCAAATTACTTTAATAGTAGTTGGTGAAATTGGCAGAATTAAAGACAAGTTGTTACAAGATGAGGAAGATCAATGCAAGGTAAAAAATTAACTAATTTATTAGCGGTAACTCTTTGCTTATTTTTGGCCAGTTGTTCATCAACTGGCTATTTTAATCCACAACCAGTTATTAGTTATTGTCCGAGTAGTGGTTTATCATTATCGTGTAGATTTGGAAATTGAGGAGTTTAAATGAATAACTATCAACTGTCGCCCGCTGGGGCGGCTTTTATTTTACGTGAAGGGCATGAGGGGGTTAGATTAAAACCTTATTTGTGTTCGGCTGGAGTGCCCACTATTGGTGGTGGTTGCACTACGTATGAGAATGGTAAGAAAGTCACTTTACTAGACCCAGCTATAACCATGGAAAGAGCTTTGACTTTATTTCATAACCGAGCAAAAGAATTTGAACTTTGCGTTAATCGTACAGTTCAAGTGAAATTAGAGCAGCACCAATTTGATGCTTTAGTTTCGTTGGCCTTTAATTGTGGTGTAGGCACACCCAATAAAAATGGCTTTAGTCGCCCATGTGAAGTGCTTCGCTGCCTAAATGCTGGTGATGAGAAAGGCTTAATTGAGTGGTGGCAAAAATCATTTGTAACAGCTAATGGTGTAATCTCTAAAGGATTACAACTTAGACGTTTAGATGAATTAAAACTTTATTTAAACGGTAAATATAACTAACTTAAAAAGGAATTATTATGTGTTCAAAAGTAAATTACTATAACCCTAAAAAGAAAATTGCATTGGTGGTTAGAACCATGGATTTTGCAAGCCCAACAGGGATGCAAGAAGCATTGTTTAATGCAAATGAAACTTATAGCAATCCGATGGATGGTACAGAAGCTAAAACTAAATTTAAGTTCTTAGGTAAATACTCTGATATTGGATTCACTGTATTAGGTAAACACTACGGCGCTCGTGCTGTATCTGATGGAGTTAATGATCAAGGTTTAGCATTAGCTACATTATGGAATGCTGGAACTCGTTTTGATACATCGGTAAAACAACCAGCTGACTGTTTTAGTGGCTTAACCTTACCGATTCAGATTTTAGGCTCATGTGGCTCTGTTGATGATGTTCTTAAAATGTTTGAAGCTGATAAAGTTGATTATTACACTATGGCAGGTGTTCCTGCAATTAAGTATGTGTCTAAAAAGCGTGTAAATATTCCAACTAAAGAACTTCAGGGATTCGCTACTATTCATCTTGGCTTATTTGATAAGACTGGTAACCAAATGGTGGTAGAGTTTGAAAATGTAAACGGTAAAGATGGGGTAGCAGTATTCTATCCAGATCCATACGGTGTATTAACCAACGCTCCACACATCACATGGCAACATGAGAACCTACGTAACTATGTTGGCTTGACTGGCAAATTTAACGTAACTGAGGGTGATTTTATGGGTGTTAAAGTTGATACAACTGGCTTTGGTAATGACTTGCGTTCATTACCTGGTGACAATACGCCACCTAGTCGTTTTGTTCGTTTGGTGGTAAACAAAAACTTAATGCTTAAAAACGGTGAGTTTGAGACGGTAGACACCGCTATGGCAGCTTTAGACACTTTAATTGGTTCTGTAGTGTTAGCGGAAGGCACGAGTGCTAACCATGGAACAATTAAAGCAGATGTTGATTCAACTTTGTGGATTTCAATGTACGATTGCATGAATTTCAAAATGTATAAGAAAACACCAGCTTCACCAAACTGGCAAGAGATGCAATGTAAGACAGTTAAGCTTGAAATGTCACCAAGTGAATTACAAGCTTGCTATTCTGAGTTAACTGCTTAGTAATGAAGCTGCTGCTGTAATGGTGGCAGCTTTATCTCTTAATAAAAATTATATGGAGTAATCATGGATAAAGATTTAGAAACTGCAATTAGTAGGGTAGCTGAATTTTTTAAGAATGACGAAGCAAAAACACTGCTGTGGTTTAAAACTAAAAATCCACAATTGGCTGATTTCACTCCAATTGAAATGATTCAATCTGGTAGGGCTAAAAGGTTAATAGATTTTATTAATTTCTGTTTAGATTGATGAGTATTAAAAATATGTGGCGGGGTTTTACGACCGCCAAACTTTAAATTAGCAGATTATCAATAGCTTTTTCTAAGGCTTCTTTTTTTGTACAACTTAGTCGCTCTGCAAGTAAGCCCAGTTTCTCGTTATATTCTACAGTAACTTCAATTTTAGTTTTTAAGCTTTTTGTTTTTTCACGATAACGTTTATCTGCTTCTTTTTGCGCTTCTGTACGTGACATAATTTACTCCAAACAGGGTGGGTTTGAAACCCACCCTAGATTTTACTTTTGTTTTTTATCATTTTTGTATCTCTTATAAGCAGATACAACCCAGTAACTACAACCAATGGCGGTAATTGCTGATAGAATTAAACTTAGATTATCTAACATATTTTACTCCAAAAATTAGATTATGTTAAAATAATGATAGAGCTAAAAGAGGGGCGAACCCCTCCGAGCTACAGCTTCTCTATAATTTTTGTTATCAGTTCGACTAAAGCCGTAACCAAAACTATGATTGCTGTAATTAGCTCTACTTTGTTTTTCACATTTATAACCTCCTTTCTTTAACTTACAACGATATTATATCACGTACGTGATAGCGAGTCAAGAGGTAAAGTAATATATTTATATTGTTTTATAAATATATTTGTAAAAATACAACAATAGCCTAAGTATTATTACTGGGCTATTGTTTTACATATATGGTATATAGATGTTAAACTGTTAATTAAATAATTTCTTTGGGATGTAACTATGTCGACTATAACTAAATCAGCGCTAAATAAGGCTGGTGATTTATTGCGCATTAATCCTAAAGATACAAATGCTTTATATAAGTTATCCCAGTGGCGAGCAAGTCATGCACATCCGCTTTCGTTAGCGTTTAACTTAATTAAAAAGTATACAAATGAAGTAGGTAATCATGCTTTATATGGTCAACGCTTAAAACGAATTAGCTCCATTCTTCACAAATTAAATAGAAATAGTGAGATGAAGTTATCTCGTATGCAGGACATTGGTGGATGTCGTGTAATTTTGTCCGATTACGATAAAGTATTTAATTTGCAGTCTTTACTAAAAAAAAGTAGATCAATAACAGAAAAAGATAATTATATACATTATCCTAAATATGATGGATATAGAAGCATTCATCTAATTTATAAATGCGGCAGTAACGACCCAGAATACAGTGGGCTTAAAGTAGAAATACAGCTTCGCACCAAATTGCAGCATGCATGGGCTACAACAGTTGAGATCGTTGATATCTTTGAAAATCAAAATTTAAAATTAGGTAATGGCAGTGAAGATTGGAAAGAATTCTTTAGATTAGTCTCAGATGAGTTTGCACGACTTGAAGGTCTTCCTGTAATAGATAGGCAAGGTAACAAAGTAAGATTAAAAGAGCTAACTGATAGTCTCTGTGTTATTGATAAACTAAATAGTTACCGTGGAACTATAAAATTAGGTGATACTCATCCGACCGTAGGTAAAGCTGAATTTTCAATATTACAGCTAAATTTGGATACTCACACAGGTGAATTAATGATTTATCATGATTTAGAAAGTGCAAAAGATGAATACCTTAATTTAGAAACTAATTATATGAATAATGATAGGGTGAACATACTAATGTTGCGAATGTCTGATGTTAAGCAAATTAAAAAGACATATCCTAATTATTTTGCTGATTCAGTAAAATTTGTTGAGACATTACAAAAAATAATAGCCTAACGTTAAAAGCTAGATCATTTCATTTTGTTTTGATTTAGTAAAAGTTTGGACATTAAAAAACCCGCTAGATGCGGGTTTGAAATTTGATCTTGGGATTTTCATCTCCATGGACTTTAAAATGTGTGCAATGACTAACATTGTAAATCCGTTACCAGTCATCTTATAACGTTGCGAGTTGCTAATGATGACTTGATTATATTTCATATCAACTCCATAGGCGGTGTAATTATCTGGGTAACTTTGCAGACGTTCACATTCAATAGGTGTTAATTTACGGTAATCAATACCATTTGATAGATGATTATTATCTTGCCAGCTATTTGATGTTAGAGTTGGCGATTTGTCCATGAAAGTACCACCATTATTAAACCCTCGCGGTTTTTGTATAATCGATACAACTAAACTAGTTTTTGGTATTGTTGTTATGCAATTACTTTTGCCATCGTTACGTACTTCAATACGTTGTTCGGTTAGTCCAGACATAGTATCAACTTTATTATCTGCACGTTTACCATCAATTAAGTATCTACCGCGCTGTGCGCCACCTGTAACGTATGTACCATTCCAGCTTGCATATTGTCGTGCTGTTTGAGTCAATGCCTTATCTGGATTTATGGCGGTATACTTCTTTTTTAATCTCATCGGGTTAGTAATCCACTTTATTTCATTCTCACCGATAAAGCTTGAATCATCTGGATTATCAACAATAATGTCTTTAAGTAAAATTCCCTGGTCTTTTGGCTGTGGGATACTAATCTGATAAACTTTACCATCTTTATACCCACCAACCCAATAGTTTCGTTTACGATTTTGTGCTGTTAATATGGCAGAATTAATTACCGTGGGCTTTATACCAATTAACTCATTAATTTTGGCTTCAATGTCTTTTTTCATAATTACATTCTCAAGTAAAAAATACTTAGGTTGTAATTCATTAAGCAACCTAGCTACCTCAAAAAATATTTTACCTCGAGGGTCGTCAAAGTTTAATTGCTTACCGGCAAGGCTAAATGATTGACAGGGGAATCCAGCCACTAATAAATCAATTTTTGGCAACCCAAAAAAATCAACTTTGTTTATATCGCCAAGTCTGATAATTTCAGGGTAGTGGAATCTTGATACAGATTCAGCATATTTATCTATTTCTGACGCAAAATAATTTGTTGGTTTAATTCCTAAATGTTCAAGTGCTGCCATAGCACCTGACATTCCATCACATAAGCTAAGTACATTCATATGTTCACCAAATAAAAAAGCCCCACTTTATTAGTGAGGCTATTAGAAATGTTGCTTGTTTTTAATCCATCAATAAAATTTAAAGAAAGATGAATGATTTCTTATTTAGTATAAGTATGTTAAAATAATTTCATTTTATATAAAGGAGATATTTATGGAATTTGATATAAATAATTTACATAACATGTTGCAAGATTCAGCTAATTTGGCGACTACTCTAGTAGGTTTAAACTCATTAAAGAGTTGTATGCAAAATTTTCTGAAAGACAAAAAAAAGAGTGATAAGTTTCTTTTACATGAGGACCAAAGATTATTAATTTTCAATGCAGTTGATGCAGTACGTAATGCGCTGAGCTCTACAGAACAGTTTATAAAACTTTGTGAGCGTGCAGACCATAATAATAGAATTCCCAATACGTATTTAAGTAGTTTATGGGAGACTGCTGCCACTCAATTACAACAAATTGATATTCCTGAAATGCTTAACTTCGCTAATATAGCCATGTATAAATCTCAATTCTGGAATGATCCACTTCTTTTTAAAAACGCTTCAGATCATATTATTTCTCAAATGGCTATTAAGAAGGTAACTAAAAGCTATAAAGAACTTCAAAATTACCTAATTAAGATTTAATCTGTTTACCAAATAAAATGGTCGCATATAAATGCGACCTGTTAATAATAGCTTCTACCTTTCCAACTACACAACAACTCTGGTTCAAGTTGATACTGTCCAAAGTTTTCATCTTGGACTGTATAGTTGATTCCATTGTGATTGAATTGTTCGCCCACAACAAGTCCGTGTTTTGCGAGAGGGTGGTTTGATTTAATTTTCATGTTATAATCTCTTTCTAAATAAAAAGAGCATTAACTATTAAATTTTCTTTTTTAAAAAACTTAATGGTGAATGCTTTATAAATGGCACAATTTTGGCACAGTGTGAAAAGTATGTTAATAATATCTATTCATCTCAGTACCTTGGTTTTGTAGTGTGTGATTCCTGTCGGGTGCACCAGCACTGTTCTGTAAATTCACGTAACTATCTGATTTAATTTAATCTTGATTCGTTTTTGCGTTTGTTTTTCTCCCAAAATTTAACCAAATTTGACGTAATTTAACCTAATTTAACACGATTTATGGCACAGCATTTGGCACAATGGGTTGAACCTATACAAGTAGTTTTTTACCTTTAACTGCAGAAATAAACCTTGCATAGAATTTATAAATAATTTCTGGTGTTTCATGTCCTACCATTCTGTATAGTATCAGAGGACTATTTCCACGCATAAGCATGTAGCTGATAAATGTGTGCCGTATTTGATAAGGGCTTCTGTATTTTATGCCTGATTTTATTAATGCTTCACGCCAATATCGATCAAACCCATCTGTTCTCAAGTAGTTTTTACCTTTAGGTGTTTTAAATACTCTTTTATCTTAAATGGACAGGAGAGCGCTATGTTGAGCTGTACCGATGGTACTCCTGTGGGGACTGGCTCTGTGGTAGCGAGCCAAACTGCGGTTAAGATAATGGGGACTACGATTGATATTGGTGGTGCGATTACGGTTATAGGAGGTCCTGGACAGCCTAATGTTCAATTAAATTCAGTTTTGACTGATATAACCGAAGCTAAAACAGGTCAAGCGCAATTAATGGCACAATAAGGCAGTTGGAAGCTCAGATGTTGGGATTAAAGATATCTACGGAGGCTTCAAGGTCTGCAGCGATGTTTGAGAGTGAGTTGCTAACTGCTTCTGCTTATTAATTTGAGAGATATTTTAAAATGGCTACCAGTTATATGGTAGCCATTTTATTTTAAATTGAAGATTTGGTTTTGTCAGAATTTTGTAACAGCTTCTTGGTAAAGCGCATGCCAATTAATGCCTGTAGAATTACTAATAATCCTAAGCATGCTAATGGATTACCGTAGTGTGACATTAATGAAATAAATCCGCTCCCAGCTGAACCTCCGAGCATTTGAATGCAAGCATAGACTGCTCCAGCAGTACCAGCACTTTTATTAAATAAACTTAGCCCTCCAGCGCTGGCATTAGGATATATAAATCCACATCCCCAGATCATAATGACTAATGGAATGATAATGGTATAGATATGAAATGCGTTGAATATCCCACAAAGCAAAAATAGTACACCACTTATACCTAATAAAATAACGCCAGTATGAAGCATTTTATCAATTCCACGATGATAAATCATTTTGCTATTAACATAGCTTGAGATGACCAATGTGCCAGAAACAATTAAGTTAGTATAACCAAACATTTCAGGTGATAAACCGACTTTAACTTGAAGTAAATATGGTGAAACTGTTAAATAAGCATACATTGAGCACATAGCAAAAGTCGTAATTGCGTTATAACGAAAAAACTGTCCGTTAGTTAGCACATCTTTATAGTCTAAGAGCAAGAATTTAAATGGACGCTCAAGTTTTTCATGGTTAGTTTCTGGTAGTTTTTTTAATGTATAATATAAAAACGCCAGAATATAAACTAATAGAAATCCAAAACTAACCCGCCAGTTTGAATATTTCTCAATATAGCCACCAATTACTGGAGCCAGTGATGAGGCAATTGGGATTGCTATTCCTAAAAGTGCACCGAATTTTGCCATTTCTTCTTTATCTGTGCAAATATCTTTGGTTACAGCACGCATTGTTGAACCAACCCCGACTAATGCAACACCTTGGAGTAGGCGTGATGCAAATAAAATTTCAAGATTAGTCGAAATCATTGCTACCAAACATCCAATTGCCGCTAAACCTAAGCTCCACAGAATTACTGGACGACGCCCAATGCGATCCGAAATTGGCCCAAAGAATAAAGCACCGATACTAAATCCAACTGTGTAAAAGAATATTGTATATTGAACCATGCTTAGGCTGGTACCAAAATAAGTCGCCATACTTGGCATAGATGGAAGATAAATGTCGGTTGACATTTGTGGAAGTGCCCAAACTAAAACAATGACCACTTTGAAACTGAAAGGTATTTTTGTTTGCATGATAATTTAATATGATCTTAAACTGAATGGTTGGAAAGGAAGGTGATTCTATCATAAATAGAATCGTGAGGCTTAATTAATTATGAATTAAATGTATTTCTATTAAGTGTAATATGTAAGTAGTTATTCAAAATTTAAGGCTAAATAACAAATACAATGCTTTTTATCCATCATTTATTTGTGTTGGTAGTGATTAATTTAGAGTTGTTTTTAAAGATGTGTCTAAATTTAAATGAAATAAATTTTATAGATAAAAGGATTTAAAAATAATTACTTACATTTTAGTCAGGGTTTTACCTTGCTTGGATTCTCAAAAATATTTTGACAAAAAGAAAATGCTTATGGCATAATAAGCTCCTCGACGAAAAGAGGGTGGTAGCAACCGCGATATGCGGGAGTAGCTCAGTTGGTAGAGCACAACCTTGCCAAGGTTGGGGTCGCGAGTTCGAGTCTCGTCTCCCGCTCCACTATGCACAAGTGCGCCCGTATGTGTGGCGGGGTGGCAGAGTGGTTATGCAGCGGCCTGCAAAGCCGTGGACGCCGGTTCGATTCCGACCCCCGCCTCCAAAACACAGATGGTGTCTAACAGTGCCGCGATGGCGAAACAGGTAGACGCAAGGGACTTAAAATCCCTCGGAAAGTGATTTCCGTGCCGGTTCGATTCCGGCTCGCGGCACCATCTAATTCTACCAAATCAATTTCCCCACTTCATAGTTGTAATATTTAAATTTAATCCTGATACAGTGATTATGTTTACTTGTTTATCATACATTTTATATTCCCAGAATAATATCTTTTTAATTTATTTCCTATTGAGTAAATTTAATTTGGATAATTTATGTTAAAATTCAGCCTTATTCGCGATTCTGCACCAATTCATCAGCCAAAGCGTAATCAAATTGAGAAATTAATCCGTGCTAGCTTGCAGCAAAAATATGTCAATGTAATGCTTTCTATTTCTATTGTGGATCTAGATAGTTCTCAAGAGCTTAATTTGGAATATCGAGGAATTGATAAACCAACCAATGTGATTTCATTGGAATATCCTGAGGCTCGAGAACAGTTTAATTTTCTGAGCGGTGAATTAATTCTATGTGATGAAATTATTCAAGCTGAGGCTGCAGACCAGGGTAAATCTACTTTAGAACATTATGCTCATATGATAATTCATGGTGTGCTGCATTTACAGGGCTATGATCATCTAATTGATGAGGAAGCAGAGGCCATGGAGCTATTAGAACGCCAGATCATGCATAACTTAGGTTTTGCAAATCCATATCAGGATAGAAATGAAATTATTTAAAACTAATCTATTACAACAGCTTTTTGCTGGACCAATCTCCACTCGTCGTGAGTTACTCGAAGTTTTACAAACCGCCGCAGAATCTAATGTTTTTGATAAAGATAGCATGCCGTTATTAGAAGCTGCACTGCAGTTTGGTGATATGCGTGCTAAAGATATTTTATTGCCTCGCCATGAAGTTGATGTGATTAATATCAATAGCCCAATTGAAGAGATTATTAAGTTGATTCTTGAGACAGGACATTCACGTTTTCCAGTAGTTGATGAAAATATTAATGATGTAGTTGGAATTTTCCACAGTAAAGATATTGTGAAATATTTTGCTAACGCGGATGAATTTAATTTACGTGATTTATTGCGTAAACCGATGTTTGTGCCAGATATGAAGCCTTTAGATAGCTTGCTATATGAGATGCGTCTCAAACATATTCATTTAGCAATTATTGTTGATGAATTTACCAATGTTGCAGGAATTGTTACTCTCGAAATGATTATTGAGCAAATTATTGGTGAAATTGACGATGAGCATGATTCAATTGATGGTGAACACGCAATAGTTGAAGTGCAGCCACAGGTTTTTCGTGTTAAAGGCTATTGTGGACTGGAGCAATTTAATAATTTGACTGATTTAAATTGGGATGATGAGAAAGTCGAGAGTGTTGGTGGCTTCATTAGCAAATTTTTGGGGCGCGTTCCTGAACTAGGAGAGGCTTTTCAAATTGATAATCATCAAATTGAAATTACCAGTGCGGATAGTAGAAAAATTAATACATTGACAATTAGTATCGTGGATGATTATGTTAGCACTTAAAAATAAATTTAATTATTTAGTCTTAATCGTGTTTGGTGTTTTAAGTGTTTTTGCTTACGCCCCATTTAATCGCGGAATTTGTATTATTATTTCAGTGTTGGGGTTATTATGGTGCTTGCAACAGTTATCCGTAAAGCAAAGTATTGTCAGTACGTTATTTTATAGTATTGGGTTTTTTGGTTCACAAGTGTACTGGGTACTTTACGCATTGCATACAGAAATAGGAATTGATGTTTTTACTTCGGCGTTAGGCATGCTAGCATCGGTTTTATATTTATCTTTATATATGTTAGTTTTTGTGTATTTGTTTAAGAAGTTAATTACACTATCAACTGAATTTAATTATTTAATTTTATTTCCGAGTTGTTGGGTGATGGGTGAATGGTTACGAGGATGGTTTATTGCGGGTTTTCCGTGGGGAGATGTTAGCTATACACAGGTTAATAATTTTCTTTTGCAAGGCTTTTTTCCGTTAATTGGTAGCTATGGCGTGTCATGGTTAAGTTTGAGTATTATTGGTTTTTTATTTCTAGTAATTGTCAATCATAAAATTATGGTGAGTACTAAACCACAAATTACGCGTTTGCAGCGCTTGTCAATAGTTTATTTTGTAATTTTAGCAATCTGTGGTTATTATTTACACGATAAAGAATACACTCAACCTTATGGTAAATTAACCAAAGTCGCTTTGTTGCAAGGCAATCTAAATGGTGCTGAAAAATGGGAAACCAATAAGTTTCTCGAGCATCTTGATATGTATGCGAGTATGATTAGTCGCAGTAAAGCCGATATCATCTTGTTACCCGAGACAGCGATTCAAACTTTTGCTGAGTATTTACCTGAGCACTATTTGGATGATATTATTAATTTGGCCAAATTAAATCATGCTGAATTGATCGTGGGCCTGCCTCGCAAAATTAATGCATCTGGTGATTACGTTAATTCTGCAACTGTATTTACTCAGGCTGGGTATCCATATTATGCCAAAGCGCATTTGGTACCATTTGGTGAATATATTCCGTTAAAATGGTTTTGGGGTAAGATTTATTCATTTGCAAATATTCCGATGGTTGGTTTTAGTCCTGGTGCTTACGATCAAGCTCCACTTACTTTAGCGAATCAAAAATTAGCTTTTAATATTTGTTATGAAAATGGTTTCGGTAGCGAGTTAATTCATGCTGCAGCACAGTCTACACTAATGGTTAATCTAAGCGATATGGTGTGGTTTGGTGATACGATCGCTGAAGATCAGCATTTGCAAATTTCTCAGGCTCGTGCTTTAGAAAATCAACGGTACTTTATTCAGGACACCAGTACTGGTATGACTGCAATTATTAATGATAAAGGACAAGTAATAGCTAAATTACCAGATTTTGAGAAAAATATCTTGGAGGATTATGTTCAAGGTAGAGTTGGAGTTACTCCATATCAAAACTACGGTAATTATCCAGTAATTGTTTTTATCTTAGTAGTTTTACTTGGTGCTTTCATCAATAAAATTCGTATACTTCGTCGCGGTTAGTCTACAAGGATACTTGACTGATAAGCGCAGAGATGATGACATAATTTTAGTGTTGTAAGTATTTAGCGTTTATCATTTGAAGATTTATGTTGCAAGCACAGGTTTTAGTTTGTAGTAAATTATTGAATGCTTAAGTTTGCGCTGACCACCTAGTTAGATGTATTACTAATAACCTAAAGTGCGATTTAAGCCTTTGCAGACATAATTATATTGTTGTTCTGCAATTGATCCACTAGTAACCGTGCTCCATTGTTGGTTGTCACTAAATGAGTAGTTTTTAAGTAAGTTACCATATGTGTCATAGACGCTGCTTGAGGTTATCATAAATTGCTTCTGGCTGCAGTTTAATTGCCACCATGATAGGCTATATTTGTAATTTGGTGTGCCTTGGTAATTATATTTACTTGGTGTGATGACGGTTTTACGATCTTGAAACTTATTAATATCATTTGAATTAGCAATACTGGAATCATTAATTTCCAATGCTAATAAATTATCGCTAGTTGTACCCAAATAACGCCAATTATCTCCGTTACCACCAGGTAGTTTCTTTTGTGGAACTTTTGGCATGCTCGATTTTTTTGTACTTTGATAATTGCTTCTAGAGGAGCTTCTAGAGCTTCCGCCAGTGTTTCCAGAGCTTGTAGAGCATGCAAGTAAAGATAGTGCACTAAGACAAGCTATCATGGTTCTATTTGAGCTAAGTAAGACTAGCATTGTGGTGAAATACAGTTTATATTATGCATTATGATTCAAAGAAGAGTTATTATTTTAAAAAGGTGTCTATTAAGACACCTTTAGATTTTTTTTAAACCAGGAATGATTTATTTTGCTACCGCATCTTTAAGCTGTTTACCTGGTTTAAATTTAGGGCTTGTTGATGCCGCAATTTGAATTTCTTCACCAGTTGCAGGATTACGACCTGTGCGAGCAGCACGTTCAGCCGTAGTAAAAGATCCAAAGCCTACTAGGGTAACAGTGTCACCGTTTTTTAATGCATTAGTAACCGTAGAGACAAAGGCATCAATTACTTCACCGGCTTTAACTTTAGATATATCCGCACCGCTAGCGATAGCGTCAATCAATTCTGCCTTATTCATAGTCATAGCTCCATAAAAATATTAATATTAGGCTTATACAGACATAGTTATACCAAAGCTCGGAAATGGGTGTCAAATTCATTTTCGAATAAAAATAATGCATCCGCTTAAGTAATTGAAATGTCTAGATAAAACACTGTTTCAAAATGCCACATTGTTGTTGGGTTTTATTCTCATGCACGAATTATTGGTAACTTCCAATGAAATTTTACACTTAACATTCTAAAAACTACCATGAAAATTACAGCAATAAAACCAGCTAATGAGTGTAGCATTATTGCGCTTAATAGTACGTATAAAATTGCTCCGCATAGTGATACCGTTATGTATAATTCACTCGAAAATACTAATGGTATACGGTTAGCAATTACATCTGCGATGATTCCACCACCAACGGCAGTCCAAATTCCCATGATTATCGCGATTCCTGCAGGCTGTCCCATAATAAATGATTTTTCAACTCCAGCAATGCAAAATACACCTAGACCGATTGCATCAGTAATCAGTAACATCTGATTTAAACGTCGACTGGTAAAGAGCTTAGGTAAGTAATAAAAAAGCATATAGGTTGAGGCACCAATGATTAGGCTCAGCCATACATAATAATTATCTTTAATCCAAAATACTGGTGCCTTTAAAATCAAGTCACGAATGGTTCCTCCTGCATTGGAGATGATGAAAGCAAGGAGTAGTGCTCCAGTGATATCCATTTTGGAGTCAATGGCACGTAATGCGCCACTAATTGAACAGGCGATGACACCTATGGTCAAGAATACTTCAAGTAGTAAACTTATTTGCTCAATGGTGTGTGGTGAAATATTTGGAGTGATCATAGTTAATCCATATTTTTTAAAATTAAATCTAAATAGTAGTTTTGAATTGCGGTAGCTAATTGCATCGGTTGAGTTTTAAATTTGATAATCAGGTTTTGTAGTGGTGCTGCTTTTAATTGTTGTGCGATGTTTTGTATTTTTCTTAGTTTAGTTAATAAATGGTTATTTTTACACGAATTTAAATAAATTGCATAATTTTCGGCTAATAATTTAAATTGTTCATGATTACGCCAAATATCTAGTTGTTTAAAGAATGTGAGTATGCTTTGTGCGTCAAGTGCGTTGGCTTTACACAGTTGTTGAATCAGCTGCGTATGAGATAAGCTTTTGAATAGTTTTTTCTCATGAGTGATTTCTGAAATATTCTCATTCGTTGTGCCGTCATCCAAATACAGTGCAATCAACTGATAACGTTGTAATTGAGTTGTGGTGAGTTTTAATTCTTGACAAAAAGTGGTCATATTATTACTTTTATTTAGACTTAATGCTAATTTAGGAAAGAAAATCTGTAAATTTTGAGTTTGGTGCAATACTATAAAAAATTGTTCGCTGTAATTGCATTCTAATGCGCGTCCTAGTTCATTTAATACTCGTTCCCGACTTAAGCTAAGCCCTTCGCCACTAAGTGCCATCATTTGCATTAAATCTAGCGTTTCATTTGCAACAGCAAAATTTAACTTAGCAGCAAAGCGCGCAACACGTAATATGCGTAATGGATCTTCACCAAATGCTGATGAAACATGACGTAATAATCTATTTTTTAGATCGGAGCATCCATTGTATGGATCGATTAAGTTGCCATTTTTGTCTTCAGCAATTGCATTAATGGTTAGGTCACGGCGAAGCAGATCTTGTTCTAGGCTTACGCTAGGAGAAGCATTAACCTTAAATCCAGTGTGTCCAGTCCCATATTTAGACTCAGTGCGTGCAAGCGCATATTCTTCGCCAGTTTTTGGATGAAGAAATACTGGGAAGAATTTACCAACTTGGCGATAACCAAACTCTAACATTTTTTTGGGGCTACTACCAACTACAACATAGTCGCAATCATTCGGAGTTATGCCTAGTAATTTATCGCGGACATAGCCACCCACACGATAGATTTGCATTGTTAATTTAGTGTACTACTAGAACCAGTTGCATCTCCACTGGTATTATCATCATCTACGATAAAAGTCTGGGTTTTATTGTTGATTTTATTCAGGTAGGTCAACATATTAACTTGCGATTTGTTTAGTAGGTTATCATAGACTAATTTATTAGTTGTGACTTTTTGTACATAGTCACGAGTAATTTTAAATGGAATTAGTTCAATTTGAATACGATTATCCATGTTTTGAAATGATTGTTGCCAACGATGAGCGCGACCAGGACCTGCATTGTAACCAGCGCTAGCATAGATAATATTATTACCAAATTTGCTCATTAAGTGTGATAAGTACCACGAACCAAATTGAATATTGCAGTCATAGTTTTTGTAGCAATTACTTGAGCCAACCTTTTTGGCAATATATGCAGCTGTAGATGGCATAATTTGCATTAAACCAACGCCACCATCAAAGGCCAGTGCATTCGGATTAAAACGGCTTTCTTGACGTGTAATTGCCATTGGGTATGTCATATCAATACCCATTTGCTGTGCATAGCGCTTATATTGAGAGCTAAATAAAATTGGAAAGCTGAGACTGGCATCTGAAATATCTAATTTATTTGCGGCATAAATTCCCATCTCATTCCAACCTAGATTAAAAGCATTTCGACTAATTGTTGCAATATCTTTGTCGTTAGATTTACTGATAATGTAGTAAAGGTTTTGTGTCGCAAGACGTACTAAGGTAGTATTATTTAATTGTTTACCATTTTTGTACCAATCAAAGCTCATTTGAGCATCATCGGAATATTCCATATCCTTAATTGAGCCCTGTGGTGCACTAAAGTTTGGGTTTAACGGTGCGTTGAGTTCAGCTTGCGCGAGTAATGAATAGTAACTATAATCACCTGGGATTTTCTGTAAGGTTGCTTGCGCGGTAGTTTTTTGTCCAAGCTTACCAGCTGCATAAGCTTTCCAATATAGCCATGAATTTTTATTTTGAAGTTTAAGTGGCATGTTGTTAATAGTAGTTAGAACATTGTTCCAATCATTGGTTGCCAAATAAGTTCTGACACGCCATTCGTTTTCTTCATCGGAGAGGTACTGTGAATTACCTTGCTTAATTGCTTTAACTGCAAGATCAAACATTTGATGACTGGCCAAATCTGCCGCTACCAAATTATATAAATATTGTTTCGTCATGCTGTTTACATTAGCATTATTTAGTTCAGCGTAAGCTTGATCAGGGTATTTAGCACTTAAATTTTCAATTCGGTAGACAATTTGATACACATTGGATAAATTATTTGCTGAAGTGCTGGAAGATAAGTTTACTGAGTTAATTTTAAATACACCAGTTAATTGATTGAATTGTGTGATCTGATTGTTGGTAATTAGACTGTATAAAAACGGAGTTTGGCTGGCTTTATCCAAGCTGCCATCGTTTAACTTTGTTGCAATTAGTGAAATACACCATAGCGGTAATTTGTTAGCTATGAGGTAGTTAAAATCACTTTTTGTCGCTAAGTTATTACCAAGTGCAAAGTTAGCCATGTCGTAACCACAAGTTTCATTATTTGAAGCTTGTTCAGGTGAAAGCTTTGCATAAACCTTGCTATATGCATCCCAATTCTGGTTGTCAAAATAAAAGCTGAGTAATTGATGGATTAAGTCATTTCTCAGGTATCCATCTGAATTACTTTTAATGAAATTTAGGCTAGGTTCTGGATTGTTTTTAGCTAAATTAGCATTAGCATTAAGATAATTGGCTAGTTTATCATTTGGATTGGTGGCTAGTTTTGCAAGCTCGGTTAAATTACGTTGATTGTACGCTTGAATGTTATTTGTAATGGAGGTTGTGTTGCTGTTAGCTGCTTGGGATATGTTTACGTAAAATGCTGCGATACCTAAAATTAGGATTTTTTTCATATTGACCTTTGGAATGATAGATTTTAATTTACTGACATAAATTATACCTTATTTTGAATTATATTTTTTCCAAAAATAAGTTGCGGTTAGGTGTGCATAAAAAATCTGCTATAATGAGGACTTTATTTTGTCTAGATTTTGAGGTTATAAGTATGGCGTTTAAAGATGTGAATCTTTCTGAATGGGCGTTAAAGAATCAACCATTGGTTAAGTATTTCCTAGTCTTGTTGTTTATTGCAGGCCTATATAGCTACACACATTTGAATCAGCGCGAAGATCCAGATTTTACAATTAAATCAATGATTGTAACTGTCCAGTGGCCGGGTGCTACCGAGCAGCAAATGGAGGATCAAGTTGTTGACAAAATAGAAAAGAAATTACTTGAATTACCTACTTTAGATTACACTTCATCGCAAATTAAGCCAGGTTCGGCGATTATTACTATTAATCTTGGTGATACCGTACGTGGGCAAGATGTAAGCGATTCGTGGTATCAGGTTCGTAAGAAAATTGGTGACATTAAATCTACCTTACCACCAGGTGTTGTGGGACCTTATTATAATGATGAATTTGGTGACACTTACAGCAATATCTATGCATTTGAAGCTAGCGGTTATAACTATGAAGATCTACGACGTATAGTCGAAGATGTTAAACGTGAAACATTATCTGTTGATGGTGTTAATAAAGTTGATATCATGGGTAATCAAAATGAACAAATTACTGTAAATTTATCAAGTAGTAAATTATCCGCGCTTGGGGTTAGTTTGCAGCAAGTTTTAACTGCCATGCAGTCACAGAATGCAGTTAGTTCAGCTGGTAGCTTTAATACTTCTGGTGATGATATTCCTGTGCGTGTTACGGGTAATTTTGAAAATGTGGAGCAAGTACGTAGTTTACCGATTGCGGTGAATGGCAAAATTTTTCGCCTAGGTGATGTTTCTTATATCAAACGTGAATTTGTTGATCCACCGACAACTAAAATTCATTTCGATGGCAAACCAGTAATTTTACTTGGGATAGTCTTAAATAAGAAAGCCGATGTTATTGCAACTGGTAAATTAATTGAAGCTCGCTTTGATGAGGTAAAGAAAAAACTTCCGGTCGGAATTACTGAGTCAATTGTTTCAAATCAACCAGAAGTGGTAAAAGAGTCGGTACATGAATTTGTAACAGGTTTAGTTGAAGCGGTTATCATTGTTTTGGTTGTTAGTTTTGTTAGTTTAGGCTTTAGAACTGGGGTAATTGTCGCAATATCTATTCCTTTGGTTTTATCTGTGACGTTTTTGATCATGATGATGATGGGAATTAATCTTGAGCGAATTTCACTTGGTGCATTGATTATTGCTCTTGGATTACTTGTCGATGATGCAATTATCGCCGTAGAAATGATGGTGCAAAAGCTTGAAGAGGGAATGAGTAAATTTGAAGCGGCTACTTTTGCTTATACTTCAACCGCTTTTCCTATGCTCTCAGGTACATTGATTACCGTTGCTGGATTTTTACCAGTTGGTATGAATAATTCAACTACAGGTGAGTACGTGTATTCACTTTTTGCAGTAGTTGGAATTTCATTAGTTGTTTCGTGGTTCGTAGCCGTAATTTTTACTCCATTTTTGGGTTATCATCTTTTGCCAATCGAGAAATATCAAAAAATGGCGGCAGAACATGCTGGACATAATATTTTTGATAAACCATTTTACCATAAGCTGAAAAATTTTCTTGCTAAGGTGATTTTGTATAAGCGTACAGTTGTTTTGGGAACAGTCGGAATTTTTGTCTTGTCACTGGTTTTATTTAGATTATTTGTTGCGCAACAATTTTTCCCATCTTCAGATCGTCCAGAGTTAATGGTTGATATGTGGCTACCGCAGGCAGCATCAATTTATAATACCGATGCTCAAGCAAGTAGTTTTGAGAAATTAGCTTTAAAAGAAAGTGGTGTTGCATCTGTTACTACGTTTATTGGTGTTGGTGCGCCACGTTTTATTTTGACTTTAGATGCACAGCAGCAAAATGTAAACTTTGCCCAATTATTGGTGCGAACTAAAAGCTTTAAGGATCGTGAGCGGGTTTTAGTTAACTTGAAACAAATTTTGGCAACTCAATATCCAGATGTACGGGCACGGGTTACACGTCTTGAGCTTGGTCCTCCTGTTGGTTATCCAGTGCAGTTCAGAGTTTCAGGAACAGATACTAAGCAAATTATGGCCATTGCCGATCAGGTTGAAAGCGTGATGCGTGCTAATCCATACACAATGAATGTAAATTATGATTGGGGTGAAGATCTCAAAGTAATGCGGGTGGTTGTAAACCAAAGTAAAGCTCAGGAAATTGGTTTATCTTCAAGTGATTTGCAAGATCAGTTAAATATGATGTTATCAGGTTCAACTATGACGTATTATTTGGATCGCGATGAAACAATTCCTGTAGTTGCAGAGTTGGATAAAGCTGAGCGAACGCAAGTAAATAATTTGAGTAATTTAATGATTCAATCGGCAAAAGGTGATTTTGTGCCAGTTGGGCAAATTGCTAAAGTCGAATTTGCTCCTGAAGCCAGTCTGAAGTATCGTCGCAGCCGTGTGCCAACAATTACGATCCGTGCCGATTTAGTTGATGGTGTGCAAGGTAATGATGTAAGTATGCAAATCTATTCGAAGCTAAAAGCTTTAGAAAAAACATTACCACTTGGGTATCATATTACGATTGGTGGTAGTATTGAATCGTCGAAAAAAGCTCAAGATGCAATTAATTCGGTTTATCCAATTATGCTTATTGTGGTTGTAACTTTGTTAATGTTACAATTAAACAGCTTTAAACGTTCAATTTTAGTTGTGGCTACTGCACCGCTAGGTATGATTGGAGTCACATTATCGTTAATTCTATTGAACGCTCCGTTTGGTTTTGTCGCCTTACTTGGTGTGATTGCGTTGCTTGGCATTATTATGCGTAATTCGGTAATTTTGATCGATCAAATTGAAGGCGATATTAAAGGTGGTGAAAGCCCATTTGAAGCGGTGCAAATGTCAGTTTTGCGGCGTTTTAGACCAATTATGTTAACTGCTGCAGCTGCTATTTTGGCGATGATACCATTAATTAGTAGTGCCTTTTGGGGACCAATGGCAGTTGCAATGATGGGTGGTTTATTTATAGCAACTATTTTAACCTTGGTCTTTTTACCAGCTTTATATGCTTGGGTTTTCAAAGTTCAAGCTGATACTTTGGAGATTAAATAATGAAAAAGATACTTATGGTTTTTGCTGGAATTGCAGGTGTTACACAAGGTGCATTGGCTTTTGATTTAGCCGCTGCGTATCAGCAGGCACTGGTTTATAATGCGGATTATTTAAAGCAAATTGCGAGTACTGATTCAACACAAGAGCAGAAAAACATTGCTCGAGCACAATTATTGCCGCAAATTAATGCCACAGGTAGTATTTCTGAGAATTATTTTAATGGTTCTGGCATTGCAGCTTATTATCATCAACCAGTATATGGTTTGACGTTACAGCAAACAATTTTTGATTGGAGTAAATTCTCCACATATAGTAAAGGCAAATATGCTGGTGAAGTTGGTGCTTTACAATTAGTGAATGCCAAGCAGCAATTGATGGTAACTGTGTCTCAAGCGTATTTTGATGTTTTATTTGCACAGGATACTTTGGTATCAATTCAGAAAACTAAAGATGCATTAGAAAAACAAATGAATCAAGCAAAGAAATCGTTTGAGGTTGGCACAGTTACAATTGCTGATGTGAATGATGCTCAAGCTGGGTTTGATTCATCTTCAGCGCAAGAAATTCAGGCGACGAATGATTTAATTTACAAGAAAAATATCTTTCAAAATTTAACTGGTTTAGACCCAAATCAAATTCAACCAATTAATGATAACATTCAATTAGATTTACCAGTGCCACAAAATGTTAAAGCATGGGCAAAGCAGGCTGAGTCAAGTAATTTAAATATTCAAATAGCGGGTAAACAATTATCAATGGCTGATCAAGATGTTGCAATTGCTATTTCAGGGCATTTGCCAACGGTGAATTTAGTCGGCTCATATACTTATACCGATACAGCAGGAATTGATGGTGTTAGCGGTCCTGAGTCACAAATTAATAGCACTTCTAATATTGCTGGTACACCAATTTCGAGTTATTCAGTTGGTTCTTTGGGTGTGCAAGCTAATTTGCCTATTTATTCTGGTGGTGGTGTGAATGCGCAAGTGCGTCAAGCAAGAGCTAATTATCAAGCCTCACAACAGCAATTAGTTAGTGTCGAACGCACTACGGATCAAAATGTACAAAATACATACTGGCAAGTACAAAACGGAGTAAGTATTGTTAAAGCCCAGCAAGCTGCTTTAAAATCGGCAAAATCTAAATTAGATTCGGATAAATTGGGTTATCAAGTTGGGGTGCGTAATAGTGTGGATTTAGTGAATTCACAAAAAAATTACTATCAAACCTTTACGACTTACCAGCAAAGCCGTTACCAATATTTGTTAGCTAGAGTACAGCTACGTTATTTAAGTGGTAGTGTTGATGATAAATTTGTCCATGAGATCAATGCTAATATTAAACCTACTCAACCGTAAGAAAATTTATGTTACAACCTATCGTATTTGGTTTGAATTATCAAACTGCTAATTTTGAATTACGTAATCGTTTGGCTTTTGCTAATGAAGAGATACCTGGAGTTTTAAAACGCTTAGTTAATTCAGGTGTTGTTAAAGAAGTAATTTTATTGTCGACGTGTAATCGCACTGAATTATTTTTTCTGGCAAAAGACGTTGATTTTGTTATTAATTCTTTGTGTGATATGCGAAGTATTTGTCCTAATTCAATTCGTAAGCATAGCTATGTTCATCAAGGTGAGGGGTGTGCCCACCACTTATTTCGAGTGATTTCTGGTTTAGAATCAATGGTGCTTGGCGAAACCGAAATTGTCGCACAGATCAAGCAAGCAATGGAGTTTTCACGGCAAAATAACACACTCGGCAGTAATTTATCTGGTCTATTTCAAATGGCACTCGCGGTAGAAAAAGATGTGCGTAATCACAGCGCAATTAATAATGTCGCAATTTCCATGGGGCACGCTGTAGTTAACTGTGTGGAAAAATATTTGCCAGCCTTGCCAAATCGAAAGGTTTTATTTGTTGGTGCTGGTCAAATGATGCAGCAAATTGCGCCACATTTTAATTACCTCGATCTGGATACAAAAATGTTGGTTAATCGCACGGTTGTTAAAGCACAGCCTCTAGCAACAAAAATTGGTGCTGAGTTGGAGTCATTAAGTAATTTGGCTGCGGTTATTAACGATTATGCGACTGTGGTAGTGTGTTGCGCTAGCAATGTTCCATTAATTGATGCGTTGATGCTAAAACAAAATATAGAACAGCAAGTAAGCAAATTAATTATTGATTTATCAATGCCATTAGTTATTAGCAAAGGTTTGCAGAAGTATACAAATTTTACCTTGTTGACAGTTGATGATATTGCTAAATTAGTTGATGTTGGATTGGAAAAGCGTAAGTTAGCTGCCGTTGAAGCCGAAGGTATTATTGCCGGTAAATTGGCTGATTATCATATGTGGCTACGCAAACGCGGACTTGCACCATTAATTAAAAAACTTCTTGATCAAAGTGAGCAAATTCGTCAGGAAAGCTTGTTGTTGGCGGAGAAGCAATTGCTAAATGGAGTTGATGCACCTGAGGTTTTAAAACAACTCTCAGTACAACTTGTGAATCGTTTGTTACATAATCCATTAGTAAATATTACGGCCGCTGATGGTAGGCTGCAAGATGATATGTTGGAATTGGTAGCGAATTTATATAGTTTAGAAATATAGGGATTTTATGAAACAAAGTGTTATTGATAAATTAACTACCTTAGTTAGTCGTCAAAAAGAGTTATCGGATTTATTATCGCATCCAGATGCAACTAATGATATGACTGAGTTCACGCGTTTAAATAAAGAATATTCTGAGTTAACACCTGTAGTTGAGGCTTTTCAGCAATTTACGTCATCTTGCGATGATGTTAAAACGGCTGAAGAATTGCTTTCAGATCCAGATATGAAAGAATTTGCTCAGGTTGAATTAGCTAGTGCTAAAGCTAAAATTGAAGAATTAGAGCTGGAATTACAAAAATTATTGTTACCTAAAGATGATAACGATGATAAAAGTATTTATTTGGAAATTCGCGCTGGAACTGGCGGTGATGAATCTGCGCTGTTTTCTGGTGATTTATTCCGCATGTATTCACGTTATGCAGAGCGAATGGGCTGGCAAGTTGAAGTAGTTTCAGAAACTGGTTCTGATATGGGTGGCTATAAAGAAATTATTGCACGAATTATTGGTGCAGGAGTTTATTCACGCTTGAAGTTTGAATCTGGCGCGCATCGCGTGCAACGTGTGCCAACTACTGAGTCGCAAGGGCGTGTACATACTTCAGCTTGTACGGTGGCAATTATGCCTGAAGCAGATGAAGTTGCCGAAGTCGCAATTAATCCTGCTGATTTACGAATTGATACTTACCGTGCATCAGGTGCTGGTGGGCAACACGTGAATAAAACTGACTCAGCGATTCGCGTTACGCATCTTCCTACTGGAATTGTGGTCGAATGCCAAGATGATAGGTCACAACATAAAAATAAAGCTCGGGCTTTATCGTTATTAGCAACGCGGATTAAGGATGCACAATTGCGTGAGCAACAAGCCAAAGAAGCTGCCCAGCGTAAAAGCTTGGTGGGTTCTGGAGATCGTTCAGAACGAATTCGTACTTATAATTTCCCTCAAGGACGTATGACAGACCATCGAATAAATTTAACTTTATATAAATTAGATTATATTATGGATGGTGATTTGGATGAAATGTGTGATACTTTAATTTCTGAGCATCAAGCTGAATTATTAGCTAGCATGGGTGATCGTTAAAATGAATCAAAATCGGCAGATTGTAGCTTATTTTGATTTTGATGGAACCATTTCAACCAAAGATACATTAATACCTTTTTTAATTTTTGTGGTTGGTAAATTAAGATTCATTTTAGCATTACCCAAACTGATTCCAATTGTTTTACGTTATTGGCTACGCATAATTAACAATGAAATGGCTAAGCAAGAAACGCTAACAATTCTGTTGAAAGGTTATTCCGAACGCCAGATTGAGTATAAAGCTAAGCAATTTGCTTTGACCAAGTTGAATAAATATATTAATCCAGTTGCATACGCTAAGATAGAGTGGCATCGTGAGCACGGGCATTCTTTATTCTTAGTTAGTGCTAATCTTGGGATTTATTTGCGTTATTGGGCAAAGCTGCATAAATTAGATCAGGTTATAGCTACTGAAATAGAACTCGATGCTCAGAAATGTTTAACTGGACGCTTATTAACCCATAATTGTTATGGTCCACACAAAGTTGAACGAATTCAAGATTTCCTGACTAAGAGTAAAACTAAATTTACCTATGCTTATGCTTATGGCAATTCAGCTGGTGATTATGAAATGTTAGAATATTCTGACGAGCCATATTATGTTGCTGGTGATATGATTGAGCCATGGAGCGGTCGTAATGGTTAAGTTAGATGAATTAGAGTTGTTGCGTGATGGTGTTGTTAAACTTGATGTCGAGTGTAGTGAATTACAGTTTGAGAAACTGTTAAATTATAAAGAACTATTGGTTAAATGGAATAAAGTTTATAGTTTAACTGCAATTACTAAGTCACGAGAAATAATCATCCAGCATTTGCTTGATGGCTTGAGTGTTGTAAATAATTTTCCTCTGCATGGTTCCATTTTGGATGTTGGTAGTGGTATGGGTGTGCCAGGGGTTATTTTGGCAATTATGCGTCCTGAGCAAAATGTGGTAGTTATTGATAGCAATACTAAAAAATGTGCTTTTCTCTTGCAAGCTAAAATTGAACTACAATTGGTTAATTTAACTGTAATCAGCAAACGAGTTGAGGATTATAAGCCTGAGGATAAATTTCAAGTAATTACTTCACGTGCGTTTGCAGATTTAACGCTTTTTGTGCAACTTACCAAGCATTTATTGGCAGATAATGGGTTTTATTTGGCAATGAAGGGTGAGCAAGGTGTTTTGGAGTTGGTCAAGTTAAATAATTGGCTTGGGCAAGTAATTGAATTAAGCGTGCCAAATTTGGTTGCGCAACGCTTTTTAATCAAGATGGTGCGTAAATGAAAAATATAATTGTAATTGTAAATCAAAAAGGTGGCGTAGGCAAAACTACGACGGTGCTAAATTTGGCAGCTGCACTAGTGCAACAAAATCGTAAAAAGGTATTGGTGGTTGATGTTGATCCACAGGGAAATGCAACTACAGGTGCAGGTATTGAGAAGAATGGTTTGAAGTATTCAGTGTATGACGTGCTAATTAATAATTTAGCCGTACGAGATGCTGTGGTTAAATCACCAACTGGTAAATTTGATATTTTGCCATCCAATCGCAATTTATCTGGTGCTGAAATAGAGTTAGTAGATGCCAAAAAACGTGAATTTAAGTTGAAAAAAGCTCTACTTGAAGTTAGTGATAGTTATGATGTAATTTTAATTGATTGTCCGCCTTCATTGAGTTTATTGACGTTGAATGCATTAAGTGCGGCGAATTATATTTTAGTTCCAATTCAATGTGAATATTACGCACTTGAAGGCTTGACGGATTTGTTGAACACCGTGCGCTTAATGCAATCTAAATTAAACCCAGAACTTGAATTTTTGGGTATTTTACGTACGATGTATGATAAACGGAATAATTTGGCGATGCAAGTTTCAGCACAGCTGGTTGATCATTTTAATGAGCAAGTATTTTATGCCTCAATTCCACGTGCGGTTCGCTTAGCTGAAGCGCCGAGTCATGGTTCAACTGCCGTTGCAATCGATCCTGAATCAGCTGGAGCGCAGGCATATTTACGCTTAGCTCGAGAATTGTTAAAGCGACTAAAAGAAATTGAATAATTTATCGAGAAATTAATAATTAAGTTTTAGAATGGTGGGTATTGTTAATGACAAAGTTAAAGGGTTTGGGTAAAGGACTTGATGCGCTATTATCTGCGTCAAACGTTAATTTTGCGACGAAAGAAATTGCAACCGCTACTGATGAGAAAACACCAGAGGCAAATCAGCTGCATCAATTATCGATTAGTCGAATTCAAGCTGGAAAGTACCAACCGAGAAGAGTTTTTGCTGAAGCAGAGCTGGAAGAGTTAGCTAATTCAATTCGTCAGAATGGCGTAATTCAACCAGTTGTGGTGCGTGCAATTAGTAAAGAACGTTATGAATTAATTGCTGGTGAGCGTCGTTGGAGAGCTAGCCAATTAGCTGGTTTGCAGCAAATTCCAGCGGTAATTCGTGAATTTACCGATCAAGAAGCATTAGCTGTTTCGTTGATTGAAAATATTCAACGTCAAGATTTAAACATTGTTGAGGAAGCCGAGGGTTACCGTCGTCTAATTGACGAATTTGGTTTGACTCATGAAGCTTTGGCGCAAGTAACGGGTAAATCACGTAGCAATGTTAGTAATACCTTACGCTTATTAAATTTATGCTGCGAAGTTTTAGACATGTTGTTGGATCGTAAGTTAGATATGGGGCATGCGCGAGCATTATTGCCTTTAGCTGAAGAGAAACAGTTAGTTTTAGCAGAAGAAATTATTCTTAAAAAACTAACTACTGCTGAAGTTGAAAATCGAGTGGCGCGAATTTTGCACATACAAAAATATGGTGACGAAGTTCCCTTAAAAAAAATGCGTAAAGATCCTGATGTAGCGCAACTAGAGGAAACCTTAGCTGATAAGCTTGGAATGATGGTTGGCATTAAGCATAATCGTGCAGGTGGTCATGGTAAAATTACAGTAAGTTATAGCTCATTGGATGAGTTGGACGGATTTCTGGAGCGATTTAATTAGGCTTTAGATTTTATTTATCTTGGTGAGGTGTTTTAATGATTCAGCAACCAAAAGCAATTATTTTTGATATTGGAAATGTGGTATTGGAATGGCAACCTGAGCACATTTTACGCAGTGTATTTAGCGTTGCTAATTTGCCTTTATTATTAGAACAAACTTTTTTATCTCCCGAGTGGCTTGCCTATGATCAAGGTTTGATTTCAACTAAAGATTTGAAAGAGCAATTAGCTGATAAGTTAGAGTGCTCGAACACTGCAATTGAAGCATTATTACAAAGTGTCGTAGTCGCATTACGTCCATTTCCAGAAATGATTGAACTTCTAAGCAGGTTAAAAGGTCTTGGCTATACCATTTATGCTTTGAGTAATATGCCACAAGACATTTTTCTTAGTTTATTTGAACAACATAAGTTCTGGTCGCTTTTTGATGACATCGTTATTTCTTCGCAGATTAAATTAATCAAACCAGATCCTGCAATATTTGAATTTGTTTTGAGTAAACATAGGCTTAAAGCTAATGAATGTATTTTTTTAGATGATAGTGCAGCAAATATTGCTACCGCTAATGATATGGGATTTGCGACGATTAAGGTTATTAATTTCCAACAGGCTATTGATGATTTAAATGAGCTACTTGGGATTGAGGCCTAACGAAGTTTTTATTTAAGAGTCAAATCCAAATCAGAATTTTAGTCTCAAGCTTTTGCCATTAAATAACTTTTGATTTTTCGATATTAAAATTTTTCGCCCATCTATTCTCGATAGCTCACCATTTGTCATAGATATGAATTGAATTATGCTGTGAGATCTATTAGAAATAATATAAATCATTTCACATTGTTTGTTTTCTCTTATATCGAGGAGAAACTTAGAGATATAAATTTTTCTTATATTAAGTTTACCTTAAATATCTCTCTGTAGTGATCTTATACAAAAAAATCTGTATTTAACTCTTGAAAAAATAAAAATGGGAACTTATTTATTAATTGATAGGTTTTATTTATTATTATAATTTAATTAATTTCGAGGTAATATTTATGAAAATGAGATTATTACTATTGGCTTTAGGTGTAAGTGCCTATAGTTCTTTTACTTTTGCTGCACAATCTAATTTAATTTTGTCGGGAATGAACTCTTCTGAGTCCATTAATGTTACACTTAAAATTGCAAAATGCAAAACAAGTAGATAAGATTAAATTTAATGGATTAGATAATTTCCAAGTATTGGGACGTGAAGTATCGATCAATAATTCTTCTACTGATGAAAGTCATAATGTTTTTTCGAGTACTTTAATGTTAGCACCAATTAAAGCAGAATCTAGCATGGTTTATGCAACTGCATGGATTGATGGTAAAGAGGTTAATTCCAATAAAGTATCTTTTACGGTAACGCCTAAACAAATTTCAGATTTTAATGCTAAACAAAAACAGCAGGCGTTGATTGAGAAGAAAAATATAGAAAAAGCCCAAAAGGCAATAAATCAACAATTGATGGCACAACAAAAATATTTTGATGAAATGAGTAAAATTATGCAACAACAGCAGGCAGAAATGCTTAAGGCGCAAAAAGATTTGTTCAAGCAATTTGATGAAAGTTTTTAATTTATTGTTTTTAAAGAAGAGGAGGGTATTTTTAAGAATAAATAATTTAAATAGTCTAATAATGTAGTAAAAATACATCTTTAATCAAAATTAGTTTAACACCAACCTCAATGCCTGATAGGTATTGAGGTGTTTTATTTTATACACCTTTAAACGTATTGATATTATTTGTTTCTTCTCGTTGTAAATTAGGGTTAGTTTAGCTATTTTTATTTACTTATGTCGTCTTTGTGTATACCTAACAATATGTCATATGTGTCATCATAAAACCTGTTAAATAAATGATAAATATTGTATAATGCAGTAAACAAATTAAACATGAATTGACCAGTAATCAAGTCATTTTCTGGTAAGTCTTTACAAAGATTATAAAAAGCTAAATGAAATGTTGCATATTCTGCAGTAAGTCAATCGCTAGGCGGAATTAAATTCCACCAATTAATTTTTGTAAATGGTGATTTTAAATAACAAGATATTGGTTAGTAATACTTTAAATTAAAGAAATATTTTAAATCCGAAAGTTTTCAATGAATTTGCTTCAAGTGTTTATAACTTTGCTTTGTGTCTTAAATCCAATTGGAGGAATGAATATTTATTCTGGTCTAGTTGGTGAGAATCGATCTGATGGGATTAAAATTCTGACTATTAGTTTTTTATGTATTAGCTCAAGTTTGATTTTATTAGCCGCACTAGCACAACCGATGTTGCATTTATTTGGTTTTCCGCTTTATGCCATTCATTTTGGCGGTGGGATTTTATTGGTTATCATCGGAGTTCTAAATATGTTGAAGGTTCCAGATAAAAAAATTGCGGTAGACAATACTGCGCCTAATGATAAACCCATTGAGCAGAATAAAAGAGATGTTAAGAGTATTTGGCTTGGTATTAACCCAATTAGCCTTGCAACCTTTAGTCCAGCCGTAATTATTATTGACATTAACTACTCATTTATGGCACAAAGTATTGAGGACAAATTAGGTCTAATAATAATTTTATTGTTAGCAAGTTTAACTTTTTGTATCTTGTTGGTAAACGCTGGACGGATAAAAAGTACATTTAGTGCTGGAGGAATGTTATTTTTAACTCGGATAATTGGTTTATTGATAACTGCTGTAGCCTTCCAAATGATTGTATCAGGAGTTGTAAGTATAGTTCCTTTGGTGCTTGGTGATTCGCTGAACAGAATTTAATTTTGTTTTAGGTCACAAGCTTTTTTAAATATAAATATTGCCAGTTTGATTTATTTAGTTAAAGTTAAAAACTCTTGTTGAGTTAATGTATTCATATTATTACTAGTCACGCTTGATTCGTTATTCCAGTAGTTAACTGTCGAAACACTAATTTTGTTTTTATTGTGAGTGTGGCTAATCACAATTATGTAGTATAGCTTTTGTCTTTTTTCACCAATTGGTCGAAATTCTGCAGTAAGAAATTTTCCATCTATAGAGTAGTGCGTCTTGATCGCGTTACCCCAATCACACAAACCAGGTGTACACGAGCCATACCCATGAACAGAATTATTTTTAATTATTAGCTTAGCAACACTGTCACTTTCACCTAGATAAGTACCATCAAAATTGTCAGCATAAATCACTTCACTAAATATTGTGAATAATATTAAGCAACATCGTTGTATTTTATACATTCTATAAACCTTTTAAATAAATTAAATATGTGATTTATTGTTAATGTGGTCTTTATAGTCAATAATAGACAGTCTATCATGATATTATATAAATTGGCAAGTAATACTTTGTTTTAATGAAGATTATTTGAGGTGGTTTGGAGTAATTATTCTATAATAACTATTGTTGCATCTATTGATATTAGTTATTTATTCTTATTTAAAAACAGAATGTAACTCCAAATGATAGCGATTAAATAACCAGTTACTTTGCTAATTAATCTGTTGTTTATTTTATTACTATATTACTAGTTTATTGTCATTACAAATTAGAGTTAGATTAATTCTGTTTTATTTATTAAGCCTTAGGTAGGCAGAAAAATCTAGCTCTGGTGTATCTTTATTCAATTGTGATAACAGAGCAGTAATTTGTCCTCGATGATGCGTTCCATGATTAAAAACATGAGCAATAGTTGATAGAAATGGCATACGATTTTCTTGTCCATTAGTTTGGACATAATGTATTAAATCAGGGCAATTTTCAAGTTTATTAGTGTAATTAATCCATGTCGTTGCTTGTTCTATTATTAGAGTTTGTAGTTCTGATCTATCGGAGCATAATTCATCATTGAGGTTTTTAATACAAAAATCACCTTGAGTAAATCTGCTGTACCATAGTTTATCTGCAAGGTATAAATGATTAAGTGTTTTATGTATGCTTTTGAAAAACAAACTATAATCTTTGTAATAAGATTCATCATCAAGTTGATCTAACTTAGTGAAGAGTCTTTTATATGCCCAAAGATGGTAATTGGCCATGTCGATTAAGTGATTTTTCATTTGCATGATATATAACCTTATTATCTTGTGGAGATATATTCTAACATATGCGTGATGATGAGTTGCTTTATTTAATAATTTTGATTGAAAATCACGAGCTAATTAATTTGTAATTTTATAGCATAATTTGAATTTTTAAACTATGAAAATTGATTAAACTGTTTTACTTCCATATCTAGCATTACTATATAACCCTCAATACTTTCATTTACAGCTAAAGCAACTACTTCATAGAATCCTGCTAATTCGCCTTTATTTTGCGCTTGCTCTAAAGATAGAATATAATCAGCTCGGTTTTTAACTCGTATAATTGCAGGTGGATAACCATTTTGCAATAAAATTAGATTCATTAGCAAGCGTGTTGTACGTCCATTACCGTCAATAAATGGGTGTATAGTCACAAAGTCATAGTGTGCTTTGGCGGCTTTTAAAATTGGGTGTTGAGTATCTGCATCTAAGTTAACTATAAATTGATTCATTGCTTCATCAATTAGCAATGGTGCGGTAAAGTGGTATATATCGCCATCACTTTGACGAACTCCAACTGGCTTATCTCGGAATTTACCAGCATAAGGATTATCAATGCCTTTTAAGACCAGGTAATGAATGTCTTTAATATCACGTATGCTTACGCCAGATCTGGTGCTAATCTCTTCAACAAAATCAATTGCATCTTTGTGATTTATAATCTCTAAATGCTCACTTAAGAGTTTACCGCCAATAGTTAACCCCTCATTCAGCACCAGCTTAGTTTCATTAAAGGTCATTGTTGAGCCTTCAATTGCATTAGAATTGTACGTGAGGTCAACATCGTAAATACGTTTAATCCGTGTTAGCTGTTCTTGGCTTAATGGTCTGCGCTTATCTAAGGTTGATTTCTGGGCATCAATTTGAGCTAATAATAAATCAATTTTAGTTGTTGTAATAGTGGACATTAAATATTCTTTAACTAGTATGATAATTCGTTAATCTTATTATAGTGTATTAATTAGATAATGTCAAATTAAAAACCCGATACAGTGATCGGGTTATAGACATTATGCTGCTAGTTCTTGAGGTTTGTACCTTTCGCGTAGTTCACAATCAATAAAGAGCAAATTTGTTGCTAGGTATTTAGTAGAGTAATCATGGTAGCTTGTTGAACAGAATCCACTAAGATGTTTGGTTGGTGCGTATGTGTCCTCATCTAACCATCCGATAACTCGCATTAAAAAATGTAAATGTGTTGGTATGTATTTTAGTTCAATACTAAATTTCTCTAAATACTCACCAACATCAATCAAATTACCTTTATGATGCTTATTAAATTTTCGTTCAAATTTAGCTATTTCTTTAAATTTTGGGTTGTCATAGGGATTATCACAGTTAAATAATCTTGGTAAACCGCACCAGTCGGCTAATACATCGTCGGCAAGGTTAATTAATTTTTACACTTGATCGTTGGCTTTTTGTTCTCTGATATTCATGCTACGCTCCTAAATTTAATTCAGCTAATATAGCAGCTGCCAAGCCGTCACCAACGCAGTGGCGTAAGTAACCAATGTAAACCCAAAAGCCATGAGTATATAGTTAATACTAAGACTAATTACCTATTAAATAGCATAAATATAAATTTATATCAATATATTATTGTATTTAAAATAGGCGGTTTAAAATTGCGTTAACTATAGTAGTGATTAGAGCTTATGTTGTGGTAGAGGGTGAAATGATGTTTATAACGCTGTCCTGTCATTTTTTCTAAGATATCGGCGCATTCCGGTTGATTGTAGCGACTTCATAGAGCTAAGTGCTGATTTGTTATGTGCTTTGGATTTAATTAGTGAATTAGTGATAGGTTGAATTGAGGTAGTAGAGTTGTATCTACATGATTGAGTTTTGACATGATTAATACCTTTGTTTAGTTTCAATAAACCCTATTTCAGATATGGAAGTGGGGGGGCTGAAAACCGAAACAAAGAACGGTTGTAGGTATTCACCGATTAAGGTTTATTAGTCACACCACTCACGTTTATAACTACCAATAGCAAAGTCCATTAGCAGTGTATAGCTAAAATTACTTAGGTTTACAATTGGCAGTAAATACCAATAAGCAAATTAACCAGTGAAGTCAATCACTAGCTTTAAATTAATTTATGTCAATATGGGTAATAATAATCAGCCTTAATATTGTTGGCGTTTCCACTTTGCATTGAGGGATTTTGAAGCCATGTGTGACGTTATTATGGCTGATTGGGTGTGTGGTTGTCAAGAAATTTCAATTAATTCTTTTCATATATTATTTAAATTAATCAGTTATCAAAACTCTATATTTTTTTCTAGTCAATAGAAATTGATCTTCTAACAAGATATTGTGATAAAAATATTCTCTTACATATGGCAACTCTAAACCACCTTTGTAATTATTTTTGATAATTGAGTCCATGTATTCAATTATTGGTTTAATTATATTTGCAATTTCAATAATCAGATATGGGGTTACTTCATAAATCATTTTAAATTCTTTTGCATTATTTTCAAGAGTACCGCCATCTATACTTATATAAAATATGTTGCTTAAGTTTTCGATTGATTTATACATTTCACCATGGCGCTCTATTTTGCGTTTTATAGATGAATTAAGTCTAGGATTTGACTCAATTATAAATCTATAAGCAAGAGGTATAACTTCGTTAATCCAGCAGTCTAATGGATCATTACCTAAATCTACTCCTCCAGCTAACAAATCTAAATTATAATATCTAGTACTTCTCGCAAAGTTGTTTAGTAGTTTAACGACTTCTTTTGATACAACGTTATCGTTAATCTGGGTTATCTCACAAGGAATCTTCGATTGTACCATTCTTAATAATTTATCAATATCATGTCCAAGGTTTTTCATTTCTTTCAATGTCAGAAATTCCCCAGTTAGTGAATAATTGTTTATTCCTAATGCTAATTTACAAATTCTTTCGATAGCCATTGATAACTGGAAAAATGAAGTATAAAATAGTCCTTTATTTTCAATGTTGGCTTTACGTAAATTTGTCAGACCAGATGCAAATCCATTTGAAATTAGTAAGCATTCTTTATCAACTAACTTAAACTCATTAGAAAATTCATTATAGAACATATCATTTATCCATTTTAATATATAGCGTAATTAAAACCATTATTAGTTACTTAGTTTTATTGAATTACCGGTACTAACATAATAATTGTTGTGCATGCTCCAACAAATACTCTGATCTATATATAGTAATTCACCATTAATGACTTAATTCTAATTTAGACCAGTCTAAATACATACCAATTGATTGCTCCGAGCGGACAAATCCATATCGACCATATAAAAAGTCAACATCAGCAAACAAGTTAACAAAAGCACATCGTGGCACTTCTTTATGAATAAAATTCATGATAGATGCCATTATCTGTTTACCAAGCCCAAAGCCTTGTTGGTCGGGATGTACTACTATATCGCATACCTGAACATGACAACCTAAATCTCCTACCACTCTGCCCATTGCTAATAACTCGTTTGTTTGATTGTTTCGTATGCATACAGCAAATAAGCTTCTTAGAAGTGCTAAACTTGCAGCGTCTAAGGTTTTTTCGGATACACCACCGATCTTACGTAGATGGCAATACTCTTCTGCTGTTGGTAGTGTTGTGCTTAAATAATAGCTCATTGTTCACCTTATTTATAAATTCTGTTGTTTTGATTTAGCTCGTACGTAGTGCCAACATAATGATCGCCATACCTAATAAAGTAACTCCAGCACCAATAATATCCCACATGGTAGGACGTATACCATCAACTAACCATAGCCAAATTATAGCCACGAATATATAAACGCCACCATATGCCGCATAAACACGTCCTGCAGCTGTTGGATGCAATGATAATAGCCAAGCAAAAAATGCTAGTGATAATGCTGCAGGAATCAATAGCAATATACTTTTACCTTGGGTTAACCAAAGGTATGGCAGATAGCAACCTAGTATTTCAGCCAGTGCTGTTACGATAAATAAGAGTAAGGTTTTAATCATTAATTTTGTTACCTTGATGGTGGTGTTCTAATCAATTAGTTAGATAAGAACTTAACGATCAGATCTGTATATTGTTCTGGAATTTCCCACATAGGTACATGCGCACCACGCATTATTTCTAAAGTTGAGTTCTTTATCTTATTGGCTATTTCTTGAGAATCTTGCGGTGGTGCTAGTTTATCAAATTCGCCAGCAATTACCAATGTTTCAGATTTAATTTTTGCAATATAGTCTATTGAGTTAACTTTACTAATGGCATCAATTTGTTGTTTATAGCTTTCTAACGTCTGATTACTTGGAGTGGTTGCAAGATCTTGAATAAACGTCTGCACGTTCTCATCACTTTCAATAAATTCATCGCTATAAACGAATGGTAAAATATTTGTTGCTCGAAGTTCTGGGCTTGAATTTGCTTCTGCTAGTAAATAATCGTGTTTACAAAACATTATACTTGATGCCCTGAATTTTATAAATGAGTGGCTTATAATTAACCTATCAACTCGTTCAGGGTAATGACTTGCTAAATATTGAGCTACAGCACCACCAATTGAATGACCTAAGACTGTAGCCTTAGAAATGTTTAGCTCATCAAGTAAAGCAATGACATCAGCTGCCATGTCAGCAACCAAATAGTCTTGTTCTGGTACTTCAGATTTACCCACTCCACGATTATCTGGCATAATAAGCTGAAATGATTTACTTAGCTCGTCTTGAATAAGTTGCCAATTTTTGTTATCGCACGTAATTCCTGCAATTAGTACCAATGGTTGACCATGACCAAGTATGTCATAGTTTAATTTTAGGTTGTTGTTAGAATAGTTCATTTCATGTACTCCAAATAAAAAGTAGCGGACAAACATGCTTAAATGAATATCTGCTTTCATGCTTTTTCGTGTATAGTTACCCCATAAACAAACTGCCTATAGATTCAGATATTGCACTATGTATGT
>ERZ650308.103-NODE-103-length-44738-cov-10.753307_pt1 | contig 44738 bp, 76 predicted proteins | sample MGYA00376244_ERZ650308 | MGnify/ENA primary metagenome ERZ650308 (study PRJEB26733, sample SAMN07839295) | wastewater metagenome | biome: small river; feature: stream; material: water | place: USA: North Carolina | collected 2016-04-26 ... | reverse complement strand
GATGAAGATGATGAAAGTGAGCTGTGGCGTGAGCATAATAAAGAAATGCAGCAGATGAGGGATAGACGGCGAAACAGTATAGAAAAAGTTTTTGAAGCTCTTGAGTTTCAGGGTTATAGTGTCCGGCACATTACCCCTTATCAAATCCGTATTAATGAAATACTTGATATTTACCCAAGCAATAAGCGTTGGCACAATATAAAAACTGGCAAGCGTGGTGACTTGCGAGTAAGAATTGATAAGTCAGAGCAACTAATAAAAAATCTATGCAGACAATAGAAGAAGCGAAAGCTTACTTAAAAGAGAATTGGAAAAAAGGTGTTAAATGTCCTTGCTGTAATCAGTTATGCATGTTGTATGACAGAAAGATTGATAGAGATTTAAGTTTGTCACTAATAAAGATTTATAAGCTTCAGCAAGACACAGGGAAGTCTTGGGTGCATGTACAGAATGAGCTTAAATTTACAAGTGGTAATTATGGCAAGTTGCGGTTTTGGGGTCTGTTAGTGCCGAGAGGTGATGAGCCTGAAAAAGATACAAAGACATCTGGCTATTGGTCTATTACTGAACTTGGTAAAAAGTTTGTGAACGGTAAAGTGTCTATACCAAAAAGCGTACTTGTTTATGACAATAAGAAGTACGGTCAGTCTGACAAGCTTGTAACTATACAAGAAGCACTTGGTAAAAAGTTTTCATGGTCTGAACTTATGGGTGACTATCTTTTGAAAGATGAAGATACACAGCAAGGGAAACTGCTATGAAAGTAATGAGAGCATTTGAAGCTGTTGAGTGTCCGGTGTGTAAGATAGTCATGACTAGACAAGGTATTTGGGTTCACATTACAGGCAAAGCAAGAGCTGAAATTAGAGAGAGTAAAAGACCGCATTTAATTTTTCTAGACACTAAAGCACTTAAAGTACCTGTAACAAAGTATTCATACAGATATGAAAAGCTTAAAGTGATACATGAAAATTATTATGAATGGAGAGAGAAGAAAGGCAAAAAGTCATGAGTATGTTGCTTAGAATTGATACTACTAAAGACTGGTATACTTGTAAGATTTGTAAGTGTGTAATCTCTGTGTTGAGTGGTCAGAAACCGCCAGTGCATTGCAAGTGGGTAGCAAAAGAAACTATTTGGACTGTACAAAAAAATGAGACCAATACCGGAAAAGTTGAAGAAACAAATAGCGTCAGACCCAGCAATGAAGTTCTGCATACATGAAAGTCCATTGTGCAGGGGTAGAGTTGAGTGGGAACACGCATTTATATATGCCGGTAAGCAGATTAATGAATGGTGGGCAATTATTGGGGTATGTGTCTATCATCACAGGGGTGCAGGGTTAGACAAAGACTATAACCGTTTTAGAGCTTTAGACAGAGCAGTGAAAGTCGGACAGTTACCATTTATTATTAATAACTATCCAAAGCAAGATTGGTTGCAACTATATAAATTTCTAAGTAAAAAGTATGAAAGAAGCTGAAGAAAAGAAAATGTGTGAGTGGAATATGTGTACTGAAAAGGCAAAGTTTGTAGAGACTTATAAAGGTCAGCTCTATGAGTTGTGTACTGACCACAGACGACTTATCAATAAACAAAAGAAGTTAGATAACAACTACTAAATTTATGGCAGTCAAACTTGATCCAATCTTCTTAGTGCAGGTTCATGCAGGTGAGATAAAGCACATTAAGCCTGATGAATTTCAAAATTATGCAAACAGCTTGCAAGACGGTTTGTATGAGATAATTTTGCGAAAGCAAAAAGAGCTTAGAAGCATTGAGCAAAATGCATATTTTCATGGTGTTGTAGTTGCTCTTATTGCACAGCATACCGGACACCCAACACAAGATGTGAAAGATTTTTTGAAGTCACAGTTTTTGACCAAAGAGATTGTTATTAGAGATAAGGTGTATAAGATTGTCCGGCACACAGCCAATCTGTCAAAGTCTGAATTTGAAGACTTTATGCGAGACTGTAGAATGTTTGGTGACACAATCGGTGTGTATATACCGTTGCCAAATGAAGTAGATTTAAGCGGTTACCAATAATATGAAAACACTAGAGCTTTCAGATTTTACTTTGTGTATGCTAGAGAGTGGGCAGACATATTTTTCTTACAAAGAAGACGATTTTGAGTTGTGTATTGAGACTTGTTTGAACGGAAATGATATTGCCGTGTATCACAATAAGTCTCAATTTGCCACTGAAAAGGTGTGTACGAATTTAAACTTTACTGTGATAACAAACTATAACAAGCTAACTGAAACAACATTAAAATTAGTAAATGAAATGTATGCCAAATACAAAAAAACAAGAGACTGAAATAGTATCTGCTTCTATCTACATGCCAAGTGGTCATGTGCTGAAGTTTAAGGTCGGTGATGAAGTTGATGTATCTGATAGTGTGAGAAAGCAGGTAACTAAAATTTATGTGTTCGGTAGTTTTCTAAGCATATTCTTTGATGACGGAAGTTTTGCAGAGTATGTAGATGTGTCTTATGGTCTTTTAAAAAAACTAATTAGTAACAAAGAAAAAGATGAGAAGAAAGAATGACCGAATATGGGCAAATCTTCAAGACAATAATTGCCCTAAGTGTGGTAAACCATTGCATAATACCGGCAGTGGTTATCGCTGCTCATTAGACTGTGGCTTTACAATCGGTGCTGACAAAGCTTTTGAAATCAAGAATGATGTAGCAAAAAAGAACAAAGTCACACATGTTCAAAAGGTACTACCAAACGGCAAAATACAGTTTAAATCAGCTAAAATCAGACATGGAGAAAGACCGTTGCAGCCATTTAATTTAGGCTTTTAAAATGCTATAATTGATATGCCAAGACACGCCATTGTCCACTACCTAAAAACAAGCAAAATCATCTTTTCTAACACGCAGATTGACTACAAAAAGGTGAAGAAAATTGCTGCTAAAATTGACCCTGACAAATTCGGCATTATACCGGCGTATCAAACCAGAGAGGGCTACATCATTACTGACGGCAATCATAGAGTGAACGCTGCTATACTTGCCGGTTATAACCAAGTGCCAGCAGTATTGCTGACAAAAAAAGAGTTCAAACTTTTAAGAAAAGATAAATCTGCAAGTGTAGATTTAATGGCAGTGTTGCCAGTAGAAATAAAGACATTAAACTAAAATACATGTTCAAAAAAATCATTGCATGGTTCAAGTCTCTGTTTAGAGTTTTCAGAAACAAGTCAGGTCAGTTTAAACTCCCTTGGTCTGAAGACTACACAATACACAGTGTTGAAAGAATTACATCAGAGAAGCAACATGCTTGGATCAATACAAGCATTGGCTTAATCAGAAAAGAGATTAAAAACATACCGAACTTTGCAGATTTAATCTCACAATCTACTACTGTTATTTTGAAATAGCTACTATGGGGTATGGTCGGTTGCCCATGACAGAAAAATAATTATTCATGAAAGGACTGTGCTTTATGGAAGAAGAAAATAAAGAGCAGCAAGCTTCTGAAGACACTGAAACCACTGAAAACACCGAGAACGGTGAAAATAGTGAAAACGGTGAGCAAGAAGAAAAGAGCGAAGATACTGCTGCTGAATAGTATCTAGCTAACTGCACTCACAAAGAGACTTACAAGCTGGGTGCAGTATAAACTCTTGTACCCAGCTTTATTTAAAAATTAGAGAAACTAAATTGTATGCCGAATGTAACTATAAAGGTAACTATAAAAGAAAAAGACCCTACAAATGATTTTGAGAGGGCTGAAACATCAATTTTTGGGTTTGAGGGTAACTATCTTCAAGCACAGGAAGTGATGAAGAAAATCGGTATTTCAGTGCAAAAGCGCAGTGATGAAATTACCGGACAACAGCAGCTTGGTTTTGACAAAGATGAAGACGGTCTAGTTGAAGATACTGCAAACCAAGATGAGGATTTTCCAAGTTCGGTAAAAAGCAAACGTGCGCCAAAGTCAGGGAAGAAGAAAAAATAACTGTCAGGGCGTTTTAGTAACGCCTTTTTCCTTTTATGTTGATAATTCAATTAGTCTTATTATCTCTAGCAATTATCATAGTATTTAGATACTTGATACCGTTTTTGTATAGGCTCATGTTTATATGGGTCTGTAAAAAGTGCGGTGCCAAGTTCCCTAGAACTGCAAAAGGCTTACACAAATGTTTGAAAGACCTGTAGTGTTTTGTACTAAGTGTCTTGCTATTTGTAATGTATTCACAGTTGAAGATGAATTACCGTTTAAACTATTTGTATGCCCAAATAATACTTGGTATAACTTTGGTCACATGAAAAAATTATTTGCTACAGTCGGTGATAATGCAGAGACAATAGTGATTGGAGAAGTATTTTACACCTAATAGTTATGGATAAAATAGAGCTTGAATTTTTGAGAGAGAGTAATGCGATTGAACGTGTGTATGATGAAGATAGCTTGAGGCAAGCTGTTAAAGCTTGGGAATATCTGAAGACTAGAGATGTATTGACTATTCATGATGTGCTAGAGACACACAGAATACTGATGTTACACCAGAACTTGCAAGTCAATGAGATTGGCATGTTTCGCAGAGTGCCGGTATATATCGGTGGGCATGAAGCATTAGACTGGCGCATGGTTGCCCCAAGTATGCAGCAATGGTGCTTTGAGGGCATTAGACAATCACCGCCAATTAATCCGGTGCTGCTACATGTTGAGTATGAAAGAATACACCCATTTGTAGACGGCAACGGTCGTACAGGTAGAATGTTCATGAACTGGCAATTTATGAAAAGACTGAACATGCCTATTATGGTCATACATGAAGGCACTGAACAAATGGAGTATTATAACTGGTTTAGAAAATGAACAAATGGGAAGTACTAAAAATTCATAAAGAGTATGAGGAAGCTAGAGCTGCTTTTAAATGGCACTCCGGCAATGAAAAACACATTGAGCTTTCTAAGCTGCTGATTAAGATTGACAAGCTTAAAGAAAAAATCAGAGAGAGCAAAGAAGCTGATGAAAAGAAACTTAAAAAGAAACTAGAGATAATTGGTCTTGAGCGACAAGCCACTTATCAAATGAAGCAAGCAAGTGTATGACCGAAAAAGAATTTCAAACAAAATTTACTGAATGGGTCAGAGAAAGACCGAAAGGCTACTTTAATAATTGTGCGTTAGAGCTGAAGCTGTGCAAAGAAAAGTCATTACCTTTTGACAGGGTTGATGACCACCAGATACTTGCACTGCAAGATGTGAAGCACAAGCACAAGTATCACAAAATTACAGACCAGCCTTATATCGGTCCATGCCAGAAGTGCGGTTTTCAGCGAAGATACATGTTTACTGCAAAGAAGCCGTTTGATTGTTTTATTCTTGCTGAAGCAGACGCTTTCGTTGTTGTATGGTTTTACAAAGAGGGCGTTAGAAAAGGTCAGAGAGAGATGATATTTATTGACATTGATGATTTTGTAAATGAACGGTTGAGCTGTGACAGAAAAAGTATCAGAGAGGAGAGAGCAAAAGAGATTGGTAAAATAATTCATTTCTGATATGCAAGAGTACTATCATGACAAAGCCGGTAGAAAGTGGCTCAATCCAGACTATGCAAAAGTGAAACAGCTACAGCAGACATGCTCACATATTTTTCTGACACCGAGTGTCACCGGCTATGTGTTCTACTGGCAACAATGCACTAAATGTAAATTAGTAAATAAATTAAAGAAAGGTATTGAGTATGAACTTAAATAGGTTCACTTTGATTGGTAGGGTTACACAAGATATTGAATTGCGTACTACTACCGGCGGTACATCTGTAGCGAACATAAACCTTGCAACAAATAATGTTTATGTGGATAAGAATAACGGTCAAAAAGTTGAAAAATCTGAATTTCACCGGCTCATTGCTTGGGGAAAAACGGCAGATATTCTGAAGCAGTATGTAGTCAAAGGGCAAGAAATGTTTTTTGAGGGTAGAATTTCTTACAGTCAATATGAAAAAGACGGAGTGAAGCATTACAGAACTGACCTGACTGTTACTGATTTTGGGTTCGGTGCAAAACCTACAGGCGCAACTAGAGCTTCTACAAGCCAAAAATCGGCGCCACAGGGCAATAATTATGATAACCGGACTGAAGATGTAGACACTAGCTTTGACCGCCCTACGAGCATTGGAACTGAAGATATTAATGTGGAAGATATACCCTTTTAAAGTTTGCAAAGCTTCCACAATCTGTCTTTTTGTGTTATGATTTAAACATGAAATAACACAAAAGAGCTATGCCAGCCAGACGCATTAAGTCGTTGTACCCTGATAAAGGTCATAGGAGACACAGGGAACACCGCAGCAAGCGTGGGCGGGTTTTTAGCGGTAAGAGGGAGAGGTACTACCGCATAACTCACCGCTTGGCTAGAGAAAATTTAAAAGAACAAGAAATTGAGAAAGATATTTTTTCAATCTTAAAATAAAAACATGAGCGAAACAGAAGAAATTTTATTGACCATGATTAAACACATGGTAGATGAGCCTGATGAAGTTCAGCTCCACATGTCTGAAGAAATTGATGATAAGAAAAAGCCGTACTTGCTTATTAATGTAAAGGTTGCAGACAAAGACATTGGCGCAGCAATCGGTAGAGGTGGTGTGATAGCCAAAGCTACTAGGGAAGTTATAGGTGTGATTGGCTTCAGGGAGTTCAACAAGCGTGTCTTTGTGAGAATTGACGCTCCAGAACTACCGAAAAACTTTTTTTACAAACAAGAAGAATAGAAATCAACTACCATGAGCAACTTAAAAGAAATTTCAATCAAAGAAATCAAGCCGTATCAGAGAAATGCTAAGAAACACCCTAAAGCACAGATAAAGCGGATAGCTGAAAGCATACGGCAATTTGGCTTTTTACAGCCTATTATACTTGACCCCAACACCCTTGAAATCGTTGTAGGACACGGCCGTGTATTGGCCGCACAGGTCTTGGGTTTTGATACAGTGAGAATTGGTGCTGCCTTTGCCCCAAAAGGTGAACGCTTTGTACCTGCTATATCAGCCGAGAATTTAAGCCCTGCCGAAATCAGGGCTTATCGGTTAGCTGACAACAAATTGAATGAGAGTGGCTGGGATATGCCAATGGTGGTAGAGGAGCTAAAAGAGTTGCGGTTAGCTGATTTTGATTTGGGTCTTACTGGTTTTGACAATGAAGATTTAAATATATTTACTCCAACTGGTCTAGGAGAGCAAGGAGAACTAGATGAGAAAAAGCTCATTACATGCCCCAACTGTGGACACGCATTTTAAAATGGATTGGTGCAGTCATAAGGCTGCTGAATATGCTTGTATGTCATGGCACTACTCAAAAGCCATGCCAGCCGGTAAGTCGGTTAAAATCGGCGTATGGGAAGATGACAAATTTATTGGTTGTGTCATTTTCTCTAGAGGTGCAAACAATCATCTTCTACAGCCTTACGGTTTAACACAACTAGAAGGCTGTGAACTCACCAGAATTGCATTAGACACTCACAAAACACCAGTCACAAAGATAATGAGCATTGCTATTAAAATGCTCAAAAAGCAAAGTCCTAAATTGAAGCTTATTGTTTCTTTTGCAGACTATCGGCAAAAGCACTACGGCAAGATTTACCAAGCCGGTAATTGGATCTACACAGGTTTTGTGAAGTCTACCCCTGACTTCTTCATTAATGGGCGTTGGCAACATCAGCGCAATGTTCACTCACTATACGGAACTATCAAAGGCGTAAATGTGCCAAAGCGTGACGGCGGTTACAGATTGAGATATTTAATGCCCTTGACAGATGAGCTGAAACAGCAGGTAATTAAATTAAGTAAACCGTACCCAAAAACAGATGAAGACTTTAGATAAGATATTATTAATTGCGTTTCTAGTGTTTGTCACTATAGCAGCTCTACGCTTCTATCAGATAACACACCCATAACATGCGGCTGAAGTGAAACTTTTTGACACGTTGGTATTCCATACCAAAGAGGGGGTGTAAATCCCACACAGCCGCTCCAAATTTACATGTATGAACGCATTAAAAAATATATTGAAATCTCTGAAGTACCTAACTATGCTCACAAGACTAAAAAGTGGCGTATTAGAAACAAAGACACAGGTGAGATACTAGGGCGCATAGAGTGGTACGGTGGTTGGCGCAAGTATGTTTACTATAATCACATTTCAGAAGCCTACTGTGATTGGGACTTTCTAAGAATGGTAGCTGACTTCTGTGAGCAAGAAACTAAAAATCATTACGCATTATAACTTATGCCAAATACTAAAAAATCAAAAAAGAAATTATCTGAAGTGTCCAAAAAAGCGCCTAAGTCCACTAACGGTAAAAGGGTAAAATCTAAAGACGGTTTTGTTCAGGATAAAAGCATTGAGATACTAGACTGGAACAATAAAGCCAAGGACGGTGAGCTGCATTTTAGAATAAGATATAAAGAAATTACAGTAGATATAAAAAAGACTGGTGGCTGGTGGTCAAAACTGGGAAAATTGTCTGACTTCTGTGGTGCATTAAAAATGGGCTGTGAGATACTAGAAGCCTGTGCCTACGCAGGAATTAGCTATGAGCAATGGAGATACTTTAAAAATGAACACCCTGAATTTTCACAGCTAAAAGATGTTTTGCAGGAATGGGCAACAATGCGTGTTAGATATACTGCACTTAATGGTGCTATAGCTGACCCTAGAGCTGCAATGGAGTGGTTGCAAATTACAAAGCCTAAGCAATTCAATAAGCGTGTGAATATAGACCACTCCGGCGTGATTAAACACCAGAACTTATCTGAAGACAATGACCCTGAAGCACATGAAATTGCAAAGAACGCTGCAAGTAATGTGCTAGACATTTTACCAGATAGCGCTTTTGAAGATGATGAAGAAAAAGAATGAAACTAAAGAAGCCAGATTTTACATTGTACAAAGACCGTCTAGAGTGGAGAGCGAGCTTTTTCGGCTGGTGCTTAGTTTATCTATCTCATTACTTTACTATTCCGTTTGGTATATTTCACAAAGACCTTTTTAGACTGTTTCAGGGCTTTGATAGCATGTTAGAGATTATAGGGTTTAGAAGTTCTGCTAAATCCACTATCGGTAGCCTTGCGTACCCTCTATTCTGTTCTTTAACAAAAAAGTACAAGTTTATTATCTTAGTTGCAGATACCACAGCACAGGTAAAGCTGAACATCTTTAACCTTAGACATGAACTAGAACACAATGCACTGATTGTGAATGACTACGGTAATCTGATTGACCCTGACAATGCCACTCAAACATCTTTAGTGCTGACAAACGGTGTGCGTATACTAGGACGGTCAAGAGGTCAGAAAATGCGTGGTATGCGTCACTTGCAATACCGCCCTGACTGTATTGTGGTAGACGACCCTGAAGATTTGAAATGGGTGAAGACTAAAGAAAACAGAGATGAGACTGAACGGTGGTTCAATGCTGAAGTAATCCCTGCAATGCAAGAAACCGGCGCAAGACTTATTGTGATTGGTAACTTCTTGCATACTGACGCACTCATGGCTCGGCTGAAGAAGCGTGGTGTGTTCACTGTGATTGAATTTCCTCTAGTCAATGAAGAAGGCGTGTGTATGTGGCCGTCAAAGTATCCTACACAAGAAGCACTGGACGCACAGAGAGCTAAAGTAACTGAAACTGCATGGCTTAGAGAATACTTGCTAAAGGTTGTGCCTGATGAGGGTGCAATCATCAAAGCTGAACAAATCAGAAAGTATGATTTTGATGAGTTCACTAAAGGAGTTACCGAGGGCAAAATCAGAATTACTAAAGCCGGTGCAGGGCAAGATTTGGCTATCGGTGAAAAGACTACAAATGACTTCACTGCTATTGTGTCCGGTTTAATGGTTAAAGAAAACGGTGTAGATGTACTGAAGATTAAACCTAACCCAATAAATGAGAGAGCTGATTTTGATAAGACTATTGAGCTATCTAAAGGTGCTGTAAGAGCCTTACCGCTTGGCTCTAGGCTATTTGTAGAAGATGTTGCATATCAAAAGGCTGCAATTCAAGTCATGAAGAAAAAGAACTTGCCTGTGACTGGTGTTACCCCTATGTCTGACAAGAGAGCCAGAGCTGAAGCAGCCATGATTTATGTATCAAACGGTCAAGTGCATTTCCCAACTAAAGGCTGTGAGCTGCTGCTTATGCAATTACTCGGTTTTGGTGCTGAAGAACATGATGACTTGGTAGACGCTCTTGTATATCTGATACTCAAAATGTTCAGTGCCGGTGGTGCGACTGCTATATTTGAGAAAGTTGACGCTATCTAGTATAATTAAGTCAAATGACACCTGAACAATTACAAACTTTAAAGCAAGCGATTGAGGTAGAAATCAAGGGAAGCTTTTTGCCAGGGCTTGAATTGGCACTAGAGCAGTTTATGATTGTTGCAGAAAGTGACTTACGGTTCGGCATAGCAATGAGCAAGTTGTATAATCAAGATGTGGGTGTAACATACAATACAGAGCTATTTCACAAATTGTCTGAAGCTTTAATCAGCAATCTACAATTAAGGGTAGATATAATTGGGAAGAAACAAAACAATGGGAATAATGAACACAATGAAACGCACAGCCTCCGGTCTGATAGTGCCAAAGAAGAAAGTGCCACTACCAACACCTTGCCTGTACTGTCCAAATCTAATTTGGCTGCATAACGAGGTTGAAAATAGAGTACACTTAGTCAAAGGCAAGCCAGCATGTATTACTTGCCGTACTGTGAAGTTTGGTAGTCTCAACAAGCAGTATAAAAAAGACAAAAGATTGTATGCGCAGGATTTGAAAGCAAAAGAGGCTATAGAACAAGAGGCAGCAAATCAACATGCTATTGATGTTGCCATTGCAAGCCAAGAGAAAACCAAGACCCAAATGATTAAGTAATTTTTAAATAAAAAGGTATGCCCAAAATTCAAGGCAGTTTTCCAAATCCAACTGAACTGAAACGGATAAAGACACTAGAAAAGTATAATCAGCTCTATGAGAATGAGCAGCAGAAAGTCTTGCCGTTGCACGACTATATCAAAAAGCAGTTCAAGAAAGACAGCGAAGTTATTTATTTAGCTCATGCGTTGCCTTTTCATATCACTGAATTTTACTCTGACTTTGTTCAAGGTGATGATGAGGATTTGATTATTGAAAACACCAATGAAGATGAGGCAGAGCTAACAATCATCAATGACATTGTTGATGATAATAATATAAAAGAGCGCATTGCAGATTGGGCTAGTGACCAGTCTGAATTTGGTTATGAAGTCTTGTTAGTCAGAATGGAAGACAACAAGATTTTTATTGATGATATTGCACAAGACCAGTATTTCCCACAAAAAGACGGTTCAGTTATTTTTGCTTCTTACATCAGAAAGTCTGATGATATTACAAAGAAAGATTTTTGGCTCTATACACAGACTTATGAAATGAACGCTGATAAGTCCGGTGTGCTAATTACTCGTCAGTTATGGGACACTGACGTTTACGGTGTAGCCAGCCAAGTCATTTCTGACTTGACTGTAGCCGGTATTACAGATGAGCCAGCAGAGCAGATTGAGGGCTTAAAGCAGCTCCCTATTGTGCAGATAGATAACGGCAAGCGTACAAAGTGGGGTTTTGGTGCTTCAGACTATGCACAGATAATTCCACAGCTCACAGAAATCAATGAGCGTGCAAGTCATGAAGCAGTACAGCTTCTAAAGAACTTGGACGCTAAATTACAGTTGCCGTCCGGTAGTGACTTGGTAGATGAAAACGGTAAAGTCAAAGCTTTTGAAGCAATACAAGTTGCTGATAAAGATACCCCTGACATGAAGTATGTCACCAATGACAATCCACTGCTTACAGATTTGAGAGAGCATTTAATCATGGAAGCCAAATTTATTGCTCTTGTTACCGGCGTACCACTGTTTGAATTATTGAAGTCTGCAATGCCGGATAGAGTAGAGAGCTTGCGTATTCAGTTGTTCAGAGCTTTGAGAAAAACTGCAAAGAAAAGAAGCAAGATAAAACAGGCTATCAAGCAGCTTATGAGCATTGCTTTTCAGTTGAAAAATACAGAGCTGAAATCAGACATTAATGTTCGGTTCGGTGATGTATTGCCTACTGATAAGTTTGAAGAAGCACAGACTGAAGAAATCAAAATCCGGTCTGGCATGTCTAGTCGCTTCAGTGCTATTAAGCGTGTTGAGGGCTATGATGACAATAGAGTAGAAAATGAGCTGAAACTGATACAAGAAGAAAATGTGCGGACAGGGGCAGTAAACCCACAAAATGCGCCACAAATTTAATCATTAGCTCAAAAATAAAACTATGATACCTGAAATGGTAAAAATTGGGTTGCGTGAAGTCACTGTAGTTTACGCTCCCCTTGCAGACGGCTTGCTTGGCACTTATGACCCAAACAGTCTGACAATTACTCTTAGCACTAAAATGCAAGACCCTGTACTGACAATGGAGACTTTCTGGCATGAGTTGATCCATGCAGTGAATGACAAAATCAGATTTGATTTTGAACTCGGCAGAGAGCTTGCTACTGAACAAAACATTGATGAATTTGTCACTAGCTTCAATGAGACATTTACTGAAAGCTTTAGTCAAACATTAATGCAAGTATTAAAGGATAACCCATTGTTACCAATGGCTATCCCACAAGGATAATTTATGCTCATAAAAGTAAACACTAGAGACAAAGAGTGGAAGGCTCCCACTGTCACTTACAACGAAGTAGTCGCACTTGCAGAGTTGCCCAATGCAGAGAATAGAGTGTATACAATCACTTATGCTCATGGCTCACTTATTCAGCCTGAAGGCTCACTTGTGCAAGGGCAAGATGTGACTGTCATAGACGGTATGATTTTCAATGTGTCACTAACTAACAATGCTTAATATATGGATTTTCCAAACGGTAACAGACTAGCAACTACTCAAGAGCAAGTTGATAGCAATGCAAAAGCTCTTGAAGAAATTGCAAAAAAAGTAGATTGGAAGTTTCTATTTAAAGGCTATTGGTTTTTAAGCCTACAGCTTATAGCTACTATCGGTCTACTCATTGCAGTGATAAGACTTGCACTAAAGATTTAACATGCTGACAAAACAACAAATTGAAGCAATAGTTGAGAGCGCACAGAATATCGGTGAACTAAAGAGCATTGCTCGGTCACTGGCAGATGATGTGCGCTCTATTGTTGAGCCTTTGATAGAAAAGAAGATTGATGACTTTTTGAAGCAGCAAGGTTTGCGCTCTGTGAGGGAAGTTATTGTTGCCAGAGACGCAGAAATTAAAGAGTGGCTTGTAAACTCTATACCTGACTTGTATGTGACCGGCTTCAATTCTGCTCAAAAGGACGCTAAGAAGCTGGGGATAACTGGCACAGATGATATAGGTACTGGCAAGCTCACAGTTGACTTGCTGAAGTCTGAAGCATTTTTGAAGCCACACCTTGACGCTGTAAATGCACTACTGCAAGATAGCTACTTGGACTTTGCAAATAACATGAACGGTGTAGTCAGAGGCGCAGAGCGAATTATAAACACAGCTCAAAAGCAGCAAATCAGACAGGGCATAGCAGAGGGGCAACTTACAGGTAAGTCAGTTAAGAAAGTTGCAGCCGGTATTGAAGACACAATCGGGCAACAAGGCTTTTCAGCCTTAATTGACAGGGGCGGTAGAGCTTGGGACTTAGAGACTTATTCTGAAATGTTGGCTAGAACTCATTTAATTCGGTCTAGCACAGAGGGTACAATAAACCGAGCTTCAGATTTTGGTGTGGATCTGGTAAGAGTGTCAAAGCATGGCAATGTGAATGATGAATTGTGTCTGTCACAAGAGGGCAAGATTTATAGCATATCCGGCAAGTCTGATACTTACCCCCCACTGACCGGCAATGAGCCTCCGTTTCACCCAAATTGCAGACACACACTAGAAATGTTTATTGACACCGAGTAGCGGTGTGGTACAATTTAATTGACATATAAGCATTTTTTGCTTAGGGCTAAATGCCCAAATGCTAGGTTGCCTATCCTAGTTAAGAAAATAGGGTTAAGAAATTAATCGCTAGGTACTGTGTCCTAGTTCATAAAACACAAATAAAGGAGTTCTATGAAAGTAATTGAGATTGAAGGCAAGAAATTTGAAGCTGATGATGACGGTAAAGTTATCAACGGCGAAGACGGTAAACCAAAACCTTATGTTGACCCTGCTGATAATAAGGACAAGGACAAAGATAAGGACAAGCAGACTATTGACCCAGCTAATGCTGATTTAGAAGAATTGGCAAAGGTAAATCCTAAGCTTGCAGATTTTATGAAGCAAGCACAGGAGAACTCAACTAAGCTGACTGAAAAAGAGAAAGCTGACCAAGACGCTGAAAGAAAGCGCCTTGAAGAAAAAGGTGAGTGGGAGAAAATAGCCAAGCAGAATGAAGACGCTGCTAAAAAAGCGCAAGCTGATTTGGCAAAATCTAATGAACTGCTAAAAGCTTATAAAGGCACAATGTCTGAAGCTCTTGCTGCTTTAATGGCAGAAATTCCTGATGACAAGAAAGCCTTAATACCTGAAGCATTTACTGAACGCCAGAAGTTTGAATACATTATCAAAAACGCTGAACAACTAGGTGCAAAATCAGCACTCACTAAAAAGGGTGGTAAAGTGCCTGGCAATGATGAAGAAAAGCCTACTGATGAGGCTGTCACCATGCAAAAGCGGTTTGATGAACTGGCTGCAAAATCTGGCAAGTCCAGAGTTGAAGAAACAGAAATGCTTGACCTTGCTAAGAAGCTCAAAGAAATCAAGAACAAAAACCTTGAACAAGCAAAGTCAGATAAAAAATAATTAAAAAATTTGTTTTAATAAAAAAACAAAGAGAAAGCATACAAAGTTTATGGACTTAGGAATGCACACAACTCTTACTGATGACAACTCACGCTTAGACCCTGTGGTTGTCGCACTCGCTGACCGTATTACTCCGTTACGAGCAGCAGAGTTCGGTAAGGTATGGGATTTGTTCACCATGCGTGACAATCCATTTGAAACGGACGAGTACTTAATCCTTACTCGCAACTATACCGCCCCAACTGTTACCCTCGGTACAATTGGTAGTGGTACAGACTGGAACTCTACCAGTGACACTACAGCACTTCCTATCACTTCTGGTACTATCAGCCGCATTACGGTTGGTGACGTACTCTTGGTTGAAAGTGAAATTGTTGTAGTTAAATCTGTAGACCGCTCTGGTAACACTATTGATGTGTATGAGCGTGGTGCAGGTGAAACTTCCGGTGCTGCACACACTGGCACTCTTACTGCTAAGATTGTCGGTAACGCACATGAAGAAGGTAAAGTTGATGTAGAAGCTATGGCAGAGCAAACCGCCAAGCTTACGAACTACACGCAGATTGTATTAGAGAGCATTGACCTTTCTAACTCTGACAGTGACCAAGCTCGTAAGACTGGTCGGACTGCTGACGCACTCCGTCAAGAAGCAATGGAGCGTGTAATGCGTGACCTTGCTAGAACTGCTATTTACGGTGTATCTCGTGCCCCTGCTGCTGGTTTTCCTAGCATGACCAGAGGACTGCTTGAACACTTGAAGCTTGCTACTGATTTGAAGACTGCTGTTTCCGGTGCTTTCACCGAAACTGTATTGCAGAACGCTCTTGATGATATTCGTGAAAAGGGCGGTACTGTAAACGCTATTGTAATGAGCATTGCAAAAAAGCGTATTTTCAACTCTTTCACTGGTGCTGACCAGATCCAAGTAGACCGCTCTGACCGCACTGGTGGTCATGTCTTGGACGGTTACATCGCAGACGGCTTCGGTACTATCCCTGCTGTTGTAGATGTAGACTTCCCTGATGATATGGTAGCGATTGTAAACACTCGCTTGCTGCAAAAGGGTTGGAAGCAGAACGATGCATTGCGCTTCGTGCCTGAAACCAACAAGAGCAGCCGTGAAGTTGTTGAGACTTTGCAAGGTAAGTTCGGTCTTGCTGTTGAAGGTGTAGACCTTACCCACGCTTTGCTTACTAGCTTGAGTTAAACCCAATCAGAGGGGGTAGCAATACCCCCTCTTGGGATTTGAAATAATTAAGAAATAAAAAAGGAACTTAATTGTATGGCTAAAACCATCAACTACAGCAAACTTTCAGAGAAAGAGCTTTTGAAACTTGCTAAAGACCGTGAAGTTGAAATCACTGACAGTACTACACCTGACCAGATTGTAGAAGCTCTTACTGCTCAAGATGAGAAAGCTAAGGCAGATAAAAATGCCGCTAAACTTTCTGACCGAGTAGTATACTACTGGCTGAAGTCAAAGGCGTATGTCTCTGACACTGAACGCTGGGCTGCTGGCTTGTATAAAGTCAGTGAAGACAATGCAAGGCTTGATAGACTACCAAAGAACATTGTTGAAAAGTTTGAAGATGAAGTAGATACAAAGTCTTTGGTTCGTATCGCTCAATCTTTCCATGTGAATTTTGAAGACAAGGAAGATGATGAGCTGCTTGCTATTCTTTTGAAGTAATATACAAACAAAAGTCTCTGCTGTGTAAATAAAACACAGACAAAAACAAAAACTTCCCTTTATTATTAAACCCTAAAGGCTTATGGCTGATAAAAATATCGTGCGCTTCCGCAATGGAATACGCATAGACGGTCTTGCAGATACGGTGGACGGTGTAACTTGCACTGTCATTCACCAAAATGCAGCCGGTGAAGTCACAATGGCTTCAGGTGCAGATGTACCAGCAGACGCTAAAGCTGGCTTCGCTAAAGGCTGTATGTTCATACAGACTGACGGCGGTGTAGGTACTGTCCTTTACATCAATGAAGGTTCTGCTGCTTCAGCAGACTTCAATACAGCTCTGACTGGTGGAGACATCACAGGAGTTACAGCCGGTCTTGGTTTGTCCGGTGGTGGCGCTTCTGGCGCAGTAACCCTTAATGTTGACGCTTCACACAATGTGTTGTTTGCTGGCAAATTCACTACTCTTGGTGGTGACGCTAACGAACAAATTTCTGTTGCTGGTGTACTTGCAACTGACATTGTAATGGTGAGCTTGCAAGATAAGGGTGTTACACCTCGCACTATCTTGACTGCAAAAGCTGCTACTGACGCAATTAACCTTGTATTCTCTGGTGACCCAAGTACAGACCACATTGTCTGCTATGAGGTTCTTAGAGCAGTAGCATAAACTTCAGCCTACTCTAGAGGGCTGAATTGAAATCAAATTATTAATTAGTAAGGAGCTTCAAATTTATGGCAGCTACAGTAGAAATTGATGAAGCCAATAGCGCAGGTGAAACTTTAACCCACAACATCAGTGACACTGATATGGGTAATGCGGATAGTGCAACTGTTGATCCAGTTGCTAATCCAATCACACCTGGCAATCGGACTTACATCAAATATCAAAAAATCCATGTTACGAACATGGGCGGTAGTTCCAAGATTGATAACCTGAAAGTATGGCGCACTGGCGCATTGGGTGGTTCTGCTACTCATGTGACTAATGCTCGTACTAGCTCTTATGGTGGAGCATTAACTTATGCAACACCTGTCACTTCTGCTGTGACTGGCGTTACACAGACAATGCCTACTTCAGAGCCAGGCAGTGCAAACTTGGGTATTGGTGGTTCTTTGAGCGGTAGCTTAACCGCTACAGGTTCATCTGACTATCTTGGTCATCAAATTGTAACCGATAGTGGTGACGTTGCTGGTAGCACATCTACGATGAATTACCAGTATGACGAAACCGCTTAGAAAGGGAACTAATCTTATGGAGATTTGCGGCACTTGCCAAAAAGAGTTCTCTACCGGCGACAATTATCTTACACACACTTGTGTGACTGGCTACAAGCCAACTGAAATGCAGCACTTGGGTGAAACCTTTGTGCTTCAGAGTAAAGAGGCTCTAAAGCGAACTGGAAGCCTTGATAAAAAGGCTGAAGCAGAGCTTGAAGAAGTCAGACAGGAAGTGAAAGATGAAAATGTTGACCACAAACTCATGCTTGCAAAGCATGACCGGATAGACGAAATTTAAACAAATCAAAACCAGAAAGCAATACAATGCTGACACTTGGCAATACAATGCAACACAAAAACACCCAAGCTGGTAACAGCCGGTGTTTTTGTGCTTTAATACTTATAGGTAACTAAATAGAAAACTATGACATTCACATATATTCGTGACGGCAAACCAGAGCATGTAGAACTAAAGCGGTGGGTATGGCTAGCACTATACAAAGACGGCAGTTATTTAATGCAGTTTGATGAGACAGACAAAGCATTTCATCAGGTCAGTGAAATTGACCAGAGCAAGCTTGATGTATTTGTAATGGCTCACCATGCAGACCCAAGCAAGAGAGTAGAGATACACTGGAAGCCACACTATCAGCTTATTTGTTTCACTCGCAACTGGCGACAAGACGGTATGCCAGCAGGTGAGTGGATACCACTATTTAATTTTGGATATAAATTTAAAGACGCTACAGGTCGTACTCAAAAATTCATTATGGAGATAACAGCGACAGACGCAATCGCTGTGAAAGATGATGACGGCAGAGGCAGTCTTGATGACTAAATTTTATGATAACAGTAGACGCAACAAGTAGCGGTGTATCAACTGGCTTTTCAGCAGGTACTACACTGACATTCTCACACACATGCACAGGAGCTTCAAAGCTCGTTGTGTCTGTTCAACTGTGGCAAGATGTAGCCGGTACTGGTACAGTATCAGGCATTACTTATAACGGTGTTGCTCTAACTAAAATCGGTGAGAAACGACAAGCCAGCACTTCAATGCAAGTTGAGATGTGGTACTTAGACGCTCCGGCTGCTGGCGCACATAACATTGTAGTAACTATTTCAGGCAATACTGACGCTCGTAAAGCTGGGTCTATTTCTCTGATTGGTGCTACTAACGGATATGACCAGACTAACAGCTCCGGTGGTTCTAGCACTTCAGCAAGCACTTCTGTAACTCCGTCAGTAAATGACAGTATTATTATTGATACTTTAATCAGCTTCGGCGGTACTACAGCAGTAGAGGGCAGTACTTCATTCTTTGAAAGCACTACCGGAAGTATCAATGCAGCAGCACAGTACTACATTCAGACTACAGCAGCTTCAAAAGCAATGACATGGTCATGGACTACAAGCGGTGACTATTCACACTTTGTAGCTTCATTCAAGCCAGGTGCTTTGCAGTCTATTGACCAAGAGGGGTACAGGTGGCGCAATGATGACGGCTCTGAAAGTGCTGCAACATGGGCAGCAAGCCAAGACACTGCACTGTCAGTTGGTAGAAATGTAATCAAGAGGCTTAGAGTGCTGCTAAACAGTTCTGCTGATACCCCTGCTAAGTCATACAGGCTTGAGTACAGACGCAAAAACTATAATCGCCGGTGGCGCAAAGTTTTGGGTTCTGCTGATACAGCAGCTCATACTTTAGTCGGCACTCCGGTCAGACAGACACTTAGTGCAAGCCCTTCTGAATTTGATTATGAGGTAGCAGAGGGCGCCACACTGCTTGTTTTAACTATTGTGTCAGTTGGTAGTGCAGCAGCAGCTCTAAGACAGGGAAGCTCCGGTGCTGGTACATTCTTAAAACCAATGTACGGCGGAAAACAGATGACACAGGGCGACAGTACAAGAGGTGGCGCAACTGGCTATGAGACTTCATGTGAATTATGGTATTTGATTGACCCCCCAATTGGACTGCACACATTCAGCATACCGAACTCTAGACCGAATACTTTGCATGTAGTTGCTTCAGCATATAAAGCAGCAGACGGCTATACTTCAGCGATTGATGACCAAGACGGCAACAATGCAACTTCAGGTGCTAACCCTTCTGTGACTTCTACCCCTACTGTGGGCGGTGATGTGATTGTTGCTGTAATGGGTAATGGTCTTGCTACTGCTCCAACTGGCAGAAGCGGTACTACATTATTTGAAACAGATAACGGTTCATATTCTGATAACCACCAGTACACACTTAGAGCTTCATCAGGTGCTTTTGCAATGAGCTGGACTATAGCTACAGATGATAACTGTCAGATAGCATGTGCTTTTAAGTGTGTTGCAATCACTGAAGAAATACAGCTTGCAGCTTCTTCAAATATCACAGCAAGCGGTGAAAATACTACAGCACAGCTTACCGCCCCAAGTGGTAAGACTACATCTGATTTTGAAGCAGGTCGTATGCAAGATGATGAAAACCCAGCAGACAGTATTAACTTGGGCAGTGATAAATACACTGAAGTAGAGTGGTCAATTAAAGGAACAAGTAACGCTTAAAGTTTATGGCTACAGTCGTTTGGAAAGGCTATACATGGGATAAAAGAAATGGTGGTACTGGCTCACCTGGTTTTGGTGGTTGGTCAGACACTAACATTACCGGTCCTGACGGTAATGATTATTTGACATTGAAAATTACCAATGCCGGTAGCTCCCCTGTAGGCTGTGAAATGACTAACCAAGCTGTAGGTCTTGGTTACGGTACTTATAAGCTTGTTGTAGGAAGCCGATTAGATACTTTGGATAAAAACATTGTATTCGGTGGACTATTCCCATTCTTCTACGGAAACCCATATATTGAAATTGATGTAGGTGAAGTCTCTAATTGGGACGGCGGTTTTGCAGATGTGAGACTGTCTAGAACAATCTATACCGGCTCTAACCCTGACGCTCCAACTGTAAGCTTCACTGAAGACCAAGCTGCTACTTCAGATACAGTAGTCACACACAGACTTATCTGGAAGCCTGGCAAAATTGAGATTGATAGTTTTGTCGGTGAGGGTTACGGCGGTACATTGCTATTTCATACAGAGACTACAAAAAATGTACCTGTACCTGGCTCTGAACAATGCATTATAAACTTGTGGCTCTTTGCAGACGGTACACCGGACGGCACAGATACAGACGCTCCGGCTACTGATGTTATTTTGAGAGACTTCAGCTTTACAGCACTTGCCGAGCCTGATACTTCAACTTATGAAATGCGAGTGACAGATAACGGCACTGCATTAAACAGCTACAGTCTTACCCCTGAAGTGTCTTTTATTTCTGTTACCCATGTTGGCATTACAAAATCACTGCAATACTTAATTAAAAAAGCAAAGTCAGTAACAAAGACTTTGAAGTATGTAGTGAAGCAGCCGGAAGCAGTCACTAAAAGCTTAAAGTATGCAATTAAGACTGTACCGGCAGCGATCCAAAAGTCTCTTGCATACTATATCGGTAAGCATGTAGCAGTTCAGAAATCTCTGAAATACACTGTTATATCACCTGTAGCAAAAACAAAGACTTTAAAATATACAGTCAAAACTACACCGTCAGCAAAACAGCTCACATTAAGATACTTCATTGATAAAGCTACTGCTATAACAAAGTCATTGAAGTACACTGTTAAAGCAGCTCACAGCTTAACAAAGTCGCTCACATACCGGATATTAAATCACCCTAGTGCAATCACTAAGTCACTGGCGTATTCTGTCAGAAAAGCTATTGCTATACAGAAATCACTGAAGTACACAGTCTCACCGATTGTCAGTTCTGTTACTAAGTCAATGGCTTATTATGTGAGGACTGTTAGCAGTATCACTTTAAACCTGACTTACTCACTGTTGCCGAAAACGGCACTGCACAAGTCTCTGAAATATACTGTGCTTACTAAGCAGCTCATTACAAAGCAGCTTGCTTATTTTGTGAACAAGCACACAGCCGTTCAAAAGTCTCTGAAGTATACAGTCAAAGCAGCAAAGCAAATTACCAAGTCACTTACTTACACAGTATTTGCTGGTGCAAGCTCTATCACAAAGTCACTTAGATATTTTGTGACGGTAAAACATGCAATTCAGAAAAGTTTGCACTATGCAGTCACTACAAAGTCTGCAATACAGAAAACTCTGGTCTATAAAATCAAGCACTCTATCAGCTTGACAAAGAGCCTGACATATCGTGTATTCAAGCCTTTGGCAGTCTCTAAATCGCTTCGCTACGCTGTTAGGACGGCTCACAGTATCACTAAGACCCTTATCTATCAAATTAGGGGCATTTCTGTGCTTACCAAGAGCCTTAGATACGCAGTCAAAACCAAGCAGCCAGTCACAAAATCACTCACTTACACAGTCAAGCAGCCTGAAGCGGTCACAAAGAGCCTACATTACGCTGTACGCAAAGTTTATGCTCTTACCAAGTCTCTGACTTACGCTATTCTGCAAGTTGTACCGCACACTATTCAGAAGCAACTCAAGTACAGTATTTTCAATGACGGTCTGCTTATACAAAAGTCATTGAAGTATGCGATTGGTAAAAAGTATGTGATGAGCAAGAGACTGACATATACTATTGCCGGTGAGTTGTATCAAGAGGGAGATGACTATTATCAATCAATTGCTTAATAAAAATTAAAAATAGGAGTATTATTACTTTATGGTTACAGACAAAAGCACAATAGTTCGGTATATGGGGGTAGCAATATCTTCAGCTCTAGACGACTTCATTGATGAGCTGATTAGTGCTGCAAATGACTACATTGAAAATTATTGCGGTGACGCTAAATTTGGTCGCAGAAGTTTCAGTGCGCCTGACCCTGACAATGATGAGACTAGACGGTTTGACGGCAATCAAGGTGTGAAGCTAAGTGTTGGTGATTTGCGCTCAATTACTTCACTCACAATAGACGGTGTGCAATATACTGTGAACACAGATTTTGTGCTGTACCCTGCAAATGCTTCAGCACAAAGAGAGCCGTATCAGTGGATTGAGCTTGTGCAGCCAGGCGGTGCAGTAAATAGCCGGTCAGCTCTAGCAAGCTCTTATGAGTTCACAATCGGTCAGCAAAATGTTGCTGTTGTCGGCAAGTGGGGATATTCTGCAACACCGCCAAGTGCAATTAAAATTGCTGCTACAAAGTTGGTAGCCGGAATGATTAAAGAAAACTTGACTGACAAAGATGTAAAAGAAATCAAGCAAGAAAGCTTGGGTGACTATTCTGCTACTTACCAAGATGTAACTAAAGTAGCCGGTGCGCTCGGTGTGAATGAGTTGCTTGAGCCGTTTAAGAGAAAAGCCCCTAAAGCCATGTCTGGCGTTATAATTATATGAGCCTAAAAACACTACTCAATAAAATTTGTCTCATACAGGTTAAAAACCAAGCACAAGGCTCAATGGGTCAAGTGACCGAAACTTGGCAAACAGGCTATGCTGATGTGCCAATTATGATACAGCCAAATAAAGAGCCTGTAGTGCTTGAAAATGGTTATCAAGTAACTATAAAAGATTTTGTAGCTTATTTTTTGCCAGGGCAGCATGTGAATGAGAAACACAGAATTGTTATCGGTGAAGATATGTATGAAGTGCTTGCAGTAATCGGTGACAGTAGAAGCACTTACAAAAAAGCTTTTCTAGAACAAGTAACTTTCACGCCAATTCTCACAGTGCCGCATAAAAAAGAATTGGCTATGACATATAGAATTGTAGGACAATAACATGCCAGTACAGTTTAAAAAAGACAAAGATTTTGAGAATAGGTTAAAGGCTGCTTTTCAGCAAGACATGAAGCAGCGCATTATACCGGCACTTGAAACGGCTGTGAAAGAAGAAACCCCTGTAAGGACTGGTTTGTTGAAGTCAAAGATTGTAGGTGAAATGACAGGTGATTTAGAGGGTGAAGTTGGTACAAACACTGAATATGCAATCTTTGTTGAATACGGTACAGTTCACATGGCAGCTAGAGCAATGTTTAGAAAAGGTGCTGCAAAGGTAGAGCAGCTTGGAGACAAGCTATTTAAAGCAATTAAAGAAGTCATATAGTTATGCTAGAAGAAGCATTATTTACTCAACTTAAATCTGACAATACCCTTGCAGGGAAGCTAAATGCCGGAAGTGGTCGTGTCCACATTTACCCCTTGCGAGTTCCAAATGATACGCAGTTTACCCAAGCCATTACTTATAATGAGATTGGGCAAAATTTAGTATATCCGGCACTCCGCATTTCAACATTTCAACTGTCTTGCATAGCGAACACCTATGAGCTTGCTAGAGACTTGGCAAATGATGTTGACAGGGTATTGAATGATTTATACGAGCTAAAGCTCGGCGGCACTTTTCCGGTAAAGTACATCAAGTTTGAGGGCAGAAACTCCCTCTTTGATGAGAACGCCAGCATGTTTATCTTTCCGGTAGAAATTACTATTAAGTATTAGCCTATGGCAAAAGCAGACAAAAAACAGTATAATAATACTGAAGTGAACGAAGTAGAAACAAAACAGTCACCGGCTGAAGTTACGCTTGTAGCACTCAAAAACACTTTTCTACCTGATGGCATTTTTGTCAAAGAGGGTGATAAAGTGAAAGTCGCTGCAAGTTATGCTGAAGCGGTGTTGGCTGAAAAACACAGCCCATTCAAGAAAGCATAAAAATAATTAATTAATAAGGAATAACAAAAAGTTATGCCACAGACAACTATCCAAAAGACTGCTGCTATCCGCAAGGGTTCAGTAAGGGTCAAAATTGGTGACAGCTTCAGCTCATTAGTTGACATCGGTGCTTTAAGAAAGCCTGTGTTGACTTCTCTGGTTGAAAACCAAGTTATCACTTTTGATAACGTAGAAGACTTAAAGAAATTCGTAAATGGTAAAAAAGTGCAATTTGCTTTTGACCTTTGCGAAATCAACTTGACCAACATCTCTAAGCTTGACGCTGGATTGGTCACACTTACCACTGTTGCAGCAAGCCCTGTTTCAGTAGTAAATGAAGCTATCACTGTTGCTGCTGATACAGCAGTACGGCTTGCAAACAAGAACGGTGATAATTCTAGAGTTACTATCAGTGCTGTAAATGTAGCCGGTGCAGGTGCTTCTAAAACAGAAGGTACTGACTATGAAGTATTTGTAGACAGTAACGGCTATACCAACATTGTAAAAATTGGTACTGGCTCCCAAGATTGGGAAGTTGACTACTCTTACACTCCGGTTGCTTCTAAGAAGCTTACCTTTGCAGAGAGTGGTAACAAAACACTCAAAGTCATGCGAGTTGAAAACATTGATGAAAACGGTCTTACTTTCAAGATTGATATTCAAAATGTTACCAACTTAAAAGCTCCAGTCATTACTTTCAAGGGTGATGATGAAGCAGATGTTGCAGAATTGCCCGTAGAAATGCAAGGCGACATCGTTGAAATCGTAGACGAGCAGCAAACTACCTAGTGTATTTTAAAGGGGCAACTACTCACTGGTTGCCCCTTATTTGGATAATTTAACAGAAACAAAATGAAGACTTTAAATTTGTATAAAGAGAGAGACTACACTGAAGTCATATTGTCAGATAAAAATGTTTATAAGTTACCAAATGACTACAATGTAGAAGAAGCTGAACGAATTTTAGAGAAACAGATAGAAATTGAAGCGTTGGCGAATACTGAAATTGATGATGAAAAACCGGAAGCTGTAAAAGAGGTGCAAAGGTTCTGGTCGCTCGTATTCGCACAGCTTGAAATACTGTTCCAGCATTATCAGCCTGAAATTACAGCAGAAAAATTAAAAGTCTTACTTACACAGAAACAGGCTTTAGATATTATAGGTTTTCATAAGACTAATAAGTTTGGTGCAGAAGTCTCTGAAGACACTGAAACTACTAAAAAAAAAATTTAGTTGAAGCACTGTCTGATTTGCGGTTGATTATCACATATCTTGTAATGGCTGGATTTGGGTTATTAGAACTAAGAAAGCTATACATAGGTGAATTATTTGCATACTATAAGTCACTTATTCACCTACAAGAAAAGCAAGGGATAGTTGAGCAGGGAAGCTCTAGTAGACTATCCGGCACTGAAGATACTGTAAGTGATTTAAGAAAGCAGCTATTTAAGACTAAGTTAAAATAAAATGTCAAAGACTACAGTAGGTGAGCTTGTATATAAAATATCAGGTGACATAGATGAGTTAAAAGCTTCAGTGCAAAAATCTGAAGTAGAATTAAACAAGCTCAAAAAGGGTTTTGACGAAACTGAAAAAGCAGTAAAGAAAACTACCAATAGTGGCAATATATTAAAGAATACAGTCGCTTCTATAGCAGGTCTTTTTGCAGTTGGATCTATAGTCAATTTTTTAAAAGGTGCTGTGCAAGCGGCTGAAGATACTATTTTTTTACAAACAAGACTTGCACAAACAATCAGACAGTCTACAAATGCTACAGATGAGCAAATAAAAAGTCTCTTTGACCAAGCTGAAGCACTAGAAAAAGTTGGCGTTGTAAGCAAAGAAGCAATACTATCTGCACAAGGGCAGCTTGCAGCATTTAACTTAACCACAGAGAGCATACAAAAGCTTACACCAGTAATGCTTGATTATATCGTTGCAGAGCAGGGTATAAACCCAAGTGCAGAAGCAGCGAAGAATACAGCAAATGGTTTTGGTAAAGCACTGCAAGGACAATTTGACGCTCTTACAAAGTCTGGTAACAAACTATCAGAGTCGCAAAAGAAGTTACTCACATTTGGTACTGAAACTGAAAAGGTGACAGCGATTGTTGATTATTTTAATGAAAATTATGAAAATTTAAATCAAACAATTGGCAGTAGTTTTCCAGGTCAGATTTTACATGCACAACAAGCGATTGGTGATATTAAAGAAGCAATCGGTTTTGCCTTTATTCCTGTAATCAATCAATTAATCGGCAATGTAATAGACACAACAAACAATGTAGACACCAGTGCTGTTACCATAAATAAATGGGCAAAAGTTATCTATCAGAGTATCAACTTTGTTATTGCAATGGGCAAGGCTCTATTGTTAGCTATAAAAGCACTGGTATTCTTGGGTGACACACTTGTAAGTGTTGCTAGAGTACAGTTCAGTTTTTACAAAGATATTTTTAACAGTTTTAAAAATATAGGTGAGATTGTGGGCAATGTTGCAAAAGGTATTGCACAGGCTTTCAAGGGTGACTTTACAGCAGCGAGTGAAACATTAAAAAAGACTGTTAAAGACACATTCAGCAATACAATAGCTTCACTTGACGGCATGGCAAATCGCACTGCTGGTTGGGTTCAGGAGATGAAAGATAGCTTTGACGATGTAGGTAAGTCTGCTGTTAGAGCAATAGATGCGGAGGGTTTTAAGCCTGTTACTGCTGCTGCTATCACTGCATATAAAACAATGCAGGATAAAAGCAAAGAGGCTGCTGATACAGTAAAAGACAAGAGCAAGGCAACGGCAGATGATATAAAAAATCTAAAAGACAGGTTTGAAGATTTGGGTCAAAAGGGTTCAGACGCTTTAATTGAACTAGAAGCTACTACCAATGACAAGCTGAAGAATATCACTGATAAAATAGACGACCTTAAAAAGTCACTTGTTGAATTAAATGCTGAATTTGATAAGGGTCAAAAGGATAATGCTACAAGCATTGGTGAAAGAATTGTTGCAGAGCAGCAAGCTCTTGCTGATTTACAGAAACAGATACGAGAGGAGCAATCACAAGAAAAGCCGGACAGTAAAAGAATTTCAGAATTGCAAGCAGAATTTGATAAGCGCAATGCTGCTTTAGCTGCTAGTGCTGATTTGCAAAAACAATTCTCTACTGAAATTGCTGAAGCACAGCGCAGAGCTGCACTTACTGATTTTCAGAGAGACATTGAGGATTTTCTCAAAAAGAGAGAGCTTGCAAAACAGGAATTTGAAGCCAAGAAAAAAGAGATTGAAGACACAATCAAGCTTCAGGAAGATGAGAAAACTAAAATTATTGAGCTATATGAAGCAAAGCAAGCTGAAATCAATGCTATTATTACACAAGCAAATGCTCAATTTCAGGCGTTTTCTAATGAGCGTGTAGCTATCACCAAGAAAGAAGTAAATGAGCAGATTAAGTCTTATAATGACTTAGCAGCAGCTATAGCTAGGGCAAAGTCAGCACAGACTACACAGCTACTTCAGAACAAGCCACAATTTGCTGTAGGTGGCTTTGTAGACGGCAGAGGCGGTGAAGTACACCCAGGTGAATATGTCATACCGGCAAATCTTGTACAGCAATTTGGCAGTCTCATAAAAGTTCTAGAAGGCGCACGAACTGGTCAAGTCAACAATAGCAGAACTATTAATGCCCCTATTAGTATTCAAGCCCAAGTTGAGGGCAATTCAGACTGGTCTAGCATTGCCAGAGAATTGCAATGGGAATTAAGCAGACGATAAATATATGATTGGTTACCCCTTTACATTCACTAATAGAAACGGACTGTCTATAAACTTTAATGACCATGACAGCGACCCTAACAATTTTGTGGCTCTACAAGAGTACCCAGCTTTTGATGTTGATATTAAAAACATTGAAATAGACAAAGACGGTCAGCATGGTATTTGGGATTTTAACAGCTTCTATGGTAAGCGTGTCATGACTTTTGCCGGTGTGATAATCGGTAGTAGTGAAGCAAACATTGAAACACTGAAGACAAGGTTATTGCAGGTTACTTCTTTACCGGCTAGACCAACTGTAGACAATGACGGCTTAGTGCTTATTCAGTGGACAGACGCAAACAATGAGGGTTGGCAAGTATACGCAAAGCTTGATAGAGCGATTAGATTTAACAGAAATCTAAAAGAAAAATCAAGGCTTGATTTTGTTATGACACTCAAAGCCCCTGACCCTAGTATTAGAAGTCAATTAGAGCAGCTTGCTAGTGGCTTCAGAACATGGGAGCAGTCTGGTTTTACAGTACCATTCTTTGTGCCGTTTACAATCGGTTTGAGCTATCATGACCACATCATTGTCACCAACAACGGAAGCTTTGAAGCAGATACAATTATTCGCTTAACAGGTGAAGCTGATACTGCTGTTAGTAACCCATATATTTATAATCTGACTACAGGTGAAATCTTTAAAGTAAATATCACTTTGCTAGATGAGACAAAGTGGATTGAGATAGACAGCCAAGCCGGTACTGTAGTAAATGAAGTTGGTGTAGATGTTTCTGCTTTTGTTGATCCAGTATCAAACTACATAAAGCTTGCAGTCGGTGAAAACGACTTGATTTATTGGAGTGATGAAAGTAACGGACTTGATAACCCACTACTGACAGGTGAAATACCTGAAGCCGTGGCTACTATCCGGTTCAGAGATACAACTATCTAATATGTTTGTAGTCAAAATATACGACAATCAATTTGACGAACTCACAGAGTTTCTAGAGGGCGAGTACCAAAATCTTACCTATGACAACAGACTAGGTGAAGTTGGTAGTTGCTCTTTTCTGCTTCAGACAAAAAACACAAAAGTCACCGAAGAAAACATCAGACATTATAACCGAGTAGAAGTTATTGAAAACGGTTTTGTGGAGTTTGTAGGGTATATTGTCACTAAAAGAGTTACACTGGATATTGTAGAAGTCCGGTGCTTGCAGTTATTCAACATACTGAAGAAAAGATTGTATTCAGGCACACTGACCGGCAATGCCGGTGACGCTATGATAACTGTATTGGCTGCTGCAAATGCAACTGAAGATACAGGTATTACAGCCGGTGATATTGTTTTAAGCTCTACAATAGATTTAACTTTTGACAATCTTGATGTGTTTTCAGTATTGAAGTCTATAGCTGAAAAATCATCTGCTCAAATGCTGGTAGACAATGACAGAAATTTTAATGCAAAAACTACACTCGGTGATGATTTATCTGCTTCAGTAAATGTGCTGTATAACATCAATCAGCCAGAGCAAGCTACACTGTTAAAGTTTGAAGTCAGTGATGACGGTACAAACATTGTTACTAGAGCTAAAGCTGTATCAGGCTCATTCACAGCAACAAAAAATGATAGCGCACTTCAGTCACAGTACGGCATACTAGAAGCCTTTAGTAATATAGCTGTGGCAAATGACCAAGATAGTACTGACGATATTACTGAAGCACAGCTCAAAGACGCTAACTACTCACCGAGACTTGATTTAAACCCACTCAAAGCAAATTTAGAGTTCAATGCAGGGGATAAAGTGCATATAGATATTAGTTCAGGACTGGTAAACATAAGCGGTGACTACCAAGTGCTACAAAAAAGTGTTAAAATACAAGGGAAGCAGAAGCTAGTGTCTATCACAACAAACACCTTAAAATCTGACATTATAACTGAAATTAGAACACTACAAAAGAAACTGGCTCTTATAGAAACTCAAATATAATTTATAAAAACTAAGCAAATATATGGCTACAAAAACGCATTTTCTTGACGGTGGGTCAGCTCAATACAGTGCAGCAGAGCTGATGTGGATAGCAAACTATTTATTAAGCGAGGGCATTATGCCTAACGCTGACGGTTCACTTGGCTTGCAAGTACAGCAGTCAGGAACACCGGACATGAACGTGGTTGTCACTATCGGTGCAGCCCTTGTTGAGTTCACTAAAAGCTCTGTAGTTTGGAAAGTGGCAGTAGAGCTTGACGCTAATCAGTCTGTAGCCATAGCTTCTAACTCTAGCGGTTCAAACAGAGTAGACGCTATTGTACTGAAGATTGATGATGTAGCCCCTAACCTTTTAAAGACCAATGTAGCCACTATTCTAAGGGTAGCCGGTACTGGTACTTCAGCTCTTTCAAACGGCGCCATTGATACTGCAATCGGTCATACAAGTTGGGTCAGACTTGCCAATGTCACTGTACCGAACGCTGCAAGCTCAATTACAAATGCAAATATAGCCAATACTCTAGCTGCTGTAAGCTTGGGTAAGACACTCACTAAGGTGCTTGGTGATGGTTCTGCACTATCCGGCATTGTGACTAACCCTATTGCTACAGATGTACCGCCTGACACTGATAACTTGAGAAAGCTTGGTACTGCACTTAAAAGATATATTGAAATATATGGTGTAGATATTTATGCAAGCTTCTTTCATGGTGACGGCTCATTGCTCACAAATTTGAACATTCAAAATGTGAGTTATGACAGAATAGCCGGTGAAAACATGGCTATTAGAAATGTTGCAGCAGAGCTTGTGATAGATGAAAGTTTTGCTACAGGTACAGATGAGCGCACAGTCGGCTTTGACAGTTCTGTTACAAGAGTTGGTCAAGGTTTTCAATTACCAGTCAGTCAGACTATCTCTGAATTTACAGTAAACATCAAAAGAGTTGGTACACCTGGCTCACCACTTAGAGCTGCAATTTATTCAGACAGTGCAGGAAGCCCAGGCACACTAATTGCTTCTGAAGACATACCAGTAGCAAATATAGCAACTACTTACAGTGACATAACAATTCCGCTTTCTACTCCGGTTGCCATTACTGCAAACACCCAATATCACATTGTATTAAGTTTGTCAGATGACGGCACGAACACATCTAACTATTTCATGTGGCAAGGTGCTTCAGCCGGTGGCTATGCAAACGGTCAGACAAAACTATATAACGGTTCAGCATGGTCAGCAGACGGCAGCCGAGATTGTAGATTTGCAATCAAATATACTGGTGTTAAAAAGGCAGATGACGGCAGTGTAAGTTTGAGCAGAGTGCTTGGTTTTGTACAGGCAGCTTTCAATGCGAGAGCAAGCGGTAAAATTCAAGTGTCTGGTCAAATGAGTGGCTTCACATTACCGAAGTATAATAGCGGTGGTGAAGCAACATTATTTGATAGCGGTGCTTCAAACACAACCTTTAGAAGTGATTGGTCATCTGGTGCAAGAACTTTCAGACAGTATTTCACAGCAGATGAAATAGGTCTTATTACAGGTATTTCTATTCACTTATTCAAGAACAATAGCGGTAATGATATAGGCTGGAGCTTATACAAACGGCGTGGCTCTGACCAACAATTTGAATTGCTTGGATCTGGTACCCTAGCTGCTGCAAGTCAGACAAATGACGCTTGGCATAGACTGTATCTTAACCAAGCTGTAGACGGTGGCGGTGCTTTCTATGTTGGGCTATCCGGTACAGGCAACAGTACAAACTATTCAGGTTGGAGTGGTAAAGGTTCTGGTGACGGTCTTGTATCACAAATTGTCGGCAGTAACTTTCAGATTAAAGACTACGGTGTGCGTATGCATGGTGTTGCAAGACGCTACATTGTAGGTCAGCCAGTATACTTGCAGAATAGCGGTGCTATATCTTACAAGCCAGAGGATATATTCTCACAGGTAGTTGCAAGAGTTGTAGACCACACTAGCATTGAAATTAACCCCCCAGCCCCAACAAAGCTGATTGGTAAAGCTTCAAGTGTCGGCTCATTCGGTAACTCTGTTACATTAGGCTATTACACAGTACCGCCTAACACTAGAAAAATCATTGCTGAAGTAGCTTGGTACAACTACACAGGTGGTACAAACGGTACAGCTAAAGAAACTATAGTAATGGAACGCCCTGGTGTTGCTTCTATAGATTTTGCACAAGGTGTTTCAGGTTTTACTGGTGTAAGTGGCAGCATTGCATGGTCAGGTGATTTGCTGATTATAAACACAAACGGCTTCCCAACTGACGGTGACTTATATTTATACGCTTAATAATAATTAATTACATAGTATGGGTAATATCAATGCGAGTGTAGCAACTGTTACCGCAATAGCAACTATTGTAGTACTAGGCGCTTTCTCAATCATAAACCTCATTGATAGAAACTTAAAAGCAAGACGGCGTGAAGCAGACGCAGCAGACGAAAAACTTATAGGGAGACTTAAAGAGATTGTTGAAGCACAGGGCAAAGAGATAGACGCACTTAAAATTGATTTGCAGAGCAATAAAGTAGAAACCGCAAAAGTTCTAAAAGAAAATGAAGTACTGACAAAAATACTTCAAGGTAGAGATGACAGGACTAAAGAGTATCAAGAAGCCGGTTTTGCTGCTATGAAAACTCTTGGTGAAACTCATGCTACTGTAAATAAACTTGTTGGTTTAATGGAGAGGCATTTATCTCACATTGAAACATCATTAAGTAGCAACAATAACTAGAAAGGACTAGCTATGCAAATTGAGTGGAAAGGCAGCCCCAACTTCTGGAAAGATAGAAAGCTTGGTGGCGTACAGCATAAAATTAAGCATGTTGTTATTCACTGGTTCGGCACAGGTACACTAGAGAGTGCAAACACACGCTTTCAAAATCCTGCAAATCAGACTTCAGCTCATTACGGCATTTCAAAAGGTCGTGTCTGGCAGTGGGTAAAAGAGCAAGACGCTTCTTGGAACTCCGGTAATCAGACAATGAATTTAGAGTGCATTGGTATAGAGCATGACGCTACTTTAAACGGTCATGACTTGGCTGAACAAGACTATCAGCACTCCGGTGAGCTTGTAGCAGCTATCTGCAAGCGGTATAACTTACCTATAGACCGAAAGACAATTATAGGTCACAGGGAAGTTAAACCAACACAATGCCCTGGCACTGTGAACATTGATAAAATTATAGCTATTGCGAAATCATTAAGTGATACAAAACCTATGCTAGAAATAGTAAATGACAACGGTACTTATTTTTTGGTTGGTGAGAAAGGTAAGCTTGGTATTACAGACGGTAAAGGCTTGGACTTCTACAGAAAACTCACTGATAAAGAGCGTACTGGATCAACTGCTGGCATACCGTCAGTGGGTACATTCGGTGAAACGCTTGGTGTTGATTTAGACTAAATTAAACAAGATACTTAGTATCTTAGAAAGTAAATAAATATATGACAGTCACAGATTTTATTGCTATCCCAATTGTAGGTGTAGCATTGTCACTCGCTGTTGAGTGGCTAAAGGCAAAGTATTCTGCAAATGCTATAGGAGTAAAAACAATTACTATTGTAGCTTCAGTGATACTTGGGGCAACTTATTATTTCTTGCAAGGCACTGCTGCATGGCAAGCGATACTAGGTATACTTAGTACTTCAACTCTATTTTGGGCATACTTTGTCAACAACGGTAGCAAGAACGACAATCAATAGGGGGTGTACCATTGGGCAGATTTTCAACTTTAGTTCGGCGCAAAATTTTGTGCAAGTTGCGTTTACGCTTTACTCGTAAAAAATACCGCTAGATACCCGCAAGCAACTCACCTTATTAGCCCGCCTATAGGCTGACCCAAGCCGAAGCACGACATCGCCAGTCGTGCTTTTCCTTTTCATGGTATAATAGTAGTGTCTCCCTGAATTGAGACAAAAACAAAGTTAGTTCTATAGTTAGTTGCTCAAAAAGCTCTGTTATTGGACAGAGCTTTTTGTTATGTTTTACCGCATAGATTAGCGGTATTCCAGCAGTTTATTAGTGTTTGTATTGTTTATATAGTTGACAGAGTTTGCAAAGCCCTGTATACTATCCATGTAAGCTAGAAAAGTAAAAAAACAAAAAGCCATGTCAAAAACAAAAACTATTCAAGCTCTTAAAAAGAGACTTGAACAAATCAATATCAAAATTGATTTAAAGATAGTAGCTGGACAAAATTATTCAGCACTAAGCACTGAACATTTAAAAATAATTAAGGCTCTTAGAGCCATAGAAAGATAATAGTATGCAAAATGCTTATAACTTCCCTGTAGAAGTTACGCCAGTTCAAGCTTTAGTAAAAGTACCAGAGGGCATTACACTTGATGTAGCTGCTCCAAAGTACAGAGCTGTAGTTAGAACTGACAGCAATGAAGTCTTGGGTGTTGTTTCAAATAAGTATGAATTACTGAAGCACGAGACTGTGATAGATGGCTTCAGAAATGCACTCAAAGGTGTAGAGGTAGAGGAGAAGATACATGTGCTAAAGAATGGCGCACAGTTACTTGCTCACTACAAGCTAGTCAATGACCAGATTGAAGTTAAGCCAGGTGATTTTGTAGCCTTGCAGATTGTAGTAAAGAATAGCTATGACGGTTCAAATGCTTTACAAATCATGCTAGGAGCTTTCAGACTTGTTTGCTCAAATGGTATGATTGTTGGCAAAAGCTTTTACAACTATTCTCAAAAGCATATTGGTCAAGGCTTAGATGTAGAAAGACTGAATGAAAAAATTAAGTTGCTATCCGGCAACTTCCGGTCAACTACTTTACCGGACTTGCAAGCCATGACACAGAAGCAAGTACCAATGTCAGTAGAAGCAATCTTTGACTACAACGGCTTAACACTACCGCACTACTTGGTTGATGAAGCAAAAAAAGAATTTGAAAGAGCCAATGACAATTCTGTGTGGGGTTATTACAACTCACTGACTTATGCAATCACTCACAGCATGAAAAAGAATAACCCTGAAGCAGCATTGAAGTTTGGAAAGGTCGCATGGGAGAAAGCAAAAGCACAGTTAGTATAATTAATTTTTATAAGAGGGGGTCTGTTCCCCCTCTTATAATAAAAAACTCTTACAAAAATTTTATGATGTCACAAGATGAGTATGAAAAGTGGTGTGCAGAGTTGGAAGAAAATAGAAAAAATAATAAATCAGTTTGGATCGGTGAACAAGAAGAAGAACAAGTACAGACTGTACAAACTGAAAATTAGTTAAAAAAATGGTATAATTAATCTATGAGCTTAAAAACACTCATAGCAAAAACAAAAAAAATGATTAGTTCAAAACAAATATACATAGTGTTTGTACTTGCAATACTGACATTATGCGCCATGATAGTGCAACTGTATTTGTCTTTAACAGGAGTATTCTTTAGGGAATATCAACGCTATGCAAAAGTTGAGATAATCCCCACCGCTAGAGCTGCTGAAGTGGAGCAAGTGATTGTTCCAGTTCAAAAGGTTGAAGAAAAAAAGCAGCCTGAAGTTTCTAGTGATGAAAAAAAGGTCATTACAATTAAGCAATATCTGGACAGCAAAAACTCACCGCTTGCTAAAGTGTCAAACACTCTAGCGAAGCAAAGCAATTGGAAATTGATTATTGCAATTTCTTATGCTGAAAGTAGTTACTGCAAACAAATACCTAAAAACAGTAAAGGAGTTCCAAATTATAACTGTTGGGGTGTTGGCGGTGCTAGTAACATGTGGGCTTTTGGTTCTGACTTAGATAAAGCGGTTGTAAAATACAACTCATTCTTAAATACAAATCCAAGAAAAAAGCCGTACTCAAAAATGAGCTTTGATGAGATGAACGGTATTTATTGCCAAGACCACAAAAGACCTGGTAATGAGTGCCTGAACTGGGAAGAAAAATTGCAAACTGTGTACAGTGAACTTAAAGCTTTAGGCTTATGAATATAACTACAAAAATTCTTATTGTGATTTGTGCATTGGTTATTATATTTCTCGGCAGCTATTTTGGTGCTATGAGAGTTGAAAAACAAGACTGCTATCAGCTTAAAAAGCAGTCAGAAGATTTTAGCTCATTCTATCTCACCAAAACTGACAAAGAGATGTGTGACCATTACAATATATCCATAGTTGCGCCGGTAAAATAGCTCGGTGTATAAGCTGTGTATATCTGCATAATTGACAGAGTTTGCATGTACCTGTTATGGTATGTGCAGCAAGGCAACTAAACAATAGAAACTAATAACAGCAACTAAATATGGCAAGAAAACGTATGTTAGACCCACAATTTTGGGGAGACAAAAATATAAATAAATTGACAATAGCTGCTCGTTATATGTTCTTGGGCATTATTTCTAATGCTGATGATGACGGCTATATTGAAGCCGAATTAAGCCAACTCAAAAGGCTGATATTCGGCTTTGATTTTGACAAAGATGTTGAAATTGAAGAAGCATATAACCAGTTGAAAAGTTATAAAAATCTGCACTTCTATGAGGTTGACGGAGATGTGTTTGCTCACTTAGTGAATTGGGAAGAATATCAAACACAGAGAGAGGAAAGACGAGTAATTTCAAAGTTACCAAAATGCACTGTCTGTCAGATGTCAGACACACGGCAGACAAATGTCAGTCACATGTCTGACACAAGTCAGTCAGATGTCAGACAAGTGACAGCCCAAGATAAGGTAAGTAAAGGTAAGGTAAGTAAGTTAAGTAAAGGTAAGTTAAGCCAAGGTAAGGAGGTTGTCACTGCTGGCGCAGCGACCAAATTCGCCCACTCAAAACAATTTCAACAAGCTGATGAATTTTTTAGCAGTTTAGAAATGCAGCAAAAACTGCTAACATGGCTGGTACAAATAAAAGGCTTGAAAGAAAGCTATGCTAAAAATGAGCTGCAAGCTTTCATTGACTACTGGACAGCAGAGACTAAATCCGGTAGACCAGTTTGGGAGACAAAGAAAACTTTTATGCTTAAAGGCAGATTAGTAACTTGGTTTAAAAATCAGTTTCGCTGGGACAATGAGCGTGTCGGTTCAGTAAGTGGCAACAAACAGCCGAAAGGGAAAAACTATGGCTAGAGAACTTTCAAAAAGTCTGATGTGCATACAAATGCGTTCCGGTGTAGAAATTTGGGTTGAAGCTGCAAAAGCCGAGCCGTTTCAAAAAGACCTTGAAGCTACAACACAACATTTTTTTGCAAGGTTCGCCGGTCAGACAGTAAACACAGCAGATGTGGTCGGTGTATTTGCAGCAGCGACAATGGACGAATACACACGCCGGAAAAATGGACAGTGGAAATGTGACAAAGGCAACTGGCATGACAGAGGTGTGAAGTGTGACTGCATACCGAGTGAAGAAAAAAAATTAATTGAAGCAAGAGCCAGAGCTATCAGAGAGTGCAAGAGAGGGTGCAACAATGGCTTTGTGGTTGTGAAGAATGAACAGTACCCTAACGGAGCTAATACATACTGTGAATGTGTAAGAAACTTGCACACTTGACATAGTTTGTTTAATTGATTAAGATGTAATTACTATGATTGAAAACATTAAAAAGCAATTCAAGAAGATTGACCCTGAAAAGTATTACAGCACGACTGAAATACATGACATGGGTGTTATACTCAATAACAGCTTAGAGCCTGACTTAGATACAATCTACCGCCGTATCCGCAGAAAAGACTTAGTAGCTGTAAATTGGGGTACAGAAAAAATGCCAAAGTATTATGTACTAGGCTCTGACTTAAAAAGTCATTTAGACAGAATTTATAAACTAAGCAAATAATCATGCAAGCAACAATTAAACTTGAAGACGGCAGAGAGTTCACAGCCGAAATTCAAGAGCAATCAACTCAACACCCTGAACTCATTTTAAACATTAAAGAAACTGACCGAGATATAAATATCTATTCTAAGGTCATACCAAGATAACCATGACAACTCTAGCAATCATCTGTATAATTTTTATTCTGTATTTCATACCTGCTTTTGTAGCAGCAAGAAAGAAAAAGAAAAACTCTACAGCAATAGCACTGTTAAATTTACTGTTAGGCTGGACAGTCATTGGTTGGGTTACAGCCCTTATTTGGGCAAGCACTGAAGATTAAAACTTCATAAAACTTAACAGCAACTAAAATAGCAACTATGAGCAACAAGAAAAAAAAGACAGTGAAGAAAGTCAAAAAGACTTCAAAAAAGAAAGTAGAAAATAAGGCTACTCGCAAGCAAAAAGACAATTCAGTTGATACTGCTATCAGGGCATTGGTCACAGTGACACCGGAGCAGCTTTATCAGCCGGAGCTAGAACAAGGCAAGTATTCGCTAGTACCGTCACCGATGAAAAATGTGCAGGTACAGGCAATGCTTGAAAAGACCCCTACAGAATTTATCAAGTCTCGCAAAGGCAAGGGCGGTAAAATGTTTAGTTATGTTACCGGACATTACATGCACGCCAAACTTGATTTTGTTACTGGTCGCATGTATAGCTACAAAATCATCAAGCAAGAAATTCTTGGTGAATTTGTCGTTACTCTAGGGCAACTAGACTTGCTTGATCCTACATCAAAACAGGTTATCATTACCCGTATGCAGAACGGTACAAAGGCTATTGCTTTCATGAAAGACAAGCCGCATGTACCAGAAAATTATGTTGATATTGGTAATGACTTTAAAGCTTCAGCTACAGACGCTTTCAAGAAGTGCTGTGCAGATTTAGGCATTGCAAGAGATGTGTATGCAACTACAGAAACTTTTGAAGAAGGCTTTGAAGCAAGCACACCGAAGCAGTCAGTAGCTACTACACCGGAGCAGCTAGAGGTTATGGTGCAAAATGCAATTACTAAATGCAACAACATTGAGCAGCTTATGGACATTGATGAAAAGCTGCAAGCTTCAGATAAGTTCAAGCCGAACTTTAAGAAAGCAATGAGAGCTGCAATCTCAAACAAGATTGATGTGCTGCAAGGGAGTAACTAACATGCTTTTATTTGATTGTAAGTGTCAAAATAATGTGAGCTGCACAGAACTACCTTGTGTCTGTGAGTGTCACAAAAAAGGAAACTAAAATGAGTGAAGACAAAAAATGTGTTGCTGAAGTTTATTTAAGGCTTGCTGACCGAACTGACATTGCTGATGTCAATGCAAAAGTAAAATACGGTTGGGTAAAAATCAACGGCTTATTTCTTCAGTGGGGTTTAGAAGTTACAGATGAGGGCGGTAGCTACACAGTCGCTCTTGTTGAGCTTCAAGATTTTGCTGATGATATTGAAGTACACAAGTCAGAAATGGAAAGATGTTTTGCCGGTCAAGTATTCTCTGTGATACCAAACAAGTTAAGATTTTTACACTCATGAGAGACTACGGCTTAAAAGATTTATACCCATTTAAAAAGGTTCTTTCTTCAACTCAATTTCTTGACTATGAGAAAGACCCCCAAGAGTTTTATATGCGGTGGGTGCTAGGTGTAAAGCAGATTGAAACAGCCCCCATGATTGTAGGGCGTATCTTTTCAGAATTGTTTGCAGACAGGAAATTTGACTTTAGAGCTGAGCTTTTGAAGATTAATGCTAAATACTACATCTCTGTCTTTGAACGAGCTATAAAGCTGTTCCCAGAGCTTCCAGCAAAGGATTGTGAGCTAGAGCTGAAGCCTAGATTTAAAGGTTTTCGCATTAGAGCAACTTTAGACGGAAAAGTCAAGACTATTATTGAAAACAAGACCGGCAAGACAGAGTGGACACAAGAGAGAGCTGACACATCTGACCAGATAACTTTTCAATGCTTGTGCTGGTACTTGGAGTATAAAAAATTACCGCCCCCTGTAATGCTCAATTGGGTTGACTGTAGAACTAAAAACCCTGTGAAGCCGGTGCTTACTTTTTACACAGAGCGAAACAAAGAGCAGCTAGACTACATGGCAGAGCGTGTAGCAAGAGTTATTGAAAACATTAAAATAGAAAATTGGGGTACTGTATGAGCATGTCAACATATTCAAATGCTAGTGTAGAGCCAATTAATTATTTAAGTGTTGGTGAAATACATGAAGCAATACAGAAATTGCAAGAGTATTCACATGAACACATACTTGCAAAGATAGAGCATAATGGTTGCAAGAATTTATTTGAAATGTTTGCTGATTTTTATGAAAGCAAGCACAAAGACAATACTGTAAAACCGCCAGTATACGGCAGTGTCAACGAGTTATATGGTGTAAATGTAATTGAGAGAGATGATATACCAAAAGGTGAAATGCACTTTGTTGATACAAAAGGAATTGTTTTTAAAAGGTTTAAGCTATGAATGAGATAACTTATTTTCAATGCTCATACTGTAAGCAGCAGTATGCAAACAAGCAGCAAGCTATTGACTGTGAAAAACAGCCGATAGAAAAGCCTTGTGTTGAAGTTGGTCAAATTGTTGAGATGTGTTTTGGTTATGGTTGGTTTGACGGAGATAAAAGGTGGGTAATAAATCTAGATAAGAAAAATGCGCCAAGAATTACAGAGCATGGAAATTGTTTTGATAGGTGCTGCACTATGGGTTTTTATTATGTAGTTACTGCAATAGAGAAAGATAAAATAGATCCACACAGATTAAAGTATCATGTGTTTACTAAAGCGATGACTGGCAAGCAGGGTCATGAGGGTGGATATACATATTTTGATAGACATGTAACACCGTCACCTATTTTTTCTGCACCTGAATTTGTGAAAAAGGATAGTAAAAGTTTGATTGGTAAAAAGTCAGAGTGGTTATTTTAAACTTAAAAGAAACTAATATGAAAATAAATCTAGGCTCAATTCAAATGCCGATAGCAGCAGCAACTAAGACTTTTGCTTTACTCGCAAAGCGTGGTGCTGGCAAGTCATACACTGGTGCAGTTATGGCTGAAGAATTTTATAAAGTAAATGTTCCATTTGTTGCCTTTGACCCTATTGATGTTTGGTGGGGTTTAAGACTTGCAGCGAACGGTAAAGATAAAGGCTTGCCGGTTGTAGTGTTTGGCATTGAACATGCAGACATAAAAATTGATAGAGACATGGGAAGAAAAATCGCACAGTATATTGTTAAATACAATATAAGCTGTGTCATCTCTACTTTTGGTATGCCGAAAGTTGCACAGAGGCATTTAATAGCGGAGTTTTCAGATGAGATTTTAAACATCAACAATACCCCAAGACACATATTTATTGAAGAAGCTCATGAGTTTGTGCCACAGAGAGTTACAGGGGCAATGGGCAAGACTTTTGCAGCAGTTGAAGCTCTAGTTGTTATGGGTAGAAACAGAGGCTTAGGGGTCACTCTGATTAACCAGAGAGCTGCTACAGTCAACAAAGATGTGCTGACACAGCTTGATACTTTGCTTGCTTTCAGAAATGTGAGCCCACAGGATCGGAAAGCACTTAAAGATTGGGTTGAGTACCATTCAGCAGAGGGTGATTTTAATGCTTTCATGCAGTCACTACCGAGCTTGCCGGTTGGTGAGGGTTGGATTTGGTCACCTGAATTTATGGGCATTTTTGAGAAAATCAAAGTCAGAAAGCGTGAGACTTTTCACCCTGACAGAGAAAAACTAGGCAGTAAGTTTGCAACAATCAAACTAGATAAAGTTGATGTACAGTCTTTCATTGCAGAGTTTAATTCAGAAGTTGCAAATGCACTTACTGTAGATAAGTCTGTGCAAGCGATTAAATCAGAGCCGTTGTTAGAGAAAGTGTCTGAAAACATGTCACAGCAAATAGCTGAAGTTAGAAATGAGTATGAGAGCAAGCTAGTTCAGAAAGATATTGAAATAGCCGGTCTGAAGCGTACTATTGATACACAGAACGGTATACTTGCTGACATTGCTAGAATGACTGGCAGAGTGAGAGCTGAAGACAGTGCAGAGCTTACAGCTAGAATTGGTGCGCCAGAAATAGGTACTGTGAATTTTTGGGTTGAAAAGCTTGGACGGTCTACTGCTGCTGGCAAGATACTTGCTTTATTGTCTAGCAAGGGTTTGAGAATGAGCCGGACACAAGTTAGAACTGCTGTAGGTATTTCTGCAAAGTCTAGTGGCTTTTCTACAGCTCTTGTACTGCTGAAGAAAAATAGTTTGATAGTTGAGGACGGTTCAGACATTATGATTAACCCACAGCTATGACAGACCATTATTTAAAGTACAAGAATTTGAAGTTTAACGGTGAATATAATAAAGTAGCTGACTTCTTTAAATGCCCAAATTGTGGTGCGCCATGTTGGAGAGATGAACACCCTGACGGCATAGCTGCTGGTAATTGGCAGTGTTCAAACTGTGAATGGTTTGAGCCAAACTTACAATTAAGAGATGAACATGAACAAACAAAAACAGGGGTATAAAAACCCTGAAACACTAGAAATGAAGATTGGAGATTTTATAAGCAAGAAGCAAGCTTTATATTTGCAGCTTCAAATACAATTTCTTAGACTGATTGTGTTTCTGCACAAAGTATATTCAATAGTGACTTTCAAATTTTTGAGAAAGCGGTCATTGTTCCGGTTAGATTATAAAACTAAGTTTGATTGGAAAACTTTTAAACTCAAAGCACAGATTATTGGCAAGCTAAATCCAACTCTATTAGAGCCGAGGCATGATAGAGAAAGGCTGCAAGCCATTGACGCTGTGCAAACATTATTAATCACATTAAGAAACCCACAACGAAAATGAAAAACGAAGCAAAGCGAATACGCCGAAAAATCCGCAAAGAGAATAAAGCAAAGCGGTTTGCTAGTAGAGATATAAAGCACAAAGCACATCAACTGAACAAAGTTTTAGAAGTATTGAAGACAAAAGAAAAAGGATCAAAACTGCTGGGTAAGCTAAAAAGTATCAAAAACATAGTAAAATAGCCGTAAAAGTTATACACAGTTTGTACAGTTGACAGAGTTTGAGTTATCCATTATTATTTAAGTACTGAAGTTTGTAAGACTATTTAAGCGTTAAGCTCGTAGCCGAGAGATGCCGAGTTAAATAGCTGTGTGGTAGGCGACACCAAATTTCAGCAAAACTAACTAACGGGCGCAAGCCCTATGAAAGAAACTATATGGCAGTAAAGAAAACAGTGAAGACTGCTAAAAAAGCAGCCACAAAAAAAGTGAATAAGAAGACGGTAGTTGCTGAAGTTGTAGCTGAAAAGCCAGTTGAAGCAACACCGGATACCAAGCTTGCAGATATTTCAAAAGCTATTGAGCCGCTTAAAGTCGCAGCAAACAAAATTGTCATAAAAAATGATGATGATGTTCAAGCTGCTACTGAAGTCTTAGTAAAGACTAAAGCGTACTTAAAGCGAGTAGAAGAAAATCGCAAGTTTTTTGTTGACCCACTTACAAAGCATGTTAGAGATATTAATGCTCGGTTTAAAATTCACAGTGCAGCACTAGAGAGCATTGAAACTTATCTAAAGCGTGTGCTTGGTGACTATGCCTTAGAGCAGGAAAAGAAGCGCAGGGAAGCTGAAGCAAAGTTGCAAGCACAACACCAGAAACAGGTTGAGAAAGCTGAAGCAAAAGGTAAGCCTGTTGAATATGGTCTGACACCTACTGTACCGAAAGCCCCAACTATCACAAGGGCAGAGAGTGGCGGTTCTGCTTCAAATAGTTTAGTGTGGAAATTTGAGCTTGGTGACATTAAAGAGCTTGTGCTTGGTCTTATGGACAAGCCAGAGCTGATTAAGTTTTTGTCTTTCAATGAGAAAGCAATCAGGGGTGCTGTAGCTGAAGGTGCAAGAGATATACCAGGTGTGAGAATTTATGAAGATATAGAAGTAAGTGTAAGAACTGAATAGTATGAATAGTGTCAGTCTACAACTTATTAAAAATAGTTTAGTTAGAGACAGACTAGCAAAGTTTGTTGCACTCATGTGCTTCAGAAACACAGAACTTGAAATGCTGCACACTGGAATATATCCAAGTACTCTAAAAGACTATGGAGATGTTATGGTGAAAAGCCCCTACGGAGATATAGAGTGGAAGCATTTATCAAGGCTGAATGACAGTGAGATGAAGTCTTTAATGATAGATGTTGTAGAACACACATCATCAATGCTCACACTCTTATTTACTACTGAACATGGTGATGACCTTATAAAACATTTAGCCATTGTTGACTTGGTTCCTGATTGGGATATGCCAACTGGAGAGCCGAAAGAGAGTAATAGATTATTTGAAAAGACTGAAGCACTAGCCAAGGTGCTTGAGATGTATAACAAAGAATAATTATTTATGTTTAATAATTTGAAAATTAAGATAGGTATGTTGCTTGGCACTTTGAGCAAGTGTCATCAAGCCCCTGTAGTGAGCTGGCAGATTGTAGGCGGTGAGAAAGTCCAAAAGGTTGGTTATGACCATCAGTACTGCTCTAAGTGCAATCAGCGTTGTGACTTTGATTATTGGAAAAATAATATAAAGCAATGATTGACCATGACCAACAAATTGAAAAGCTTTATCACCCTGAAAATTTTGAAAAGCAGGTAGATGAAGATGATGAAAGTGAGCTGTGGCGTGAGCATAATAAAGAAATGCAGCAGA
>ERZ650308.102-NODE-102-length-44866-cov-11.941131_pt1 | contig 44866 bp, 43 predicted proteins | sample MGYA00376244_ERZ650308 | MGnify/ENA primary metagenome ERZ650308 (study PRJEB26733, sample SAMN07839295) | wastewater metagenome | biome: small river; feature: stream; material: water | place: USA: North Carolina | collected 2016-04-26 ... | reverse complement strand
ATAAAGCGAACAAAGCATATATGGCATTTGAACAAGAGCATGAGCGTGAGCCTTCTACAGAGGAACTAGCTGGTATCTTGGAGATGTCAGAAACTGAAATCAACAATATTTTCCAATCGAATACACGTCATACTTCATTAGATGCTCCAGTGCATGAAGCTGAAGATGTAGCAATGGGTGATTTGTTAGAAGGCGGATCTGATACGGATGAAGATGTGATGAAAGATTCTTTAAGAGAAGAAATCAAAAGAGTCTTGAAATCTTTAAGTCCAAGAGAAGCGGAGATTGTGAATGCCTATTTTGGTTTAGATGGCGAAAATGGCGTAACCATCGAACAAATTGGTATCAAATATGATTTAACAAAAGAACGTATTCGACAAATTAAAGAGCGTGCAATTAAGCGTTTGCAAAAGGCAAGATATAGCAACGCATTGAAAGCTTATTTGGGCTAATAAAATTTAACAATATCATAAAAGCCCCAACGATCTTAAAGATTTGTCGGGGCTTTTTTTTAAGCTACATTGTAGACACAAAAGATGAAAAAATTATGGAAACAGAAAAAGTAGACATCCTCATTATTGGATCTGGACCAGCAGGTTACACTGCTGCAATTTATGCGGCTAGAGCAAATATGAAACCTTTATTGTACCAAGGTATTCAACCAGGTGGACAATTAACGATTACAACTGAAGTTGAAAACTATCCAGGTTTCCCAGAAGGCATTCAAGGCCCAGAAATGATGGTTAATTTCGAGAAACAAGCTGCAAGAATGGGTGCTGATATTCGTTACGGCTTGGCTACAAAAGTAGATTTCAGTAGCTATCCACATAAAGTATGGATTGATGATGAAAAAATCATTGAAGCAGGTGCTGTGATTATTTCTACAGGGGCAAGTGCGAAGTGGTTGGGTATCCCTAGTGAAGAAAAATTAAATGGCTTTGGTGTGAGTGCTTGTGCAGTATGTGATGGATTCTTTTTCAAAGGTAAAGATGTAGCCATTGTAGGTGCAGGAGATACGGCTGCAGAAGAAGCACACTATTTATCAAAAATGTGTACAACAGTGCACATGATTGTTAGAAAAGACCAAATGCGTGCAAGTAAGGTGATGCAAGATAGAGTGTTGAATACACCAAATATTATTGTTCATTTTAATTCAGAAACCGACGAGATTTTGGGCGACAAGAAAGTGGAAGGTGTTCGTATCAAAAATAATAAAACCAATACAATGGAAGAAATTCCAGTAAGTGCGTTTTTTGTTGCGATTGGTCACACGCCTAATAGTGGTATTTTTAAAGATTATTTAAAGATGGATGAAACAGGTTATATCTTAACTGAGCCTGGTACAACCAAAACGAATATTGAAGGGGTGTTTGCAGCAGGTGATGTGCAAGATAAAAACTATCGTCAAGCTGTTACAGCTGCAGGTAGTGGTTGTATGGCAGCATTGGATGCGGAACGATTCTTAACAGCCAAGGGACATTAATTAGCTTAAACCTATTGTATGCACATCTATTTAAACGATTTAATTTTCAATGGTTTTCATGGAGTTTATCCAGCTGAAAAAAAGATTGGAAATACGTTTAAAGTAGATGTGCGTATTGATTTTACGCCTACTACAAAAACAATAGATCAATTAGATCAAACCATTGATTACGTACAAGTGTTTCAGTTGATCCAACAAATCATGGCCATTCCTACGCCTTTATTGGAAACATTGGTTGCCACCATTGCAGATCAGATTTTAGCGAATCATCCTATTGCCGAAAATGTATTTGTAAAAATCACCAAGCAGCAGTTAGCAATACCTTATTTTGAAGGCACTACAGCTGTATCTATTGAACGAGCAAGAGTCTAATTGTATTAAATTTTCTTATTCTTCCAACGCATTGTCCTGATGTAAAAGAAGGAAGGGATCAATAAACTTAACCAATAAATCACTTCACTAAACCATCCATAAGTGATGGGCATTTGGTAATATTCAAGTACTAGATAGTTGTATATAATGTAAATCACAATGGCAGCAAATTCAATCATTAAAGTGATTTTTGATTGCCCAGTTCCAGTGACAGCGCTTAACCAAACAGTGGATGCCGACATAATTAATAAAGCAATTGAAACGATTCTTAATACAGGCACACCCTCTGTTAAAAATCCTTCCCCTTGGCCATAGATAGAAAGAAATTGTGCAGCAAATAGATTGATCACAATCGCCACAAGGACTGCAATGCCAAAGCTCCAACGCATAATTTTATAGATCAATTCAATGACTTTGTCTTGTAAGTCCTGACCAATGATATTGCTGACCATGGTGGTGGTGGTGGCGGCGAATGCCCAGGTGAAACAACCAAAAAATCCAAAAATATTGCGCATGGCATTGGAAACTGCAAGGGACTGTTCCCCCCTGTGTTCGATTAAAATATAAAAGAATTCCCAGCTGATAATACTAATCATGTACTGCATCATCAAGGGCGAAGACTGCACTAAAATGAGTTTTACATAATCCAATTTGAGCTCAAACTTTTTAAATAAATCAAATCTTGCTCCAATCTTTTGATAATGAATCACAAGGTAAATCACAACTAAGCCCATTATTTCTGCAATGATAGATGCATATGCTGCGCCATTTAAGCCCATTGCTGTAAAACCAAAATGTCCAAATATTAAACTATAATCAAAAAAGATATTGATCAATGCTTCTGTTGCTGTTCCAATAATCAAAAATTTACTTTGGTTGGTACCCACTAGTAAAGCATTGCGCATTTGATAGATGAATAAAAATGGAATGCCCCAAATGCGTATTTTAAGAAATTCGATGATGGTATTTGCTCTCTCCGAATCATGTAATAAAGTATGGAAAATTGAAGGCGCAACAAAATAAGTAAAACAGATGCCTATAACGGATAAGAAAATTGAAATAAGGACCCCTTGTGAAAACAAGATGCCGATTTCGTCCACACGATTTTCGCCAGCACGTCTCGAAATAAGTGCTTGCAATCCGTTGTTGAGTCCTTGACCCATCACCCCGAAAATCAAATAATAGACCCCAGTAATACCTCCAATAGCCAGTGCTTGTTTGCTTAAGGCACCTAGAAAGATATTGTTAATGATAAAGTTAAACTGAGGTACCAGGATGGCCAATGCAATAGGGATAGAAATGGTCAGTATTTGTTTACTGCTAATATTAACCTGTAAGGAAGGGGTCGCTGCTGGTTGACTCATATAAATACAAATCTACAACTAGTTTTAGCAATGTACTGCCTCTTTTTTTTGTATCATTGCAGTAGAAATTGATTATGGCAAAGAAAAAAATCGGCATTTACGGCGTACAAGAAAGTACAGCAAATAATAAGGTGGAAGACCTTTACCTTATAGTGGACGAACAGTCTATTTGCTTTGTTGTTAAAAACCATACCAATGGACAATATATTGCTTTTGAATATTTTGAAAATACACCAGATCAAAATGGATGGAATCAGTTATTAGGTTACTTGCAAAATAATTCAAAACTGATCCAATCTTATTATAGACAGGTGCAATTTGTCATGAATACAAAAAGATCTTTATTAACTAAATTAGTTGGTCAAGGTGCAGATACCTTTTATCAAACTGAATTTAACCTTGTATTTGGCAATAGGATAGAAGAAGAAATTCAAACACAAGCAATAGGGCAGGATCAAGTATTGGTTTATAGTGTGCCTGATGCTTTAAGTACGCTATTGACTAGATCTTTCCCAACTGGGAAATGGACCAATTATGTAAGTAGTTTGGTGTCGTCTAGCCAATCTGATGGGGTTTATCTGTCTCTTTTTGACGATTACTTCATTGTTTTAATTTTACAAAATGGTAAACCGCATTTTGTAAATTATTATAATAGGAGTGGAGCCGATCAGAATAAATACCAAGTTTTGAACGCTTGTGTTCAAGCCAATACATTGCCCAATGATACCAATTTAAATGTGATTGGATATAGTGCCGAAAGAGATCTTTGGATACAAGATGTATCAAGTTATTTTGCGAATGCACACTTACAACATGCCCCTGATGCGGGTATTGGAGCTACCTTAAATGCGGAGTATCCTAATCATAGTTACGCGCCTTATTTCATTTTTTAAGTAGTTCTTATGAGAATCATTTCAGGAAAATTTGGCGGCAGAAGAATTCATCCTCCAGCACATATGCCACATACCAGGCCCACTACTGATATTGCTAAAGAAGGGTTGTTTAATATTTTACAAAATAGAGTTGCTATAGATGGTGCAACTACTTTAGACTTATTTGGAGGAACAGGTTGTATTAGTTATGAATTGGCGTCAAGAGGTGCAGAACAATTAACGATAGTTGAGAAGGATAAGACAATGCTTGATTTCATTAAAAAGAACATTGATTTTTTGAAGATAGAAAACACCATCACCATACAAATGGATGTCTTTCAATTTTTAGCTAGCTGCAATCAACAATATGACATCATTTTTGCTGGACCGCCCTATGCATTAAATACAATTGATGACTTACCAAGAATCATTGTTGAAAAGAAATTAATAAGCCCAGAGGGTTATTTCATTTTGGAACATACGCCTCGTAATGATTATAAAACATTTGAAGGCTATAGTTTCCAAAGAAATTATGGAGCCACTATTTTTAGTTTTTTTGAATGCATATAACAAAAGCCGAAGCGCGTAAAATATTAGCTCAGAAAAGAGCTGCATTGACTGATTCAGAATGCATGAAATTGGATGATTTATTACTCATTCAATTGCAGCGTATAGATTGGTCTAGTACTTCGATTCTTGCAAGTTTTTATCCCTTAGCACATAAAAACGAACCCAATACTTTATTATTTGAAAAATACATAAAGACTTTATATCCTTTTATTCGGTTCTGTTATCCTATTGTACAGGCCGAAATTAATGCAATGGATTTCTATTTTGAAACGGAAACATTGCAATTGAACGCATTCGGGATACAAGAACCTTTGCCTTTCAATAAAGTAGCACCAGATTTGATTGATTCCATGTTAGTGCCATTATTAGGATTTGATCAAAAAGGCCATCGTGTCGGCTTTGGCAAAGGGTACTATGATCGCTACTTGGCAAAGGCGGGTAAAGACATTCAGAAAATAGGTGTTTCTTACTTTGAACCAATGGACAATTTCACTGATACCAACGAATTTGACGTACCTTTGACCTGTTGTATCACGCCGTGGAATACCTATGAATTTGAATAATATTTTTTTAAAATCCTTTAGAGTACTGCTTTTGCCATTCGCCATTTTATATGGTTGGATCGTATCCTTGCGTAACTGGATGTACACCAAGAAATATTTCAAATCTGTACATTTTAATTTACCCATCATTTGTGTTGGGAATCTCTCACTAGGAGGAACAGGAAAGTCCCCCATGGTGGAGCATCTATTATCGATTCTATCCAATGAGTATAAAACAGCTACACTCAGTAGAGGTTATAAAAGAAAAACTAAGGGCTATGCATTAGCGGGTGAAAATACGACCGCATTGGAAATTGGTGATGAACCAATGCAGTTCCATTTAAAATTTCCAAAAGTGGGCGTTGCTGTTGGAGAGCGTCGTATTGAAGCTATCCCTCAATTGATTCAAGATATTCCTGATTTGCAAACTGTGGTTTTAGATGATGCATTTCAACATCGTGAGATTGATGCGCATTTTAGTATTCTTTTAACCGAATACGATAATCTTTATTGCGATGATTTCTTTTTCCCAACTGGAGATTTAAGGGATGAACGAAAATCGGCAAAACGTGCCAATATCATTGTGGTTACAAAATGCCCTATGGATATGACCGAAGCAGATAGAGCAGAAGTATTGGAGAAGCTTTATCCGGAACAACATCAATCCGTATTTTTTACTGCAATTGCCTATGAGACACCTTATCACATTTACAACCCCTCCGACCAATGGGTGTTGACCATGCGAGATGAGGTTTTATTGGTATGTGGTATTGCCAACCCCATTCCATTAAAAAATTATTTACACGAAAACACACACACTTATTATCAATTAAGTTACAGCGACCATCATATTTTCTCGATTGAAGATTTAAATGAGATACGCAATAAATTTGAACAGATTAACGCAAAGAGTAAGCTGATCCTTACCACAGAGAAAGATGCTGTTAGATTGGTGAAGTACACGAACGAATTAAATGATATTCCTTTGTATGTACTTCCAATTAAGCCCTTCTTTCTATTTAATCAAGCAACTGAATTTAATCAATTGGTCATTGATTTTGTAGCACAATATCATCAACAAACAAATGAACAGTAAAAAAGACAAGAAGAAGTCAAAAACAACTACAAAACAAACTCATTTAACGACAACGTATAAAGGAGTATTAGACATCGCTAAATCAGGTATGGGTTTCATTATCGTACAAGGTTTAGAACAAGATATTTTAGTTTTCCCAACCGATTTTAATACCGCACTCAAAGGGGATGAAGTACGTGTAAAAATCACCAAAATAAGACAAGGCTCTGGAAAGAAAGAAGGTAAGGTAGTGGAGATTGTAAAAAGAAAACAAGTGTCTTTTTCGGGCACAATGCAGATCATGCAACACCATGCATTCTTTTTACCCAACACCATTCATCCAATGCCAGATATTTATATCCCAATGGATAAATTAAAAGGGGCTAAGACGGGAGATAAGGTAATTGTTCAGTTGACTAAATGGGATAACCCAAATAAAAAACCAGAAGGAGAAGTATTAGAAATATTTACACCTGAAAAGGAGAATGATATGGCCATGAAATCTATTGTGGCAGAATCAGGTTTCCCATTGGTATTTGATGGAGAAGTATTGGCATTCGCTAAAACTTTATCAGATAAGATTACACCCGAGGAAATTGCAAAGCGAAAAGACTATAGAGAAGTGTTGACCTTTACAATTGATCCAGTAGACGCAAAGGATTTTGATGATGCAATTTCTTTTCAACATTTAACCAATGGACACATTGAAATTGGTGTGCATATTGCGGATGTAAGTCACTTTGTACAACCAGGTACTGCTGTAGATAAGGCTGCATTTGAAAGAGCCACATCAGTCTATTTACCTGATCGTGTCTATCCCATGTTACCGGAAAGAATCTCTAATGAATTGTGTTCTTTAAGACCTAAAGAAGAAAAATTAACATTCTCAGCTACTTTTGAAGTGGATGATGCAGGCAGAATAGTACATACATGGTATGGCAAAACAGTGATTTATTCTGATCGTCGTTTTACGTATGAAGAAGTGCAAGAAATTATTGAAACAAAAGAGGGAGATCACAAAGCTGAAATTTTATGGTTGCATGATTATACCCAGAATTTAAGAAAGAAGCGATTCGACAATGGTGCCATCAACTTTTCATCACAGGAAGTCCGTTTTACTTTAGATGCCGCTGGAAAGCCTATTGGGATCACTGTTAAAGAAAGCAAAGCATCACATCAGTTAATTGAAGAATTGATGCTTAAAGCCAATCAATTGATTGCTGAAAAAATGGGTAATGTGAAAGTAAAAAAGGAACCTATTCCTTTCCCATATCGTGTGCATGACCAACCGAACGAAGATAAATTAAGTCCGTTTGTAGTCTTTGCAAAAAAACATGGATATCCATTTAATATTGATTCTCCAGAACATATCGCGCATAGCTTTAATAATTTAATGTTGGCGTCAAAAGGCAAACCAGAACAACATGTTTTAGAACAATTGGGCATTCGCACTATGGCGAAAGCAGTGTATACAACCAACAATATTGGCCATTATGGATTAGGCTTTGAACATTATTGTCATTTTACTTCTCCAATCCGCCGTTACCCCGATGTATTGGTCCACAGAATTGTTCAAAGTGTCTTAATGGGCAATGCAATCAATGACGAAGGACTAGAAGAAAAATGTGTGCATTGTAGTATGCGTGAAAGAGCTGCGATGGAAGCAGAACGTGCTGCTAACAAATACAAGCAGGTAGAATTCATGCGTGATTATCTTGGACATAGTTTCGAAGGCATTATCAGTGGTGTATCTAGTTTCGGTTTCTTTGTTGAAACTGTGGAGCATAAATGTGAAGGCTTAGTGAGTATTACAAGCTTATCCAAATTTGATGACTTTAGATTACTTGAATCTGACTATGCTTTAGTAGGATCAAGATCGGGCCGTAAATTCAATATGGGGGATAAAGTAATGGTGAAAGTGGTAGCCGCAAACTTAGACAAACGCCAATTAGATTTCGAATGGGAAATCAATGGAATGTTGAATAAGTAAGCTTAATAAGTGGTTAAGGTTTCTTGGAATACAATCCCTTCCTGCGCTAAATTTTTTAAGATAGGTGCATAAATTCTTGCATCTATTGGGATATGCAATCCTGTCATGTTAATTTCTCCTTTTAAATAAGCACATACACCCATGGCCAATGGCAGTCCAACTGTCTTTGCCATGGCTGTATGAATAGCGTCATCGCCGGTTAAAACCATACTGCTATCAATTTTAAATGGTCGATTCCCAATGCTGTATTCAATTTCGTGTAACATCACCACCAAGTCTTTGTCTCCTGCATTTAATTTCCATTTTCCTTCTAATAACCATTGTAAAATAGTGGCATTGGAATTGAATTGAACAGGGATGGAGATAGGTTCATATAAACCAATAAACGCTAGTTGTTCCTTGATATTTTTGTCCTCATTGAATGTTGAAAGTAGGGCAGTCAATCCTTTTTGTTGAATATGTTGTTCAAACCATTTTTGAACGGTTGTATTCGGTGCCATTTGAAAAACAGCTTCATCTGTTAATTGTAATTGAACAATGGCATTCCAGCCCGAACAAAAAGCAGGGTAGCGTAGTGTTGTGCGCACAAAATCTTTTACTCCATGCAAGTGATAGGTGTCAATATAGGATAAAGAGTTTCTGTTAGGATAATATGCTAGAGGGCCTATACCTGGCAAATCTACAGTGGGTGTTTGATCAAATATTGCTGGGTAATTTTTGGTCACCGTGGCGCCATTTTCTAGATAGATGGCGCCTGCTTTACCGGCTAAAATGATATTTCTTGGGTTCCAACTAATTTTATAATGCCAAGGATTGTCATCACTTTCTGGAGCGACCAATCCGCCACAATGGGATTTAAACCCTGTTATTTTGCCTCCTTTTGAATGAATCTCATCTATGATTGCCATGGCGCTCATGTGGTCAATTCCGGGATCTAAACCCATCTCACAGAGGAATAATAGTTGTTTGGATTCAATTTCTGCTGCTATGGAACGCATATTATCATCTACATAAGATGCCGTAAATAATGGTTTTTCGAACGTCAAACAATCTTTTGCAACCAAAAAATGGAGGTGAGCTGGTAACATAGATACAACGATATGGGCTTTTTGAACCAAATTTTGACGATCCACTTCATTTTCAATGTCAATACCAAGGGCCATTCCATTGGGTGCATTATTCCACTTATTTTTAGCCGTTTCAGCATCTCCATCGGCTAGTAGAATATACCAGTCGTTTTCGACCGCTTTTCTTTGTAAATATTGGATTAAAACTGTGGCAGATTTACCTGCTCCAATAATGAGAATTGTTTGGCCCATTTTTGAATGTATAAGTGGTTAAAAATCTATACGTTAAAGTTAGTATTTATTACCAAAAACTGTGGATAAAAATGTGTAAATAAATACTGATTTTAAGCATAAAAAAGGGGTCAAAAAGGTATCTTCGTAAACGTTCGTATTTGATGTCATTTTTGGCATTGAAAATGGACTATAAGAAACAAAAAATATGGAAGAAAATTTAGGTGGAAATTTAGGTCTAGAACAGACCCAAGACAATGATCGTGTGATTAGAGTCAATATTGAGGAGCAAATGAAAACCTCCTATATCGACTATTCTATGTCTGTTATTGTAGGCCGTGCATTACCCGATGTACGTGATGGTTTTAAACCAGTTCACCGTCGTGTTTTATTCGCGATGCATGAGCTTGGAAACAATAGCAATAAACCGTATAAAAAATCTGCTCGTATTGTAGGAGAAGTGATGGGTAAATTTCACCCACACGGTGACACTGCCATTTATGATACTTTAGTGCGTATGGCACAAGAGTGGACGATGCGTTATAAGTTAGTGGACGGACAGGGTAACTTTGGTAACCAAGATGGTGATCCACCGGCAGCGATGCGTTACACAGAGGCGCGTTTACAAAAGATTTCAGAAGCCATGTTGGATGATTTGGAGAAAGATACAGTGGATTATCAATTGAACTTTGATGATAGCTTATCTGAGCCAAGTGTGCTACCAACAAGGATTCCACAACTTTTAGTGAATGGTTCATCTGGTATTGCGGTGGGTATGGCGACTAACATGTTGCCACACAATTTGAATGAAGTAGTGGATGGATGTATTGCTTATATCAACAATAAAGATATTACGATCGAAGAATTAATTTCTATCGTAAAAGCGCCCGATTTTCCTACTGGTGGAGTGATCTATGGTATGGAAGGGGTGAAACAAGGTTTAATGACAGGACGCGGTCGTGTGGTGGTGCGTGGAAAATGTAATGTTGAAACTAAAGCCAATGGTCGTGAAATGATTGTGATCAACGAAATTCCATATCAAGTGAATCGTGATCATTTAACAGATCGTATTGGTCAATTGGTGGTAGACAAAGTGGTGGAAGGCATTACGCACGTAAACAATGAAAGTAACAAACGCGAGGGAACCCGTATTGTGATTGAATTGCGTAAAGATGCCGTGGCTCAAGTAATCATCAACCAATTATTTAAATTCACAGAATTGCAAACCAGTTATGGTATCAACAATGTGGCTTTGGTAAAAGGTCGTCCTAGAATTTTGAACTTGAAAGATTTAATTTTAGAGTTCGTTGATTTTAGAATGGAAGTGGTGATTCGTCGTGCCAAATTTGAATTAAAGAAAGCCGAAGAGCGTGCACATATTTTAGAAGGTTATTTAATTGCTTTAGATCATTTAGATGAAGTCATTCGATTAATCAGAAGTTCTGCTAATCCTGAAGCTGCAAAAGAAGCTTTAATTACAGCAGGATGGGGCATTTCAGAGATCCAAGCGAAAGCAATTTTAGAATTAAGATTGCAACGTTTGACTGGCATGGAGCGTGAGAAAATTAAAGAAGAATTTGATCAATTGATGAAGTTGATTGCTTCATTAAAAGAATTATTAGGTAGCGAACATTTACGTTTTGAATTAATCAAAACTGAATTATTAGAAGTAAAAGAAAAATTTGGTGACGAGCGTAAATCTGAAATTCAATACTTGGCAGATGAAATGCGTATCGAAGATTTAATCGAAGAAGAAGATGTGGTCATTACCATTTCTCATTTAGGTTATATCAAGCGTACTTCTGCAACCGAATACCGTCAACAAAAGCGTGGAGGTCGCGGTGCCATTGGTTCTAAGACCAGAGAAGAAGATTATGTAGAGCATTTATTTATTGCATCCACACACGATACAATGTTGTTCTTTACCGAAAAAGGAAGATGTTTCTGGATGCGTGTGTATGAAATTCCTGAAGGTGAAAAAACTAGTAAGGGTAGAGCGATACAAAACTTAATTCAACTTCCTCCAGACGATAAAGTAAAAGCAATTATCGAAGTGCGTAATTTGGCAGATAAGGATTATGTAAATAATCACTATATCATATTATGTACTAAGAAAGGGATCATCAAGAAAACTTGTTTAGAAGAATTTAGTCGTCCAAGAGTGAATGGTGTGAACGCCATCACGATTAATGAAGGCGATGAATTATTAGCAGCACGTTTAACAGATGGTAACAACGAAGTGATGATGGCTGTGAAGTCTGGTCGTGCGATTCGCTTCCCAGAAGAAAAAGTAAGACCAACAGGTAGAGGAGCGATAGGTGTTGCTGGTATCGAAGTGGATGATGAAACTGACGAAGTGGTTGGTTTAGTTTGTGTAAGCAGAGAGGACAAAGACCGTACCATATTGGTGGTGAGTCAACAAGGTTATGGTAAACGAACTCCAATTGATGATTACCGTATCACCAATCGTGGTGGTAAAGGTGTGAAAACCATCAATGTCACAGAAAAAACCGGAAGCTTAGTTGGAATCATGGATGTATTAGAAAAAGAAGATCTAATCATCACATGTAAATCTGGTGTAACCATAAGAACAAGCATCGCAGATATTAGAGAAGCGGGTAGAGCAACCCAGGGTGTTAAATTGATTCGTTTAGACGAAAGCGATGAGATTGCAGCCACTTCTAAAATCGAAGAACAAGATGTGCCAGAAGAAGGTGAAGCAGTCCCATCTGATGGTGGAGCAATCATTGAATCCACTGAAACAACTGATTCAACTGAACCAGAGATTGATGATACATTGAATAACGAAGGCGATGATACGCCAGAAGCATAAATTTTATAACTTTAGTACTTTAAAATAATCATTATGAAAAAATGGATTGGTGCAATGTTCTTAGTAACATTGATGCAAACAGCTTTTGCTCAAGACTTTAAAAAAGTAGAGACTAGCTTATTATTAAATAACTACGAAGCTGCCAAGACAGAATACGATAAAGCAGTTGCTAAGAAAGCTAGCTTAGAAACAACAGCAGAAGGGTATTACTGGAAATCAAAAATTTATGCAGGTTTGGCGAAGGATCCAGCTGCTAAATATCCAGATGCAGTAGAGAAGTTATACAAAAGCTTAGAAGACTATATCAAAGCTGATCCAGAATTTACATTGGCTGTAAAAAGTGGTCAAGAACCATTTTTTGAAGTGTATATTAAAAGCTTTAAAGATGGCGTAGCTGCTTTTGGCGAGAAAAAATGGAAGGATGCTGCCGCAAACTTTGACCGTGGTGTGGTTTTAAGTGACATCATATTTACAAAAGGTTGGTCAAGCAATAAGCAACCATTTGATACCACCACATTAATGTATGCCGGTTATGCTAACCAAAATGCGGGTAATGTTGAAAATACAATGAAGCATTATACAAGAATGATTGATGCAAATTTAAAATCTTCAGAATTGGTAGACGTATATAAATATGTTTTAATACAATTTATTGAGCAAAAGAATAAAGCACAATTTGAAAAGTACTACGCAATAGCTGAGAAAGCTTATCCAGAAGATAAGTGGTTCGAATTTAGAGCAGACTTTATTGACAAGAACATGACAGCTGACGAGAAAGTAGCTTCTTTTGATGCACAATCTTCAGCAAATGCCTTATCTGAAATTGAGTGTCAAATGTATGGTGATATGTTTATGTCTGCTAGAAATGAGGAGAATTTACCAGAAGCTAAATCTAGTTTCTATTTAGACAAAGCTGCTGATGCTTATATGAAGGCGTACAATATGAATAAGCAGAACTTTGCAGCTGCTTTTAACGTTGGAATTAGCTATTATAATCAATACACCGCCTTAGACGACCAGTTTGGCAATAATATTAGAGCATTACAACAATTGAATTCAAATAAGCCTGTAGCACCAAAGGATCCTAAAAAGAAATTGGCTTTTGATGCAAAATTCAAGGCACAGCAGGATTCAATCAAAAAGTTGAACTTGGCTTTGGATGCACCAATGAAGGCTAAAGTGGACCAAGCCATTGAGTGGATCGAAAATGCATTCAATATCATCAAAGACAAACAAACATTGTCTAGAAGCGAGAAGAATGTGGCAGCTAGATCAGTAGATTTTTTAGCCACATTGTATGCCGCTAAAAGAGATAAAAATAGAGCGAATCAAAAAGTCTACGACGAGTTAGACGCTAAGTTTAATAAGTACGATCAGTTACATGACAAATACCAATAGTATTTGATACTTACTGAGTGAAGCAATCTATAAAAAGCCTTCCCAAATCGGGAGGGCTTTTTTATGCTTTGCTATGGAGTTAAATTTTTTGTTTCATTTCAAAACCTATCAACAGGGTATTATTTAGAATATATAATTTAACATAATGTTAATTATAAGCAATAAAACAAGGTTGAAATAGATCTGTAGACTGTTTGTTCAATTCAAAATAGGTTGTATTTTGTAGTATAAACATATACCTATGGCAATGCATCCATCCAGAAGAAAATTTGTACAAGACGCAGGTCTAGCATCTATTGCTTTAAGCTTAAGTCCTCAGTTTATAAAAGCACAGTCCAATGCTAAAAAAGACATCATTAAAATTGGTGTCATTGGTACAGGTTTTCGTGGTCAAAATCATATCGATTTATTAGCCCAACGCAAAGATGTGGTGGTTGTAGCATTTGCAGATCCCGATGAACGAATGCTGGCGGACGCACAAAACATCCTTAAGAAAGCTGGCAGATCAGCTGCTATTGAATATAAAAATGGCAAGGAAGACTATAAAAACCTACTTAAAAGAACCGATATCGATGCAGTCATCATCGCCACTCCATGGGAATGGCATATCCCTCAAGCAATAGAAGCCATTAAAAATGGGATCATTCCTGGGGTCGAAGTATGTGGTGCTATTAATATTAAGGAATGCTGGGATGTCGTAAATGCGAGTGAAAAGTACAATATCCCTGTAATGTGCTTGGAGAATGTTTGTTATAGACGTGATGTATTGGCGGTCTATAATATGGTCAGAAAAGGAATGTTTGGGGAATTATTACACTTACAAGGTGGATACGAGCATGATTTGAGAGGTGTTAAGTTCAATGACGGTGTGACTGCATACAATTCAGGGGCAGAATTTGGAGATAAAGGGTTTAGTGAAGCAAAATGGAGAACGAACCACTCCTTATATAGGAACGGAGAATTATATCCTACTCATGGTTTAGGACCAGCGGCAATGATGGTGGATATCAATAGAGGGAATAAATTAACTAGGCTTTCTTCGGTAGCAACTAAGGCAAGAGGTTTACATAAATATATAGTTAACCACCCACAAGGTGGTGAAAATCACCCAAATGCGAAATTGAACTTCAAATTAGGAGACATTGTGACTACTAGTATACAAACGCATAATGGAGAGACCATATTGCTTACGCATGATACTAATTCTCCTCGTCCTTATAATTTAGGATTTAGAGTACAAGGAACGCAAGGCTTATGGCAGGATTTTCACGCAGGCCAATTTTCAGCTGGGCATATCTATATAGAAGGACTTTCCCCTAAAGCACACCAATGGGAAAATCCAGAAGCCTATTTAAAGCAATACGATCATCCTTTATGGAAGCGTTTCGAATCGGATGCTACTGGTGCAGGACATGGAGGAATGGACTTTTTTGTGATCAATGCCTTCTTGGAATGTATTAAAAGAGCAGTACCATTCCCTATGGATGTGTATGATTTAGCTACTTGGTATGCTATTACGCCTTTATCAGAGAAGTCCATTGCGGAGCATGGTCAAGTACAAGAGATACCTGATTTTACGCGTGGTAAATGGCAAAATAGAAAGCCAGACTTTGCAATGGATGATCAATTTTAAATTCAATTGATATAATATAACTAATTGATATACAATATTTAGTATTATTTCATTTGAAATTTAATATCAAGTGTGTATCTGTCTTATTGTAAATGAAATAGTATTTTTAAAGGAGATTAAATTGATTCAATAATTGTATTTGGTTGTGGGCACGATCTAGATTTTGACCTGCTCTGTTGGTATGATAGTATTGGTCTAGTTGGAGGTAATCGGTCAAAAAGCGGAGCGCTTGCATGTAAATGATAAATTGACCTGAGAACTTAAAATGATCTTTTTCAAATGGAGTCAACAACTCCCCCATTGCTTTTAGGTATCCATTTTGTATAGCTGTCCATCTTTCTGGAATGATTTTAATTTGATTTAAATCTTGGCTTTCCTCATTGACTGGACAAAGGTAGGTTCTACACATATCACCAATATCACTAATATAATATCCAGGCATAGTAGTGTCCAAGTCGATCACACAAATTGCTTGATCTTCCTTAAATAAGACATTGCTGATTTTAGTATCATGGTGTGTCACCCTTAAATGGGCATCTTCATGTGCTGTAAATTTTAGCCATTGGTCAACATAGGATCGCTTGGATTTTAAATATTGAATAGCCTCATTTGCCTCTGAGATTCGATTGGCATTTCCATTAATCAAAGCTTGTTCAAATTGAAAATACCTCAGAGCAAGATCATGAAATTGAGGAATGGTTGGTTTTAACTGTTCAATTGGGAAATCTGATAAACTAGCGGTGAATTGTCCAAATTGATTGGCTGCAGCTTCTGCTTGATTTGCATTGTCTAGTACATCCAGGGCAACCCCTTCTATTTTATTAAATGCTCGATAGAACTTCCCCTCCCATTCTATCAAGGTCTCCCCCATTAAAGTTGGAACCAAATGTGTAAAAAGGGTATCTGGTTTATTCCTGCTTAAATACTGACCGATGGATTTGATATTGTGATCTATCGCAAATGGATCCTTAAAGACCTGCGTATTGATATGCTGTAAGATATAATCCCCTTGCTTAGCATGCACAACAAAAGTTTGGTTAATTAAACCTTGACTTAATGGAATTGCGTTAGCCTCTTCCCATCCAAATTGATCAAATATTACTTGCATCATAATCTGGATAAATGTACAAAATTAGGAGCTTACTGACTATCTTTAAATGCTGATTATTAAAAGCATCGATAGCCATGGACAGAAGAAAATTTATCAATTTAAGTGGATTAGGTCTTACAAGTTTTTCCATTCCTAATTTTATCCCTTCCATCACAGATTCAAGTCGTATTCAACCAATTGTTGCTTCAACATGGGATGCAGGTCTAAGAGCCAATGTGGCCGCATGGGATGTGTTGAAGAAAGGTGGAACGGCTTTGGATGCTGTTGAACAAGGAGTAATGGTCACAGAATCAGAAATCAACTGTTGTGTTGGTTTAGATGCCAACCCAGATAGAGATGGGATTGTTACATTAGATGCCTCCATTATGGATCATGAATTTAATTGTGGCTCGGTCGCTTTTTTAGAGCGCATAAAACATCCCATCGCAGTAGCTAGAAAAGTGATGGAAAAATCTCCCCATGTATTTTTAGTAGGTGCTGGTGCTCAAGCTTTTGCTTTGGCAAATGGATTTACTTTGGAGTCGGGTGAATTATCAGAACAAGCTAAGAAGAACTATAAAGAATGGTTGAAACAATCCAAATACCAACCTATTATCAATGTAGAGAAGAATCAATCGGTTGCCTATTTAGATCCTGCATACAATGCGCCTAAAAAACTGATGGATGGCAATTGGAACCATGACACCATTGGCATGATTGCCATGGATCAGATGGGTAATTTAAGTGGAAGTTGTACCACAAGTGGTGCTGGTTTTAAAATGCGTGGCCGTGTGGGGGACTCTCCTATCATTGGCGCTGGTTTATATGTTGACAACGAAGTGGGTGCAGTTGTGGCAACTGGTCAGGGTGAAGATGTGATACGTGTTGCTGGTGCAAGTGCCGTTGTGGAATGGATGCGCCAGGGTAAAAGCCCAGAGGAAGCATGCAGGCTTGTCGTTGAAAAAGTAAATCGAATAAAGAAAGATAAAGCAAAGGACATTCAAGTTTGCTTTGTTGCCATCAATAAAAAAGGCGAAGTAGGTGCCTATTCATTACAAAAAGGATTTAATTTTTCAGTATACAACAATACTGGTAACCATTTGAATGATGCATCTTATTTGTTTTAAAATAGATCTATGTCAAAAGTAGTACTTGAAATTGCAGCGTTTAGTATAGAAGCGGCATTGAATGCCTTGGCTGCTGGTGCGGATAGAATTGAATTTTGTGAAAATCCAATGGAAGGTGGAACCACCCCTTCTTATGGAAGTTTATTGTTATTGTCACAATTAACAAAGCAACCTGTTTTCCCAATTATTCGTCCTAGAGGTGGTGATTTTTTATATACCGATAGAGAATTTCAGGTAATGCAAAATGATTTGATGGCTTGCAAGCAATTGGGATTTAAAGGTGCAGTCATTGGCTTATTAAAAGCAGATGGACACATTGACACCAAAAGAACAGCGGCTTTGGTTGAAGCTGCAGGCTCAATGGAAATTAGTTTTCACAGAGCATTTGATCGTTGTAAGGATCCTTTTGATGCATTGGAACAACTGATAGATCTTGGTTGTAAAAGAATTTTAACAAGTGGTCAAGTTCCGAATGTGGGGAATGCCATTCCAATGATACAATCATTGATTGAAAAAGCAAATGATCGAATTGTTATTTTACCAGGGAGCGGTGTAAGAGCAGATAATATTGCAAAGATTGTTACAGCAACGGGTGCAAAAGAAATGCATAGTTCTGCTAGAAAAGCGATGGCATCAAAAATGGCATTCAACCAACCTACCATGCAAGAAAACATGCACTATTTCGATGTGGATACTGCAGAAATAAAAGCGATGTTAGCTGCGATTAATACAACATCCTAACACGAATCGTTTCTTTTACTTCTTTCAATAAAGTCATCGCTTGTTTGGATAATTTACTATCCACATCTAACACCACATAACCAATCTCGTCATTGGTTTTAAGATACTGACCAACGATATTGATTTTATTTTTTGACAATAAGGTGTTGATTGCACCTAAGACTCCAGGTACGTTTTTGTGGATATGTAAAATACGATGTGCTCCATCAACAGGAGGCAGACTTAATGATGGTATGGTATGTGAGCCGTTGGATACACCACGCTCTAAGTATTGGTATAATTTTATACCAACATCTTCTCCTATATTTTCTTGTGCTTCTTCGGTAGAGCCACCAATATGTGGTGTCAATAAAACATTCGATAAACCTTGCAATGGTGATGCGAAAACATCTCCATTTTTTTCTGGTTCTACAGGGAATACATCAATTGCTGCTCCAGCAATATGTTTCTCTTTAATGGCTTGTGCTAATGCATCCAAATCCACTACTTCTCCCCTAGCATAATTCACTAAAATTGATCCAGACTTAAATTGTTTGATCACTGCTTTGTTGATCAAGTTTTTTGTTTGACTCGTTTCAGGAACATGCAATGAAATAATATCTGAACTACTAACAATTTCTTTGATCGATTTTTTGGCTTGCGCATTACCCAAAGGCAATTTTGTTTCTACATCAAAAAACTGAACACGCATCCCCATGGCTTCTGCCATAACACTTAATTGTGTTCCGATATTGCCATAGCCAATGATGCCCATTGTTTTACCTCTTAATTCAAAACTTCCTTTGGCATCCTTATTCCAAATGCCTTTATGCGCAGCATTGTTTTTATCTAATATTCTTCGGATCAATAAGATAGAAGCACCTATTACCAATTCCGCTACACTTCTGGTATTGCTATAGGGCGCATTGAATACTGCAATGCCTTTTTGCTTACAAGCTTTTAAATCCACTTGATTGACACCAATACAAAAACAACCTATGGCTTGAAGTTTTTTGGCACTATCCAGCACTTTTTTAGATATGAAAGTTTTAGAACGAATGCCCAAAATATGCACATCTTTGATGACTTTAATCAAATCTTCTTCGCTTAAAGCTCCCGCAACTTTCTTCACATCAGCATAACCTTGTTGTTTAAAATATTGCACCGCTTTATCACTTATGTTTTCTAAAAACAGTACTTTAATTTTATCTTTGGGATAGCTGGTTAAGTCGATCTTGCTCATGGATCAAAGTTAATTTAAAAATGGCGCTTTTGACTTCAATCACAATATTTTATATCCAGTAAGCGTTATATACCTATACCCTATAAATACTAACAGATGATCGTTCGATTTCTTTTATTGTGTAGCATCTTTTTTCTTAACGCTTCATGCGGAACTAGCCAAGGTCCAAATTATACAGAGTCGGCAAATAATTTTACCTACAATAAATTAACTGATGAAGCGAAAGAGAAATATGCAGAAGCCATTAAGCTTAAGTACCAATCTATTTTAGGGAATAGAAATTTTAGCGGTCAAATTTTAGTAGCAAAAAATGGTGAGATCATCTTTGAAGACTATAAAGGATTTGCCAATTATAAATCAAAAGATACCTTGGTTGCGGAGACACCGATTCATTTAGCATCTGTTTCCAAAACATTTACTGGTATGGCCGCCCTTCAATTATGGGAGAAAGATCAACTAGATCTTAAAGCCACAGTAGACCATTATTTACCTGGATTTCCTTATAAAGATATCACCATTGAATTGCTATTATCCCATCGTAGTGGCTTGCCTGATTATGCTTATTTCATGGAGTCAAGACAATATAAATCGGTTCGATACAAAACCAAAAGAGGACGTTGGGCTAAGAAATTGGTATTGGTGAAAAATGACGCCCCTTTCAGACAGGGTTTGTACACCAACAAGGATGTCTTAGATTTTATGGTGCAAAAGAAACCAGCTATTGCTGCTAATCCTGATCGTGTGTTTAGATATTGCAATACCAACTACGTTTTATTGGCTTTAATTATAGAAAAAATAACAGGTAAGGACTTCCCTACTTACATGCAAGAAACCATTTTTAAGCCATTGAAAATGGAACATAGTTTTGTAATGAGTCCACAAAATATGGACAAATACCTCCCATCTTACAATGCACAAATGGTGCCTTATCAGGTGGAGAAATATGATATGATTTACGGGGACAAAAATGTATATAGTACTGCTAGAGATCTATATTTATGGGATAAAGCCTTAACAGAAGGTCGTTTCTTACAACCTGCAACCTTAGAAATGGCCTATGAGCCTAAAAGTCCAACTAATAAATATTGGCACAATTATGGTTTAGGATGGCGTGTTTTGGCTAAACCCAATGAAGAAAAACTGATTTACCATAATGGATGGTGGCATGGGAACAATACGGTATTCACACGTTTAGTGGGTGAAACTGCTACCATCATCATTTTGGGCAACAAATACAATCGTGCCATCTATAAGGGCAAGGAGATTGCTGCTGTGTTTACTGGAAAAGAGGATACATCGGCACTTGTGGAGTAAAATAGCTCATTTTACTGCCATTTTATCGTGTTTTTTGGACTTTACCCCCTATTTTTGCAGACCTTAATCTTAAACAAAAAGAATATAAGTATTGCTTATGAACAATTTTCTATTTTATGCCGTTCCGGCCATGGGAATCGTTGGTTTATTGTATACACTATTGAAATTCAATTGGGTATCTAAACAACCAGCAGGTAATGATCGAATGAAAGAAATTAGCACCTATATCGCTGAAGGTGCAATGGCGTTTTTAAAAGCTGAATGGAAGATCTTAGGATATTTCGTTGTAATTGTTGCCTTATTATTAGGTTTCATGGCGACTAAAAACGAAGATAGCCATTGGACTATCGCTATAGCTTTTGTAATTGGTGCTGTATTCAGTGCAACTGCAGGTTATATCGGTATGAAAATAGCAACAAAAGCAAACGTAAGAACAGCTGAAGCTGCTAAGACAAGTTTATCAAAAGCATTGAATGTGTCCTTTACAGGTGGATCTGTAATGGGATTAGGTGTTTCTGGTTTAGCTGTTTTAGGCCTTGGTGGTTTGTACTTAATATTAAAAGAATATTTCTATGTATCTGGTGATCCAAAAGAGATGCTAAGAACAATTGAAGTATTGACTGGATTCTCTTTAGGTGCTGAATCTATCGCGTTATTTGCGCGTGTAGGTGGTGGTATCTACACTAAAGCTGCTGACGTAGGTGCGGATTTAGTAGGTAAAGTAGAAGCTGGTATTCCAGAAGATGATCCTCGTAACCCAGCAACTATTGCGGATAACGTAGGTGACAACGTAGGTGATGTGGCTGGAATGGGTGCCGATTTATTTGGTTCTTATGTGGCTACAGTATTGGCTACAATGGTATTAGGTCAAGAAGTAACTGGTCCTAATGGAACAGTTTTAGTAGATAACTTCGGTGGTCTATCTCCTATCCTTTTGCCAATGATGATTGCAGGTGTAGGTATTTTATTATCGATCATCGGTACTTTCTTTGTAACAATTAGTGAAAAAGCTCCTTTAACAACTGCAGTTGTTCAAAAGGCTTTAAATATGGGTAACTATGGTTCTATGATTTTAACAGCTATTGCATGTTATTTCTTAGTGAATTATATCTTGCCTGAAACAATGACATTGCGTGGATTAGAGTTCACAAGAAATGGTGTTATTGGTGCGATCGCTGTAGGTTTAATCGTAGGTACTTTAATGAGTATCATTACAGAATATTACACAGCAATGGGTAAGCGTCCAGTAATGAGTATCATCAAACAATCTAGTACTGGTCACGCTACTAATATTATTGGTGGTTTGGCAATTGGTATGGAGTCTACTTTCTTACCAATTTTAGTATTGGCTGCTGGTATTTATGGTTCATATGCATGTGCAGGTTTATATGGTGTGGCAATCGCTGCTGCAGGTATGATGGCAACTACTGCAATGCAGTTAGCAATTGATGCATTTGGTCCTATTGCAGATAATGCAGGTGGTATTGCTGAAATGAGTGAATTGCCAGCTGAAGTGCGTGAAAAGACAGATATTTTAGATGCCGTTGGTAATACAACTGCTGCAAGTGGTAAAGGTTTTGCTATTGCATCTGCTGCGTTAACTTCATTGGCTTTATTTGCTGCCTTCGTAGGTGTTGCAATGCCAGACAATCAACATATTGATATCTATAAGGCGGATGTATTAGCTGCTTTATTTGTTGGTGGTATGATCCCATTCATCTTCTCTTCTTTAGCAATTCGTGCTGTAGGTGAAGCTGCAATGGCGATGGTTGAAGAAGTTCGTCGTCAGTTCCGTACGATTCCAGGTATTATGGAAGGTACTGGTAAGCCTGAATATGATAAATGTGTGGCTATCTCTACTGAAGCTTCTTTAAAGAAGATGATGTTACCAGGTGCCATCACGATTATCTCTCCTATTTTAATTGGATTTACAATGGGTCCAGAAGCATTAGGTGGATTCTTAGCCGGTGCAACAGTAAGTGGTGTATTGATGGGAATTTTCCAAAACAATGCTGGTGGAGCTTGGGATAATGCTAAGAAATCTTTTGAGAAAGGTGTTGAAATCAACGGTGAGATGTTCTATAAAAAATCAGAACCACATAAAGCATCTGTAACAGGTGATACAGTGGGTGATCCATTTAAAGATACATCTGGTCCATCAATGAATATCTTGATCAAATTGATGTCTATTGTTTCATTGGTAATTGCACCTAGTTTAGCGCAATTGCATCCAACTACTCCAGTTGAAACTAAATCACAAACAGTGGAGATTTCAGTAATCAATACAGATTCTGCTTCAGCTATGGCTGATTCAGCTACAACAGTAACGATCTCTGCGGATACTAAAACTTTGGTACAAGCTTTACAAGAAGATGGTTTAGCACCTAAGGACAATGTGAATATCCAAGTGAAGGATGGCAAAATATCAGTGAATGGTGTTGCATTAACTGAAGCTCAAAATGAAAAATACGCTGCTTACTTGAAAAAGAAGTAGTCTAATTTTGATATAATTTTAACAAAAATCCCTCCGAATTTTCGGGGGGATTTTTTGTTGCATACCATTTTTTCGTAGATTTACGAATCAAATCGTATTACTATGAGCAAACAACATAAACCAACAGAAAGCGAATTAGAAATATTAAGTATTCTTTGGGACAAAGAAAATGCTACGGTAAGAGAAGTACATGAAATTGTACAACAAACCAAAGATGTTGGTTATACCACTACCCTTAAATTAATGCAGATCATGCATGAGAAAGGTTTGGTCACAAGAGATGCTTCTTCTAAGACGCATATATACACTCCTAGCTTCGGAAAATTAGCTGCTCAAGAACAATACCTTGGTAAGATGATTAAAACCTTATTTAGTGGAAGTACATCTGCGTTGGTACTACAAGCTTTAGGCAATCATCAGACTTCAGGAGCAGACCTGGATGCGATCAAAGAATTGATTGCTGAATTAGAAAACAAATAAGCTTCAACAAGCGTGGCGATCTTTCAACATATACCACAGGCAATGCTTCAAAGTATTGGGTTCATGGCATTGTTATTTTTATGCTACGAAGCCATTCAATTTTGGAACAAGACATCTTCCAAACAAAATTATTTCATAGCCAGTGCTTTTTATGTCATTGCATTGGTTCATTTTTTTGTTGAAATCTTTGCAGCTTCTTACTTATCTATTCCCAAAATAGTATGGCCAATTGCTGTAGCCAATCAGATTCAATGGGTTGCATATTTAGGTATGGGATATCTAGTTATTATTACTGGATACCTTTTACATTTTGTTTATCGATGGACTAAATTATTACAACTAAAGAAGAATGCGGACTATTGTGTTGCTATGGATTTAACGCATTGGGTTAAATTACAAATGGATATAACTGGTTCTAGCAGACAAATTAAAATCGGCTTTTCAAATCATATTGATGGTCCAGTTACTTTTGGTTGGTTGGAGCCTATTATTTTGATGCCATTTTCAATCTTGAATCAACTTTCTACAGAAGAGATTAAGTTTATATTACTACATGAAATTGCACATATCATACGCTATGATTTCATATTACATGTGTTTTTAGAACTAGCGCAAATTATATTGTGTTTTAATCCATTTGCGTATTATTTCAGTAATAAAATAATGCTAGAACGCGAAAAGTCCTGTGATGATTGGGTTGTAGCCAATACGCATGCACCCCTATCTTACACCAAGGCATTGTATCAGTTAGCAAAATACAATTATTCGAATCATAATAGTTTGAGTTTAGCTGCTGCAGAAAAAGTTTCAGCACTTCTATTAAGGATCAAACATATTAATGGTTTAAAATCAGCAGAACATGCTTCTTTCCAAATATGGCCCAAATACCTGATTGGTATAAGTCTCGCTTTATTGATCCTATTGAATATACATTTAGTCGTACCATCAATTGAAAATAAACAATCAAAGCAAACTTTAATTATTGCATCAATCAAGCCAGCAAAACAAGTTGTTGTACCAGTAATGACAGTAATTTCTTCTACAACAAAGCGCCTTCAAAAAACAAAAGCAATTGCCCCCATTGTTTTTAATAACAATTCAATAAGTACAGATAGTACTTATCAAGGACTTGTAGCTGCCACCATTGACTGGATTAATGCAAGATCAGGCAATAACAGTAGTCAAGCAAGCCTAGCAAGTTTTGATACAAACAAGGATATTCCAGACTATACAGTAGCTGAACAATTATTGTTAAGGGCAGTCATACATAAATATGAATTAAAAAGAGCAATCATCGCCAACACCATAGCAAAGGCAAATAATCAAGAAGAAGCTATTAGATTGGTTAAAAATAGCAAGGAGTGGATGGAATTGCAACAATATGAAAAATGGGCAAATAGCTTTTTAAAGCAGCATCCAATGCAAGTAGATAGTAATTTGCGATTAACAGATTTTTAAATCCTAGAAGTTTCACCAAGCATAGATAAAGCTTGCTTCCCTCCCATTGCGAATAATAAATCAATGATACAGGTATTGGGAATGAATCCAGTTGTTGCATCAAATACTTGTTGATAGATGGGTGTATCTATTGCAGTATTAAAATTATTAGGTTTAAAAGGATCGATCCATCTTTGTTCATCTGTGATGATTTGCTGCTGGTTCAAAGTTTCAATATTCCATTTGGCCTTTAATTGTTGTTTGATCCATAATTGCGTGGACAATAAAAAATCATTTAAAAGTTGGTGTTTTGTTTGATATAAAGTTTCTAAGCTATCAACATAATAATCAAAATATGGCGCTCGTTTATAATTGGTACAGATGGACTTAAAATGCTGTGCTTGCCAAGGACTATCATAAGCAATGCAAACTTCATTCATGGGTGTTTTTTGATCTCGGCCTCCAACAATTGGAATAGTTAAATGCAAAGGGCCCTGTGCACTTGCAATCACCATCCTATTTTTAAAACTCATTTTACTGAATGGAATTTTAGTATCAAACACGACCAAGTCAGTTGCAAGGAATGCGCTATAATAAGATAATGAACCAAAATAATGTAATTCCGTACAAACCATGAATGCACTTTTTTGTGTAATTTTAGTAAAATTTATTCATGAAGCCATTCAATTACGCTGTTTTATTTTTCATCCTCTTTATAACAGCATGTTCTGAACCACAATCACTTGAATTTAAAGGGTTACAAGACATTCAATTGGATAAATTAACCATGGGTAAAAATAAATTGAGGGCCAATATCAAATACCATAACCCTAATGCATTTTCATTGGTATTAAAACAAATTGATTGTAAGGTTTTAATGAACAATGGTCAATTCACTCAATTGAAATTAGATACGAATTTTACCATCCCTGCTCAAAAAGATTTTTTACTACCAGCGCAATTTGAGTTTCAAATGTCGGATTTAGTAAAAAATAGTATGGACCTATTGTTCAACAAACCTATCAAATTGAATATCGTGGGGAATGCCACTTTGAGTAAGGGTATGTTTACTAAGACAGTTCCAATTGCATTTGAAACGACTCAGAAATTAAACTTAGGCGCAGCATTGTCTGGATTGAATAAGTAATACAAAACCTAAGATTCCAAATTTATTGTTTCCAAGTAGATGGGCTATCTCTCCATTCCATTAAGGTTGATTGTGTACTTGCATCCACTAAACCTTTTTCAACTGCCAATTCAATTAAGCTCGCATAGTTGGTTAAAGATTTATAAGGTACACCTGCAGCTTTAAATGCTTCTTCTGCTACTTGGAATCCATAATTAAATATGGAGACCATCCCAACTACTTCCAATCCAGCATTTCTTAAAACATCTACTACTTGTAAACTACTTTTACCAGTAGAAATTAAATCTTCAATGACCAATATTTTATTGGTGTTAGTATAAGCTCCTTCTATTTGATTTCCTAAACCATGTTCTTTTGGTTTCGGACGAACATAGATATAAGGTAGTTTTAATTGATCTGCTGCCATCGCTCCCCAAGGAATACCCGCGGTCGCTACACCAGCTAACATATCAGCCCCTTCAAATTGTTCAAATATTACATTGCACATTTCACTTTTAATAAAGTCACGTACATAAGGGAAGGATAAGACTTTTCGATTATCACAATAAATTGGACTTTTCCAACCGCTAGCCCATGTAAATGGTTCATTTGGACTTAACTTTATGGCACTTACTTGTAATAATTTTTCTGCGACTGCTTTTTCGTTGGTCATATCCTAGATTTGGCACGAATTTACCGTCAAAAAGGCAATATTTTTGCAAGAGTTACTAAATACTATACACATTTTATGTTGAAATCGATTATAGCAGCTGGAGGCATTGTAGTGAATCCTAATAATGAAATACTATGGATATTTAGAAGAGGTTTCTGGGATTTGCCAAAGGGAAAACTCGATCCCAACGAAAGCATTGAAGCTTGTGCATTAAGAGAAGTGATGGAGGAAACAGGCATGCAAGACCTTGAGTTAAAAGAGTTTTTACTGACGACCAAGCATCAATACCATGATCATTACTTAAATGAACCAGTAGAGAAAACGACTTATTGGTACAAAATGACTACAGGTATTTTACAAGAAGGTACCCCACAAACAGAAGAAGATATTGAAGCAATTGCTTGGGTTAAAAAGGAAGCAATTGCACCTTATCTAGACAAAACCTATGATACTATTAAAGAAGTTATTACTGCGTTTATTAGTTCAACGCATTAATCACCACTTCTGGTAAAAACGGAGAGGCATCTCCCCCGTTTCTAATGATATCTCTTACGATTGTAGAAGCGACAGATGTGTATTTAGGTTCGCCTGTTAAAAAGATCGTTTCAATATGTCTATCCATTGTGCGATTCGCATCTGCAATGGTTTTTTCATATTCAAAATCACTCACATAACGTATACCTCTTAAAATGAATCTTGCTCCAATAGATTGACAGTATTTAATGGTTAATCCATCATAGGTAGCTGCTTCCACTTTGGGTTCATCCTTATAAATTTCTTCAAACCACTGTTTTCTTTGGTCAGCGCTAAACATAGGGTTTTTAGCGGCATTGATACCAATTCCAACAATCACTTTATCGAATAAAGGTAAAGATCGATTGATGATATCAATATGACCCAATGTAACTGGATCAAATGTGCCTGGGAATAAACAAATTCTTTGCATCGGATTTTTTTAAGGGTTGGTTCTGCCTGTCAAAAGATATAAACAAGCCATTCTCACAGCGACACCATTTTCCACCTGATCTAAAATAATTGATTGATGGCTATCTGCGACATCGCTATCCATTTCTACACCTCGGTTGATTGGCCCAGGATGCATGATTAAAATTTCTTTATTAAGTTTTTGAAGCCTTGATTTTGTAATACCATAAGCCAAGTTGTATTCTCTTAAAGAAGAGAATAAAGGCTGATTTTGACGCTCTAATTGAATTCTAAGAACATTGGCAACATCACACCAAGCCAATGCTTTGTCGATATTGTATTCCACTTGAATATCCATTGCTTCTTGTAAATATTTTGGAATTAAAGTGGGTGGCCCTGAAACCATTACCTCTGCGCCCATTTTCTTTAAAAGATAAATATTACTTAATGCAACTCTACTATGCATAATGTCTCCAATAATGGCCACTTTTAAACCTGCTAATTTGCCCATTTTTTCCTGCATAGAAAATGCATCTAATAAAGCCTGTGTAGGATGTTCATTGATGCCATCTCCTGCATTGATAATTGCAGCGTCAATATGTTGTGAAAGATAATGTGGGGCTCCTGATGCACTATGTCGCATGACCACCATATCCACTTTCATACTTAAAATATTATTGACTGTGTCCAACAAGGTTTCCCCTTTTGCGGCAGATGAACTGGATACGGTAAAATTAACCACATCTGCTGAAAGCCTTCTTTCTGCAAGTTCAAAAGAGATTCTTGTTCGGGTTGAATTTTCGTAAAAAAGATTGACGATTGTAACGTCTCTTAAGGTCGGTACTTTTTTAACTGGTCTCTGAAGGACTTCTTTAAATTGCGTTGCAGTAGATAAAATAAGTTGAATATCCTCCGTTTGGAGGTCCTTGATACCAAGAAGATGTTTGGTAGATAGTGCCATTAAAAAGCTAAATTAATATATTTTATTGATCTAACAAGATTACATCGTCAACTCCGTCATTTTCTTTCCATCTTACCTTCACTTTGTGTGGGGTTAAAGTATCCATTTCCTTACCAGAAAAGTCGGGCTGGATAGGCAATTCTCTACTTGGTTTACGGTCTACCAAGACACATAATTCCACTTTTGCTGGTCTGCCAAAAGACAATAAAGCGTCTAGAGCAGCTCTAATAGTGCGTCCAGTGAACAATACATCGTCTATTAAAATCACGGTTTTGCCTTCAATACTGAATGGTAGATGGGTTTGTGTAGCTAAATGGAGTTCCCTTCTAATATCATCTCTATAAAAAGTAATGTCTAATTTGCCATAAATTACCTGGTCTGAAGGTAGTTCATTGTGTAAGGCATCTACTATACGATCGCTCAAAAATACACCTCTAGGTTGAAGCCCAATAATCACGGTATTCTGTAAGCCAGGATGGGTCTCTAGAATTTGATGAGAAAGCCTTTTTACAATACTAGGAAGTTGTTGCTCGCTTATTAGGATCATTCCTTAAAATTTGAATAAAAATACAGCTTTTTCTGATGTAAATTGCAGCCATGCTGACCCTTAGAAACCTAAGTCTTATTCAATTTAGAAATTATATTCAAAAGCAATTTGAATTTAGTGCCAGAATTGTGGGTATAGTTGGGGCCAATGGTACTGGTAAGACCAATATCTTAGATGCCATTTATTATCTCTCTTTCACCAAAAGTTATTTTAGTAGACCAGACGCACAAAATGTACATCATGCTTATCAAGGAATGCGCATTCAAGGTCATTTTAATACTGGAGGAGAGGACTTCCCTATTGCTTGTATCCTTAGAGAAACGGGTAAGAAGGAATTTTATTATGATGAAGATTTGTATACCAAATTATCACAACATATTGGGAAGATTCCTGCTGTGATGATTGCACCAGATGATGTTCAAATTATCACAGGTTCAAGTGAGGAAAGAAGAAAATTAATGGATAGTTTATTGTCTCAAATAGATGCTGATTATTTACGACTATTGATTCAATACAATAAAGTACTACAACAAAGAAATAGTCTTTTAAAATGGTCTGCTGAACAGGGACAAATGGATGAAACTTTATTGGCTACATTGAATCAACAACTGATACAATTTGGAACGCCTATTTTTGAAAAACGTACTAGTTTATTCAATGAATGGTTGCCAATGGTGCATGACTTGTATCAATCTATTGCCGGCAATGCAGATGACATAGAGATACAATATCATTCCGCTTTGCAAAAGAATAGTTTTGACCATTTATTGGAACAGGCATTCCCTAAAGATAAAGCAGTACAAAGAACAAGTGTTGGAGTGCATAAAGACGACTTAATCATCACTATTCAATCTCAATCTTTTAAACAAGAAGCTTCTCAAGGACAAAGAAAAAGTTTACTTTTTGCAATTAGATTAGCTGAATTGGAATTGTTAAAAAAGGCAAAAGGCTTCTCTCCCATTTTATTGATGGATGATATATTTGAAAAACTAGATGAGCAAAGAATGGCACATTTATTGGATTGGGTAGCCAATAGAACAAATGGCCCAGTCTTTATAACGGATACACATAAAGCACGTGTGTCAGAACTATTGGGTAAATATGTAGATAATTACCAATTGATTGAATTATAAAATTGTAATTTTACGGTATGGCTACATTCAAAATTGGAGATGCATTAAAACAAATGGTGCAAGAGAATACCAAATTAAAAAATGGTATTAGAGCAGCTCAAATTGAAACTGTTTGGGAAGAAATTATGGGTATCACAGTTGCGAAATACACTGATAAGATTTACATCTTTGATCAAAAATTATTTATTCATACCAATGTAGGCCCATTGAAAAATGAATTGGGTTTTCAAAAAGTACAAATCATTGAAAGGGTTAATGAAAAAATGGGTGAAAAAGTAATCACCGATGTGGTTATAAAATAATTGAAAAACCTATTTAGGTTGCTTATCTAGCACATCTCTCATTAAGTCATTCATTGTAATCACACCTTTGAATTCAAGGTTATCAAATACAGGAAGGTATCTTGTTTTATATACATTCATCAAGACCATACAACGCTCAAGTTCCTCTTGTAATCCTATGACTGGTAAATCATGTGTCATAATTTCTTTCACAGTAGTAGAATCAGAATGACGACCTTGTAATTTAATTTTGTGGGTGTAATCACGTTCGGACATGATGCCAAGAAATTGATTCCCTTCCATCACCACTACATAACTTAAATTTTCAGATTGCATGATCGTTAATGCTTCTAGCACTGGTGTAGTTGGCGCAACAATATTAAAATGAGGGCCTTTCTTTTCTAAAATTTCTTTAATTTTTGACATAATTCAGGATTTATAGGAGCTTGTTTTCCTAAGTTACGAATTATATCTAAAATATAGATGACCTATTTTTTGATGTAGTTAAGGTAGCTCTGCTTTTCCATGATGGTAGAACCGTTCATAATGACCACCGTTGGCCAAACCCTAGCCGCAGTCTTGATCATGGTCATATCCCCTATTAAAATTGGAATATTGAGCTTTAATTGTAAGGCATTCTCCTTGTCTGCGGTAACTAAATACACCAAGCTATGTTTTTGTTTCAGTGTTGAAATCAAAGCTTCCCAAGGTTTATTTGGATCTATATTTCCTGAGAAAAGGAGTACATAGGGTTCTTTGGTATTTAATAGCGCTTCAGTAGTATCTAATTGATTGATCGTGAACAAACTAAAGTCCACAATTTTTGCTTCAAGCCCATTCCCTTTTTTGATCAATACTTCTTTTCGGTCTTTATAAATATAGGTACTGTCAAAATCTGCAGGGAATTCATTCACATCAAACTGTACCATTTTGCCTCCTTTTTCAAAGGACATTTGAATAGAGACACTATCAGGAATAGCACCTTCAGGGGTCTTCATTTGTTCCTTGATATCATTCCCCCTTTTATAAGGTAGACAATCAATAAATGGTAGCTTTTCTAATACATAATATTGTCCATAACCAACTATGCTAGTAGCAAGGGTTAAAATAAAAATACCTAAAGCTATATGGATATTAGATTTGACCTTTTTATGGTTGAACAGTAAAATTAAAATAGCAAGGAATAAGACTACATCTTTTATAAAGGAAACCTTAGGAGTTAAAGGGATACAATCACCGAAGCAACCACAGGTTTTAATTTTGCCAGAAAATAATGCATAACCTGTAAGGAATGTAAAGAAAACAATCAATCCCAATAGCAACCATAGGGTTTGCTTGTATGGGAATTTTATTAAAAGTGCAACCCCTGTGACAATTTCAAGGGTATTCATGAATAAAGACAATCCTAGTGTATAATCGTCTAAAAATGCCATGCCCCATACTTCAAAAAATTCTTGCATTTTATAACTTAAACCTAATGGATCATTGGCTTTGATTAAACCAGAGAAAATAAATAATAAACCAACCATCCATCTTAAAGTCTTCAAAAATGCTTGCATAGAATTAATGTTTTCCTTCTGAAATTTGGATTAAAGCAAAAACAGCATAATTTAATATATCTACAAAATTGGCATCTATCCCCTCACTAATTAAAGTTTTGCCGTCATTGGTTAAGATTTGTCGAATGCGTAATAGTTTTACTAAAATCAAATCAGCATAGCTTTCTTGACTCATGTCGCGCCATGCTTCACCATAATCATGGTTCTTATCCATCATGGTAGATTTTGCAAAGTCTACATATTCTTGATACAAAGCTTGTACTTTTTCAACAGGCATGTCTTCTACTTTTGGATCCTCTATCTTAAGTTGAATCAATCCAATCACTGAATAGTTAATAATCCCTTTAAATTCATCTTTAATATCGTCTCCAACTTTCTGGATGCCTTTGTCTTGTATTGTTCTTATTCTTAACGCTTTAATAAATATCTGATCTACAACAGATATAATTCTTAGAACGCGCCAAGCAGTACCATAATCTTTTGTCTTCTTGATAAAAATATCTCTACAAGAAGCTATTGCTTGATCATATTGTGCAGAAGTTTGACTCATGAAATAACGGCTAATTACACGGTGATTTAATATCTTTGAACCCTCGCAAGATAAACAATAAGGCCCTTAAAATAAAACTATGTTTAAAATCCAGTTGAAAGATACGGTACTCGACTTAACTACCCCCCAAGTGATGGGTATTTTGAATGCGACCCCGGATTCTTTTTATGTGGAGAGCCGCATGGAACAGGTGGATCAGGCGGTTCAAAAAGCGAAAGCCATGGTGGCTGCAGGAGCTGCTATTTTGGATATTGGAGGCCAAAGTACTAGACCTGGTGCGGAACTTGTATCAGAACTGATTGAAATAGAACGTGTAGTACCTATTATTGAAGCCATCCATACTGCCTTGCCTCATACGGTCATTTCAATTGACACTTATCATGCAAAAGTAGCCAAAGCAGCATTAGACGCTGGTGCGGTAATGGTGAATGATATTAGCTGTGGCAATTTTGATAAAACAATGATTAAAACGGTTGTTGACAATCGAGCTGGATATATTGGCATGCATCAAACTGGCGGGCCAAAAACCATGCATGAGGTGGATGAAAGGTCGGATATCCTACAAGATTTATTGGCTTATTTTAACCGTAAAAAAAATGTTTTTGCAACTAGTGGATTAACTGAATGGATCATTGATCCAGGATTTGGATTTAGTAAAACAATCCAAGAGAATTTTAAGATCGTTCAATCCTTAGCAACATTAAAAACATTAGAACTACCTATTCTTTTAGGCGTATCAAGAAAATCGAGTATCTATAAAACATTAGGCGTAGAAGCTGCAGCTGCTTTGAATGGCACTACAGTGATGAATACAGTTGGTTTATTGAATGGCGCCAATATATTAAGGGTGCACGATGTTAAAGAAGCCAAAGAGGCCATACTATTAATTCAACAATTGAATGCATAAAAAAAGGCCAAATTTAATTTGGCCTTTTTTTATTGTCGAAATGGATCAACTTATTTCTTTGTTACATCTTGAATTTCAAGATCAAATACTAAATTAGAATAAGGCTTGATTGAACCATTTGCTTGAGGGCCATAAGCCAACATAGCTGGTACATAAATTGTTCCTTTTCCACCTTTACCAAAATATTTTAAACCAATCTCCCAACCTGGGATCACTGATCCAGTACCAATGTTTACATCAAATGGCTTTGCTGTAGGATCGTTTGGTTTGATATTGGTATCAAACGTTTCACCTGCAATCGTATATCCTTTGTAGTAAACACTTGCAATCTTTGTTGTATCAACTTTGTTAGCCGCATCACCTGCTTCTTTCAAAACAACGAATACACCTTCTGGAGATTCAACTGCTGCAATTTTGTTTTTCGCTAAATGCGCTTTGATTGCTTCAACTTCTCTTTTCTTTTCAGTTTCAGTTTCTTTTTTGTAATCAGCGTCTACTTTAGCTACATCTGTAAATACATCTAAGATTTCTGCTTTACCTAAAACGATATCCTTTGTTTTGAAGATTTCGTTCAATTGTAAAACACCCATTTTAGCTAGTGTATCAATGCTTAAAGAGAATTCGATTTTATCGCCTTTCTTACATTGCATTAAGATTTCAGTAAAAGTATATTTTCCTAAGCTAGCAGTATCCACTGGGAAGTATACAGGAATTAAACCATAAGTAGAACTTAAAGTAGTATCCTTGCTTTTCAACTTGTATTCAATGTTGATTTTTACAAATTGTCCTTGCTCTAATTTCTTTTGATTACCATCACCATGTGTAATTTTGTACATCATGCCTGAAGGTGCTTTTTCGTAACTGTTACAACTTGCAAACAATACAATTGCAGCTACTAATTTTAATGTTGATTTGATCATTTTAGTTTAATTGTGTTAATTGAGATTTATATGTTTCTAATATGTTTTTAAAATCCTGAAAAGTTTCATCTACAGATTTCTTTGAACTTCCGCCAGCAGCATTTGCATGACCTCCGCCCTCAAAATGTGTTCTTGCAAATATATTGACATCAAAGTTACCTTTACTCCTAAAACTCCATTTTCTTTCCTCTTCTCTATCAATTACAATGGCTGCAAACTTAATACCATGAATGGATAATAAATAATTTACCAAGCCTTCTGTATCCCCTGTTTTTAATTCAAACTTATAGATATCCGTTTTAGGGATGGCCATGACAGCAGTCTTGAATTCCGGAAAAACATGCATTCTGTTTAAGAAAGCATTCCCCATGAATTTCAATCTACCTTCTGTAGACTGATCGTAGATATTTTCATGAATTTTGGAATGTTGTAATCCCAATTCTTTTAAATGGGCAACAATTTTGTGAACCGAAGCAGTAGTTGAGGGGAATCTAAATGAACCAGTGTCTGTCATTAAACCAGTATATAAACAGGTAGCAATATCTAGATTGATTAGGTTGCTATGACCTGATTGTACGATAATATCGTAAATCATTTCACAGGTAGAACTCATTTTTACATCACTAATTCCAAATCCAAAGCTTTCAGTATCTGGTTGTTGGTGGTGGTCAACAAGTATTTTTACTGCTTTTGCATCTCTAATCACCGACTCCATGTTTTTGGTACGGTGTAGGATATTGAAATCTAAACAAAAAACATAATCAGCTTCTTGTACTAATTGTGTCGCTTTTGGTCTATTGCTTTCAAAATCAACCACTTTATCTACCCCTGGCATCCAAGCCAAAAAAGAGGCCCAGTTGGTCGGAGACACCACGGTTACGTCATGTCCCAATTGGGTTAAAAAATGGTATAAAGCCAAACTAGAGCCCATTGCATCCCCGTCAGGTTTCTGATGTGCAGTGATTACGGCTTTAAAAGGTTGTTGTAAAAAAGGATAGAATTGTTCAATTGCTTGCATAAGTCCACAAATTTAATATAAATCGGATGTTTTTCAGTAATTTTGCGCCCTCAATTAGAAACATTATAATAAATACATATGAGCAACAGAACATTTACAATGATTAAGCCAGATGCTACTTCTAAAGGGTATACTGGAGCAATTTTAGATCAAATCATTAAAGCTGGATTTTCAGTAAAAGCAATGAAGTGGATTCACTTATCACCTGCTCAGGCTGGTGCTTTCTATGAAGTGCATAAAGAAAGACCTTTTTACCAAGAATTAGTTGATTTCATGAGTAGTGGCCCAATTGTAGCTGCTATCTTAGAAAAAGACAATGCAGTAGCTGATTTCAGAACATTAATTGGAGCTACCAATCCTGCACAAGCAGAAGAAGGTACTATCCGTAAAAAGTTTGCAGCTTCTATTGGTGAGAACGCAGTACACGGAAGTGACAGTGATGAGAATGCAGCAATTGAAGGCAATTTCTTCTTTTCTGGATTAGAAAGATTTTAAGCAAATTTATTAGCCCTTAATAAAATGTAAGGGCTAATAAATTATCATCTAATGATTTTTTCGAGGCCACCCATAAACGGTGGCCTCGATTAGTTTTACTCCCTTGTAAGATTTTAGGGCTATTAATATGATTTGATATTAAAAAAACGTCCTACTATTCGTAGGACGTTTTTTTATTTCTTAGCGCCTCTTGTTTTAGGTTTGCCGTATTTTTTCTGCATGGCTTCTTTGTAATTCTTACGCACATTTACTTTCTTATTCTTTTCAGATTTTTCGTGAAAAGCTGGGCCTACATCTTCTTTCTTTGGCAACTTAACTTGGATGATCTTCATCCTTACTTTTGGAATCTCATCTTCAGTTAACACGGTTGAAATTTCAAGGTCTTCTGGCAAAGCCTCCATCGGTATTGGTTGCTTCATCAATGCCTCAATAGCCAATTTTTGTTTTGCTTCTTTCTCTGTAATAAAAGTAATTGCAATTCCTTTTTTATCAGCACGACCTGTACGACCAATTCTATGAATATAGTTTTCAGGAACATCTGGTGTGTCGAAATTGATCACATGTGTAACCTCTGCAACGTCAATACCACGTGCCATTACATCGGTTGCTATAATATATTTGAATACGCCCGCTTTAAATTGATTGACCGTATTGAAACGATAATTTTGTTCTTTATTTGAGTGGATGACACCAACAATATCTGGAAATTTTTCGATCAATTGATCGTATAATTGATCCGCTAAACTTTTAGTTGCTGCAAAAATCAAGACCTTGGTCATGGAGGCATCACCACTTAAAAGCTGTTCTAATAAATTGACTTTGGTATTAAAATTAGGCACATTGTATCCTATCTGAATGATGTTTTCTAATGGTGTTCCAGTTGGTGCAGCTTCTACCCTTACTGGCTCTTTAAAATAATCATTCATTAACTTCTCAACATCTTCTGTGATGGTTGCAGAAAACAATAAATTCTGTCTTTTAGCTGGGACTAATTCTAAGATATTGGTAATTTGTTTTCTGAATCCCAAATTCAACATCTCATCCATTTCATCAATCACAACCTTCTTAATAAACTTTGTTTTTAGGGCACCATTCATGATTAAATCAAATAACCTTCCTGGAGTTGCAACCAATACATCCACGCCTTTTTCAACTTCAATTTGTTGGGTATTGATATTCACTCCACCAAAAACACCCACAGTGATCACACTCATGTAGGAGGTCAGTTTTTTAACTGCTTCAACTACCTGTACTACCAACTCTCTTGTTGGCACAATAATCAGTATTTGAGGGTCTTTGTTTTTGTCGAATTTCCACTGCCTTAAACAGGGTAATAAATAGGCAAATGTCTTACCCGTACCTGTTTGCGCAATACCACAAACGTCTCTACCAGACATCACTACTGGGAAAACGCGGTGCTGAATGGTGGTTGGATGGGTATATCCTAGGTCTTCTAGAGCCCTTTGTAAGGGTGAATTGATGTTTAATTGGTCAAAAGTCATGGACACAAAGGTAACTCATTATACACCTAAATAGAGAAAAACGAGTTATATTGCACGAAATTCATTGACTCGATGACTATTCTTCTCAGGCAAGTCAAAATTGCTGACCAGCAATCGCCATTTAACGGCAAAGTAAAAGATATCCTTCTTCAAGACGCAGTATTGGTTTCGATACAAGATCATTACACTGGATTGGCCGATCAGACAATAGATATTCCTGGCACAATTGTAAGTACGGGATGGGTGGATCCATTTACCCATTTCTGTGACCCAGGTTATGAACATAGAGAAACATTAGCTACTGGTGCAGCTGCAGCTCAAGCTGGAGGATTTACCACTGTTTTTGTAGTGCCTAATACACAACCCGTAATTGACAATAAATCACAAGTCAACTATATTGTTCAGCAAAATCATCAATTACCTATTCATGTCTTACCAATTGGCGCATTGTCCAAAAAGATTGAAGGGAAAGATTTGGCCGAAATGATTGACATGCATCAATCTGGTGCAGTGGCATCAAGTGATGGTTTATACCCTGTTCAATCTACCCTACTGTTTTTAAAAGCTTTGCAATATGTTAAAACTTTTGATGGTGTGGTCATTCAAATGCCGATTGATAAAAGTTTAGGAAGTTTAGGTTTGATGAATGAAGGCATTACATCTACCCAACTTGGTTTACCGGGCATTCCTGCAATTGCAGAAGAATTGATGATTGCTAGAGATATTGAACTATTAAAATATACCAATTCCAAATTACATATCACAGGTGTCAGTACAGCTAAAGGAATTGCTTTAATAGAAGCAGGTAAAAAAGCTGGTTTGGCTTTAACATGTAGCGTCACTCCATACCACTTATACTTTAACGAAACAGATTTAAATACCTACGATACTTTGTTAAAAGTTTATCCGCCTTTAAGAACGAAAGCAGATCAAGCAGCACTTTTAGCAGCTGTTGAAAATGGTGTAGTAGACTGTATTAGCTCACATCATCAACCTCAGGATTGGGATGGCAAGACCATTGAATTTGAATACGCTAAAGCGGGTATTGCTTCAATAGAAACAAGTTATGCAACCATCAACCAATTATTGCCTCAACTAAATGATGAAAAGATTGCAAATTTATTCTCTAACAATGCGAGACAAATTTTTAATTTGCCATCTAAGTCTATACAAGAAGGTCAATCTGTTGAATTAACATTTTTCAATCGTCAGGAGGTAATCACAAAATCAAAATCATATTCTAAAAGTAAATCTGCCAATAGTCCATTCTGGGATAAAGCCTTAAAAGGAAAAGTGATTGGCACATTCTCAAAAGGACATTTACATTTAAATACAGAAGCTTAATTTTTATTACACAAAAACTTAACCCATTTAATACCAAACAACATGGAAAAACAAATCACATCTCATATTGTAAAAGGCGCCATATTAGGGGGCATTTCAATTTTATTTAGTATCATTATCTATGTCTTTAATTTATTTGCAGTTAAAGAATTAAATTGGATTAGCTATGCCATTACAATAGGTGGTATTATTTATGGCAATATTTTATATGCCAATCAAAATGGCAACAATGTAAGCTTTGGAAATATTTTCGCACATGGATTTAAAACCACTGCTGTATTGATTGTAATATCTGTTGTCTATACTTTATTAGCTTTGAAAGTGCTTTTTCCAGACATGATCGATAAAATTATTGATATGTCAAGAATCGAAATGGAAAAGAATCCAAAAATGACTGACGAGATCATTGAGCAAGCAATTTCAATGACTAGAAAATTCTTTATCCCATTTGCTGTTGGTGGTGTTTTAATAGGTACAGGATTCATGGGTGCAATTGCTTCCTTAATTGGTGCAGGTGTTGCTAAAAAGAATCCAGTAGATCCATTTAAACAAGACACAGCTCAATAATTTATTATGCAGATTTCTGTTGTTATACCTTTATTTAATGAAGCGGAATCTTTGCCTGAATTAATGGCATGGATTCATCGTGTCATGGAAGCAAACACATTCTCTTATGAAGTCATCATGATTGATGATGGAAGTGATGATGGAAGCTGGGAGGTGATTACGCAATTACGCAACCAATACCCTCAATTGAAAGGGATCAAGTTCCAACGCAATTATGGAAAATCTGCAGCATTAAACGAAGGCTTTAAAGCAGCTCAAGGTGAAATGGTGATGACTATGGATGCCGATTTGCAAGATAGCCCAGACGAGATTCCTGAATTCTACTCCATGATAAAGGATCAGGGTTATCATTTAGTGAGTGGATGGAAAAAGAAAAGATTTGACAATACCCTTACCAAAAATATTCCTTCAAAATTATACAATGCCGTAGCAAGTAAAAGCTCGGGCATCAAATTGCATGATTTTAATTGTGGCATTAAAGCCTATCAATTAAAAGTTGTGAAGAGTATTGAGGTATTTGGTGAGATGCATCGTTATATCCCTATTCTTGCAAAATGGGCCGGTTTCAAAAAAATTGGAGAGAAAGTAGTACAACACCAAGCAAGAAAATATGGGCATACTAAATTTGGTTGGGAGCGTTTTGTGAATGGCTTTTTAGATTTATTGACGATTCAGTTTTTATCCAAATTTGGCAAAAAGCCAATGCAATTCTTTGGTTTAATTGGTACCCTATTCTTTTTGATAGGTTTTGCCTCTGTTTTTTATATTGTGGTTGGGAAATTTATAGATCCAATTACGAGTGTCACAAATAAACCCGCATTTTATATTGCTTTAACCTCTATGTTAATTGGAACACAATTATTTTTAGCAGGATTCATTGCAGAGATTATGAACAGAAATGCTGCTGATAGGAATACTTATTTAATTGAGGAGAAACAAGGATGGTAGATCAACTGATCATTATGGGGCCAGCTTGGCCATTAAGAGGCAACCTTGCAGCTTTTGATGAAAAATTGGCTATTAGTTTTATAGAAGCTGATATTCAAACCAAGCTTTGTACCTTTTCTTTACAGTATCCTGGTTTTTTATTTCCAGGTACGACTCAATATTCTTCAGATCCAGCACCTAAAAATTTGTCGATTGATGTGGCAATCAATTCTATCAATCCTTTGAATTGGATTAGAGTTGGTTTGCGTATCAAAAGAGCAAAGCCAGACTTAATCATTGTGCGCTATTGGATTCCTTTTATGGGCCCTTGTTTAGGCACCATTTTAAGAATTGTGAAATGGAATAAACATACCAAAGTGATTGCTATTGTGGACAATATGATTCCGCATGAGAAAAGACTGGGTGACAACCTATTTACAAAATATTTTGTAGGTGGTGTGGATGGTTTTTTAACAATGAGCAAGAAAGTACAGCAAGATGTAAAACATTTTACCAATAAACCAAGCTGTGTATCTCCACATCCTATCTATGATCATTTTGGTGAAGCAATACCAACTGCAGATGCAAGAAAATTATTGCATTTAGATGTCAATGATAAAGTGATTTTATTTTTCGGCTTTGTTAGGGCTTATAAAGGATTGGATTTATTAATACAGGCTATGGCCGATCCTGCCATTCAAGCTGCTGGTATTAAATTGGTAATTGCAGGTGAATTTTATGAAGCACCTACTCCCTATCTTGATCAAATTGATAAATTAGGTTTGTCTAAATCTATTTCGGTGTACAACCAATATATAGGAGAACAAGAAGTTAAATTATATGTATCTGCTGCTGATTTCATCATTCAACCTTATAAGAATGCAACCCAGAGTGGCGTGACTCCCATGGCTTATCATTTCTTAAAGCCTATGTTGGTAACCAATGTGGGTGGTTTGGCAGATACAGTACCACATGATAAAGTAGGTTTAGTAGTAGAACCTAATTCCAAATCAATAGCAGAGGGAATCATTCAATTGTATGATAGAGGTACAGCACACTTTATGCCTCATTTAATTACAGAAAAGAAAAAATATAGTTGGGAACAAATGAGACAATCTTTTTTAACTTTGTACCAACAATTATAAATCAAGTTTATGTCAATACAACAAATACAATCCATCATAGAAGGTTCGATTCAAGTAAAGCAAGCTTTATTAAAGGACGAGCAATTGGTGTTAGAAATTGAAAAAATTGTACATGCTATCACCCATGCATTTAAAAAAGGCAATGCGGTTTATTTTGCAGGCAATGGCGGTAGTGCAGCTGATGCACAACATCTAGCTGCTGAGTTTTCAGGTCGTTTTTACAAGGACAGGAAAGCACTTCCATCTGATGCACTACATTGCAATAGTTCTTATTTAACTGCAGTGGCAAATGATTATAGTTATGATGTTATTTATGCTAGATTATTAGAAGGTTTGGCGAAACCAGGAGATGTTTTAGTGGGCATTAGTACTTCTGGCAACTCTGGTAATATTGTTAAAGCATTTGAAATGGCAAAATCGATTGGTGTTGTCACTGTTGGTTTTACTGGTGCAGCTGGAGGTAAAATGAAAGAATTAAGCGATTTCTTAATAAATATTCCTTCTACAACAACACCGAGAATTCAAGAAGCACATATTTTAGTGGGGCATATCATTTGTGAAATGGTGGAAGAAAATATTTTTGGGAAATAGATGCTGCGTGATTTACATATCGATCAGGATTGGACATTGTTTTTAGACAGAGATGGTGTGATCAATCATGAAAAAAATGAAGATTATATTCGTCACTGGGCTGAGTTTGAATTTTATACAGAGAGTTTATTAGCGCTGCCCTTACTTGCGCAAAAATTCAACAAAATTATTATTACTACCAACCAAAAAGGTATTGGGAAAGGCTTAATGACCCATGCTGATTTGGCAAATATTCATGCGCAAATGACCCAGCGAATTGTAGCAGTTGGTGGAAGAATAGATGCAATCTATTATTGTGCAGATTTAGATAATAATTCAATCAATCGAAAACCACAAGCTGGTATGGCGTTTCAAGCAAAAGCAAGTTACCCATCTATTGATTTTAATAAAGCCTTGATGGTGGGTAATAGAATGTCCGATATGGAGTTTGGTCGTAATGCTGGTATGCATACCGTATACCTTGCAACAACTCATCCAGAAGCGCCTTTTCCAGATACTAAAATAGATTATCGTTTTGATAATCTATTCCAGTTTGTTCAGGCTTTATAAAAGCTAGTATTTTAAAATAAAGTTTACCCTATTATTAATCTAATTTCAAGACAGCTAAGAACGCTTCTTGTGGAATTTCTACGTTTCCAATTTGACGCATTCTCTTCTTACCTTCTTTTTGTTTTTCTAATAATTTACGTTTACGACTAATATCACCACCATAACATTTAGCAGTTACGTCTTTACGCATAGCTGAGATATTTTCTCTTGCAACAACTTTAGCACCAATGGCTGCTTGAATCGCAATTTGGAATTGTTGTTTGGTCAAAAGCTCCTTTAATTTTTCACAAAGCTTACGTCCAAATTCAGCAGCCTTACCTCTATGAATCAATGCACTTAATGCATCTACTTTTTCATTGTTCAATAAGATGTCCATCTTGACAATATCCGCCTCTCTGAAACCAATTTGGGTATAATCAAAAGAAGCATAACCTCTTGTTTGGCTCTTTAATTTGTCATAGAAGTCAAATACAATCTCAGTTAATGGCATTTCAAAAATTAATTCAACCCTTGTTGGTGTTAAATAACTTTGATTGATCAACATCCCTCTTTTACTTAAACAAAGGGTAATGATATTACCAATATAGTCTGGAGTAGTAATGATTTGTGCTCTAATAAACGGTTCCTCAATTCGGCTGATCTTTACTGGATCGGGCATTTCTGTAGGATTGTTGACTACAATCTTCTCGTCTCTAGTGGTGTAAGCAATAAAACTTACGTTAGGAACAGTCGTGATAACAGTTTGATTGAACTCACGTTCTAAACGCTCTTGTACAATCTCCATATGCAGTAGTCCTAAGAATCCACAACGGAATCCAAATCCTAATGCCTGTGATGTTTCTAATTCAAATGTCAATGATGCGTCATTCAATTGTAGTTTATCCATACAATCTCTTAACTCTTCAAATTCGTCTGTATTGACAGGATAAATACCAGAAAACACCATTGGCTTTACTTCCTCAAATCCATTGATCATTGGGCCAGGATTGTTTGCAAGTGTAATGGTATCTCCCACTTTCACTTCCTTAGCCACTTTAATACCAGTAATAATATAACCTACATCTCCCGCTCTTACTTCTGCTTTTGGGGTCATCGATAATTTCAAAACACCCACTTCATCTGCAATATATTCTTTTCCAGATGCCACAAACTTAATCTTGTCATTCTTTTTTAATACACCATTCATGATTCTGTAATAAACAATAATTCCTCTAAAACTATTGAATACACTATCAAAAATTAATGCTTGTAATGGCGCTTCGGTATCACCAACTGGTGCTGGAACTCTTTCAACAATGGCTTGTAAAATTTCTTCGATACCAATTCCAGAACGTCCACTCGCTAATAAAATGTCTTCCTGCTTACATCCAATTAAATCTATAATCTGGTCTGTAACTTCTGGAATTTTAGCACCATCCATATCTATCTTATTGATGACAGGAATGATTTCCAAATTATTATCTAAGGCTAAGTATAAATTTGAAATAGTTTGTGCTTGTATTCCTTGAGATGCATCTACCAATAATAATGCGCCTTCACAAGCAGCCAATGCACGACTAACCTCATAGCTAAAGTCAACGTGTCCTGGTGTATCAATTAAATTTAAAGTATAAGTTTCTCCTTTATGAATGTAATTGATCTGAATGGCGTGACTCTTAATTGTAATGCCTTTCTCACGCTCTAAATCCATATCATCCAATACCTGGTTCATCATCTCACGTTCAGTAATGGTCTTGGTATGTTCTAATAAACGATCCGCCAAGGTACTTTTACCGTGATCAATATGGGCGATGATACAAAAATTTCTTATGT
>ERZ650308.101-NODE-101-length-45566-cov-36.602426_pt1 | contig 45566 bp, 46 predicted proteins | sample MGYA00376244_ERZ650308 | MGnify/ENA primary metagenome ERZ650308 (study PRJEB26733, sample SAMN07839295) | wastewater metagenome | biome: small river; feature: stream; material: water | place: USA: North Carolina | collected 2016-04-26 ... | reverse complement strand
ATGTTCACTGATTTTTACCAAACATATTTTTTATTGATTGCTGTTGGAATTTTTTCTCTGAAAGGCTTTAACGACAATGCTTTCGTTGAAAAATATTTATTCATTCCTTATCAAATAAAACACAACAACGAATGGTATCGATTTGTTAGTCATGCTTTTTTGCATGGAGATGTAGGGCATTTATTCTTTAATGGATTTACTATTTTCAATTTCGGGCCATTTTTCGAGAGTTACCTTAATTATTTATATGGACCACAAATCGGTTTGATTGTGTTTTGGGGATTTGTTTTCGTTGCTTTAATCGGTTCATCTTCGATATCTTATGCGCGTAATCAAAACAATCCAAACTACCGTGCATTGGGCTTATCGGGAGTTGTTTCAGCTGTTTTATTTGCATTTATCATGATTGCACCTAAAACAGAATTGAACTTAATGTTTATCCCAATTCCTATTACTGCTTATGTTTTTGGACTGATTTATTTAGCCTTTGAAATCTATTCAGACCGCAATAGAAAGTCGGGGATAGCACACGATGCTCATATTGGCGGTGCAATTGTTGGTATTCTTTTCATTTTATTTACTAATATTGAACTTGTAATTGCAAACTTCAACAGTTTATTACCATGACGCAACACGATTTATATGTGAATAACAATGGGGCGATTCTGAGTAATTCAGGGCCGTCGATACAGGCTGGTAACCGCGGATATACTTACGGCGACGGACTTTTTGAAAGCATTCGTGTGATGAATGGGAAGGTGTTGAACTTTGATAATCATTTCAATCGCTTGCTCGAAGGAGCAAAAATCTTGAAAATGCGTTTCCCAGCGTTTTATACAACTGACTTTTTCATGAATCATTTTCAAGAACTAATTAGTTTGTGTAAAATAACAGAAGGTGCTCGCATTCGTTTATCAATTGATCGTTTAGGAGGCGGAACTTATTTGCCAGAAGTTAATGATGTGAGCTTTTTTATTGAAATTTATCCTATCGAAAACAATTTGTATGGACTCAACGCGAAAGGCTTCGAAGTTGATTTGTACCAAGACATCAAGAAAAATAAGACAATTCTATCGAATTATAAGACCAAAAACGGTTTAATCTATGTGCTTGCGGCATTAACTGCAAAAGAAAAAGGTCTAGACGATTTGCTATTAATCAATGAACAAGGTCAAATATTGGAAAGTTCAAACAGTAATTTATTTGTTGTAAGCAACGGTGTTTTGTACACACCAAGTTTAGCAGAAGGATGTTTGGCTGGAACAATGCGCATGCAGGTCATCAATTTAGCATTAGCAAACGGTTTGAAAGTTTACGAATGTTCAATTTTGCCATCAAATTTATTGGTTGCAGATGAGATTTTCTTAACCAATGCAATCAAAGGATTAACCTGGGTTGGTGGTTACCGCACAAAAAGATACTACAATACCATTGCACGAAAAATCGTTTCTTTCTTAAACGAGGAATTTGACAAATAGTATTCATTCAACAAATTGATAGTTTTTATTTATTCATTCTACAATGTCTTATAATGTTACTGCGTTATATTAATATAGCTTTGGCAACTGACGTAAATACAAAAATTCTTTTTTTAGAAAGGGAGAAGAAAGAGAATTTCAATAGGAGTTATATCTCAATCTTTTTTAAACGGAAAGTTCCAGATCCTAATGAAACCGGTTTTGTAAAGAAGAATAGGAATCGTCTAACAACTTTATATTCCCAAGAGCCTTCGTAATAACCTGTTTCATCGTTGTAAGTCCCTTCATAATAAATAGGAAAACCTTCATTTTCTTCAAAGATTGTTTCCCCATTTCCATCAGTATAATGACGACGTTTATATATTTTATCAAATTCAATATGGATTCCATTGATTATGCCAACAACCTTTGCTTCATCTGGACTAACACCAACTCCATCAATATCAATTGCAATACCAGTAAAGTAATTATCAGTTTCTTCAATTTCCATATCAAAGAATAATTCTTTTCCCTGAAAAGCGTATTCTTTTCCGTACCATAACGTACAAGCGTATTTACCTGTAAAATCCATTTGATAAAAGTAGTGTAATTTTTACTTTATTCTGAAAGGAATAACAAAGAAAACTTTAAGTAAGAATTCTTTAAGCCTTAATATTTGTTTTTTAAATAGGCTTCCATGAAACATTAGTTTCATAAAGATTTCACTTAAAATTCCGTTTTAGGATCAAAAATTCAATTTTCCCTATTTAGGATCAAAAATTAAATTTGTCCTATAATTAATATTATGTTAAATAGAATATTTATTACTCTTTCATTAATGTTCTATTCTCACATATTTCTTTAATCATTATATTCTACAACTACTACAATACTGAAGTAGATTTCAGATGAACAAAAATCAATAAAACAAAGAAATTTCGATTCAACATCAATATATGCATGTTTCATCCAAAAAAAATGTTTAGTAGTTATCACTAGTTAGTTAAATGAAGGCATACTATAAAGCTTAATATTTGTAATCAATAACAATACAAGCTTTACTTTATAATTCGTTTGAATTGAATATTCTTCCCCTCATGTCATTTCGATAAAAAATAAACGATTGATACTGCTTACATTATGTTAAATAGAAATAGAGCCTTTTCATCATTTTTTGTATTTTTGATTCATGTTTTCAAAAGAAGAATTAAAACAATATAAAATTGATTTTTGGACAGCATTCAAAAAAAGAATGCAAGACAAACGTTCTTCGAATGGACGAAAAATAAATTGGCTAAATTACCCTTCTGAAATTCCTTACATTTTCATTCGACTTGATGCAACCGCCAAAGAAGCTCGTTTCATGATTGATATCCAACCAAAAGATGATGGCATTCGTGCGATAATTTGGGAGCAATTATACGAATTGAAAGTTGTTTTCGAAGCTGAAATGGGAACCGATGGCCAATGGCTTGAAAACGAATCCAATCAACAAGTAGCTGCCTTTAACCGTATTTGTTGGATGCTTGAAGATGTTAATTTCTTTCAAGAAAAAGACAAACAAACGATCTTTGATTTTTTTGAAGAACGTTTGGTAAAATTTGATAATTTTTACCAAGAATTCAAGGATATCCTCATTCATTTAGCTTCATAAGCGATTAGTTGTTATTTTTACAGTATGAATAAATCAATTTTAATAGCTGGACTTTCATTTGTTACTCTATTTTCTTTTGGTCAAACGCCAATTTTAAATGAATCGTTTAGTAATGGTATTCCTTCAACTTGGAATATCTCAATTCAAGATACCAATACTGTTAATCCTGCTGTTGCCGAATTTTCACCAGGATGGATTTCATTAGTTGATCCTGATAACACGGCTGATACAATTGTTGGAAGCACTTCTTATTTTTTGACTGAAAACAAAGCTAGTCGCTGGTTGATCACTCCCCCACTTTCGTTAGGTGGATATGGCAACACGCTTACATGGAATGCACGTGTTCACGATCCAAGCTTTCCGGATAGTTACATGATTCTTGTTTCAACAACTGATAATCAACCACAAAGTTTTACAGATACATTGTATGTTTTGGTGGAGGAATTGGAAAATTGGACTACTAGAAGTATCACTTTGAATGATAGCAACTTGTTGAATCAGCAAGTTTACTTGGCATTTGTCAACAACTCAGTCAATAAATTCAAATTGTATTTGGATGATATTCAAGTAACAATTGAAGATGCTGCTGCAATAAATGAAGTGGAAAAAATAGCGTTTTCTGTTTATCCTAATCCTTCAAGCGATGTAATTTATGTTACTGGAAATAAAGCAATTCAATCACTTTCACTTGTTTCTACAACTGGACAATTGTTGCAAACAGTTAAAAACTCGAATAGTATGCAATTGGTTGATTTTCCAGCTGGAACTTATTTCATAGTTGTTTCAACTGGTACACATCAGGTTACTAAAAGAATTGTCAAAAAATAAAAATACTTGATACAAAAAAAGGTCTGATAAACACTATCAGACCTTTTTTTTTGGAGTAAACTTATTACGCTTCTAATGTTTCAGCAACTTGTTGAGAAATTGCACTTTTTTCGAAACGAATTTTTGTTCCTTCAGAACTTATCAATACAGTTGTATCGGTAATTTCTAATACTTTTCCGTGAACACCACCAATTGTAATTACTTTATCACCAGTTTGGATGTTTTTTCTGAATTCACGTAATTCTTTTTGTTTTTTCTGTTGTGGACGAATTAAAAAGAAGTAGAAAACTACAACCATCAATCCAAGCATAATTATTTGCATCTTGTTTGTTTTATTTATTTGTAAAAATTATTAACGTATTATTGTAGCCTCTACATTTACAATTGTCAAATTGGGCTCAGTGTTTGATAAAATTCGAATAGAACGTGAGATCTTTCCTGGCGAAAAAGACTCCGTATTTACTTGAGCTTCAACAATTCCACTTTCTCCTGGAGCGATCGGATCTTTTGTCCAATCTGCGACAGTACATGAACACGATCCTTTCACATCTGAAAGCACCAACGCATAATCACCGGTGTTTTCAACTTTAAACTTTGCTTTAATCACTTCGCCTAAAGCAACTTTTCCAGCATTAAACACAGGATTCACTTCCATTGTTGTTTTTTTGCCAATCTGTAATTCTGTATTGTTTTCACACGATGAAAGCAATGCTACTGCGATAAATAATCCAAAAATCTTTTTCATAATCAATTAATCATTCATTAAACCTCGTCCCATTTTACCCATTTTCCCATCTTTTTCCAAGCGGTCAATTGCGTTATCCAATATACCATTGATAAAACCGTGACTTTTTGGAGTAGAATAGAATTTTGAGATTTCAATATACTCATTTAACGTTACTTTCTTCGGAATATTCTTGAAAATTTGTAATTCAGTAATGGCCATTTTCAACAATAAAATATCCATTTTCGCAATGCGATCTAATTCCCAGTTTTTGGTTAAATCATCAATCAACGCAAGGTTTTCCGAATCCATCGAAACTGTTTTACGCAACAATTGTTTGATGAAATCTTGCTCGTCTTCTTTGTCTTTGTACAAAGACATGATTTCGATTTTTTCGTTTTCTGTAGCAGCTTTGATTGTTTTAATCACCATCTGACATGCTAAATCGATATCATCTAACCAATGAATGGATTTTTCTTCGAAGAAATTGTAAATCAAATCAGAGTTTGCGATTTCCGATTTAAAAATATCTACAGCAAATTGAATTGCAGCATCAAAACTAGTATCTTCTGAATTCATGTGAGCGAAATAGGTTTCGCTTTCACGCATGGTCAAGTAAATTTTACGAAACATTTCGCGGTTTTCATCACCAATCCAATTCACTTTTCGATCTTCTGCTGCATTGCGCAACTCATAACTATCTTGCAGTAAAGCAATAATTGGATTGTCTACAAACCTTCTATTCGGATTTATGTCCTCTTCCGTAGGGCGAATTTTCTTTTTATTATCATCAATGCGGTTTTCAGCGATTTCTTTCAACTCACCAAAACTCAACATCAAATACAAATACAAATCATAAATACGATCCACAGCAGCAAACAATTCTTGTTCTGTTTTTTTCAGATTATCCTCTTCTGCTTGAAAATAAGCATAAAGTGTTTGCAATACTTTGATTCGTAAATGTCTCCTGTTTAGCATTTTAGTTCTTGTATTTTAAAGTGGTAATTTAATATTACCTATTGATTGGATGCGTTCTTCAGCCATTTTGTTAGCAATTTGGTAAGTTGGAATGTTTTCCGATTTAGAACGACTAACAATAGACGAGATTGTTCCGTAAATATCCTCTGACTTTCTCATTGCCCAATCTGCTGATAAACCAGCAACCTCTGAATAACAATTAATAACTCCACCTGCATTCAAAGCGAAATCAGGAGCATAAATGATTCCTTTTTCCATCACAATTTGACCGTGAATTTTTTCATTCGCCAATTGGTTGTTTGCAGCACCTGCAATAATGGAACATTTCAAACGCTTCAAGGTCTCATCGTTTACGGTCGCGCCTAGTGCACATGGAGCGTAAATGTCCATATCAACATCGTAGATATCATTCAATCCAACCACATTTGCTCTGTATTGACTTGCAACTCGTTTCAATGTGTCTTCTTGAATATCTGTAACGTAAACTTTTGCTCCTTCGGCAGTAAGGTGCTTCACTAAATATTCACCAACATGACCAACTCCTTGAACAGCAACCGTTTTACCAGCTAATGAATCTGAACCAAATTGTTGTTGTGCACATGCTTTCATACCCATGTAAACTCCAAAAGCTGTTACTGGAGACGGATCCCCACTTTTTCCTGGCAAACCAACAACATAATCAGTTTCCATACTCACCCAAGACATGTCAGTAGGATTGATACCTACATCTTCAGCAGTGATATATTTTCCAGCAAGGGAATTAACAAACTTTCCGAAACGACGAAACAATGCTTCAGACTTCATTGATTTTGAATCACCAATGATTACAGCTTTTCCACCACCCAAATTCAAACCTGAGATTGAATTTTTGTAAGTCATACCGCGCGACAAACGCAATACATCGTTTAACGCTTCCATTTCATTGTTGTACATCCACATTCTTGTCCCACCTAAAGCTGGTCCTAAAACAGTGTTGTGAACAGCAATGATTGCTTTCAATCCAGTTGCGTTGTCATTACAGAATAAAAGTTGCTCGTGGTCATAAATTCCCATTTGAGCAATTACGGGGTTTTCAGCAAGATTCATCTCCTTGCCATCTTTTACTTCAAACATATAGCAAATATATCGTCAATTCAATGCGAATGGCTAATTTTGTACTTTCAACAAACAAAGCCAAACACGGCACAAAAATAGGAAATTAATCGCATGAAGTCTCTAAGCTATTTGAACAAATATTTTTATAAATACAGATACCGTTTGTTATTAGGTGTTTTGTTTATTATAATTCAAAATTATTTCCTTGCTAAAATGCCGGTTTTAATTGGCGAAACATCTGATTATCTGACAGGTAAACGTGGTGAAAACCTCAATATTGACCAATTGTTTTGGATAGGGATTTCGTTAGCTGGATTTTATGTCCTTTTCAATCTCATCAAAGGATTTTTTCTTTTTTTAACAAGACAAACGATAATTATCATGTCGCGCTTGATTGAATATGATTTGAAAAATGAAATTTTCACTAAATACCAAGAGCTGGATTACAAATTTTACAAGTCAAAAACTACTGGGGACTTAATGAACCGCATTGCAGAAGATGTTTCGCAAGTACGTCAATACCTGGGTCCTGGAATCATGTATACCGTCAATTTGGTCATACTCCTCCCCTTCATTACCTATCAAATGTTTGCAATTGATGTACAACTTGCGCTATTAACATTGATTCCACTTCCCGTAATGGCAATTCTCATTTATTTTGTTTCGAATAAAATGAACCTATTGAGTAAAAATGTGCAAGTGGAACAATCAAATTTAAGCACCATTGGTCAAGAAACGTTTGCTGGAATTAGAGTAATCAAGGCTTATCTTCAAGAAAAACATACCTTAAATAAATTCAACACGAGTGCAGATAATTACCATTCCAAAAACATGCGCTTGGTAAAAGCTAATGCTTTATTCATGCCAACAATCTCATTATTAATTGGTTTAAGCACATTGTTAAGTATTTATATTGGTGGAGTTTTTGCATTAGATACTGATTTAGCATTGCAAAACGGAACAGTTCCTGCACACCAGGTTTCACCAGGAAACATCATTACATTGGTACTTTGTGTTTCGCAATTAACTTGGCCATTTGCGAGTGTTGGTTGGGTTACAAGTATTATACAACGAGCTGCTGCTTCCCAAACACGCATCAACGAGTTTTTGACCACAAAACCTGAAATAATTAACAAGCCTTCCACTCCATTCACTTCGTTTCAATCGTTGGTTTTTGACAACGTTTCGTTCCAATACACTGAAAATGGTCGATCGGTATTATCCAATATCAACTTCACCATCAACAAAGGAACAACCTTGGGAATTGTTGGGAAAACAGGAGCTGGTAAATCTACTTTATTGCAATTAATTGTCCGCCAATTAGATCCAACTTCTGGGGTTGTACTTTACAACAAAGATCCAATGCAACATACTGATTTGAATCAATTTAGGGATCAATTAGCTGTTGTGCCTCAAGATGTGTTTTTATTCTCAGATACCATTCACAACAACATCGCTTTTGGAACTAAAAACCAAGAAAATTTAGACGAAAGAATTCACGAAGCAGCAGCCCAAGCGCATGTTTTGCATAACATAGAAGAATTTCCAAATAAATTCGAGACTGTTTTAGGCGAACGTGGTGTTAATTTAAGTGGTGGTCAAAAACAACGCGTTAGTATCGCTCGCGCTTTAATTCGTCAGCCAAAACTATTGTTACTCGACGACTGCTTGTCAGCAGTAGATACTGAAACGGAAGAAATCATATTGCGCAATTTGAAAGCAGCTGCTGAGAAACACGAAACAACAACTGTTATTGTTAGTCACCGTATTTCTAGCTTGCGTAATGCCGACTTTATTTTAGTACTGGATAATGGCGTAATTACTGAAAAAGGAACACATGAATCCTTACTCGATCTAAAAGGTAATTACTTTGAAATGTATGAAAAACAATTGCTGGAAGAACCAAAGACAATCGAAGATTAATTTATTTCAACATCAAAAAATGTTCGTATTTATCCTTGATAAATGTGATTAATTCCATGTCTGTAGCGGTTTTCAAAAAATCGAGATCTATGGACATGAAGTGTATGAAATCTTCAAATTCTTCTTCCGTTAAATTGATTACATCATAAACAACATATAATTTCAATAATTCTTGCAATACTTTATTTTGCGAATCTTTGAATTCCATTTGTGCAACCAATCTTTTTGATTGTTCGGTTTTAGAAAAACGTTGGTACAAGGCCGTTATGGGACTTTGGAAAGCTTCTAAACCTGTTATTGTTCGTGTTTCACGTAAAGCTAAAGCCGCACGCTCTTCTTTTACTTGTTGCAATGTTTTCAATGGACGAACAACAACTTCATCGATTTCTCGTCCAATGTGATTGAGCTCAAAGCGTGTGTTTTGTTGACAAGTTGAATCAGCTTTTATGCGAAAAGCAACTTTTTCAAAACCTTTCACAGAAAGTACGATGGAATCATTTTGACTCACATACACTGCAAAATGTCCGTCTGGCTGGCCAAATACAGCTTTGTTTGTTGAAACGTTTACAACAAGTAAATTAAAAAAACTACTGTTATTAAATGGGTCAACAACACTTCCAGAAAGCCAAACTTTATCGCATTGTTGTGCATTCACAACTAATTGAAGAGCAACAAAAAAACAAAACAAACCATATTTCATAAAAACGAAAATAACATTAATCTCGTGAATGGGTCAAATATTAACAGAAATTAATGAAACGTTTCATTAACAAATGTAACATCAGGCAAATTACATTTGTAATCATTCAAAAAACAGTTAAAAACAATTGATTCTTCCATTGTTTGTCAGAAGTGATTAAATTTGTAGCATGAAACGAGTTGTTGTTGGATTATCTGGTGGAGTTGACTCAAGTGTAAGTGCATACCTACTAAAAGAACAAGGTTACGAAGTAATCGGATTGTTTATGCGTAATTGGCACGACGAGAGTGTTACCCTTTCCAACGATTGCCCCTGGATTGATGATTCCAATGATGCGCTACTCATAGCTGAGCAATTGAATATACCTTTTCAAGTGCTTGATTTAAGTAAAGAATACAAAGAACGTATCGTTGATTACATGTTTGACGAATACCAAGCTGGTCGCACTCCAAATCCAGACGTGTTGTGTAACCGAGAAATCAAATTTGATGTGTTTTTAAAGGCCGCTGAAGAATTGGGTGCTGACTTTGTTGCAACGGGACATTATTGTCAAAAAACTACAACTGAAGATGGCTTACATCATTTAATTGCAGGTGCAGACAACAACAAAGATCAATCTTATTTTCTCTGTCAACTTTCGCAAGAACAATTAGCTAAAGCATTATTTCCTATTGGCCATCTCGAAAAACCAGCAGTACGCGCAATTGCGAAAGAAATAGGGCTTGTAACTGCCGATAAAAAAGACTCTCAAGGACTCTGTTTTGTTGGTAAAATAAGTCTTCCTGAATTTCTTCAACAAAAGCTTGAGATTAAACATGGTAAAGTAATTGAAGTCAATCCATTAAATCAACAATTTATAGCATACAATAAGCTGGAGGTTAACCACGCAAATTGCGAATTACTCAGCGAACCATTTGTATACACACCAGAAATGGGTATTGAAGTTGCTGATCATATTGGTGCACACTACTATACAATCGGACAACGAAAAGGTTTGAACATTGGTGGGCGACCAAATCCTTCTTTTGTCATTGGCATTGACACTGAAACTAACATTGTTTATTCTGGTCAACTTGACGAACACCCTGGACTTAATCGATGGGCTCTTAAAATCAATGCATCTGAATGTCATTGGATAAATCCTTCTCATGAATTGACAATTGGAGAGAGCAAGGAATATCAATTTAAAATTCGTTACAGACAAACAGCACAGTCAGGGTGGCTAATTCGAAAAGATTCGGGTTATTACATTCTTTTCAAAGAAATACAAAGGGGAATAACACCAGGGCAATTTGCAGCATGGTATGAAGGAAACGAATTAATCGGTTCTGGAATTATTGCGCATTAGGCAAAAACACATCAAACGTGAAATCAGCATAAAACACAAGCGTTTTTATCACTTTTTTATCTGCTTTCATTTCTTTTTTTATTTGTGTTTCAACTATTTCTTTTTGAACAGGATTTTGAGCGATAGTTTCTTGACCAGTAGTTAGTTCTACTCCATTCGGCACATGTTTCCCCGTAAGCAACCACTGCGCTGAAACTCTTGGAAAAGCAACCAATAACTTTTCAATAAACTCAAAACTAGGCTTATTTCTACCACTCAAAACGTGACTTACATTTGAACGCTGAACACCTATTTTATCTGCAAAAGCTCCAGCATTCATTTTGTGTGAATCAATCACCATGCGAATTCTATCTTTTACCTCCATGTTACATTTGTAATTATTAAAGTTTACAGTATTAACCGTAATGATATTTACAAATGTAACAAAATAAAAAAGTCAATCCCAAAATGAGATTAACTTTTTAACTAAATATTTCTAAACTTCTTTAATTCATATGATAATTAAAGAAAATTGGCACATTATTAATTTGAGGTAGCGATGGTCCAAATGTAACCAAGTCCATTAATTTTGCTACTTCTTCTATTGACAATTGACTGTGCTGTCCAAGCTCTTTATGTCTTGCCAATTTTACTTTTGCTAGATTCACTGCGTTATTGATCATCGTTAATTCCATATTAAAGGTTTTAAATAGCTCCTTGAATTATGACCATTTACGTAACATATCTAATAAGGTTACAAAAAATTAAAAAAAAGTTTACAAAAAGTAATTTAATACAAGTATTACTTTAATTAGAGTTATTAAAACACCTTATCTTAATACAAAAGCAATTACTCCTTTTCAACATATTTGTTAAATAATTCATGAAAAATCATTCCTAATAAAGTGAATGGAAACAACACAATCTTCTTGAATAAGTCCAAGCCTGGTGTTTCTTTTTTTTCGACCTCAATTTTAACAACCTTGTCTTCATCCAAGGCTTTACCGCAATAATACCGCATATCGTATGTTTTTATATAATTATATCGTTCTACAAATATTCAATGATTCCATCAGTTTTGAATAAAAATTAAGCTGGAACAAAAAAAAGATTAAAACCGCTTAATTTTAACTTAATTATTAAGCTTAATTCAACTTAATTTACTTAATTTTATGTTATGCAATTCTCATCCTTTCAATCAACGCTCACAACTTTGCTTGCTTCATTTTTTAATGAAGCTAGTACGGGGTGTTGGTTTATGGGGAATCAACAAACAAATTTTCTTTTTGAACAGGACATTGTTCCATGTAGTATTGAAGAAACGGTTGTGCTAAAAAAACTAATTAGCGAGCAGAAATCTGCTAATTTTGAATTGTCAACAACGAGTGTTCTGCGTAAATTACATACATTTATTACAGATCATCATTTCCATAAAATCAATTTACTTTCTGGTGAAGTGCTTTTGATTGCGAGTAATCAAAGTGCAGATGTCTTGATTATTTTTGAACGCATTTTAAAACAACAACTTGCTGATTTAGCCAAACGTCAACATATTCTTCAATTGTTTGATAACGAATCAACGAAAAACAACTTGCTTTTCAATGAAAACACCCAGTTAAAAGCGCATCGTAAAAACGAAATACTGTTGATGATTAATCAATGGGAGAAAAAACATTCACCGATACGTATTCAATTTGACCATTCTTTTATTCAGAAAATCGATTTATTAAGTTCAAACGATACCATTATAAATCAATTAAACGCTGCATTTGAACTGATTCAATATTTGAAACCTGGATTACTGGAATACCGAGTTAACGAATCGTTCTTTACTTCAAACGAAAGCGCACAACAGATTGTAAATCATAAAATTAACACACCTGTTAATACAACTAGAAATCGTTCTGAATTATTATTAGATAAATACGAAGAAGCTGCACAAATCGCATTAGCAAACAATCAAGTAGTCAATGGCCGGACAATTGCAGCCTACCTCCAGCCTTCCGTGTCACCTCCAGCAATAACAGACGCTTTGAAGAAAAACAGAAAAGCAATTAAAAGCTTGTTGGATGAAAACCCAACTAAATGGGGTTTACTTCGAAATTACCTGAAACCAGTTAAAAACATTTCGGAAGCGAGTAATTACGCTTTTCATGCTGGTTTTAATTGACCAAATAATTATAAGCACTGTTGATTTCTAGAAACGCTGCTGTCATTTCATGTTGTTTTTCAGCGGAAGCCAACACAAATTTATCCGGATGATATTTAGCTGCCAACTTGCGGTACGCTCTTTTTATTTCTTTCAGCGATGCGTTTTCATCAATTTGTAGAATTTTAAAGGCTTTGCTATTGTTGATGTCTTTCGAGAAATAATTTCTAGTCGTTTGTTTATTAGAGTCAAAACTAGCGATTCGTTTGTCGATTTCTCGGGCGATAAAACTGTATGATATTCCAATCAACGATCCAAAGCGTGTAATGGCAACTATTTCTCTATCAATAATTCGCTCCTCAGAAAACGATACATCTAAAAGAAAATATAAAAGTTTGAGACGTTCTTTTTCGCTGGTTAATTGTTGAACAACCCAACGAGCAATTGCACGAATTGTTGTTGTTTTGCGCAATGCTTGAGTTAATTCAAATGTTGCGTCAACAGTTGATTTATCGAAATTCCGTTTGATATAACTGTGAATAAATGCAATTTTCACTTCAGAATAACGCGCATTTTTCTTCAATAACCAAGCTGCTAAAAAAATGTAAGCGGTTGCTTTTTTGTCCTCTGACTTAACCAAACCTAATGTTGGTTCATCCTCTTTGATGCGATAAAATTTTTGTGATCGGTAGAACTTGACAATTGCTCGTATAAATAACAAAAGAATAATTAAACCGAAAACCTCAAAAAGCACAACCATTCGAAACAACTAATTACCATTGATTCTTTGGAACAAGTGGGATAATCAAATGTTCTAAACCATTGAGTTTAATTTCATAAATCAATTCCATTTGCTTACCTAATTTTCCTGGAGGAAATCCATTTTGCTTGAACCAAACAATATAATGCTCTGGTAAATGAATTAAAAAACGCCCTTGGTATTTACCGAAGGGCATTTTTGCTTCAGCAAGCTGAACTAATTCATGTTTGTTATTCACGAATGAACTTATTTAACGGGAATTGACGCTAAGGTCGATAATAAAAATTCCCAGAATTTTTGAACGGATGAAATTTGAACGCATTCGTCAGGTGAATGAGCACCTCTGATATTTGGTCCAAAGGAAATCATGTCCATTTTCGGGAAGTGTTTTCCTAAAATCCCACATTCCAAACCAGCGTGACAAGCTTTGATTTTTGGATCAGTTTTAAACGTTGTTTTGTATAAATCAGTCATTAATTGAAGTATTGGCGACTGAGCATTTGGTTGCCATCCTGGATATTCACCCCCTTGAACAACAGCTGCACCAACACTTTCAAAAGCACATCTCACCGCATTAGCAATATCTGATTTTGTCGATTCAACCGAACTTCTTTGTAAAGACTGTGTAACAAACTGTCCGTCTTTAACCGTAACGATAGCTAAACTTGAAGAAGCTTCAACTAAATTTTCAATATCGGGACTCATTCTAAAAACACCATTTGGAACAGCGTAAATAGAATTCAAAATTCGCTCAAAATCAATATGTTTTACCGATTGAGTTGCTGCATCTATTTTAGACATTTTCCAAAACATTTCGGTTTCAATTGTTGCAAATTCATTCGTCAAAACTGCAACAAAATCATTGTAAGCTTTTTCGAACAAAGCAAATTCAGCAGTTGGAACTGCTAAAACTGCAGTCGCTTCCCTTGGTATTGCGTTGCGTAAACTCCCTCCATTGAACGAAATCAAACGTAAATCAACCAATGCAATCAATTGATACATCAAACGATTCATTAATTTATTGGCATTCCCTCTTCCCAAATGAATATCCATTCCAGAATGACCACCTAATAAGCCACGCAGTTGAATTTCAACAGTTTGAAAATCACTTGGCAAATCAACCATTTCGACAGCCAAAGTTGTTGTTGTATCTATTCCACCTGCACATCCGATAGACAATTCGTCATCGTCTTCCGTGTCTAAATTCAATAAAATTGTACCTGTAATATTAGACGGATCAACATGCATTGCTCCAGTCATTCCTGTTTCTTCATCAATCGTAAACAATGCTTCAATTGCAGGATGTTTTATTTCGTTTGAAGCTAACACAGCCATGATTGCTGCAACGCCAATTCCATTGTCTGCACCAAGTGTCGTTCCGTTTGCTCGAACCCAATCTCCATCAACAAACATGTCAATTCCTTGCTGATCAAAATCAAAAACAGTTGTTTCGTTTTTTTGATGCACCATGTCAATATGCGACTGCATGACAATTGTTTGTCGATCTTCCATTCCAACGGATGCTGGCTTTTTGATGATGACGTTACCAATTGCATCATTGATTGTTTCCAATCCCAAACCACGACCAAAATCAAGCATGAATTGAATAATACGCGCTTCTTTTTTTGAAGGTCTTGGCACAGCATTCAAAGCTGCAAAATTACTCCAAAGTCCTTGTGGGTTTAATTCTTTTACTTCCATAATATCATTTATTAAGCTGATGGCTTATTAATTATCTTATCAACGTAGAGGTCTTCTACTTTTTTTCTTGCCCAAGGCGTTTTTCTCAAAAACGTCAAACTCGATTTTATACTTGGATCGCTATTGAAGCAATTGATTGGAATGAGGTAACCTAAGTGCTCAAAACCATATAAATCAACTAATTCAGTTACAATCTTTTCTAAGGTAATACCGTGTAAAGGATCCAAAACTATTGACTAATTAGTTTAACTTTCTATACTTGATTCGTTTTGGACCAGCATCGCCCAAACGTTTGCGTTTGTTTTCTTCGTATTCTGAATATGAACCTTCAAACCAAACTACTTGTGAATCGCCTTCAAAAGCTAAGATATGCGTACAAATCCGATCCAAGAACCATCTATCGTGGGAAATGACTACTGCACAACCAGCAAAGTTTTCGATTCCTTCTTCCAAAGCACGCAAGGTATTTACATCGATATCATTTGTAGGCTCATCGAGCAATAAAACATTTGCTTCGGTCATCAACGTCATTGCTAAATGCAAACGGTTACGTTCACCACCTGAAAGAACGCCGACTTTTTTACTTTGGTCACCACCTGCAAAATTGAATTTAGACAAATAAGCACGCGCATTGAATTTTTGGTTACCAATTTCGATGAATTCATTTCCACCACCAATCACTTCAAAAACGGATTTTTCCGGATCAATTGATTTATGCGTTTGGTCAACGTATCCAATTTTCACAGTTTCACCAATCGAGAAATTACCTCCATCTGGTTGTAATTCATCCATGATCATTTTGAAAATGGTTGTTTTACCAGCACCATTTGGCCCAATAATACCAACGATTCCTGCTGGTGGTAATTTGAAATTCAAATCATCGTATAATAATTTATCGCCAAATGCTTTCATAACGTGTTCCGCATCGATAACATTGTTACCTAAGCGCGGTCCATTTGGAATTGGAATTTCAAGATTCACTTCTTTGTCTTTCATTTCCTCCGACATCATTTTGTCGTAATTCTGGATACGCGCTTTGTTTTTTGCGTGACGTCCTTTTGGATTCATACGCACCCATTCCAACTCACGCGCAAGCATTTTTTGACGTTTCGATTCCGTTTTTTCTTCTTCTTTTAAACGGTTACCTTTTTGTTCTAACCAAGAAGAATAGTTTCCTTTCCAAGGAATCCCCTCACCTCTATCTAATTCTAGAATCCAACCAGCGACATTATCCAAGAAATAACGGTCGTGCGTCACAGCAATAACTGTTCCTTTGTATTGTTGCAAGTGTTGTTCTAACCAGTCAATTGATTCAGCATCCAGGTGATTGGTAGGCTCATCGAGTAAAAGAATATCGGGATTTTGCAATAACAAACGACACAAAGCAACACGGCGTTTTTCTCCACCTGAAAGCGTTTCAATTAATTGATCATCAGGCGGACAACGCAACGCATCCATTGCACGATCGAGTTTTTGATCCAATTCCCAAGCATCTAATGCATCAATTTTATCTTGAACAACTCCTTGACGCGCAATGAGTTTGTCCATTTTATCAGCATCATTCAATACTTCTTCGTCCATGAAAGCATTGTTAATATCCTCGTATTCTTTCAAGACATCTACAATTTCTTGTGCGCCTTCCATCACAACTTCTTTGACAGTTTTCTTTGGATCTAATTCCGGCTCTTGTGGTAAGTAACCAACGGAGTATCCTGGAGAAAAAACAACATCACCTTGGTACGATTTATCCAATCCAGCAATAATTTTCATTACTGTAGATTTTCCCGAACCGTTCAATCCGATGATTCCAATTTTAGCACCGTAAAAAAAGGATAAGTAAATATCTTTAATGATTTGTTTTCCTTGAGGTGTAACTTTCGAAACACCGACCATTGAAAATATGATTTTTTTATCGTCTGACATATCTTTTTATTAATGCTTCAAAGTTACGAAAGCAAAAGCGAAACACCACAAAAATGCCTTTGAAAATTGATGTAAATTGCTTATTTAATCAATGAACAGCTACTTTTAGTAAATTGATGTCTAAAATTCAAAAACATGGTTTAATTTAGTAAATAAAAAACATGCGTGCTTCATACACTTTTCGCTTTTCAGCCATTGCATTGATCTGTTTTCTTGCAATCGCTTGTAAAAAAGACACCATCACTTATCAATTGAATTGCCACGTTACAGATTCCTCTGAAGCTACAGGATTGGCTGGAGCGACAGCAACGGTGAAGATTTTTTATACAGCTGGTGCAGGACAGAACACAGAAACGACATATACAACTGACAATTCTGGAAATTTTGAATTGACAATCGAACGGAAAAAAATTGAGAAAATAGTAATCAGCATATCAAAAGACGGCTACTTTTCAACAGCACGTACTTTTTATTTGGATGAATTATCTGTTGAAGATCTAAATCAAATCGATTTTTCGACGTATGCAAAAGCTTGGGTAAAACTTCATTTCACTGGTGATGGAACTATTAATTATCAATTCAACCGTGAAATTGGTTTGGAAAATTGTGATGCTTGTTTTCCGAATGGTTTACAAACATTGAATGGAGTAACAGACACATCGCTTTATTATATCAATAATGGAAACATGCCATTTCAATTATTTTGGACTATTCAAGGAAGTGCAATAAGCGGACAAGAAAATGTAATAACTACATCTTTAGATACGACAGAAATATTAATCTCAAACTAAAAAAAAGGGAGCAAAGCCCCCTTTAGTTAAAATAATTTTGTGTTATTTTTTAGTATTAACTGCAATTTCAGTCAATGCTGAAATTCTTTCAGCTATAAAATAAAAAACAGCAATAATTAAGAACCCAATAATTGGTCCTACCACTATTGATGCAACTCCCAAATCAGCATCCATCAGTAACATTGAATTTCTAACATCTGAAAAAAGAGCAATTAACCCTGTAACAAATCCTATTACAACCAAATAGGTTGAAACAATCTCCCCTACAGCTCTAATAAAAATTGAAAAAATAGCACTTACGACAAAACGTGAATCAGCTGTTTGGTTAATTGTTGATGCTCTGAACCAACAAATCTGAAAAATAATCCAATGAGCAAAAACAGTTGCGATTAAAAAAACAAATGCCCAAATATTTATTCCTTCTTTTGGTCTCATGTTTTCATCAAAGGAAATTGATTTGTACATTTTTACATCGAAGAAATGATAAACGGAGTATAATGCAAACAACAAACTTGCTGCTCCAATCAACCAAAATAAGATTTTAAAACCTAATTTGATTGTTTTGCCCTCATTTAGATTGTGTAAAAGAGGATGACTTAAATTAAAAAATAAATTGTTCATAGTTGTGTAGTTTAATAATTGAAACAATTTTAAATTATTAATCCAATCATTACTAACAAAATGAATATGAACGAATTACCAATGAATAAAACACATTATTCAAAGAGGATTTATTATAATACCGATAACAAAAGCTAACAAAATTAATCTTCGTCCTCAATAAACTTGCGCAATTCTTGTCGCAATTGACGGTTATATGTTTCCATCAAGTACTTGAAATAGTTCGGTGTACTTTTCGCTATACATTTCGTGTACACTTTCAAGCGGTGTTCGATGTGATCTTGAAGGTAAGGAATAACTTTAATTGCTTCGTCAAAATCTTTGGTCACACGTGCAATTCCTTCAGCGTGATTACTCATGGATAAATCAACAGCAACTTTTCCTTTTTCGCCTTTATCTACACATTCGTAGTAGACATCACGCATTGAAAAAGCATCCAAAAATGCGACATCCACATATTGCTCCATCTGACGTGGGAATTCAAATTCAACTTCAAATTCAATATCATCGTCTTCAGACATACGTGCTTCTAAGAAGCGATCGGGGAAACGGAAAGCATCTTGCCAATTGATGTAATCTTGCCACAAACCAAAGCGACGTACGTTATTCCCTAAGTCGATTAATTTAAATTGTGATTTGTTTGGCAATCTTCTAGAACCACGACCAATCATTTGATGGTACAAAGTCAAGGAACGAGTCGCACGATTTAATATAATTGTCTCAACTGTTGGTTCATCGAACCCAGTAGTCAAGATTCCCACAGAAGTTAGAATTGCATCTTTGGTATGTTTGAACCAATGCAACACATCTTTTCGATCTTTGTCACTAAAGGTTGAATCTAAGTGACGAATTTTATACCCACGTTTTTTGAACGTTTCTTCAACACGCAACGAAGTTTCAATTCCTGAATTAAAAATCAATGTTTTATTGCCTATAGCAACTTCTTCGTATGCAAACAACAATTTCTCTTGCATGAAGTAATTTCCATAAACTACCTCTGATGAACTTACCGTAAAATCACCATTGGATCCTATTTTCAATCCATGCAAATTCACATCATAGGTAAATGTCTCCGCATCCGACAAATAGCCACTTTCAATTAATGATGAAATGCTTTCACCAACAATTAACTTGTTGTAATGGTCGTTTAATGGTAATGCTTTATTGGAACTCAATGGTGTTGCAGTGACACCTAAAATATTAGCACCAGCATAATATTGGAATATCTTTCTGAAACTATTGTAATGTGCTTCATCGACAATTACTAAACCGATGCCATCTAAAAAGTTTTCGTTTTCCTGTAAACGGTTGTTCAATGTTTCTACCATTGCAATGAAACAAGGATAATGGTCTTCGTCTATTAGGTTTTTGACTTCACTACTAATTACTTTGTTGTCAATACCAATTGCTTTCAATTGTTTAGAAGTCTGAACGGACAACTCAATTCGGTGTGTCAAAATCAGTACTTTCTTTTCCCAGCGACGAATGTATTCTTGAGCAACTTCTGAAAAAATAACCGTTTTTCCGCCACCAGTAGGCAATTGAAAAAGCAAATTAAAATCAGCTCCGTTCTTTTCCAATTCATCAATGATAATGGTTACCGTTTTCGATTGAAAAGGATATAATTGTTTTGCTTCGAACAGTTCTGAGTCAATCATTTGTTATCTTAAAGGGGGTACAAAAGTACTGTTCTTTTAAAGAAAAGACAACCTATTCACTTAAATAGTAGTAACAAACTGAATAATAATTGTTTAAACCTGATATTTTAACAGAATTAGCAATTAAAAATCGAATCCACCTCCACCACCTGTAGCAGGACTACCTGATTTTTTTTCGTTGAAATCAGTTTTACCAAATTTATAACGCACGTTGAAATACAACCTTCTTGTTTCCCATTTGAAGATAACATCTTGTTGTATTCCAGGTTGATCCACATAAAACTGGAAACCTTGTGTGTTAAAAATATCCGTTACACGAAGACCAATTCCCCATTTGCCATCTTTCAACGTTTTATCCATTGAGAAATCCATCGAACCTCTTGGTTTTGCTTTTCCAGATGGGGTTACTGAAGGAGCGCTATAACGTCCGTTTAATTGTAAGGTCAAGGTTTTTTTCATCAAATCGACAGATGTTGTTATTTTTCCACCAAGAACGAATCCTTCGCGATTCCAATTCAACACCGTATTTGCGTCTCTGTATTTGATATAATTCCCGTTTACAGAAAGCATAGCTCGCCAAATTGGCAAGGGTCTGAATTGTAAAACAAGTTCTCCTCCAGTATTGATGGATCGGTCAATATTTGCAAATGTTCCTGCTGAAGTTCCGTCAGCGTAAAACACTTTCACACGATTGATGACATTGTAAGAAAAACGTTGGTATGCTGATGCTGCGAGCGTTATTTTCTTAGTCGAATAATCGAATGTAAAATCGAAAGAGTGAATATATTCTGGTCGTAATTCTGGATTTCCACGACGTAAATTATAGGGATCAGCATAACTTGTGAACGGATTCAAGTTTTCAGAATTTGGGCGATTGATACGTTTGCTGTATCCTATTGAAAATTCTTTTGTTTTAGTAACTGAGTAGCGCACATGACCAGAGGGAAATAAGTTGAAATAATCGTTCAAATAGGATTTGTTTTCTGAAATCAAATTGGGCTCTTGGAAACTTTTTTCAGCCCTAACTCCTACTTGATATTTCCATTTTTTGTATGTTGAACCAACAATTCCATATGCAGAGTAAATTCGTTCTGTGTAAGAATAATCAAAATCAGCTAGTGTATCCGCTAAGAAAACACCTGATGTATCTTTTTTGTCAGAATTAGTAATTACCGACATATCACGGTGAATCAATTTCATTCCACTTTCGGTTCTCCATTTTTTATTAATGATGCGCACTATATCCATTGATAATGTAGTGATATTGTTTGTTTCATTATTGAATAAGCGTTGATTAATCGCATTTACTCCTTGAGGAATCGATTGGTATTGATCGTAATAACCTTGATTTGAAGCTTTTCCTAGCGATTGATAAGCTGCCCAATCAATTGTTCCTTTGTCGTCTTTGAGTTCCAAAGCGTAATTTAATCCCAGATCAATGTTTTGATTGTCAGAAGGATCTTTTGCATTTCTGTTCCACCATCCCAAGGTATCGAATTCGTTGTTTTTATAACGAAAATTATACTGATCACCTGTACGAAGTCTATCACCAATATTTCCGGAAACGTTCCACGAAAGTGTATTTCTATCTTTCAAATACAGATCCATCCCTATTTTTGCTGTATGCGTAATTGCCAAATCACCACCATCTCTACGTTGGCGCAAGTAAATTGCAGAATCTGCATTAAATTGTTTTAAATCACTATAATTATTTCGATAGCCATCTTTGTAATCGTACGCATAATTTCCGTAAATATTGAATTTGGTATTGCGCATACTCAATCCAAGCGACGTATTATATGCATCTCCAGTTCCTACGGAAGCTGTAATATTTCCATTCAACCCGCGTTTGATATTTTTCTTTAAAACAATGTTGATGATTCCAGATGTTCCGTCTGGATCATATTTTGCTGAAGGATTGGTGACAATTTCGATGCGATCAATACTTCCTGCAGGAATTCCTTCTAATAAACTTCTGCCATTTCCACCTGAAAGTGAACTTGGTTTTCCATCAATTAAAATAGTTACGTTTCCATCTCCACGCAAGGACAATTTGCCATCTTGATCTATTTCAACAGAAGGCACATTATTCAAAACATCAGTAGCAGAACCACCTGTTACAGAAATATCATCACCTACATTGTATACTTTTTTATCAATCCCAATAGTTAATGGATTTCGTTCTTTTACAATAACTATTTCATCTATTGTTTGCTCTTTATTTGCTAACGAAATAGATCCTAACTTACGTAACGGCTTTTGAGCAGAAAGTTGAATGTTTGGAATAAACTTATCGCGGTATGAGGGTGCCGAAACTTTAATAATGAACTTTCCAGCAGGTAATTGATCCAACACGAAAAAACCTTCGAAATTGGTAAAGATTGATGCGACAATTGAAGAATCAGTTGTGCTCAAAACACGAACAGCTGCATATTCTAGTGGTTTTCTACTGATGGAATCATAAACTGTTCCATCAATGGAACCGATTTTTGTCGGAGGATTTTGTTGAGCAATAACCGAAAAGGTCGATAAAATAACTGTAAAAAGACTTAAAAAGCGCATGTTTTTTGTTTGAATGGGGTAGAAAAAATGTGGGAATACTTATTCGTAAGCAATAAAAAAGCGAAGGGTGTGAATTATCCGCGCATTTTATCAAGTAAAGCACTTAAGGTCTCTGCTTCTTCTTCCGTTAAATTTTCACTCAAATCAACAAAACCTTTCCGTTCGTTATCAATTTTTGCTAATAACTCTAGACCTTCATTTGTTATTGAAACATAAACAACACGACGATCTTCATCGCATCTCACACGTTCAATCAAACCTTTATCAATTAATTTATCCATCAAACGAGTGGTATTCGGAGAACGTTCAATCATACGATCTTTGACAGAATTGACGCTAATCACTCCTTTTGCTCCTCTCAAAATTCGTAAAATGTTAAACTGAGGCATCGATAAATCGAATTTTGACATGTAATTATTTTGTAAAAAATTAAAATAATTAGACGTGTAACGCAAGTTAACTATGGCTTTTTGCCGCGAGTTCGCGAATTTTGATTGAATGATTTCTCCGATTTCCATAATACAAAAATAGTTACCACGGTAGTATCTACAAAATTAAATGTGTGATTATTTTAAATAAAAGTGATTTAACGAATTTGAAGTATTGAAATAAGTATGAATTGTTATTGAATGGAAAATCTTTTAATAATGATATCGACAAGCTACAATTGATAAAGAATAAGAATCAAATGAATAAACTAATCGGTGCTCTCCATCAATTCTTCGTGACCAAAACCCTTGTAAATCGTGTTTTAACGGCTCTGGATTTCCAATACCTTTAATTGGATCCCTTAAAATTTCCTTGATTAATTGGTTAATTCTTTTCAATTTGTTTTTATCAGCTGATTGCCAATACAAATAATCGTTCCAAGCAGAAGTTGTCCAGGTTATTTTCATTCTTCAATTAAATCGTGTTGAACAGTCGTGTTGTTTTTTAATTCCTTTACTGAATTTAATAAAACATCTCGATTTTTACCCGATAATAAATAACTTGTTTCTTTGAGAGAATTGTATTCTTCAAGAGAAATAACGACTAAATCTTTGTTATCTTTTCGCTTGATTATTAATTCTTCTACATCGTTAACAACACTATCTAACCATTTTTTTAGATTGACGCGAAGGTCTGTATAATTAACCACTTTCATTAGATCGTTTTTTACAAAGATACAACTAAAAATATAAGTTATTAAATAAGTACTTAATTAAATACTTATTATCCAATGAGAAATGCAACAGAATAAGTATTGAAGCTTAATAGTTTGATAAATAATTATAAGTATTTAACGGAACTGATACTGGAAATCTGATAATTTTGGTAACGACTCAAAAGATATTTGAATGGCGTGTTTTCCTGGAAGAAAATCACAAAAATTGTTCGAGAATGTTACACCTTGTTGGAGCGAATAAATCCAAAAATCCATCAAATAAGTATCTGTTTCAATAAAAAGTGTTGCTTTTTTGTTCGTTTCATCAATATTTTCTAACGCTAATTGAATCGTTGGAACTGAATTTTTATTGGATTTAAAATCAACCGCTAGTTTTCGAAAAGATTGCGTCTTTTGTTTGTACTCATGATTGGTCCAGGTAAATTGATAAAGAACTGATTGGTTGTTCCATTTTGCTAATTCATTCTCAAACAATCTCATTCGAAGAGGAGTTGATAAATCAATTGATGTGGTTATTCGTTCGAGCAACTCACCAGACAAGTCATAAACAGAGCATGATAAATTGGATGTAAATGCTTTTGTTACATCAGAGACCAAGAAAAAAGCCGAACTGTCCAATGGCGCTTGAAGAACAGCAACTGGTTCAAAACTAGATTTAACACGGTATTGCAATGCTTTCCAATTGTTATAATAATCGATACTTGACCAGGTTGATGCCGGCCAACAATCATTGAATTGCCAAAACAAGGTTCCACCACATCTTGGATAATCCAAGCGATGCGCTACAATTGCAGCTTCAACACCCATTGCTTGAATCAATTGCGAGTAATAAACAAACGTTTTGAAATCAGTTGTAGGTCCAAAGAACAAATCGGCATGTTTTTTCATCATTCCATTCCCAACATAACTTTTTTGATGCTGTTTCATAACTGGACTTGTTAAATACCAATCCGATGTATCTGAAAAGCGCAACAATGTTGAAAATTCTGGAAACGATTGAAATCCATATTCCGCATTAAAACGACCAGATTTCTTGGCGAAATCACTTAATGGATCTTTCCCGTGCCAAACACCCCAATAATGTTGTGTACCGTGATTATAAAGCGAGTCTTTTCCCCAATTACTCAAAGGAGACGTATGAACATAAGGAATGTTGGTGTATCGAGTAACCGTTTTAGGTAGTAAATCTTTGAACACAAGGTCGTAGTAATTTTCCAGGGTTTGCTGTTCCTTTTTGGTCAAATTGTAAGTCGACTGAAATCCCCAGTTTTTCCAAGCAACTGCCACTTCATTGTTTCCATTAAAATAAACAACTGATGGATGAGAAGAAATTCGCGGGATTTGTTGTGACACTTCTGTGGCAACGTTTGCTAAAAACGCATCATCTCCAGGATACATAGCGCAAGCAAACATGAAATCTTGCCAAACCATAATCCCCAATGAGTCACACGCATCTAAAAAATCAGTTGATGGATACATGCCACCTCCCCAAATACGTACCATATTAAAGTTAGACGCTGCCATCGTTGCAACAGCAGCTAAGAGTTGTTGCTTTGTTATTTTTGCTGGAAATACTTCTGCTGGAATATAATTTGCTCCTTTGCAAAAAATTGGACGGTTGTTGATTTTAAAGTAAAACGAAGTGCCCCATTGATCTTTCTCTTGAATCAATTCACTCGTTCGGATACCAAATGTTTTGTCTGCTTCATAAATTATAGTTCCGTCAGCTAATTGTATGGTCCAATGATCGTTATACAAGGCTTGTTCGCCCTCACCCAATGGCCACCATATTTTTGGTTGTTGTATTATTTCATCACGATACACCCAATTATCTTTTGGCAAAATTTCTTTTGTTCCAAACAAATCACTCTTCCAAAAAACTGGTTGTTCTATGTTGTGAAGTAATTGAATAGCAAATGATTGAACAGCTTCATCGGTTGAAATAGTTTTCGTCTGAATATTTGTAGCTACAACACGATTTGATTGATACGAGATTATTTTAACAGGCTCCCAAAATCCGATTGTATTCATGCGAATTGACCAATCCCAACCAAATTGGTACTGTGGTTTTCGTGTTAAGGAAGCAACTTTTATCGTACCAACATCATTTGGCGCTGGAAATCGTGTACTGTATTTGTGCGCATTTTTTTTGTGGTAATTTACGGGGGATTGAAATACAACTTTCAATTCATTCTTCCCGATTTTTACAGATGAAGAAATTGGAAATCGATAAGTAACAAATGAATTTTCTGTGTTACCAATTAACACATCATTTAAATAAATCGATGCGTAAGTATCAATTGCGGGAAATTCAATATCGATGAGGCTTTCTTTTTGAATTGCGGAAATTGTAAATTCACTGGTGAAAACCCAATCAACATCTTCAACCCACAAAAATAATTGTTCATTATTCCCAACAAAGGGATCCGGTAATTCTCCCGATTGAATCAACGCTTCTTGTACCGATCCAACCGTTCCTAAATCCAACCATTCATTTGATTTAGCATGTTTTACCTTCCACTTTAATACTTCTTGAGCTTGGCTATCAAACCAAAAGAACAGACATGAAAAGAAAAAAGGAAGTAGTTTCATGTTACCATTTTCTATCAAAAGACGTATCAACTAATTGTTCCTCTTTTGCAGATTTGATTGCATAATTAAAACCATTGTATACGGAATATCCACCGACATTACCTTTTTTATCAATTGCTAAAAAACAACATTGTAAACCACTCATATCCTTGTGCTTACGAATGATTCGTTGAACAGCTTCTTTACATGCTTCTTCGGGCGTTTTACCATTTCTCATCGATTCCACAACAGTGTGACTTCCTGCAATACGAATCATTGCTTCACCTAATCCACTGGCAACTGCTCCGCCAACTTCTTGATCAATAAACAAACCTGCTCCAATAATTGGGGAATCGCCTAAGCGACCTGGTAATTTGTAAGCCCAACCAGAAGTTGTACACGCGCCACTTATTCTACCTTTTTCATCTATTGCTAGCAAGCCAATTGTGTCGTGATTCTCATGATTGATAACTGGTTTTTTAGCTAATGCTTCTTGTTCTTTTTTCCATTTTTCCCAATCCTTTTTCACTTCAGGCAAGGGCGTTTTTATCGTTTCAAAGTTATTTTTCAACGCATATTTTTTTGCACCAGCACCAACAAGCATAACGTGTTGCGTGTGTTCCATGACGTGTCGAGCAACTGAAATCGGATGTTTGATTCCTTCTAAACAACCAACAGCTCCACATTGCGACTCCCAATTCATGATACACGCATCAAGTGTCACATGTCCATCCGCATCTGGTCGACCACCTACTCCAACAGAACGGTTAGTAACATCAACTTCCGTAACTTTCGCACCAGCTTCAACAGCATCAAGCGAATTACCTCCGTTTTTCAATACTTCCCAAGCTGCTTTGTTTGCATCCAAACCATGTGCCCAAGTAGAAATAACTTTAGGTCCACCAGCGTAGCTTGTTTCCTCTTCAGAAACTTGGTTCTCTTTTGAAGCAAATACTGGACTTACAACTGTTGCGGCCAAACCTACCGCACCTAAACGTACAAATGATCTTCTATCCATCTTTTTTATTGAGCTAATTCGCTAGCAAGCCAGTTTTGAAATTGTGTTGCATTTTTGGCATGCACACTGTAATCTTTTGCAAAATTGTGTAAACCATCATAATTTGCTTGCGCACACATGTACAAGTAATTGTTGTTATCTCGATTTAAAACAGCATCTACAACTGCTGTAGGAGGCAATGAAATTGGACCTGGAGGTAAGCCAGCGTACAAATAAGTGTTGTATGGACAATCTTTTGTTCGGTGTTCAAAAGTTAATCGTTGTACACCTTTCAATTGATCGCCCCAACAAAATTTAAACGTTGGATCTGATTGTAACTTCATACCTGATTTCAAGCGATTCAAGTACAAACCTGCAATTATTGGCCATTCAGAACTATTTTTCGATTGTTCTCCATAAACAATTGATGCTAACGTTACAGCTTGAGAAGGTGATTTCAACCCAACTTTCGCTAATTTGCTCATTCGGTCTGCATTCCAGAAAGATTTAAATTCATCTGCCATACGTGCTACAAATTGTTCAGCATCCGTATCGTAATACATTTTATAGGAATTCGGTAAGAACAATGCTGGTATGCTTTCGACAGTGAAATCATACTTTTCAAGCGTCTCTCCGTTTAATATATACTGTTGTAACTCTTCACTTTTGAGCGCCAAACATGCTGCTACTTTATCACATAGATCTTGAATAGTTTGACAATTATTGAATGTAACATCTACCTCAATTTCAGCATTTCCATTTCCTGCCGCATTTAAGGTAAATCCATTTAACAAAGCGCGACATGAGGTCCCCGGTTCAATTTGATACATTCCTTTTCCAATTCGCTCTATTGCTAGTTCTTTGTAGTTTGCAACTGCAATAAAGGCATCTTTACCGGACAATATCTTTTTCTCCACCAAATCAGCAGCAATAGCTTCAATTGATTGTTGGTCGTCAACTACAAAACGAACAGCTTTTTCATTTACAGTTGTTTCACGCCCATTTAAAAAGGCTGCAACATGTTTCCATCCAAAGAAAGCACCGACTAACAGCACTAATCCTCCTACTAAAATTACTTTTTTAACCATTTTTGAAATAATAATTCGTCAATCCATTGTTGGTTTTCAAAAAACCAATTTTTTCTTCTTCCTATTTTTGTGTAACCTGCTTGCAAAAACAAACGCTCACTTGCTGAATTATCAGCTTGAACAGATGCATAAATGTTTTCAAAAGCTAATATGGTGTTCACATAATTTTCTATTAACCCTAAAGCTTCCGTAGCATAACCCTGTCCCCTGTCCAATTCATCAGCAATCAATATTCCAACAGCTGTTCGCATGTGTTTGAAATCTGCATTGTATAAATCAATAGTCCCCAAAGGTTTTTGAGTTTCATTGGAACAAATCAGAAAGCGCAACTGACCATGCGATCGAATGTGTTGTGCTTGATCGATGTATTCGAGCATTGCAGCCATGGAGTATGGAACTTCTGTTCCAGTAACTTTCCAGTGTTTTGGATTATTTTCCCACAAGAGTAAACGCGTAGCATCTTCTTTTTCGACTGGCCTTAAATAAATGCGTTCACCTTTAAACAGCATGGAACTTTAAATTTCGTGTTTTCAAATTTACAAAAGAAAATCAAAACATTATTGTTCCTTCAAACACATGCTTTGCAGGACCAATTAACCAAATATCTTCGATTTTTTTATCACTTATTCGGTTGAATTTGACAGACAAATCTCCACCCTGTGTAGAAAGAGAAAAAGAAAGATTACCTAATTTATCTTGTTGAATAGCTGCTGCTATAGCCGCTGCTGTAACACCAGTACCACAGGAAAGTGTTTCGTCTTCTACTCCACGCTCGTACGTTCGAATTGCTAATTGATTCTCCGATAACACTTCAACCAAATTCACATTAATTCCTTCAGAAGCATACATTGGAGAATATCGGATTGACTTACCATAAGCTACCATGTCTTGTTCTTGTATGCGTGAACACCACTTTATGTAGTGTGGAGAACCTGTATTCAAAGACAATGCACCTTCTTCTTGCTTGGACCAATCCAATACATTTGACATTTGTAAAGCAACTAAATCAACTTTTTTTGTAGCCGAATGAAGACCATCAATTGCTGCAAATGAAACAGTTTGTTGCGTAATTCCCAATTGATGCGCAAAAACAACAGCGCATCGAGCACCATTTCCACAAAAGCTTTGAGATCCGTCCGCATTGTAATAGTCCACTTGAAAATCAACGTCTTTAGCTGAATTGATTTTAATCAAGCCATCAGCACCTATTCCGAATTTACGGTCACACAACTGTTGAATGAGTTTTATCGACAAGTTATCCCATTGCCCATCCAAATTATCAATCATGATAAAATCATTGCCTGTTCCTTGGTATTTGCTAAACTTCAATTCCATCGAAAGTGTTGTTATCAGTACGTATTAGCGTTTTATGCTTAACATCTTTTAACACTGCAAATGTAACAAGGTTGACAAGATATCTATTATAATTGCGTTAAAATTTAGAGCATAAATAAAAATTATGAAAAACACATTGAAATATTTAGGTCTTGGATTTGCAGGTGGAATGATTCCATTTGCCTTTGGTTATTTGTTGTCAACGCATTACAACGGCTCACTTTCTGATCAGGTCATCGATGGAAATCGTCTGAATGCACTCAAAGCAAGTTATTCTGGTTTACCTATGAATGCAACTAGTTTTGTTGAAGCGTCTGAAAGCACTATTAATTCGGTTGTTCACGTCACAACAAAAGTTGTTCGCACGCAAGTACAACGCGATCCTTTTTATGAATTTTTCTATGGTCCTGGAACTGGAAACCGCGAATTCAAACAATATGGTAGCGGATCTGGATCAGGTGTCATTGTTTCAAGTGAAGGATATATCGTGACGAACAATCACGTGATTGAAGATGCTGCTGAAATAGAAGTTATCTTGAATGACAACTCGAAATATACAGCTACAGTAATAGGAACAGACCCTTCGACGGATATTGCTGTTTTAAAAATTGATGCTGCAAATTTGAAACCAATTCCACTTGGAAACAGTGATGAATTACACATTGGAGAATGGGTACTTGCCGTTGGAAATCCGTTTAATTTAACATCAACAGTTACTGCAGGTATTGTGAGTGCAAAAGCACGCAACATCAATTTATTAGCTGATCGATCAAAAACAACTGCTGTTCCAATCGAATCGTTTATTCAAACCGACGCAGCTGTCAATCCAGGAAATTCGGGTGGTGCGCTAGTAAACACAAAAGGTGAATTGGTTGGAATTAATACAGCCATTGCATCGCAAACAGGTTCTTATTCGGGTTATAGTTTTGCAGTTCCGGTAAACCTAGTGAATAAAGTTATGCGTGACTTAATTGATTTTGGAATTGTACAACGTGGTTTCTTAGGAATTCAAATAGCAGATATCAATCAAGAATTGAAAGAAAAACATGCATTAACATCAACAAAAGGAGTTTTTATTTCAGGAGTTACAGAAGATGGAAGTGCTGAAAAAGCTGGAATCAAGAAAAACTGGATTGTACTTAAAATCGGAAATAAGGATGTGAATTCGGTTGCTGAATTACAAGAGGAAATTGGAAAACGCCGTCCAGGTGACAATGTCACATTAACACTCAAAAACGCAGATGGTGAAGAAGTAATCAAACAAGTTGTTTTACGCTCAGCAGATGGCGACACAGCATTGAAAAGCAAATCCGAAATTAGTAAAACAAGTGCGCTTGGTGCTACTTTCAGGGAATTAACGAGTAAAGAGAAAAAAGAGTTGAATATTCAATACGGCGTAAAAGTAAAATCGTTGGAGCCTGGTAAATTAAAATCAGCTGGTGTGCAAGAAGGAGATGTCATTACAGTAGTGAATCAAAAACCATGTGAATCGGTTGAGCAACTCACACAATTTTTAAACACAGTAAAAGGTGGCGTTTACTTGGAATTAGTTTCCTCAAGTGGTAAAAAAGACTACATCGGATTTGGTATTTAACGAATAATAATTGATTACTAATTAAAGGCATGGTTTTTGAGAACGAAAATTCTCATAAAATTATGCCTTTTTAATTTGGAAATCACTTGTGTTTCGTCGTAACTTTGCACCCTGATTTATAAAATCATCATAAAAACGTAGTCATTTCATGAGACAACTTAAGATTACAAAATCCATTACCAACAGAGAAAGTCAATCACTTGATAAGTATTTGCAGGATATCGGTAAAGAAGAGTTAATTACAGCTGAAGAAGAAGTTGAGTTAGCACGAAAAATCAAACAAGGTGATCAAAGAGCACTCGAAAAGTTGACACGTGCGAACTTGCGTTTTGTGGTATCCGTTGCAAAACAATACCAAAATCAAGGATTAACACTTCCCGATTTAATTAATGAAGGTAACTTAGGATTGATCAAAGCTGCACAGAAATTTGACGAAACTAGAGGGTTTAAATTTATTTCGTATGCTGTTTGGTGGATTCGTCAATCAATATTGCAAGCACTTGCTGAGCAAGCACGTATTGTTCGTCTTCCATTGAATCAAGTTGGTTCATTGAACAAAATCAACAAAGCATTTTCTCGTTTAGAGCAAGAATTCGAACGTCCACCTTCTGCTGAGGAATTAGCTGAAGCATTGGAAGTTCCTGAAGATAAAATCAAAGAAAGTTTAAATGTTTCTGGACGTCACGTATCAATGGATGCGCCTCTTTCTTCTTCTGAAGACGGTGGTACATTAATGGATGTAATGGCAAATGCAGATTCACCAAAAGCTGACCACGCTTTAATGGCAGAATCGTTGCAAAAAGAAATAGAACGTTCCCTTTCAACATTAACAGATAAAGAACGTGAAATCATTCGTTTGTTTTTCGGAATTGGAATGAATCACGGTTTAACGCTTGAAGAGATTGGCGCTAAGTTCAATTTAACACGCGAGCGGGTTCGACAAATAAAAGAAAAAGCAATTCGACGTTTGCGACACACATCGCGCAACAAGTTGCTGAAAGCATATTTAGGATAATAAAAAGGCTGTTCGATTTTCGGGCAGCCTTTTTTACTTAGTGTCTTTTGGACACAAAAATTAGTTACATAAAAAACACAACAACAAATGGAAGCTGCAATGGGCTACGAAAAAGAATTGAAATTGCACGTACAAAAAGAACGTGCTGCTGTGAAATTATCCAGTCATATTGGTGAACTACAATACGACAAAGGAATCGAATTGGTATTATTCAGAAATCACTTAGTTGATATTACGATTTCTGAAATATTGAACTTACATGAATACGCAAAAAACGTCGTTCACAAACCAATCGATATCGAAACAACTTCAAAATTAGCTGAAGAAATTTTGAAAATGGATTTGGCACCAGCTAAAATTGACATTGGAAAGTTAGCAAGTGAATGGTTAGCTGAAAAAGATAATTTCGAATCAAAAGCAGCTTTTTTAAATGCTAAATTGGCTAATTTTTCAAAAGCATCTACTGATAGCATTCAACCACAAGATGTTGTATTGTATGGATTTGGTCGTATTGGTCGCTTGGCTGCACGTGAGTTAATCAAACAAGCAGGAAAAGGACAACAATTGCGTTTGCGTGCTATCGTAACAAGAGGCGCAACCGATAAAGACATTATCAAACGTGCTGCTTTATTACGTTCTGATTCAGTTCATGGTGCTTTCAAAGGTTCTGTTGTAGAAGATTTAGCAAACAAATCATTAATCATCAACGGTCAAATCGTTCGTATGATCGATGCAAGCAATCCTGAAGATATCGATTATACACAATACGGAATAGACAATGCGTTAATCATTGATAATACAGGTGTATTCACCAATCGTGAAGCTTTGATGCGTCACAAACAATCCAAAGGAGTGAGCAAAGTATTGTTGACAGCTCCAGGAAAAGAAATTCCAAATGTTGTGTATGGAATTAATCAAGGTGAATTGAATTTAGAAGAAGAAACGATTTTTTCCGCTGCTTCTTGTACAACTAACGCCATCTCTCCTATCTTAAAAGTTATCAATGATGCTTACGGAGTTGTAAAAGGTCATATTGAAACTGTTCACGCTTACACCAATGACCAAAACTTATTGGATAACATGCACAAATCATCTCGTAGAGGTCGTTCTGCAGCTATCAATATGGTTATTACGTCAACTGGTGCTGGCGCAGCAGTAACCAAAGTTATTCCAGATTTGAAAGATAAATTAACTGCGAATGCAGTACGTGTCCCTACTCCAAATGGTTCACTTGCAATCTTATCATTGGAATTGAAAAAAGGAACATCTATCGAAGATATCAATAACGTAGTGCGAAAAGCATCGTTGGAAGGCGAATTAGTCAACCAAATATTCTATTCGTACGATCCCGAATTAGTTTCAAGTGATATTATTGGAAACACCTGTTGTTCTGTGTATGATTCACACGCTACAATTGTTTCTCAAGATACTAAAAACGTTGTATTATATACGTGGTATGACAATGAATTTGGTTATACAAAACAAGTTATTCGACTTGCAAAACATATAACTAAAGTTAGAAGAACGATTTACTATTAATCGTAAAAACAACACCCCAAAAGGCCCTGGATTATTTTTAATTCAGGGCTTTTTTTGTGATAATTTCTTATTGCAACTTTGTTACATTATTGTATATTTGCAACTAAATTGCATTAGTATGAAATACTTATTCTTATTGTTGTTTAATTGTGTTTTTCTTTCAACAATTGCTCAATCATTGAATGGAGTAATTAAAAATTCGGAAAATAACCATCCAATTGAAGGCGCATTGATAAAACTTCCAGAATTGGGCATTTCTGTTGTAACGAATAAACTGGGCGAATTTGAAATAACCAATAAATTACCTGCTTCGCTTTTAATTCTAATTGAACACAAAGGATTTGATCCATATACGAAACAATTGAATCTACCACTCACTTCTCCATTTCAAGTAAACCTTACCCCTTGCCACATTGAAATTGATGAAATTCAAATCATCAGTTCTCGTGGTGTGCTTCAAAAAGAATCGGTAACCTATATTGAAAACAAAAAGATTGCAGATTTAACTACCATTCAGACATCCAATTTAGGAGAAGCAATTTCAAAAATTCCAGGTATTGCAATTTCATCAACAGGTAATGGAATAAGTAAACCTGTTATAAGAGGATTGAGTGGTACACGAATTATTACCTTACTCAACGGCATTCGTGTCGAAAATCAACAATGGGGAAGCGACCATGGAATGGGAATTACAGCTTTGGGTATAGGAAGTGTTGAAGTCATCAAAGGACCTGCAAGTCTTTTTTATGGTTCAGATGCTTTAGGTGGTATTCTATATTTCGTAGATGAACCTTATACATCAAATGGCAATACAAATGTACAATTAGGCACTTCTTTCGAAACAAATAGTAACTTATCACAAACGACATTAGGCTTGAAAATAGCTAAAAATAAATTGCGGTTCAATGTCTTTGCTGGAACAAATTCAGCGGCAGATTTCAAACTACCTAATTCAAATTACCTTGTTAATTCGCGCTATCAAGATCATTTAGCAAAGATTAGCATCGGATATTCAAAAGGAAAATGGGTTAGTAATTTGCGTTATAATTATTTGAATTCATTTGTTGGAATTCCGGGCGAAACAACTGATTCGATAGTTACACCTTCTAGTTTTCAAAGTTCAGAATCGTTTCGAAAAATCCAAATGCCTTATCAACAAATAACGAATCACATAATTTCATTAGAAAACAAATGGATTCTTAAAAAAGGACGTGAAATTGTAACAGTTATTGGAAATACAACAAATTTACTCAACGAGCACGAAGAAAATATTCAAATAGCTAATTTATCCATGCATTTAAATTCTTTTGTGTATTCGTTCAAATACAAACATACGTTCACAGAATTTATGAAAATAACTGCTGGTTTTCAAGGAATGCTTCAGCAAAATCGAAATGCTGAAACAGCTGAGGAGCGTCTTATACCAAATGCCAAGACAATGGACAATGGTATGTATGCTGTTTTTGATGGAAAATTTGGAAAATATTCGCTTCAAGCTGGTGTACGAACTGATATACGAACTATTAGCACACTTGCGGATGATATATCTTTTTCAAGAAAATTCAATAGCTTCACCTATTCAACAGGAGTCTTACGCACATATGAAGACGCCAAGCTACGTTTGAATTTCTCAACTGGATTTCGTGCTCCACACACTTCTGAATTATTAGCAAATGGCGCACACGAAGGAGCTTTACGTTATGAAATTGGATCTACAAGTTTGAAAACAGAACAGGCGTCTCAAGTTGATATATCCTATGAAATAGCTAACGAACACCTTTCATTGGTCATCAATCCTTTTTTTAATGCACTTACCAATTACATCTATTTAGCTCCTACTGACTCAGTTATTGAAAACAGACCGGTATATGTTTATGCACAAACAAATAAAGTCGCCTTATACGGTGGTGAAATAAGCGCTCACATCCATCCACATCAATTTCATGGACTTCATTTCGAAACAAGTTATTCGTATGTCAGAGGGGAGCTTCATTCTGGAACTTCATTGCCTTTCATACCTCAATCACGCCTTATCTCACTTTTGAAATTCCCAATTATTAATAAGCAAAAATGGAAAGGAATCTGTGCAATCCAACACGACTTTTATTTTAAACAAGCGCACATATCCACATTCGAAACACCAACAAATGCTTATAATTTAGTAAATGCTTCGGTTAGATTAACATATGGAAAAGATGAAAAAATCACCTTTTCAGGAGGTGTAAAAAACATGTTTAACGTTGCATATTTCAACCACCTATCATCTTTAAAAAATATAGGGATTCAACAGCCAGGTCGCAATTATTATATTTCGTTACTCATTGCATTAAATTATCAAAACAAAAGCCTCAAAGACTAATTTTTAAAGTCTTTGTTTTTAAAGCAATTGGAAACTTTTTTTTGATAGTTCGCACGTTCTTCAGGTGTCGTATTATCAAACGTTGTTAATTCTTTGCACTTAGTCTCTACAAAATCCCATCGATCAATTAATTTATCTTCCTGTTCTGGAGTAAGTTTGTTTTTAAACGCTTTATTGATGGAATCATTCTTGAGAATACATGCACAGAAATCCCATTGCTCTCCATATTTTTTTTCGATTTTTTGCTTGAGTTCCGTTCGCTCAATCAGTTGAGCTTTCTTTTTAGGGACAGCATCTGATCGCATAGGCAATTCGGTTTTAGTTACTTGTTGTTTTTTCTTGTCATTACGTGTTTTTGTCTCACAAGTACACGAAGCAATTGCTAGAGCAGCAAGGATTAAAGTGTTGAGCAATTTCATTTGTACGGTAATAGTTAGACCTAAGTTAACTATAACAATTTAAAAATGAAACTTTATAGGGAATAAATAGCTATCGTAAAAAAAAGACGTGAAATTAATAATTACTGCAATTGACAGGTGTTTATTAAAATATCATGTTGTTTTTATCCAATATTTTTTTGATTTCAACGCCCATTGAATCAATAAATTCAGCTTTCACTTTTCGAGGCATACCTTCGTCAATGACCTCACAATGTTTGTATTCATACTTACCGTTTTTCCATTGAAACAAACAATTATAGTAAATCAATGAATTATCGATGTTATCAGGAAAACGAACCACGATATCATTGAAACCTGATTTTGAAGGACGTTGTTCAATTAAATTACCATTGAAACCATTTAGTTTCACCAAAATTCCTTTCTCGCGTTGAAAAATCAATATTCTACGAAGTGGATGACCGCCAACTCCTGCCTTTACCAATAAAATAAATCCATTGTTCAACGGAATATTCTTTGCTAAAGGAAAAAAGCGGAAAAATTTAGGACTACATGCTGGATTTTTCTCATCCGTATCGTTTGGTGCATTGACATTACAAATCTTCAATTCTTTCAATAAAGAAGCCTCTGTTTTGGAAGTAAACTGATTGGCATTGAAATCGGTACTAATTGTATTATCAATGGTTTGAACTGGATTTCTTCCAATTTGAATATCGTCGTTTGTTTCTTCGCATGCAACTGCAACAAGAACTAATACACATGTAATAAATAGCTGTTTAAAATGTTTCATAATATTCAATTAATGAAAAAGTTGATCTACGGTTACAAGGGTTTTTGACAAAGCTGTCATATTTACTCCCGTTTCAATAGCATTAGAATGGAACCAATCGAGCATTTTTTCTGTTGGCATGTTTCCTGTTAAATCATCTTTTGCCATTGGACATCCCCCAAATCCTTTCAATGCTCCTTCAAAATATGTACATCCACCATTATATGCGGCTTCAGTAAGCGCTTGTGCGTTTTCTGGTAAAGCATGTAAATGCGCTGAAATTTCAGTTTTAGGAAACGCTGGTACAATTGTTTTAAAAACCGTTTCTACCAAAGCAGGAGTAGCAATTCCAATGGTATCTGAAAGGGAAATTCGTTGAATGTCAAATAAGCTGGTTAAGCGATAACTCCATTCAGCTAACATATCTGGTGACCAAGCATCTCCGTATGGATTTCCAAATCCCATGGACAAATACAACACTAATTGTTTGTTTTGTTTGGCGCATATGGTTGCGATTTCTGTCACTCGGTGCAACGATTCATCAGTAGTAGCATTTGTATTACGCTGTTGAAAAGTCTCGGAAATCGAAAAAGGATAACCCAAATAGGTGATTTGTTCAAAATTAGCAGCTTCCTTCGCGCCTCTTTCATTTGCAATAATTGCAAGTAACTTGGTGTTATTCAAAGCTAACTTTTCAATCACAGCAGCTGTATCAGCTAATTGCGGAATTGCTTTCGGTGAAACAAAACTTCCAAAATCCAAGGTGTCAAATCCACACTCCAACAATTCATTCAAGTAGTTGACCTTTTTTTCTGTTGGAATGAACGAAGCAATACCTTGCATGGCATCTCTAGGGCATTCTGTTATTTTGATGACGTTGTTCATTTGGCGGTTTTACGTTGTTTCAAAATTGCTTGGTTGATTTGTTTCACCAATCTCGGTCCTTCGTAAATAAATCCAGTGTAAATTTGAAGTAACACAGCACCAGCAGCCAATTTCTCAAGTGCATCTTCCGCTGAATGAATTCCGCCAACTCCGATAATTGGAAACGAATGATTTGATTTTGAACTTAAGTAAGCAATTACCTCTGTTGATCTCGAACGAACTGGTTTACCTGAAAGTCCACCTGCTCCTATTTCATCAATACGCGCATCTGAAGTTCGTAACTTTTCTCTAGAAATTGTTGTGTTTGTTGCGATAACACCAGCAATTTTTGTTGTCGCGACAATATCAATAATATCATCTAATTGTTCGTCTGATAAATCTGGAGCAATTTTTAAAAATATTGGTTTTATTGAATTGATTTCCAAACGTTTATCCATTAACGATTGAAGTAAATCTGTTAATGGTTTTTTATCTTGCAATGCTCTTAAATTTGGAGTATTAGGTGAAGAAACATTGACAACAAAGTAATCAACATGTTGTTCCAACGCCAAATAACACTTCATGTAATCCGATTCCGCTTCTTCATTTGGAGTGACTTTGTTTTTTCCAATATTACCACCAATGATACACGAAGGTTGCATTTTCTTTAAACGTTCGACGATAATTTCAGCGCCATCGTTATTAAATCCCATTCGGTTGATAATTCCTTCATCTTCGATCAGTCGAAATAATCTTGGTTTAGGGTTACCTTCTTGACCGACTGGTGTTACGGTGCCAATTTCAACAAAACCAAAGCCACAAGCAGCTAATTCATTGATTGCAAGTGCATTTTTATCGAAACCTGCAGCTAATCCAACAGGATTTGGGAAGGTTATTCCTGCTACAGTAGTATGCAACATTGGGTCATTTAATTGAAAGCGTTTCTTCCAAAAAAAACGAACAAAAGGAACTTTTAACCAAAATTTCAAAACTGAAAACGTGAAATAATGAGCTTTTTCAGGATCGAAACGGAAAAGAATACTTTTGATGAAAGAATACATGTTTTTTTTCTCAAAGGTATAAACACAAAACGAGGTAATCAACATGGACTACCTCGTTTTTTGTTATTTTTTAAAGAAATTTAGAATTTAGAACGCAATTTAGCTTGTTTGTAGCGTAGACGTTTTGTTCCAACTTGATGAAATGTGATATTTTTTGTGAGTGTGAAATTCACATAAATCAAACCATCATTTTGTTTATCCCCTCTTTGAGATCCTGGCTCAAACCATGAAGGTGTTGTTGCTGGATTTGAAAGCGCTGCAGAAGCTGGACCAACCTGTGTTATAAGAACTGCTGGATCGTAATATACACCATGGACATCATCGATATAATCAGAAAAAGTTTTGATATAAGATATTTCAATTCCAATTCTCCAATACCTAGAAATACCCATACGCATTCCGATTCCCATCGGAATTGTAGCTGTCACACGTTTATATGGAGCTGCACCTCCAGGCAATCCTTGTCCTTCTGTTTTTAGTTCGTGTAAATTATACCACTCACCGTTGTATTGTGCTTGCGGATTAAATAACATCACACCAATCCCCGAAAACAAATAAAATTGTTCGTTTTTTTCTCTAAATCCTTTTAATCCAGGTATTTTATAGCGTCTTCCAAATTTTTCATTAGCGAATAAAATAAATTCAAATCGTTGAGAAAAATTCAAAACTGGAGATCTAAATTGTAAATTACGATTAAAACGAACGGGTTCATTTGTATGTGCATCACTCCCTTTAATCATACCAAAATTCAAGATACTTGTCGTAGAATAATATGGATGAAAACGGTAACGAAAACCTATTGAACCTCCAATATTCGTTGAGTTAAAATCGTAATCTTTTAAGCTATAATCCGTTCCAATTTTATCTGCACCTCCTAAATCACCCAGAAAACCTGTGGCACCCAAACCAAAAACAAGCTCTTTTTTATTCATTGACCAGTTTCGTTGCGTATTAAAATACTGTCCAAAATAAAATGGAATTGAAACAAATAACAAGAGAAAAGTTGTGAGAATTTTATTCATCTTTAAAACTAATTGGTAGTAAATCCGGTGCTAAATTAGTTTAATTTATTGAAGTGAACAAGTTAAATGCATTGAATTTTAAAATGGCATTTGTTGAAAAGTGTATTTAAAAAAAATAGGCTTCACAAATTTGAGGAAGCCTATTCGTTTCGATGCACGAACATGTTATGCAGCTCTGTTGTATGATAAAAAATTACTTCTTAATTTTTCTAATGCGCGGAATGTTTTCACTTTTGCATTATTTTCAGTCAAACCTAATTGTTCCCCAATTTCTTTGAAACTTAATTGCTCAAAGAAACGCAGTTCAATTAATTGAAGTTGTTCTGGTTTCAAAAATTGGAGCGCCTGTAATAATCGTTTGCGATTTATTTCTTGTTCTTCATTTTCTGCAAATAAATCTTCAAAAACAGCTAGTTGTATCGATTCTATCTGAACAACATGCTTGAATTTATCTTCTCTGAATTGTTGGTACAATTCACTTTTCGCAATACGGTATAACCATGAGCCGAATGGTACACCACGAAATTCATATTGATGAATTTTGTTGATTGCTTTGATAAAGACTTGAGAAACTAAATCGTGAGCAGTTTCTTGATCAACTACACGCTGTTTCAAATACCTTAAAATTGGCGCGTAATACTTGCGGTAAAGTGGTTCAAACTTTTTTGGGTCTAACTTCGCTTGAGTTACCCACTGCAATTCTTCACGGAGCGCATCCGGAGTTTGATGGAAATAAGCACTAACTGACATGGTTTTAATTTTTGGGTTTGCATTGCTAACTTGGGGTTTATTTTAGAACGCAATTTATTTAAAAATATTGTTTCATCGAACATTTTTAACATTTCAATGAACATTTTTATTTTTAACCCTGTGAATAAAAACCTATTTTTCACTTGTAAACACCTAGTTTTTATAGGAAATTGTATCGGTTAAGGTCAATAAAAAAAGTTGCACTGCGCGCACATCTTTTTGAGTAATTGGTGTTTTTTTTATGAAATTAGATTGATTTACATGAAGTCCACCTCCATTTGAATAGTGTTTTATCACTTCAATTAATGTAAAAACACTTCCATCATGCATATACGGTGAAGTTATTCCACAATTTCTCAAACTTGGAATTTTGAACTTTCCTTTATCAACTTCCTTTAAAGTTATACGGAATCTGCCTTGATTATCCTCATCACTTTTTGTAAATCCATTAGTTGCAAATCCATAAGTAGTGAAATCAGGTGCGGGATGACAAGCAATGCAATTCAATTTTCCACTAAACAGCTTCCATCCTCTTTTTTCTTCAACCGATAAAATTGTTTTATTTCCCGCTAAATAACGATCGAATTTACTTGCCCTACTCCTTAACGTTCGTTCAAAAGCTGCAAGTGCGCGCGTTAAAACAAATGCATCAATTGGTTTTCCAAATGCTTTTTGTGCTAAAAACCGATAATAGGAATTCCTTGAAAGTCGCTGTAAAACAATGGGTAACGATGCATTCATTTCATTGTGATCTAATAAGGGAACAATTACTTGACGTTCCAGCGTTGGAATTGCGCCATCGAAATGAAAACTTTTACTGCGATTTACATTTAAAATCGATGGTGTGTTTCGAAACGCTTTTCTTCCAAAAACACCAGTAGAAAAAGCAACAGTATCTGCAAACGCATGATTGGGTTGATGACAGCTAGCACATGAAAGTTGTTTGTTAGACGATAAATTTTTATCAAAAAACAAATAACGACCCAATGTTTGTTGAGCATTCAACTGTTCAATCCGAACAAAAGAAGGTTGTTTTCTTGAGTTATTGCAACGAGTAAGAAACAAGAAAAGCAAAACAAAAACGAGCAGTTTCATTGACGACATCCGAAATTCATCATTGAAAGTAACAATAAAGCACGAAATCGCGAAAGAATTTGCATTTTTGTCCCATGAATAAATTGGTACAGCACTTTTTTCTTTTGTTTTTAATCATGTTTGGCAGCAATCGATTAGTTGGTCAAAAAGACACGATTTTACCCTATGAATTATACGATGAAAAACTCGTGCTGTATACTGATTTGGGATTCAACTCTGCTCCTAGCTCCATTACTTATCCATTTAAAAGTGATGTAGAAAAATTAAAACTTCGAAATAACTACAATGCGTTATTAGGTTTGGGTTTTTCGTATAAATGGTTGTCATTTCGTTTTAGTCTTGCTGTTCCTGGAGCAAGTCGTGCTAAATCGCGCTATGGAACTTCCAATTACTTTAATTTTGGTTTTGATTTTAGTTTAAAGCGTTTTTTTTTCGATGTTGATTTACAAGGAAACCAAGGATACGCATTTAAAAATGCTTACAAATGGAATGATAGCTTGAATAAATTAAAGCCAAATATTATTCGCGAAGACATAAACACTTTTAGTTTTTCCTTAAATACTTGGCATTTTTTTAACGACCATTTTAAAATGCAACCATTTCGAGGGTCAACTGGTGCTTACACGAAAGACATTCAATCATTTTATTTGAAATACACATTCAATGTCTACAGTATTTATTCGAATGAAAAATCGATTATTCCTTATCAATTAATTGACAGCACGAATTCAAAAACAAGCGCAACATCCGTTGGAGCAGTTGATTTAGGTGTTCTACCTGGATTTGCTTATGTCAAACGTTTCAACGATTTTCAAATTGGAGCAATGGGCGGATTTGGAGTTGTGGTTCAAAGCAAATTTTACAAATACGACAATTCATTTCGTAATTTCATTGGACTTGCGCCACGATATGACTTAAAATTAATAGCTGGTTATAACAAACCGAAATATTACGTTATGCTCGTTACTGATTTTGACAACAAATCATTTCGGTTTAATGACTTGATATTTAGACAAACCTACTATTCGATGCGATTAGTTGGCGGAATACGATTGGGAATTGACCGAGATAAAATAAAATTGCGTCGTATTAAAATTTTCGGTCAAGAACTTTAATGCGCCAATTTGATCTCAACTCTCCAACAGTTTGGACTAGTGGTTGATAAAAATACGCATCCGGATAGTTTTTTAATTCAGAAAAATGAACCAACTTCAATCCGTTATCACTTTCCACTAAGAAATTCATTCGGTTAAAAAAGTCAATTCCAAATTGATCACCAAGCGATTTTATAAAACGAACAGATGCATCTATTGAACAACCTGAAGCACCATAAACTCGTTCATCAACAGCTAAAACAACGTGAAAATCTCCTACAAGTTCACCTTGAGCCTTTAACTTAGTGCCGTGTGCTGCCCATTCGTTGATGAAATCATTTAATTGTTTTGCTATTGTATTTTTTTCAGCAGTTGTAAAGGCTCTATCACTTTGATAAAGCCAAACTTTTGCTGTTTCGGGAAAATCGTTTAATATCATTATAAATCGGCTGCATTAGCAATTAACTCAGCAACGTCAAGCACTTGAATGTCATTTTCTTTGTTGAAATTTTTCAAGCCATCCGTTAACATGGTATTACAAAAAGGACAACCCGTTGCTATGACATCCGCATTGGTTGCCAAGGCATCTTCCGTTCGTTCGATATTGATTTCTTTGTTTCCTTTTTCTGCTTCTTTGAACATTTGAGCGCCACCAGCTCCACAACACAAACCATTTGTTTTGCAACGTTTCATTTCCACTAATTCAGCATCCAATTTTTCAATTAGTGAACGTGGAGCTTCGTATACATCATTCGCACGACCTAAATAACAAGGATCGTGGAAAGTTATTTTCTTTCCTTTAAATGTTTCACCATTTTCCAAAGCTAATTTTCCTTGGTTGATTAACTCTTGAATTAATTGGGTATGGTGAATCACTTCGTAATTACCACCTAATTCTGGGTATTCATTTTTCAAGGTATTGAAGCAATGCGGACAAGCAGTTACAATTTTTTTGATTTCGTAAGCATCCAGCACTTGAATATTCATCATTGCTTGCATTTGGAAAGTAAATTCATTTCCTGCACGTTTAGCTGGATCGCCAGAACATGATTCCTCTGCACCAAGTACAGCAAAATTGACCGAACAATTGTTAAGTATTTTAACGACTGCTTTGGTGATTTTTTTTGCTCGATCATCAAAACTTCCAGAACATCCTACCCAAAATAGAATATCAGGAGTTTCGCCTTTTGCCATCATTTCGGCCATTGTTGGTACATGTAACTGACTCATAATGTTATTTTTCGAATACTTGAATATTTGCGTTCGTGTCAACTAAATTAGTGAATTTCCCTTCAAATCGCGTTGCTCTAACGATATGATTATCAATCCAGTGATAGTTTCCTCCTCTTGGTTTCCCCATTAACAATGCGTGATAGTTGAATCCGTTTTCATCCAGCCAAGTTGTTGTAACTGCACGATGTTCTTCCACTCTTGACGTGAAAAAAGTAATGATATGTCCTTCATTGAACCAATTGTTTATTGTTTCAAGCGCATCGGGATACAATGCAGCTGTAGCCATTCTTTCTGGCTCTTCATTTGGAATATCATCACAAATTGTTCCGTCAATATCTATCAAATAATTTTTTACATGATCTGGTAACTTTGGGGAAAGTACTTGACCATTTTCAACAACTTGAATTAAGTTTGTTTCATTCTTCATAACCTTGGTATTTCAATTAAAAATAAATTAATCTTCATGAATCCAGTTTCCTCTATCAGATTGAGAAAACTGCCAAGGGGCACCATTATTTTCGATATTTGTTAGCATTCCAGCTAATTCGCTTGGAACTTTTGATTCTTCCATCACTAAAAAACGACGTAAGTCAATAATGATTGAAAGTGGATCAATATTTACAGGACATTCTTGTACACACGCGTTACACGAAGTACATGCCCAAATTTCTTCTTCTGAAATATAATCACCCAACAACGATTTGTTGTCATCGTAATCAGCGCCATTTTTACGTTTCGCATCACCTAATTCCACCATGCGATCTCT
>ERZ650308.100-NODE-100-length-45701-cov-49.957959_pt1 | contig 45701 bp, 39 predicted proteins | sample MGYA00376244_ERZ650308 | MGnify/ENA primary metagenome ERZ650308 (study PRJEB26733, sample SAMN07839295) | wastewater metagenome | biome: small river; feature: stream; material: water | place: USA: North Carolina | collected 2016-04-26 ... | reverse complement strand
GTAGTTGCTATGTTCCGTTTCCCTGAATTATCGAATCGCTTGTTAGGGAAATAAGAATAATTTTTCTATCAAAAAAAAGCAGAGTGAAATCTCACTCTGCTTTTTTGTACCTCGGGCCGGAATCGAACCGGCACTCCCGAAAGAACAGGATTTTGAATCCAGCGCGTCTACCAGTTCCGCCACCGAGGCATTCAAAATGCTTTCTGCCGTTAAGCAGGTGCAAAAATAAGGATTTATTTTAATTCAGCAACTACACCAACGTTTATTTGCAAATTTTTACAACAACTTGCTGCACGCCATCCGAAATGATGAGTGAATAAAAGCCAGGTGATAAACTACCCAATTCGTTAATCGTTAGTTGTTGGATTGCTTGTTCAGCGGAACCAATTACACTTGTTATAACAGTTCTTCCTGTCGCATCTGTTAGCGAAACTGTTGCACCAGCCAACGAAATATCCGACCAGTTGATGGTCAATTGATCGGAAATAGGATTGGGGAATAAACTGATTTTTTGTTCCAAATAGTTTGCCGTGATAGCATTGGTACAATTTGTTGTAACACCAGGCATGTTATTATCCAACCACGCAAAACGGCGGGTGTACCAGTCTTTCAATTTTTGAATTTCCGCAGCATAACTTTGACTCGGCGCTTGCACTTCTCCTGTTCCTGTTGCAACACCCATGTTCCCCCAGACCAAATAATGCCAATGTTGACTTTCATTGACCACTTGTGCAACCGAATCAATTTTTGACTGAATAGCAATTGTATCAAAAATACTTTCTCGTAATGCATTGTAACGACAGCGTACTTCGTTCGCAAAAGCGGGGTCTTCCAAAAGACGTACATACCATCCTGGTGGTACGACATCTTGGTTGCAAACAGGGTAAACAAACCCAGAACCATCTTGTGTACCCGCATCAATATCTTTTTGCGACCAATCAAAATCCCAAACCGGCCCTGCTTTCAAACGACTTATTGTTCCATCAATCAAATCTTTGTCTTTTGAGAAATAACGACTTTTCTTGAAACCATCCACATTGCGTGTGACTTCGTTGACCAAGAAATAATCGATAAAACTGCCCACATCAATATACTTGCGGTAACCGATGAATGGATCATCAAACGTTGCGCTATAAAGAGCCGTTTCGAAATCATTGATATAATTTTGGATGTAACTTGTTTGTTGTGGAACGAGTTCGCTTGCAGTTGGCGATGCATACACCATATGCACATCCGATGTTGGACAATTCAGGGGACTGTAATTCAATTGCCACGAATTACTATTATCCCAGTAATCAATTTTTAGGAGATAACCTCCTGTTACATCTGGTACTGAAATCTCAGTTGGCGTTAAATTAGCTATGTTCACACGATTGTTATCGCGTTTGATTTTTTCACACAACAAATAAATCCCTTGATAAACACCATCTAAAACCACATCTACTAATTTAGAACGGACGGAATAATGACCCATTGCATCGAAAAAATGAAACGGCAGGATGTTGCGCGCAAATGATTTATCGTTGTAATTTGCAATCAACAACCAATCGTTTTCTGCAGGCATTCCTAAAATGGAGGCATTAATTGTATTTCCCAAACTATCCCATGTTTCAAAAGCAAATGGTTTTTGTGGCAATGTAGCAGAATAATTTCCGCGGTATTCAATACCTATTGTTCCCTCATAGTCGGTTGTTGTATCTGATATGTAATTTCGAATACCAGGACCATTATAGATGATTTTCATGTCAGCCATTACTTTTGGATCATCTGCTATGGTATTGCCATTTGTGTTGATAGCAACAATTGGTAATAGAGAAGAAGTAAGTGAAAAATAGCTTGCAGGATTTGAACCAAAACTGATAGCAACACTTATCACATTTCCTTGATCAGCTCCATAGGAATCGGTTACCCGCAATTCCCAAGTACCGTTCGGATTTGCACCGTTATTCACCAATCCCATTTGACCGATTGGTCGGAATGTTCCGGTAAAAGGTGCAGCGTTACTTGAAATACTGCTTGTTGCGTTGGTATTCAAACAAGTAGCAGTGAAATTTTGTCCACCTCCACCAATTCCCGAAAAAAGTTGCGCAACAGTTCCATTCGGTGAGACAAGCGCAAGGGTCAAATCAGCATCGTATGTATGATTGATTGTAAAACAAACTGTTTCAAGACCAAAACTTGTGGTGTCAATAGTTGTTGGTAAACCAGAAACAACAATTGGAATAGTGGTCGTTTGGTAATCGTTGATTGCTCCTCCGCCACCTGTAAAAGTTTGCGTAAAGCTGATGCTCGTTAGTGCCGTTAAGAAAAGAAGTAGTATTAATTTCATTGTTCAAGTCTGAAAAACGAAAATAGCTTTTTTTTGGCAATTCGTTTTACTTTTATTTTCTTTCCTTAACATTGCACTATGGCAAAAGTATTGATCAAAAATATTCGAACGCTTTACCAAGTTGGTGAAGATTTCCCAAGCTTTGTTGCAGGCAGTGCAATGAAAACCATTCCTACTATTTCTAATGCTTTTTTAGCGTTGGAAGATGGCATTATTGTGGCTTATGGACGCATGGAAGATTGGGAGGGAATCACCGATTGGCGCGGAATTGAAGTGATTGATGCAGAAGGTCAATCTGTTCTGCCTGCTTTTTGTGATCCGCATACGCATACCGTTTTTGCGCGTACCCGCGAAGAAGAATTTGTTGACCGCATCAATGGGTTGACCTACGAAGAAATTGCGCTGAAAGGAGGAGGCATCTTAAATTCTGCACGACGCTTGAACGAATTGTCGGAAGAGGAATTGTTTCAAGCTGCTTTGATACGCATAGAGAAAATGAAAGCCAATGGAACAGGAGCGCTTGAAATCAAATCGGGTTATGGCTTAACAGTTGCGGCAGAATTGAAAATATTACGCGTAATCAAACGCTTAAAAAACGAAGCAGGAATTACCATCAAAGCTACTTTTTTAGGAGCGCATGCGTTTCCAATGGAATACAAATCCAATCACCAAGCTTACATTGATTTGATTATCAATGAAATGCTTCCAGTTATCGCAGAAGAAAAATTAGCGGATTTCATGGATGTTTTTTGTGAACGCAATTACTTTTCAGTTGAAGAAATGAATCAATTGTTAGCTGCTGGAAAAGCGATCGGATTGGTTCCGAAAGTACACGTGAATCAATTTTCTGTGTTAGGCGGTGTGCAAGCAGCAGTAAATTTTGGTGCCTTGTCAGTTGACCATTTGGAAGAATCAACCGATGAGGACATTACAGCGTTGAAAGGAAGCGGTTGTATGCCAACTTTCTTGCCAGGTTGTTCCCATTTTATTTCCATTCCTTATGGCAATGCGCGCAAATTCATGGACGAAGGATTGCCAGTTGCACTCGCTTCCGATTATAATCCAGGGACAACACCGTGCGACAATTTGCAACAAATCTTTTCCTTGGCTTGTGTGAAAATGAAAATGACACCCGAAGAAGCGCTCAATGCATTAACGATTAATGCCGCTTATGCCATGGGAATTTCAGCAACGCACGGAACCATTTCGTTGGGTAAAAGCACTCCAATTATTCTGACCAAATCCATCGAAAACTTAGCATACATTCCTTATGCGTTTGGCGAAAATCACGTGGATCGTATGATTTTTTAAATCAAATGTTGGTTATATAACTCGCTTGATTTTCAAGCAAAAAGCAAATTTTTGCATAGTTTTTCCGCAATAATCAATGAAAACACACGAAAAATTACGTTATTTGTGTGGTACGAAAATTGAATTATGATTCCAAGAATTCTCACGCAAACATTGATTGACAAACTCAACGACAACAAATTGGTTGTCTTACGAGGGCCAAGAAAATCAGGTCGTTTGACCTTGTTACAAACCATTACGGATTTATCCGCTGCTGGCGTTTTGGTGCTCGATGGTGAAAAGAAAAAAGTTCGAAAAGGATTCGATAACTTGGAAAGTTTCCGTGAATTGAGTCATGGAAAATCACTGATTGTCATTCGAGAAGCGCAATTGTTCACTTCACTGCAAGCAATAATTGACGAATGTTTGGAAAGCAAGTCCATATTCAATGTGATTTTATTGTGTTCGTTTGAGCCAAGTTTACAAGAAGATTTGTGGGAAGCGTTGCGTTACCAAGGATTGGAATTGACTTTGTATCCACTGACCTATACGGAAACAGCGCAGTCATTGGGCTTGGCGCAGGAAGAGAAGTTGATTGAACAACGTTTGATTTATGGTTATTATCCTGAAATCGTGATGCATCCCGATGAGGTCGAACAACGGTTGTACGATATTTTGGAGTCGAGTGTGTTTACACAACTTGGCGCAACAGAACGCATCAATAAAAAAGAAAAACTGATTAAATTATTGCGTCTTTTGGCGTTCCACATTGGAAAAGTCATTAGTTACAATGAATTAGGAAAACAATGTGATTTGGACAACGAAACAGTTGAGCGTTATGTGTCACTTTTCGAAAAAGCCGATTTGTTGTTTCAATTGACCTCGTTCAATAACGGACACCGTTATGAATTAAAGAAAAGCCACGTTGTTTATTTTGTTGACAATGGTATCCGCAATGCATTAATTCGAGCTTTCCAACCGTTTGAATACCGCAACGATATTCCCGAATTGTGGCGCAATTGGGTTATTTCAGAACGCAGAAAAGCCAACAAATACGCCAACCGTACTCCCGACACGTATTTTTGGTTGACGCATACCAAACAAGAAGTTGATTACATTGAAATCACAGGTGAAATAGCAATTGGTTACAAAATGCAATGGGACAAAAAACGAGCAATCAAAATACCGAGTTCGTTCCAGGAAGCATATCCAGCAATCAAAGTTACTGGCGTTAATCGTTCCACTTTTTGGACATTCATCCAGAAAAAGTAAAGTTTGGTTACTATATAAATCGATTTAGTAGTCATTGCACGTGTTTTTACTTGGAAAACAGTGAAATTTCTATTACTTTACATCGGTAAAATGGTAGGTTTACCCAAATTAGGAAGTAGATGAAAACAAAAGCAGAAATAGTTGAAAATTGGTTGCCCCGCTATACAGGTGAGTCGTTAGAAAATTTCGGCAAGTACATCTTGTTGTGTAATTTCCACAATTACATCGATACATTCGCTGCTTTCTTTGGCGTTGAAATCATTGGTAAAAACAAGCCGATGCAATGCGCAACAGCGAATGGAATTACCATGATTAATTTCGGAATGGGAAGCGCTTCTGCAGCAACGTGTGTCGATTTACTGTCGGCGATAGAACCAAAAGCTGTTTTGTTTTTGGGAAAATGTGGTGGATTAAAAACGAAAAGTCAAGTAGGCGATTTTTTATTGCCGATTGCAGCCATTCGTGGTGAAGGAACTAGTAACGATTATTTTCCGCCAGAAGTCCCTGCATTGCCAGCCTTTGCATTGCAAAAAGCTATTTCAACAACCATTCGCGACGCAGGATTTGATTATTGGACAGGAACCGTTTATACGACGAATAGAAGGGTTTGGGAACACGACGAAGCATTCAAATCGTATTTAAGCCGCATCCGTGCAATGGCAATAGATATGGAAACAGCGACCGTTTTCACGGTTGGTTTTGCCAATAAAATTCCCACAGGAGCATTATTACTTGTGAGCGATCAACCCATGACACCGGATGGCGTGAAAACTAGTGAAAGTGATAATAAAGTAACCACTAATTTTGTTGATGCGCATATAAAAATTGGCATCGATTCCCTCAAACAATTAATCAATAATGGCAATACGGTTCGTCACTTAAAATTTGATTAATACGACTTATTAACGATATTTACACCAACAATTTGTACTCATGAAACAACTCATTTTATTCTTGCTCATCAACTTTGGCGGATTGGCGCTTGGTTCTTTTTTAATGGGAAATCCAGCAGAAAATGAATGGTATCAATCGCTCGACAAAGCACCTTGGACACCGCCAGGATGGGTATTTGGCGCAGCTTGGTTTTCCATCATGTTGTTTTATTCCATTTTCATGCAGCAACTCTTAAAAACGAAGAGCGATAATAGCAAGTCAATCAAATGGTTATTTGGATTATCGGTTTTTTTCAATGTCTGTTGGAATCCGATTTTCTTTGTACATCATTACGTAGTCATAGGGTTGGTTTTTTTAATCGCTTTGTTTATCCTGTTAATACAATTATTTCGCATCTCTTTGCAGCATCAATCAAAAATTGCATTATTGTTATTGCCTTATTTGATTTGGATGCTCATTGCCATTTCGTTGAATGCTTACGTTCTTTAATTGGTTAATTAGTGAAAGCTGTAAAACAACAACGACAAACACTTTTAGTGGCGCTTGCTTTATTGGTCGTCTTTTTAACGATACTTTTCATTTTTTCGTTGAACAGGCAATATGCGCAACAAGAGCAGCTGAATAAACTTCAAACGGAGCAGCAACAGAACAAGCAATTTACAGATGCGCTGTTGACCGAACACGAGCATCTACAAGCAATTACAGGTGTTATCAATCATTACAAAACACAAGTTATTACACTCAAAGGGACAAACGACAAACCTGAAAACAGTTTTCAAATGCATGTTAATCCAACAAAAAAACAAGCTGTTTTATTTAGTGAACAAGCCCCAAAAATTCAACCCAACGAATTATTTCAATTGTGGGGCGTAAACGTTCATAATGACACGCTCATGCTTGGTTTGTTTGATGGTGGCGAATTGGCATTAACTTCTGAACCATTTCCAGTAGCCTCAAGTGTTCACCGTTTTTTTATTACAAAAGAACCGCAGGGTGGAAGCGAACGACCAAGCCTTGAAAACCTTGTTGCAGTTCCCGTTTATTTATTGTTGCAATCAAGTAGGATATTTGAAATGCCGCGAAATTCGGATATTCATCCCTATTGATAATTAATACACACGACATGATCCGTCCAGAAAATTTAGTACCAGGAGACACCATCGCACTCATTGCACCTGCAAAAGCAATCGAACCAGATTTGGTTGATGCGGCAGTAGTGTTATTAGAAACTGCTGGTTACAAAGTGTTGGTTGGAAAACACACCAAAGGGCAACACCATTATTTTTCAGGAACTGATGACGAACGCGCAGCAGATCTGCAGTGGGCAATTGATCACCCCGCTGTCAAAGCAATTGTTTGTGCCCGTGGCGGATATGGAGCTGTTCGCTTGTTGGACAGGGTGCAATGGGCCAATTTTTTGCGCGAACCAAAATGGTTACTCGGTTTTTCAGATATAACGAATTTCCATTTGCATGCCATGCAATTGGATATCGAATCGGTGCACTGTACCATGCCGTTAAACTTTTCAGAAAATTCTCCGGAAGCCGTAGCTTCAATGCTTACGGTCTTGAAAACAGGAACGGTGCAACATGCATGGCCAAACGAACCAATCAACCGTATTGGTGAAGCCTCAGGACTATTGGTTGGTGGAAACTTATCCATTCTTTATGCGGCACTTGGCACACCGTTGCGTCCTAATTTTCAAGGCGCAATTTTGTTTATTGAAGATATTGGTGAGCAGTTGTACCAGTTGGATAGAATGTTTCATGCGTTAAAAATGGCGGGTGCTTTCGATCAAATTGCTGGTTTAATTGTGGGTGGAATGACCGATATCAAAGACACCGCTATCCCAACTGGATTTGATATTACTTCCATGATTTTATCACACGTGCAATACCGATCTATTCCCGTTGCATTCAACGCGCCAATTGGTCATATAAGCGATAATCGTGCAGTCATTGTGGGACGCTACTCCCAGCTCAATGTCACTGACGAAGCCGTTCGTTTTGAACAATAATTCTTTTTCAACGAATTGGTATTGTTTTTGTAAGTGATTACACATTATTTTTGTACCCAAAAGCTAATACACTCATGCGCAATTTAAAATTCGTTTCGTTCATCTTCGTTATTTTGTTATCGCTACAGTCGTGTGTCCAAATTTTCGATGAAATTATTGTGCACAACGATGGAAGTGGAACCTACAAGTACACGGTTAATTTAAGTGCGAGTAAAATTAAAATCAATTCTATTTTAGCGTTAGATAGTATTGATGGGAAACGTGTGCCTAAAATTCCAGAGGTCAAAGAAAAAATTGCGGTTTACATAAAAAAACTGGAGGCAAAAGAGGGGATTTCAAACGTGAAAGTCGAAGCGAATTACATCGATTTCATTTTCAAATTCAGTTGTGATTTCACCAATGTAACTGCTTTGCAAGAAGGGATTCGAGAAGTGGTCAGAGAAGAAGTGAAAGATAAAAACGACCCTTTATTAACGGATTCGTGGTTGTCATGGGATGGAAAGACGTTGACCCGATCAATTCCAAGTTTTGCAATTCCATTGAGTAAATTGAAAGTAGAGGATCAGGAAGCGTTGAAAAAAGGGAAATACATTTCAGTTGCACGCTTCGATAAAGAGGTCATCAAAAGCGAAAATACCCAAGCAGAAATCTCCCCGACTAAAAAAGCGGTAAAATTAGAAGTTAGCGCCTATTCAGTCGCTGTAAAGCCTGCGTTATTGACGAACGAAATTTCTGTTTCAGCGGATTAAAACAGCCTAATTTTATCCACGAAAACAGCTAAAAAACCCCTTTTTAACACAAGTTATCAACTAAAGCTTATTTCGCATCATTTTTTGTAAACAGAATTCAAAAATTGGCTTTACTTTCGTAGTATTCTATTTCGTTTTGAATTATGAGAGGTTACCTTCTTTTGCCATTTTTGGCTTTTTCTTCCATCGTTTTCGGGCAACAATCTGAGGATTTTATTCCTAAAGACGCAGTCACTGTTTTCAGTTTGAACAATATTTCCATTTTACAAAAAGTATCGATGGATGAGTTGGTGTCGTATGATTTTATGACAGCACTTCAATCGGAGTTGTTTGATGGGTCGACTGCAGGAAAATCGTTCAAAGATTCTGGAATTGATTTCAACCAAAAAATGAACATTTTTTATGGTAAAAATGCCGATTATGAATTGTCAGGATTCACCTTTGGAATAACGGATAAAGAAAAATTATTTACAGTATTCGATGATTTTGATCGCTTAGAAAGTATTGTTCCAGGAGTTGAATACTACAATAATTACTTCAATCATTTAATGATTAGAGGAAACATCGGGGTGCTTTTACGCGTTGATGGTAATCAAGAAAAATTCTCGGAAATTGCTGATTCATTGTGGCTAGCGCGCGGAAATAAATTGCCGTGGATGAACGAAGGCGATGACTATTACGAAGGCGATGATTTACCTATCGAAGCAGAAGGTAATTTGGAAGATGCTCCCGAAGATGGTGAAATCGTTGAAGAAGTCATTGAAACACCGATGGAAGAAACACCCGTTGCGGTGGAAGATGATGTGTTGAAAAACTATTACGAGTTACGCGACAGCTTGGAATCTGAATATGCCTTGGTTCAATTGCAACAAATTGTGGAAGAACTGTTTATGAATAACGTTAATTTGAAACAAAACGATCCGCGTTTAGCAGCACAATTAACGCATACTTCAGAAGGTATTTTTTACTTGGATAACAGCCGTAACTTTCAAAACTCGAACAACTTTGGTTACTTCAAAATGATGTTCCCTGATTTGTACAAAGACTTACGTGAATTGTACGTTGGAAACGTGTTGTTGGGCGACATTGCATTGAATGCACATTCAATTGACATTGATTTGCAAGCGAATTATGGCGAAAAGTTGGGAGAAATTTACCACGATTTAAGTAATGCTAAATTTGACAAAAAAGTATTGGATTACATACCTGCTTCTAATTCAGGGTTTTTCACTTACAACATCGACCTGAAAAAAGGATACGAAAAAGCATACGAAGTGATTTTACCCATTTTAAGTCACGAACGCAATCCGCGCATTTCTGCAAATGTTTTAATGCTCGAATTAATCAACGAGTTTGTGAATACTGATGAGGTGTTTAACACGTACAAAGGAAGTATGTTTGGCACATTTAACGGGATCAAACGTGTTAAAACAAAACGAATCGATTTCTTTTACGACGAACAAACGTTTGAATATGGTGAGCGTGAAGTGGAATCGGAAGAAGACATGCCAATTTTTACTTTGGGATTTTCAACGGCACGTCCAGATGTACCAAACAAAGTGTTGAATCACATGGCACGTTTGACGTCACAATTTAAAAACATGGGTGATTATTGGGTGTACGAGGATGCTATTTTGAATTCAGTTCCCTTGTACATGATCAACAAAAACGGCTTATTTATTTTCACAAACGACGAAGATTTAGCTAAAAATCACTCCAATGGATACGGTAAAAATGCAGTTGGCAAAAAACAAGCACAAGCAGCACGTAAAAGTGGATCGATGTACGGTTTTGTAAACATGGAAGCTATCATCAACGATTTACCACGTGAAATGTTTACTGATAAACGCTATGAATTATTGGAATCAATGAAAGGCAAACAAGGTGAAATGGTCTTGACGTCGTCTAAAACGACAAAAGAAAACACCGTTTACCACTTGACCTATTCGTTCAACAATTCGTTTGAAAACGGAGGTAAATATTTATTGGACTTAATCAATTCTGCGTACATTCTTTCTCGTCAATAATGCGTTCAGAAGAAATAGGAAATAAAGTAGTGTTGATCGCGATGCTTTGCATTGCTTTGGGCTTGTTTTTGTATTTCAAACCACAAATTTTTGCACCAGAACCCGAAGCGCGCTTGATGGATCGTTTGCCCGAAGCGGAGATTATTGGACGCTTCAAATTGCTCGATATTGCACGTGAAACGAATGGACTTTTGTTCAAACAGAAAGTTGCCTTTCGTGAATACTTGACTTACGATTTCTTGTTGACACAAGCTAAAAACTTTGGGCTTGATTTACAAAAACCAGGTTATTTTTTCAGCGATGGAAAAGCAGAATGGGGGAGTTTTGTTTCCGTCACAGATAGTTCAAAAATAGGCAGTGGTATTCAACGATTGGAACAATTTTTTTCAGTTCGTGACACCCTGCTTTTTGATCAACATGTCAAGAAAATTCCTCAACTCGGCGTTTATTTTTACTACAGCGATAAGTACTTGTTTGTTTATAATGGCAAACACTTGAAACGACGTCTTGGGAAAGCATTGTTTGCTAAAAATGGTGAAGCAGAGTCTTCTTGGAAAAAGTTCAACGAAATCACCACTTTCTCTGATGAGAACTTGGTTGTTTTTGCTCATTCCGACAAATTAGCCGCAAAAGGGATTGATTATGGTCTTATGGCACACGATAGTGATTCTGCCAACTTCAAATTGAAAACCGTTTTGCACGCGAATTACGATATCAAGGTGAAACTAAAAAAAAACGGCCCAGCAATTGTTCCTGATGGAACAGCTAGCAGACTGTTAAATCTACATTTAGATGTCTCTGAATTTAAAAAAGACAAAGAACACCCATTGTATTCGTGGCTAGCGTCATTGGCTAAACGCATTAGTTTTCCAATTGACGCGTTTTTTGAAGCTTGGGATGGAGATTTGTGTTACCGTGAAGGTGGTGTTCAACTCGTTGATCAAGAACAAGTTGAAATGGGATACGACGACGAATTCAACCAAGTGGAAATTCGAAAACTTGTTAAAGTTCCCGTCAAAGGTTTTGGAGCAATGATGACAGTTAATGAATACGGCAAAGAGTTTATCAATAAATTATTTGCAAAAGGTATTTTGACCAAGCAAGGAAGCAATTATCGTTTTTTGTTTTCGCCGCCATTACGTTTGTCGATTCAAGATACGATGGTTAGTGCATATACTTCTAAGACGATGCCTGTTCCAGCAACGAATAGCGCGTGTTCGGGGGTTTGGATGTACAAACGTACACCATTCGAATTCCAAATAGATTCCATGAAACGCCGTGATGTGTTTGGAACTATTCAATTTCCAGTTCACTACTTATTGAAGCGGAACAAAGCCTTGCGTTAAGAAATATTGTTATTAGTAGGGGATAAAAATGTTTTTTGCTTCTGTAAAGAAACGCATGGCTTCCCATCCACCTTCTCTTCCAACGCCAGAAGCTTTGACTCCACCAAAAGGGGTACGCAAATCACGTACTAACCAGGAATTCAACCAAACAACGCCAGCTTGAACATTATCTGCAACTCGGTGCGCTTTTTTCAAGTCGTTCGTCCAGATAGTTGCGCTTAATCCATATTGTGTACTGTTTGCCATCATCAAGACTTCTTCTTCGGTGTCAAATGGGGTAAGCGTTACAACAGGTCCAAAAATTTCTTCTTGGTTTGTGCGACAATCGTATGCTAAGCCTTCAATAACAGTCGGAGCGAGGTAATAACCATTGTTGTATGGTTCTGGTAAGAAAACACGCTCACCACCCGTTAAAACGCTTCCTCCTTCTTCTTCTGCAAGACGAACGTAGGAAATGACTTTTTCCAAATGCGGTAATGAAACTAGTGCGCCCATTTTCGCGTTTTTATCTGTTGGGTAGGAAACAGTTAATTGTTTCACGCGTTCCACAAATGCAGTTTTGAACTTTTCGTAGATTGGTCGTTCGATGAAAATACGAGATCCACACAGACAAATTTGACCTTGGTTCGCAAACGATGAGCGTATTGTTGTTTTGATCATTTCGTCAAAGTCACAATCAGCAAAAATGATATTCGGATTTTTCCCGCCCAATTCAAGCGATAACTTCTTGAACATTGGTCCTGCTGTTCGAGCAATGTATTCGCCTGTTTTTGTTCCACCTGTAAACGAAATTGCTTTGATTTTCGGGTGTTTAACAATAGCGTCACCAGTTTTTCCTCCTGTTCCGTGAACGATGTTCAAAACACCATCAGGCATACCACTTTCTTTGATGACTTCACCCAATAAATAAGCGGTGTAAGGAGTGATTTCGGATGGTTTTGCAATGACACAGTTTCCAGCAGCTAATGCAGGTGCAATTTTCCACGAAAACAAGTACAAGGGTAAATTCCACGGTGAAATACAGCCAACAATTCCAATTGGTTTGCGGGTTGTGAAGTTCACACCAACACCTTCCATCAAATGTGATTCTGAAGAAACGTGTTCACATGCTGTTGCAAAAAAGTGAAAGTTAGAAACCGCGCGTGGAATGTCGACATGTGCAGCTAGTGATAATGGTTTACCATTATCGCGTGATTCAGCTGCTACAAATTCGTCCATTCGTTTTTCAATTCCCAAGCTAATGCGCATCAAAATAGCACCGCGTTCTTCACCACTCATCGTCGACCAAATAGGAAATGCTTTTTCGGCACTTGCTACTGCTAGTGCGATATCTTCTTCAGTTGAATCCGGAATTTGGCAATACACCAATCCAGTAGCAGGTTCGTAATTGTCGACATAATTTCCTTTTGCTGGGTCGCAATAAGATCCGTTGATGAAATTTTGAATTCGATTCATAGCATGAAATTGAGTGTCAAAGATACGATTTCACCACAAAAAAAGGCCAGTTTCCACTGACCTTTTCGTTAATTCTATATTAATTACGAATGAATCAATTATTCGTGAATGATTAATTTGAAACCTTTACCATGAATGTTTAGGATTTCGATGCGTTCATCTTCTTTCAGTAATTTACGCAATTTAGCAATGTAAACATCCATTGAACGACCGTTGAAATAATTATCATCTCCCCAAATCGCGCGCAATGCAGCTTGTCTGTCCAAAACGTCATTGCGGTTTTTACACAACAAGTTCAATAATTGCCCTTCTTTGGTTGTCAACTTTTTATCTTCTTCTTTCAAATGCAAAATACGTGCAACTGGATCGTATGTGATGGTGCCAATCGTTTGTACATCATCATCTTCCCGTTCTACACCACCGCTTCTTCGCAGAATTGCATGAATGCGTGCTATCAATTCCTCCATTACAAACGGTTTTGTCATGTAATCATCTGCACCAGTATCAAAACCTTCCAGTTTATCTTCTTTCATGTTTTTAGCAGTCAAGAAAAGTATCGGAATGTTTGGATCGATCAAACGTACTTCTTTTGCCAAAGTAAAACCGTCCATTTCTGGCATCATGACATCGAAAATACAAAAGTCGAAGCGACCTGCATTGAAGCGTTCGTAAGCATGTTTTCCATTACGTGCTAATTCAACTTGAAATCCTTTTGCCTTTAAGAACGTTTGCAGTAATTGACCTAAGTTGTCATCGTCTTCTGCGAGTAAGATTGATTTTTGTTTGTTCATCGTTATCGGTTTATAGTTACACGAAATTCGGACCCTTCACCAAACTGGCTAGTAACATCGAGCGACCAACCAAATAGGTCAACCAATGCTTTCACATAACTTAGTCCAAGTCCAAAACCTTTGACATTGTGCACGTTTCCTGTTGGAATACGGTACAATTTATCGAATATTTTTGAAATATGTTCTTTCTTGATGCCAATCCCTTTGTCGCTAATTGACAAGATTACTTTATTTCCTTCAACGCTCAAACGCACGGTGACGTGAATGTGTTCGTTGCTGTATTTGATGGCATTATCAATCAAATTTGAAATCATGTTGGTCACGTGCATGCGATCTGCAGTGATGTAAACTTCTTCGTTTGGCAGTAGCAAATCAAGCTCACCGTCACTACCAGCGATACGGAAAGTTGCCGTTTTTGCAATGCTTTGAATAACTTCAACCAACGGAACTTCTTCTTGGCGAACTTTTAATTCACCGCGATCGATCACAGCACTTTGTAGTATTGCTTCTACTAAATTCCCCAAGCGTTTGTTTTCTTCACTAATCATTTTTACGAACGGCGCCGCAACGTTAGCGTTTTCTCCCATCATGGAAGGGTCTCCCATTGCTTCACAAGCCAATGAAATAGTGGAAATAGGTGTTTTAAACTCGTGGGTCATGTTCGAAATCAAGTCGTTTTTTAACTCAGATAATTTTTTCTGGGTTAAGATTGTTTTGAACATGTATGAAATGGTGATAATGATAAGAATAACAAGGACCAAACTGATAATCAGTGGACTTCCCATAGAGCGCAAGACAATTGATTTTTGATTGGGGAAGTATACGTGCAAGAGCAATTTGTCTTCCAAAATTTTATTCGGAAACAAAATTGTTTCGCTTGCTTTTGAGGTGTCTAAATCTAAATTATAGCGGTTGTTATTCTGTGTAAATGCAATTGGTTTGCTGTTTTCTTCTGAGACAACAAAGGTGAAGTTATCTGGGAGATTTTCTGCTGTCAATTCAGCAGAAATAATCGAATCTAAGAGCGGTAAATGAATGCGTTTAGAAGGACTCAGGTAACTGTTGTCTAGAAAAGTTTCCAGCATCATGCCATTGATATACTTCGCTTTTTTGACAATTTTGTGCATCACACGTTGGTCGTTGTGTACTGCAATTCGAATGGAGTCGTTTTTGAAGTCCAATTGATTATTCGAACCCATTAGTCGTCTGATTTGACGCACATCTTTGACTAAAATCTCTTGGTGCGCATGTACTCCTGAAATTGAATCGTAGGTTCTACCATAAACAACGAGGTAGTTTTCCAAGGTGCCATTGATGCTTACCATTGTATCGCGAATTGAAATGAATTCTTTCAATTCAAACAAATCGTTCATTTCTCTATTGAGCAAGGCTTGGTATTCTTTGGAGCAACAAGCTTTGTTTAGACGTGCAAGTTGCGTTGCTTCTTCACGGCGTTCGTGAATAGCGCTAACACGGTTTAAAACGGATGCAACTTTTGATTTGAAATCACTTGATTTTCGGTCGTACAACTGCACCGTTTGGTACACTTGAATCAATAACAATGCAAGCATGGCTAACCATACCGCAGTAATAATCAAATTTATTCTAATTTTTATCATATGCTTCTGGAAACGAATGTAACCGAAATGTTAAAACGGGAGTGAAGCTTAACGTTTTTTAACGGCAGAAAGCTAAGGAAGCACTTTGTAACTAATTGAAAACGAATGTAAAAAGCAGCTTATTTTTTGTTGCGGCGCTTTTTCGGTTTTCCGTATTTGTCCATCATTGCTTTTTTGTGATCGTAGCGGACATTTACTTTTTTGTTTTTCGCTTTTTTCTCGTGGAAAGCTGGTCCTACATCTTCGCGACGCGGTAGTTTTACTAAGTTGCCAGGCATTGACAATTGCGTTTGCTCAAAAGGAAGCAAGATATCGCTTAGTTCAACTTGATCGGGAACGCTCACGAAAGGAAGTGCTTGTTCCATTAATGCTTCCACATTTTTCAAAGCAGTTGCATCTTTTTCTGAGACGAATGAAATGGCATTTCCTTTTTTATCGGCACGACCGGTTCTACCGATACGGTGAATGTAGTTTTCGGTATTTTCTGGAATGTCAAAGTTGATAACGTGTGTGACATCTGTAACGTCAATACCACGCGCAATCAAATCGGTTGCGATCAATACGCGGTAGATTCCACTTTGAAAGTGATTCACACTATTAAAACGGAAGTTTTGCGCTTTGTTGGAGTGAATAACGCCCACTTCGTGTTGTAAAAGCGGTTCCATTTCGTTGAATAATAAATCGGCTTGCACACGCGAGGAAACAAAGACCAATACTTTTGAAAAATCGGCATTGTTTTCCAACAAATGTTTCAGGAGGTTGACTTTCGAAGTAAAATTTGGAACAGCGTATGCAACCTGGTCAATTTGAGCAAGTGGCGTTCCTGAACGAGCAGCTTCTACCCGAATTGGCGCTGTGAAATTATCCGCTAAAAATTGTGCGACTTCTTCTGACAAGGTCGCCGAGAACACCATGTTTTGGCGTTTTTCGGGTAAATATTCAAAAATGCGCAACAATTGCGGTCGAAAACCAAGGCTCAAAGTTTCATCAACTTCATCGATGATTACTTTTTTCGCATGTTTCAATTGCAGTGAACCATTTGCGGCTAAATCCAAGATGCGACCAGGAGTACCTACCAAAATATCCAATCCGAGCAACACCATTGCAGCTTGCGTATTGATGTTAGCACCACCATAAACACCACCAACGGCAACATTCATGTACGGTGTTAGCTTTTCGACTTCACGCACCACTTGCGCCACCAATTCGCGTGTTGGCACGATGATCAATATTTGCGGATGTGGTTCTTTGGAGAATTTCCACATGCACAAACTTGGCAAGAGATAAGCTAATGTTTTCCCTGTTCCAGTTTGCGCAATACCAATGGTATCTTTTCCAGACATCATGACAGAAAAACCAGTCGCTTGAATCGTTGTTGGCGTTTCATACCCCAAGTCATCGAGGGCATTCCAAAGCGGCTTTTTTAAGTTTAAATCACGAAATGTCATGGAAAAATATTTCTGCAAAGGTAGTTAAAGAAAATAACCGACCGAATGAATTGTGCGAAATCGTATTTTTTTTATCTCCTAATCCTTTATAACACTTAGTTTTTTGTGTGAAATTCCTGTTTTACTTGCAATGTTGACGATATATTCTCCAGCATAAACGGTTTGAGTATCAAAATACGTTATGGTACTTCCTGGTTGTATGTATTGTGTTGCAATGATTTTTCCCGATAAGTCTAACAAGGTAACTGTCAACTGCTCATCAACCAATCCCTTTACTTGAATTGCGACAATTTCGGATGCTGGATTTGGCACCAATTGTATTGTTAACTGATCCAACTCGCTTTGTGTTATTCCTGCGGTAGAAGAATAAACGGTTGTTGGCTCTGTAATACTCGTTACTTTGCTTGCAGAAACGACACCGTAATAGGTTGGACCAACTAAATAGGGGTAAACGGAATTCCAGTTGGCATCTACCGTTGCAAAATAACAATAAGTACCATTTGGATACTCTGGCGTTACACAAAAACGACCATTGTGGCTGTCTAAATAATCTGCTTGTCCCACATGTGGAATGTATTCGTAATCTTCGCGAAAATATCCCAAAGGATACGTTGCACTTACAGCAGGTCCGTCTGCAACATCTGTTCCATCGGCATGAACTGTTCGTGTTGTGATTGCGCGCAATTGGTAACTCGATTTGATACGTGTAATTCCGCCCGTTCCATCAGCATTTGCAAAACCATACGCACCATATACAGGAAAACCGTCTGCAGCAAATCCAATTAAAGGTGAATGAACAGTATTGTCAATAGCGTACAAGCCATCTGCATCGTACAACGTACAAATGGTTGAAATGACAGTTAAGTCTAAATCAAATGCACTTGGATTCTGATGGTGGTGATAATTACCTTGAGCTGGGTGACCTTTGGAACAGTCAAAACCTGCTTTTTCAGCAACAATTGCATCCCTGTTCCAAGCTTGTGTTGTTGCAGGTCCTCCGGGACAAGGTGGATTTCCAGGTCCGCCACACAAACTATTGGTTGTAGTGTTCCAAGCCACACCGTCTCTGAAATCAAACATTGCTGTACCATTGATGAAAATACCGATATTTCCTCCTTGAGTTGCTGTTGGCGTTCCCGTATTTTGAACAGGCGTTAAGGGCAATTTAAAAATTGCGTTTTGATCACTAGCCAAACTTGGATTACCATCTAAAAAAGGCCCAGTAGTATATGCTGGAATACCATGTGTTGTCACATACACCCATGCTGAGGAATATTCTACTTTTTGGACATTTGCTTTTACGTTATCTTGAATTGCCGTTGAATTTCCTTGTACGTAATGACTTCCATTAATTGTCGTGTTTTGGAGCCAAGATGTGACACTCGGACTTTGCCCTATTGCGTTTAACGCAAAGAATAAGAGCGCAGTAGCACTGATTTTTTTCATTTTCATGGGTTTTGTTGTTTAAAATTATTGATTGGAAATTGAAATGCTTTGTTCTGTACAAAACCGTTATCGGATAGGCACATTAAAAAAGCGATGATATCTATTTTGTCTCGGGATGTCAAGTGGTTTTTAGCGGGCAATCGCGCATCACCATTTGATACACCCGTTTGATAATGGTTCAATACGTCGGCTAGTTTTTTGAAACGACCATCGTGCATGTAGGGGTAGGTGAAGGCAATGTTGCGCAAACTTGGCACCTTGAAATGAAGTGAATCTTTTTTGTTTTTAGTGATTTCATATCTACCCAAGTCGTTTAAGTTTGGATCTATTGGCAAATCGTTTTTTGCAAAGTCATGATTGGTGAAAAATGGTTCTGTGTGACAACTGGCGCAATTTTCATTAAACAGCGCATAACCGGTTGCTTCTTGCTCCGTAAATTGCTCTTTGCCTGCACGCACCCTGTCGTATTTCGAATCGGCACTGATCAAGGATAATAAGAACTGTGCCATTGCTTTGAGTAATTGTTCGCCACTTAATTGTTCTGTTTTGTAAGCTTTTACAATCAATTCATGGTAACGCTTGTTCTTGTTAACACGTTGCAACACCGTTTTTAAATCACTTCCCATTTCCGTTTTGTTTGCAATCGGAGCAAGTACCTGAAAATCCAAATGAGAAATTGCGCCATCCCACATGAATTTTTTTTGCCAGGCCAAATTGAATAAAGCTGGGGCGTTTCTGTTGCCTATTGCATCGTTAATACCGTGACTTGTTGGGTGATCTACATGCGTAAATGCAACATAGGAAGAATGACAACTTGCACAAGAAATCGTGCTGTCTTGCGATAAAATCGGATCGTAAAACAATACTTTTCCCAATAGTATTTTGTCAGCTGTTATTGGATTGTTATTGAAATTATAAACTGGTTTTGGCCAATAATTTGGATAACTGATCAATGCAGGGATTTTGAAGTAACTGAGACTTATTACCACGACAAAAAATATCCACAGCAGTTCTTTTTTCATGGCATTATAGGTTTGAAAAGTTGCTGGAATAAGCCTGAAAAAGCAACTGCTGCTGGTGAGGGCGACATGATTTCATAATCGTTTGTAGCTGCTATCCAGTTTAGCAACGGGTCGATTGTAAGTTCTACAACCAGTTTATTTCCTCGTTTAACAAAAGGAAAAGTTACGGTTTGTAGCGTGTTAGTTGGAGCAGTAGCACCTCCAATATGATAGGCAAACGATTTTTTTTCGGATTGATTACGGATGATTTCGCCTTCCATTTTCAAATGAATATATCCGCTTTGCCACGTCCAAAAATGACCGTTCATCGGATCTAAATCGCCCGCTAATACGCCATGTTCAACAGTTGCACTATCCACACCGATCAACATTCTGATTGCATCGACTGCTTGGTTGTTGCATTGATTCAGTGTAATTGTCGTTTTACTGGAATCGTTGAGTGTCAACAAATGATAAGTATCGTATCGTTTTACGACCTTGTCTTTATGCAGCAATTCAATCTGTCCAACATAAAAACTAAACGCGTGCAATTGAATGGAATCCGAAAAAACTTGGTTAAAAGTGACTGTTTTGTGTTGAAAGGTTGGTATAAATTCAATTGTCGTTTGCGCTCGAGCAAAAGAAAAGAACCAGCAAAACAGGACACACAAACGAAAGTACATATGTCTTTAGATACCGAACGTTACGAAAGGTTTAATTGAATAAAATGACTCCGACTGTAAAATAAATAAACAGTCCAACAATGTCGTTTAAAGTTGTGACAAATGGACCTGTAGCCAATGCAGGATCTATTTTATAATGATTCAACACCAAAGGTATCAAGGTACCAAATATCGCAGCAAATAATATTACAGTGAAAAGTGAGATACTTACGACCATCCCAAGCGTTGCGCTTTCAAAATAATATGCAATTCCAAAAATTAACGCAGATAATACGATTCCATTTAAAAGTGCGATTAGGAACTCTTTGTATAATTTTTGAAGAATACTTCCAAACATATCACTTCCTTTGGCGAGTGATTGTACGACAATTGCGGAAGATTGTACACCAACATTTCCACCCATTGCGGTAATGAGTGGAATAAAAAATGCCAAAGCAGGGACTTTGGTTATGCCACCTTCAAAACTAGAAATAACTTGAGCACCAAGAGTTCCACCAAGCATAGCAATTATTAGCCAAGGTATGCGGGCGCGAATAATTTTCCATATACTCGAATTGGATTCTACTTTTTCAGATATACCAGATGCTAATTGGAAATCTTTGTCGGCTTCTTCTTTGATGATGTCGACAACGTCATCGATGGTGATGCGCCCAACTAACTTGTTTTGAAAGTCGACGACAGGAACAGATACTAAGTCGTATTTTTCCATCACTTTTACAACTCGTTCACTCGAGTCACTCGTTTTGACAAAAATCAAATTTTTGTCGTTAAAAAGTTCTCTGATAGATGTTTTTGGTTTCGCAAAAAGCAAGCGTTTCAACGAAAGTACACCAACTAATTTATTCAAATCATCAACAACATAGATGGTGTAAACTTGTTCCACATCTTCTGCTTGTCGGCGCAATTCAACCAATGCTCTGTTGACTGGCCAATCGAGTTTTGCTTGGATGAACTCTTTTTGCATGAGACCCCCAGCGGTATCTTCGTCGTAATTTAAGAGGTCAACGATATCGTCAGCAGCTTCATCATCCTCCATTTGGGAGATGACTTCTTGGATTTTTTCGTCGGGAAGCTCCCCTAAGATATCGGCAGCGTCATCGGAATCAAGGTTCTCGAGTTGTTCAGCCATCTCTTTCGATGAAAGCGAAGCTAGGAAGCGGTCACGAATGTCTTCTTCCAATTCCATCAATACGTCAGCCTGCAACTCTTCGTCGAGGTGGAAGTAGAGGAATTTTGCCTGATCGTTGGACAATTCGTCCATGATTTCGGCAATATCGGCAAAGTGTAAATCAACTATATGCGCTTTGATCCACGGCGTATCTTCCGAATCAATTGCTTGTCGGATACGCTCGAGGAATTCTTTTGTTAGTTCAAAACGCATGTAATTTTTTTACAAAATTAACCCTTTAAATCGGTTATGTGATTGCTTTTGCTATCCGTTTACGTTAAATTTGGGTTAAGGTTCCATCTTTCGCTGCTTTTTTTGCAGGAACAACCGTGTTTGCTGCGAAAAGTCCAAAAAAGAAAGCAACAAATGTGAGACCAACTTGGGTTTCAATGGTGTCTTCTGACAAAAAGGAACTCAGACAAATTCCGATAAAACACAACCATTCAATGGCACGATTTTTCCATGCAAAACGCCATTGCATTAACCAAAGTAGGATAAATGCACAAAATCCAAAAATGCCAGAAGTGACCCAGCTTGTTAAAAATTGATTATGCGCACGTTTTCTGTTTTCAGGTTGTAATTGACTGTTTGTTTTGGCGTAATGAGTTTGAAACGCTTGCTCTACATCGCCAGCGCCAACACCAAACACCCAGTTTTCGGAGATGATTGCTGTTGCAGCTTTCCAATAAAATAAGCGTTGTAAGAGCGAATGTCCATTTGGATCGTCGTGATTTTCTAGTTGATTTTGAATGCTGTACAAGCGCGCTTTCAATCCACCTTGCGTGAAAAGAATCGAAGCTGTTCCGTTTTCAATCCACGTAATTTCTTGTTGACTTAATTGAGACATTCCTAACGAATCTTTCGGCAAGCCTTTTGATGCTAAAAAGCGCCAAAGCGTTAATTTCAGTGGGTTTCCTTTCTTATCGCGTCCCGATTGGTAATCGATAGTTGATACCTTGTTCCAAGCAGGTTCAATTTCTGTTTCACAAATTTGAGCGATAATCGGATAGCCATTTTCCCACCGCATTGTTTGAATATCTCTGGTGTAATAATTGCCGTTTATTGTTTTTTCAGGCAAAGCTTCCAAAGTAACTTTATGTGGAATGGGTTGAAGAATTACCACCATGTTCCGCACGAAAAACACACTAGGAACCACAAAACAAATCAACAGCACAATGCGTTTTGTTTTGTTTTGAATGTTGCGTAATAGCACCAATAATCCAATTACAACAACACTCAAGAATGCGCTGTAACCTGCAACAACTTGTGAATAATACAAATAAAACAACCACCAACTAATCAGCAATAGTGGAATGATGCGAAATGGGAATTTTCGAACCAACCAGCTAACGGAAAAAACGATACCCATTACAACCAATAAGGCATAGCGGATGTGCGAACCAAACAAGGACAAACCGCGAATATCTGCATATTGTTTGTTTCCCCACCATTGAAAATAAAAGCCCATGTTGATGACAGAAGTCAAGGTCAACATGCCAAGAAAAATGCAAACAAGTGTAGGTACTGCTTTTGGATGTTTAAAAGGAAAAGCGACCATAATCAACGGAATGATGACCAAAGGTAGTTTCACACGTAAATCGTGGAGTGCATAATTGAAATCACTTGTCCACAACAACGAGCACCATTCGATAAACAAATACAACAACAACCATTTCAACACCGAATTTGTTGTCCAACGTTGCCAATACGACTTGAAATCGCCAGCGATTAATAAGTTGAGTAGCAACAAAGCTGTTGCCAACGAAAGCGGAATTTTACTCCACGGTAAACCAAAAGCTAGGCCAGTACAAGCAATGAAATGGATGGTTGCGTGAACGGGTTTTCCGGTAAGTCTATCCAACATAAGTGCAATCGTTTCTTTTTCTTAACGCTTATTTTCCAAGAATAGTATTGTACTTTTTGCTGTCTAATAAAATTTCAATGGCTTTTTTCAAATCCAAATCGTTTTGGAAGGCTTGTTGTGCTCTTCCGCTTTGGTAATAGTAACGCGAAACGATTTCATTGGATAAGTAGAAATTAATTTCTTTTTTGAATTTATCTAAATCGCGTTCTTTCGAAGGCGTTACTTTCGTTAACAACTCTGCATAGGCTACTTTTATATCTTCAAAATATCCTTCTTCTTCGGCAATTTTTTTCATTTTTTCGAGTTGCTCCTCCGATGCAGTATTATAAGTAAACGTTTGTTGCATCGCGTATAGCTTGAATGCTTCGTAATCAGCATCTGAAAGCAAGAATGAATTTGCCTCAGCTATTGTTGGATGTGTTTGGTGGTACTTTGTTGCATAGTTAAAAATAACATTGCTGATAACCAATTGTGCCAATAAGCGACTCGCTTCATCTTTTTCGACTTTGATATCTGGTTCAATACCACGGCCATCAATTACTTTTCTACCAGTTGTTGTTGTAAATGTTTTGACAAGGGAATCAGCAATTGCTTTTGGTTTTTCACCAGCTTCTTTGTCGTAATACTCGAGGCGTTGCACACATCTTCCAGAAGGTGTGTAATATTTAGAAATCGTCAATTTGATTTTTGAACCGTATTTCAAATCAAAAGTGCGTTGCACCAATCCCTTTCCATACGATGTTTCACCTATGATGACTGCGCGGTCTAAATCTTGTAAACTTCCTGATACAATTTCAGAAGCAGAAGCCGATCCTTCGTCGATGAGCACAACCAATGGAATCGATAAATCAACAGGCTCTGATGGAGTAGCGTAAACGCGATTTTCTTCTTGAATACGTCCTTTTGTAGTGACAACTGCTTGCCCTTTTTTGACAAAGAAATTAACGATTTTAACAGCTTCCATCAAAATTCCACCTCCATTTCCACGTAAGTCAAGTACCAATGCTGTCATACCTTGACTTTTCAACTTGTCGTAAGCAGCTTTCACTTCAGAAGAAGCTGTTTGCGTGAAGCTGTTGAGTTTGATGTAGCCAATGTTATTTGCCAACATGCCAGCGTAAGGAACGTCTTGCAGTTTGATTTCGTCGCGTGTGATGTTCAATGTTTGGATAGTGCCGTTGCGTTCTATTTTCAATTCCAAAGTCGAGCCTTTTGAACCTTTCAACGCTGCAGATACTTCGTCAGAAGGTTTGTCCTTCATGTCTTTTCCGTCGATGGACAAGATTTTATCTCCAGCTTGTGCTCCTGCTTTTTGCGCAGGATTACCTTCGTAAGGTTCAGCAATGTAAGTAAATCCGTCAATTTTACGAATCAATGCGCCAATGCCACCGTATTGACCTGTTGTCATCAAGCGGTAATCTTCCATGTTTGCTTCGTGGTAGTAAACCGTGTAGGGATCCAATTCTTTTAACATGGCATCAATTGCCGTTTTGCTCATTTCACCTGGTTTGATATCGTCAACATAGTTTGTTTCCAATTGTTGAAAAATCAAATCCATCAATTCGAGCGATTTTAACACTTCAAATCCGTTGGACTGAGCAGAACTGTTAAAACAAGTCGTTAGACCAAAGAGAACGACAAAAAGAGCTGTTTTAATTTGTTGCATTGTTGCTATTGTTTTTTATTTCGGTACTTAATTTTGTTATTAGTTTTTCAGTATGAACCAGCAATTCCGCGAAGGGTAATTCTTCTTTGTGCGCATAGATGACAAATAACGCGACTTGTTTTTGCTGTTCTTGAAGAATTAACTCCAAATTTTCTTTTTTATTGCGAAATGTCTCGCGCAAAAGGCGTTTGATTTTATTGCGGTCGTGTGCCCGACGAAACGAGCGTTTTGGTGCAGAAAAAACCAATTGAAAAGGAACCGCTTCTGTCAGTGTTGCTTCTTTCCAATAAACCACAAAAGGAAACGAGCGCATTTGCTTTCCTTCTTTGAAAAGTAAGTCGATTGTTTTGCGACTGCAGAGTTTATATGTTTTTCCAAAAACACCCATTCAATTATTTCACTGACCAGCTTGCGCCATCTTTTCCATCTTTGACAACGATTCCCGCCGCTTGCAATTTATCGCGAATTTGATCGGAAGTAGTCCAATCTTTTTCTTCACGAGCTTTTTTGCGCATCGCTAACACCAATTCCATCGTTGCGTTTAATGCGTCATCACTTGTTGCTTTTGCTATGTGTAAGCCAAGTACATCGCCAATAAACGAATGAAATTCTGCGGTTAATACGGCTAAATCGGTTGCTGAAATCGTTGCTTTATTTTCTGCCAACGCATTGATGTATTTCACTCCTTCAAACAAAGCAGCGATAAGCATTGGTGCATTGAAATCATCGTTCATCGCTTTGTAAAACGATTGAACAAGCGCTGAAACATCCATTGAAGACGTTTCACTTGCCGTAATTGTTGGCAATAATAGCAAGGCATCTCCCAAACGGGTAAATCCTTTTTCAGCAGCATTCAAGGAATCTGCAGAAAGATCTAAGGTGCTTCTGTAGTGCGCTTGCATCATACAAAAACGAATGACAGCTGGGGAATATGGTTTATCAAAAATAGTCGTCGTTCCTTCAACAATTTCTTTTGGTAAGAAATAATTTCCAAGCGATTTCGACATTTTTTGTCCGTTCACGTTTAACATGTTTGCGTGCATCCAGTAACGCGCTGGATTGCAGCCCAAAGAACCACAGTTTTGCGCAATTTCGTCTTCGTGGTGTGGGAATTTCAAATCCATTCCGCCACCGTGAATATCGAACTGAGCCCCCAAGTATTTGGTACTCATTGCTGTACATTCAATGTGCCATCCAGGATTTCCGTCTCCCCAAGGAGAGCGCCATATTTGCATATCGTCTGGATTTGCTTTTTTCCAAAGTGCAAAATCAGCAAAAAAGCGTTTTTCTTCTTGCGCATGCAAGGCGCGTGTTTCTTCCGCTAATTCGTCAACTTTTCGCCCACTTAAAATGCCGTACTCAAATTGTTCACTGTACGCGCGGACATCAAAGTAAACGGAACCGTTAACAACGTATCCAAAGCCATTGGCAATGATTTGCTCGATGTGTTCAATTTGTTCTTGAATGTGAGCCGTTGCAGTAGGTTCAATTGTTGGCGAAAGCAAGTTATAAATGCGTTGTAATTCTTGGAATTTCGTGTTGTATTTGTAGACAATTTCGAGCGATTGTACTTGTTCCAATTTGGCTACTTTTCCAATGCTATCAACTGCTTCTCCAGCTGAATTGGTTATGTGACCGGCATCTGTAATATTACGCACGTATTTTACTTGCAGTCCAAGTTTTAACAAATAACGGTAAATCAAATCGAAGTTGATAAATGTACGCATGTTACCCATGTGTGGCTCGCTGTATAGGGTGGGTCCACAAACATACATTCCTACTTTCCCAGCGTGAATTGGTTCAAACTTTTCTTTTTCTCCAGTAAGACTATTGTAAATTGTAAGATCAATTGCCGTGCTCATATTCTTCGATGCTACTAAATTCAATCAGCGAAGATACGCAGAATTTACCTGATTTCATTTTAGTATAAGAGAAACGTTACTTATCAGGGCTTTTTCCCTATTTTCGTGAGGTAAAAGCTGTTATATGAAAAAAGTCTATTTCCTAGATACTGTTCATCCTATTCTTGCGGAAAGGCTTTCGGAGAGTGGACAATTCACCTGTATTTTTGCCGAAGACTGGTCACTTGAAAGATGTCAAACAGCCTTAAAAGACGCTGATGGCATTGTGATTCGCTCACGTTTTCCAATGCAGGAAGCTTTCTTGCAATTTGCGCCCAATTTGTCATTTATTGCTCGTTCTGGTGCAGGAATGGAAAACATTGATGAAGTTTACTGCGCACAACGGGGCATTCAATTATTCAATGCGCCAGAGGGAAACCGCAATGCAGTTGGTGAACATGCGTTGGGTATGTTGCTTGCAATGATGAATAAGATCCCAACAGCCAACAATGAAATTCGAAAAGGCATTTGGGACCGAGAAGGAAACAGGGGAGTAGAATTAGATGGTAAAACAGTTGGTATTATCGGATATGGCAATAACGGTGCTTCATTTGCTAAAAAGTTGCGCGGTTTTGATGTAACATGCTTGGCTTATGACAAATACAAGACTGGTTTTGGAACCGATTTTGTTATTGAAGCGACCTTGGAAGCCCTAATCCGTAAATCAGATGTGATTTCTTTTCACATTCCTCAAAATGACGAAACAATTCACTTTGCGGATCATGAATTTTTTGACGGCTTAGGGAAATCAATTTTCTTGTTGAATTGTTCCCGCGGTAAAATTGTCGATACAACAGCTTTGATTGCTGCAATTGAAAGCGGTAAAGTGTTGGGTGCTGGACTGGATGTAAACGAATTTGAAAAAGCCTCTTTTGAGTCGTTTTTTAGCGATTCAATGCCCGAGGCTTTAACCTATTTATTGGACAGCAAACGTGTTTTGTTAACGCCACACGTGGCAGGCTGGACGAACGAAAGTTATTTCAAACTCAGTGATGTGTTGGCGACAAAAATTTTAAAAAGCATTGAAACTCACGAGACTAATTTTAAATAACAACAATTCCATCACTTTTTGTTCATTATTTAACCGTTGTTTCGAATTAGCTCCTTATTTTCGTCCCTGAAACATAAAGGTAATCACACCAATGAAAAAAATACTTGTCCTCGGAGCTGGATTGTCAGCATCATCATTGATACGTTATTTGTTGGCTCACGCCGAAATGTATAATTGGCAAGTACGCGTTGTTGACCAATCGCTTGAAATGGTGGAACGCAAATTGAACAAGCACCCACGAGGAGTTGCATTAACAATCAACGCACTCAATCAAGAAGAACGCTTACCTGAAATTGCGCAAGCTGATTTGGTGATTAGTATGTTACCCGCTCGTTTTCATATTGACATTGCCCGTGATTGCCTCGCACTAAAAAAACACTTGATCACACCTTCTTATATTTCACCAGAAATGAAAGCTTTGCATCAAGAAGTGAAACAAGCAGGTTTGTTATTCATGAATGAAATTGGTGTTGACCCAGGAATTGATCACATGAGTGCTATGCGAATCATTGATGAATTACGCGGCAAAGGAGCAACAATTACTAGTTTTAAATCGTATTGCGGTGGGTTGATAGCTCCTGAATCAGATAATAATCCGTGGCACTATAAATTTACTTGGAATCCAAGAAATGTAGTTGTTGCAGGACAAGGAAAAGCAGCGCAATACATTGACAGAAATCAATACAAATACATTACCTATAATCAATTGTTCACGCGTTTGGACGCCGTTTCCATTGATGGATTTGGTGATTTTGATGGTTATGCGAACAGGGATTCATTGTCTTACAGAAGTATATACGGATTGGAAACCATTCCAACTATTTATCGTGGAACTTTAAGACGCGCAGGATTTTGTCATTATTGGAACATTTTTGTGCAATTCGGGATGACAGATGATTCATACACGATGGAAGGTTCTGAGTTTTTTACGCCACGTGATTTTATCAATGCATTTTTACCGTTCAACGAAGGTGTTCCCATTGAAGAAAAATGGCTGGCAGCTTGTGAACAGTACGGAGTTGATTCCATCGATAAATTTGAGTGGTTGGGTATTTTTGATAGTACAGTTCAACTAGGAATTCCAAATGCAAGTCCAGCGCAACTGCTCGAAAAGATTTTAGTGGCAAAATGGAGCTTGGCGCCAAATGACAAAGATATGTTGGTGATGGTGCATCAATTTGACTACGAATTGAATGGTCAAAAATCGAGCATTGATTCTTCCATGGTAACGATAGGTGAAGATCCAGTTTTCACAGCGATGTCCAATACTGTTGGCTTGCCAGTTGCCATTTGTGCTAAAATGATATTGACAAATCAATTACAGCTTACAGGGGTTGTGTTGCCAATTGTTCCAGAAGTTTACAATCCTATTTTAGATGAACTAGCGACCTTAGGCATCACATTCAACGAAGTATACCATTAGTGGTGAAATAAGCGGGCAAATTTCAAGCGTTCAACAATCCGATATCCCGTTGTGCCAATAATGGTGCTGAACAACAAGATTTCTTCTGGAAGTTGCTTGAAAAGTGAAACGCCAAAAAACAAACCAGCACAAGCGAGTAAGAGCAATCCTTGTTTCGAACTTTCGTTGATGAGTTGTCCCATCGTCAAGTATTTATAAAGTTCTGGTCGAATAAATTGCTGTTTGTAAACGGAAATTCCATTCAACAGCAATAAGGGTAATAACACATAACCTTGTGCAATTCCAATGTCTTCGTACATCAAAAAGGCAATAACTCGGTCGGTGAAATGAAAAGTGGGTTGGAGTAGTTGCATGTTCAAGATGACGATAAAACAAGTTGCAAAAAGGAAAGCACTTCCCAATAAAAGTGTCCGGAACGCTTGTTTTTTTTCAGTCTCTAATCCACTGTAAGCGAAGCGTTTTTTTGCTTTTACCGAATTAATTGCCAGAAATAAGATCCAATCCAGTAAGTAAAACAATAAAATGAAACTGGTATCCCAATGCCAATAAAAATAGCCTGCAAGTGGAAGTGCTGCTTCCAGTACAGTTTGGAAGATTGCGCTTTGTTTTAGATTCATTTTGCTAAGCGCGTGATAGCTGTTTTTGAAAGTTCGAAATCTTTGTTGTATTTCACCGCGTTTTTGTAGTATTTAATCGCTTCCAGTTTATCTCCTTTACTTTCGAAAATCATTCCAAGATTATGCCAAGCCTCCACGTAGCGCGGTTCGTTTGCCAAACATCTTTCGTAGTAAAACTGTGCGCTATCGCTTTGAATTTGATTGAATTGTTTGATATAACCTTGTTGGAATAGGCTCGGAGCAAAGCTTGGGTCTTTTTTGTACATCAAGCGATAAGTTGCCAACGCTTCTTCGTTTTTGTTGAATTCTTGGTAGGCAAACGCCAAATTGTACAAAGCTTCAATATCGTTAGGTTTCAATTGCGTTGCAGTAATAAAATATTCAATACAGTACGGATCTTTTTCGCTTTGGTAAATTAACCCAAGTCGCAAGGCTGCTTCGTAAAAATCAGGGTCTTGATCCAAAGCCGTTTGATACGAAGATTTTGCTAATTTATTATTTCCCAAACTCAAGTAAATCGTACCCTTCATGATGTACGCATCGCGGTAATGCTTGTCAATTTTCAACACACTGTTGATGTATTTAAACGCTTTTTCATAATCGCCTTGTTGGGAATAGGTAGACGACAAAGCAATCAATGCTTTTAGATTCTTCGGTTCTTTTTTAACAATGAACTGGAAGTGTTTTTGTGCATTTATCACATCAGAAACAGTTCGAGAAGCTCGGTTATTCAGCGCCATTGCGTACAAAAAGCGTGCATCTAAATTGTTTGGTTGCATGCGGTAGGCTTTCGCACCATCTTTTAATGCAGCATTGAAATTGTATTTGTCTACCATTTTATTTCCATGTGCAATAATAAACGGCACGCTGTCAGGGTATTTTTTATACAATGCATCCACATTGACAATTTCTTTTTTAACAGAAGAATTGTCCGAACAAGCAGCTAGCAAACCCACAAAAAAACCGATAAATAAAATGCGCATAATGTAATTTTTGTTTCAAAAATAGTTAATTGCTTGCAACTATCCATTGCTACCAACGATAAAAGCACCTGTAGGGTTGGAAAAGAGCGAAACAAACATGTTTTCCGATGATTTTTCTATCTTTAGTCGCTGAAATGGTATTTAGTAGCATCCTCTTCTTATTGTATTTCCTTCCAAGTATTTTGGCCGTGTATTTTATTGTGCCAAGGAAGTTTAAAAACAGCGTTTTACTTGTTGCAAGTGGTGTTTTTTATGCGTGGGGTGCGCCATCATTTATTTTTATTATTCTATTAACAACAATCGTTGATTTTTTCCTTGTTTCAAAAATGGATGCGTCTTCCAATTTACGTCACAGGAAGGCTTATTTAATTACTTCGGTAGGAATCAATCTTGGATTGTTGGTGTATTTTAAATACTCCAATTTTTTCATTGAAAATATCAATTTGTTGTTCCAAGGTATTGGGTTGAATCCGATTCATTGGGTGAAATTAATTTTACCTATTGGCATTTCTTTTTATACGTTTGAAACCATTACTTATGTAGTCGATGTGTACCGCAAAACGCATGCTCCGTTAAAACGTTTTCAAGATTACCTATTGTATATTTTGCTGTTTCCAAAACTGATTGCTGGACCCATTATTCGCTACCACGATTTGGCCGATCAATTGACACAACGACCCGATGTTATTGACGACAAATTAATTGGTTTTTATCGCTTTGTCTTAGGTTTGGCAAAAAAAGTACTGATCGCAAATCAAATGGGCTTGTTAGCCGATGAGATATTCAAAAGCGATTTGCATCAATTATCAACGACTACCGCTTGGATTGGAAGTATTGCTTATACCTTGCAGATTTATTTTGATTTTAGCGGGTATAGTGACATGGCAATTGGACTTGCACGCATGTTCGGTTTTCGGATTGCAGAGAATTTTGACAATCCCTATTTGGCAAGAAGTATCACTGAATTTTGGCGAAGGTGGCACATATCGTTGGGGACATGGATGAAAAATTATTTATACATTCCTTTGGGAGGAAACAAAGTAACCACTTCGCGTATTTATTTCAATTTAGCACTTGTTTTCCTAGCTTCGGGATTGTGGCACGGCGCTAGTTGGAGCTTTGTACTTTGGGGCGCTTACCACGGTTTCTTTATTGTGTTAGAACGGATGTTTTTAGGACGTTTTTTCGAAAAAATCGGAAAGTTACCAAGCATTGCCATTACTTTCTTCTTGGTTTCAATTGGCTGGGTCTTTTTCCGAATTGAAAAAATTAGTCATGCATTGTTGTATGTGAAACAACTGTTTTCCTTCGAAACAAACAAGCCCTATTTGTTTTCATTGGAATCAAAAACGATGTTATTTGTTGCGCTTTTCTTCTCTTTTTTCGCAATTACCAAACGGACACTTCGCTTGCAACAAGCCGTTTATGTGCAAGATTATACGTATGTGCGTCATGTAGTCATGCTTGTTTGCACTTTGGTTTTATTTGTGTTATCCGTTGCTGCTATTACATCATCGGGGTTTAATCCATTTATATATTTCCGTTTCTGATGAGCAAGCAATCACTTTATTTTAAACGGACATTGCTGGGAATCATTTTTGCAATGCTCTTTCTACCGTTACTGCAAGCGCGCTTAAAATTCTTCGAAGAAAAACCGTTAATTGGTGCATTGGCAGAACCAGAGTACCGTCGATTTTCATGGAAAGATTGGTTTTCATCAACCTACCAAAAGAAAAAAGAAAAGTACGTCAATGCTTGTTTCGGTTTCAGGAATTCCTGCGTTCGTTTGAATAATCAGGTAGATTTTTGGTTGTACCGACAAGCGAATGCAAACGGAGTACTCATTGGAAAAGAAAATTACTTGTACGAACGAGCATACATCGATGCGTACAATGGTACCGACTATGTTGGACTGGATAGTATTGAAAATACTGCAAATCGTTTGGCGTATTTGACACATCAATTCAATCGTAGGAACAAACAATTAATTGTTGTCTTTGCTGCTGGAAAAGGGTCGTACTATCCGGAGTTTTTCCCTGATAATTTCCGCTTGAAAAAGCAAAACAAACACACCAATTACTTTTCATTGCGCAAACAGTTAATGGCTAAAAACGTACCATTAATTGATTTTAACGCCTGGTTTTTGAGTCTAAAAAAGAAAACAAAGTATCCGCTATATCCCAAATTAGGCATTCATTGGAGTCATTATGGCATGAGCTTGGTTGCTGATTCGTTGATCAAAGCGATTGAACAGTTCCAACAATTTGATTTGGGTAATTTACAAACAAGCGGAATTTCATTTTCAACCACTGCTCAATTTGAGGACAAAGACATTGGCGATGGCATGAATTTGTTAGTAGATTTAGAAGGATTGAAGATGGCTTATCCTGATTTTCATTTTGAGCAATTGAAGACCAAAAAACCAAACGTATTGGTTGTTTCGGATAGTTTCTTTTGGGGAATGTATAATGCTGGAATATCCACTGTATTTGATCAAACCCATTTTTGGTATTACAACAAACAGGTGTATCCAGAATTTCAAACCAAAGAGTTGTTTACCTATCAAGTCAATTTTGAGCAAGCAATCAATGCAAACGATGTGTTCATCATCATGGCTACAGAAGCAAATTTAAAAGCAATTGGCTGGGGATTTCTGGAACGAGCGGAGCGTTATTTTAAGCAACGGAACTAAGTTCACTTCTCTGCCATGGCTTTTAAATCAGCGAGTGCATCTGTAAACATCTGTTTTGTATGAGCCAGATACATTTCTAACGTATCAACAGTTACTTTTAGAGTCAACTGACTTCCGTTTTCTGTTATTTCGTAGCGCTCGCGGGCATCTTTCCACAATTGACTTCCGTCCGAATTGACTTCGTTTTCAAAATTGGTGATTTCTCCAAGATGTTTGAAAACGAGTAAGTTGTGTGGTTCCATTATTTCAATTACACTGTACATTCCTTGACCATTGGGTGTCAAAAAACGTATGTCACTACCTGCTTCAAAAGCAGTTGTTTCGTAATAATTTCCAGCGCAGAATTTACTGGTCCATTGTTGGTAATTTTCTGGTTGCCACAAGCAATTCCATAGGTTTTCAGCAGTTGTTTGGATCGTTACTTCAAAGTGAAGTTCCATTAAGTTGTTTTTCATGCGATGATTTTTTTAAACAAACTCCAACAGATGTAAATGATGGAGAAAAATAATATTCCTTTGCAATTTGCGATGACGTCCTCGCTATCGAAACGCCCATGAATACGTTTTACAAACAAACGATTGGACAACTGTTGCGCAACTTCGATGCAAACGCCAAAGAATGTAAGAAACAAGGCAATGAACACGTGTTTTTTTGGGTACAACGCAGTTAATACAAAAGCTGCAAAGAAATAAAACAGGGCGTGCAGTTCTTTGTCGAAATGATGAAAAATGCGAGGCAATTTCAGCATGAAACCAAGCGTTGAAACAACACCAAGTGTAACGATTAAAACCTCCTTTTCTCGTTTTGTAAGGGATGCTAATTTTTTCAACAGTAGCAATTATTTTTCTAAGATACCCTTTAAATTCGTCAATCCTTTTTCGAAATCATCACCTATCATCGCGTCCATGTCTAGGAATAACTGCATGATATTCAACGGATAATTCATTTCACCACTAAATCCCCATTGTACTTCAGTAGCTGTTGGTGAAATAGCTTTTGTTGTCATAAATGCTGGTGAAACGGATTCAAACGGCTTTTTGAAACGCAATTCGTAATCAATGCGTTTGTTTTCGTCAATTTTGATAATTTCTTGTTCGCCAGCTCCTACATTATCATCCTTGCTTTCCCAAGCAGACACAAAACCAACTGTCCCATCTGTACCTTTGTAGGTTTTTTTCATTTTTGGATCCATTTTCCCCCAAGCGCTGTAATTATCTTGGTTTTTCAATTGCTTGATATAAGCAAAAACCACCTCATTGGGTTGATTAATGGTGATTTTCTTTGTTGCACTAAATTTTCCATCCACAAATAAAGCGGTGATGAGTACCAAAGCGACTAGACTTATAAGTACGAGTAAACTACGTTTTAAAATTTTCATGTTTGTTTATTTTAAGTTGTTAATTCCATAAAGTGCCATCAAGGCCAATAATTATTCCTATCCATAAACTGAATAGAAAACCAAGCAATGCAAGTGTCAAAAAAACGAAAATTCTCCATTTTGAGAAAGGTTTTTTTGGATGTATTACATAAATTAAGCTTCCAGCAATTGCACATGTCAGTGGAACGACTAATAATGGTTTTAGTTGCCACCATTTTCCCCAAGTTGGAGAGGAGTATTTATTTGATAAAAGTAGTAAGCCAATAAAAATGAATCCAATCAATGCGCCAACACTTGCAAATTTTTTCATGCTGATTGAATAAATTTGTGTGAACCATCGCAGCCTGGCATGCGTTTCGATAACCCACAAATACAATCGTTAAATCCTTTTCCGATCATTATCCGAGGAATCATTTTCTCAATACGTGCTATGCGCGTTTCCGCTTGTTTTGCTCCGGAGAAATGCAACAAATATGCGCGTTTTCTACCGGGAGTTAATGCTTCATAAGCGGTATTTAATGCCGAATTTTCAGCAAGTATTTTCTGAAATTCAACAGGGATATCGTATTCTTCTGTCTTTTTTAGCGTCACTTTCAATCCCGCTTTTTCTACCTCTATTGCTTCAAACAGGTATGCGCGAATGAGTTGCTCGTTAGCTTGAATTTCTTGGAGACTCGTGTAACGCAATTGCCGAGATGATTGCGAGTTTTCACCTGGTTTACTTAATAAGTTTGCTTCATCTTTCAATAAAGCTCCTTTGAAAAAACCGAGTCCTACGTATTCCTTGAACGCGTGAATCAACACAACATTACTTTTCTGGAATGTGTAGCATGGAACGCCCCATTTTAATTCCTCTGTCAATTGACAGCTCAATAAAATCGAACGGAGTAGTTCCATTTCTTCTTGCCATTGTTTCGCCTTGTTGATGTATTCGTCTATTTTGGGATTCATTATCCAATTTTAAGTCTTAAAAATACTAAAATTGACCACAAAAAAAACCGTCACAAAAAAATGTAACGGTTTTGTAACGTTAAATGGCTATTTTTTATAATCCAAGTAAAACAGCTGCAGGATCTTTTCCTCCAAAGATGATACGTTCCGGATTTTCAATCATTTCTTTTACTTTCACCAAGAAACCAACAGACTCACGTCCATCAATGATGCGGTGGTCATACGACAACGCTAAATACATCATTGGACGAATTTCAACTTTTCCATTCACAGCGATTGGACGCTCAACGATGTTGTGCATTCCTAAAATTGCGGATTGTGGTGGATTGATAATTGGCGTTGACATCATTGATCCAAAGACACCTCCATTTGTAATCGTAAACGTTCCACCGGTCATATCGTCTGGTGTAATTTTTCCATCGCGTGCTTTGATTGCTAATCGTTTGATTTCGCGCTCAATTTCAGCTAAGCTCATTTGTTCTGCATTACGCACCACTGGCACCATCAATCCTTTTGGAGATGAAACGGCAATACCAATATCTGCGTAATTATGGAAAATCATCTCGTTGCCATCAATTTGTCCATTGACAGCAGGGAATAAATTCAATGCTTCTGTCACTGCTTTCGTGAAGAAAGACATAAATCCAAGATTTACTTCGTGGAATTTAGCGAACTGATCTTTGTATTTTGCACGCAAATCCATGATAGGCTTCATATCTACTTCATTGAACGTTGTCAACATCGCTGTTTCATTTTTCACTGAAACCAAACGCTCAGCAACTTTACGACGAAGCATGGACATTTTTTCACGTGTTTGCTCACGCGTTCCTCCCCAACCTTGTGCATCAGATGCAGCAACACCAGCTGTCATAGCGGCAACAACATCTTGTTTTGTGATGCGACCATCTTTTCCAGTGCCAGCAATTTTTGCTGTATTTACATTGTTTTCTGCAATCACTTTTGCTGCTGCAGGTGAAGGAGTTCCTTTTGCATAACTGTCTGCAACAGGACCAGGATTTGGAGCTGTTGTAGGTGTAGGAGTGCTAACTGGTGCTGCTGCTTCTGCAACTTTTTCTGCAACCACAGCAACTGGAGCTACTGCACCTTCAGGACGTGCTGCTGAAGTGTCAATCAAACAAACTACTTGTCCAACTTTCACCACTTCACCTTCTTCAGCTTTTAAAGTAATTATTCCGCTTTGTTCAGCAGGAAGTTCTAACGTTGCTTTGTCTGAATCAACCTCAGCAATTGCTTGGTCTTTTTCAACATAATCTCCATCTGAAACCAACCATGTTGCAATTTCTACTTCAGAAATTGATTCTCCTGGACTTGGCACTTTCATTTCAAGCATTGACATCGTCTTATCTTTTAAGTTATCTTACCTTCTGTTAGTCAGAAAGTTATTTATTTTTTTGCAAATTGAAACAAATCAGCAAATAATTGTTTCAATCGACGTTCGTGTAATTTTTTAGATCCTTCTGCTGCTGCCGCTGCTGCAACACGTGTTATTCCAATGAATGGAATATGGCGTAACTTCATTGCAATGTAATTCCAAGCACCCATATTTTCAGGTTCTTCTTGTGCCCAAACAATATTTTTTGGTTGGTATTTTGCAATAACCGCTTCGATTTGTTTTTGTGGCAACGGATATAATTGTTCAACACGCACAAATGCCATGTTATCAACGCCCATTTCTGTTGCTTTTTCAGATGCTTCGTAGTAGAATTTACCTGAACAGAAAACTACGGTATCAATTGTTCCAACTTTCGCTTTTGCATCATCGATTACCTCTTGGAAACGACCAGTTGCCATTTCTTCTAACGTTGACGTTGCAGCTGGGTAACGCAACAACATTTTTGGCGAGAAAACAACTAATGGTTTTCTGAATGGACGGTTTAACTGTCTGCGCAATAAATGGAAATGATTGGCAGGAGTTGACGTATTCACCACTTGAATGTTTTCATCTGCACATTGTTGCAAGAAACGTTCCATGCGTCCACTTGAGTGTTCAGCACCTTGACCTTCGTAACCATGCGGTAACAACATCACCAAACCACTTTGTGTCGACCATTTGTCTTCTCCAGCAGTAATGAATTGGTCAATCATGATTTGTGCACCATTGAAGAAATCTCCAAATTGCGCTTCCCAAATCGTTAAACCTTGAGGCGTCGCTAATGAATAACCGTATTCAAAACCTAACACTCCGTATTCGGATAAAAACGAGTTGTAAACAGAAAACGGAGCTTGTTTTTCAGAAAGCATGTTCAATGTTTCAATTTCTTCTTCCGTATCTTCTGTTTTTACCACAGCATGACGGTGAGAAAATGTACCACGTTCCACATCTTGTCCGGATAAACGAACAGGATTTCCTTCGTTTAACAATGTTGCATAAGCTAACATTTCAGCAGTTCCCCAATCTAAATTGTTCGTTTCAATTGCTGCTAAACGGTCATCAAATATTTTTTGAATTTTTCGGAAATATTTTTTCCCTTCAGGAAGTGTTGCTAATTTTCTTCCTAGAGTCAATAACTGATCTTTCGCAATTCCTGTCTCAGGACTTTGATCAAAGTCTGCTGGTTTACTGTGTCTGAAACCTTCCCACGTTTTGCTCAAGAAATCCCAAACAATCGCTTTGTCATTTTTACGTGACGTTTCGTGTTCGCTTTCTAAAAACGCGTTGTAATCGTCTTCTATTTTCTTTGCATCTGCAGCCGAAACAGCACCTTCAGCAAGTAATTGCTTCAAGTAAATGTCTTTCGGATTCGGGTGTTTTGCAATGATGTTGTATAATTTCGGTTGCGTGAATTTTGGCTCATCACCTTCGTTGTGACCGTATTTACGGTAACACAATAAGTCAATAAATACGTCGCTTTTGAATTGTTGGCGGTATTCCATCGCAATTTCTATTGTCTGGATTACTGCTTCAATATCGTCTCCGTTAACGTGAAAGACAGGTGTTAATGTTGTTTTGGCAACATCGGTACAGTAGGTTGATGAACGCGCATCGTGGAAATTCGTTGTAAAACCAACTTGGTTATTTACAACGATGTGAATTGTTCCACCAGCACGGTATCCATCTAATTGAGCCATTTGAATGACTTCGTAAACAATTCCCTGACCAGCAACAGCTGCATCACCGTGAATCATTACGGGACAAACTTTGTCTTCGCTTTTGTATGTGTGATCGATTTTTGCACGCGCAATACCTTGCACAACTGGGTCCACCGCTTCCAAATGTGATGGATTTGGCGCAAGTGTTAATCCGATCGTTTTACCGTTTGCACTTTTTACTTCGCTTGTATATCCTTGGTGGTATTTCACATCACCATCAAACGAAGCATCGTAATCAAATTCTTTTCCTTCAAATTCGGAGAAAATATCTTGCGGACGTTTTTGGAAAATATTTGTCAACGTGTTCAAACGACCACGGTGTGCCATTCCCATGACAAAATACTCAACCCCTAAATCAGAACCTTTTTCTACCAAGGCGTCCAATGCAGGAATCAATGCCTCACCACCTTCAATCGAGAATCGTTTTTGTCCAACGTATTTTTTTCCTAAGAAAGCCTCGAAATTGGCAGCTTGCACCAATTTGTTGTACACAGAGATTTTGCGTTTAACATCGAAAGTTGGGCGATTGGAAATCTCAATTTTGTTGCGAAACCAATCCAAACGCGATGGTTCACGCATGAACATGTATTCGATTCCGATTGATTGACAATACGTCAATTCCAAATGATGGATAATCGCTGAAAGCGTAGCTGCGCCAATTCCAATTTGTTCTCCAGCTTGAAAAACAGTTTCTAAATCAGCTGTTTCTAATCCAAAATTTTCAATTGCTAACGTTGGCTCGTATTTTCTACGTTCGCGAACAGGGTTTGTTTTTGTGAACAAATGTCCGCGGCTTCTGTAGCCATTGATCAAGTTGATTACTTTGAACTCTTTTTGAAAGTTTTCAGGAATTGCGCCATCGTCCTCGAAATTTGTTCGAGCGAAATCAAATCCTTCGAAGAATTTTTTCCAGCCAATGTCAACACTTTCTGGGTCTTTACAATATGATTGATACAAATGCGCTATCGCATTTACGTCTGCATTTCCGACGTAGGTAACTCTATCCATGTTTGTGCACTAAAATGGTGGGTAAAGTTAAGACAATTTATAGGAAGGAAGTGCACATCACACCGATTAAAATTTGCTAAATTGATATATAACGTTTTTTAACGCATGTTGAAAAGGGCCAATTACTGCTTTTTTATGTCAAGCATATTGAATTTTAAAATAAATCTTGGTCAATTCGCGGTATAAAATTGCCTCAGCAAGTAAATGAAAAGCAGCGGCATCTTCGCTCAATTGTTTGGACCAATTTTCAGGTAAATCAATCACATAAAGCAATTGGTTTAATTCCTCTGAAGTAAGTAAACTGATGACTGTTGCAAGTAATGGAATCCATTCACTCGGGTCTTCTTTGTTAATCGCAGCAAATGGTTTGCCAATTCGATCAAAGTCTTTGGAGAGTTGTTCGTGTAACTTCTGAATGATAAGTTCATGAGACAATTGCAACGAAAGCATTTTCCATATTGCCAGTGATGTTTCTCCAATTGCTTTCATTTCATTTTTTATTCAAAGGTAATTAAGTTATTGTTTTCCCTTACTTTTGTTGCATGAAATTAGACGAAAACACGGCAATTATATTCGATTTGGGCGGAGTAATCATCAATATTGATTACACCAAAACGGCAACAGCTTTCAAACAACTCGGACTCATTGATTTTGATGATAAGTATACACAAGCTGCCCAAACCGAATTATTTGACCGTTTTGAAATAGGAGAAGTGTCGGCTTTTCATTTTGTCAATCGTTTGTTGGATTTATTGCCACAAGGTTGTAATGCAAATCAAGTTGTGCATGCTTGGAATGCGATGATTATGGATATTCCCGTCGAGCGTTTGGATTGGTTGACAGAATTAAGAAAAACGCGCAAGGTGTTATTATTGAGTAACACGAATGCCTTGCACATTGATGCAGTTAATAGATCGTTACAACAAACTGTTCCTGATAAAAAGCTCAACGATTATTTTGATCGCGTTTATTTGTCACACGAAATGGGCATGCGCAAGCCATCAGAGGCAATTTTTTTGAATGTTTGTGAAGAACAAGGCTTGTTGCCAGCTGAAACGATTTTTATTGACGATACCGAACGCCATGTTGAGGGTGCAAAAAAAGCTGGATTACAGTCGGTTTTGGTTGCTTCGAATTCGGCTATTCACTTACTTTTTTCTTGACACAATTCGACCAAAACGCCGTTTGCAGATTTTGGGTGAATAAACGCAACTAATTTATTGTCTGCACCATTTTTTGGTGTTTCGTTCAATAATTGAAATCCTTTTTCCTTGTATGCTGCCATGGATGCTTCAATATCCGTTACATCAAAAGCAATGTGGTGAATTCCCTGCCCCTTTTTTGCAATGAATTTTGCAATTGGACTTTCTTCATGGGTTGCTTCTAACAATTCGATTTTTGAATCGCCAATTTGAAAAAAAGCAGTTTTCACACCTTCGCTCGCGACTTCTTCTGTTTTATAGCAAGGACTATTTAACAATTCGGTATATGTTTGAATGGCCTCTTCGAGGTTGCTCACTGCAATTCCGATGTGTTCAATTTTATTCATGGTAAATGGGTGTGACGTGTTTGAATGAACACTTAATTTTTGAAAAACTTTTCTGTTTTGTTGTCAAAATTAAGATAATATGCGCCTTTAGACAAATTGGAACATGGAACAGAATTACCAACTCCTTTTTTGACGATGTTACCATATGCGTCGTAAATCTCATATTTGGTTGCTACAGCAACACCATTTGCTGTAAAGGTGATGCTGTTTTTTACTTTTACGGGATTTTTTTCTACGACTGCAACAGTCGATTGAAATTTGACGATTTTTGAAGCTCGCTTTTCACCAGAATTATCGATTTGAACAACCCGAATGGTATTTTCTCCGGAGTGAGGCATCACTTGAAATTCGTAACTATTTGTTTCATTGGTTCCTTTTCCTTGCACTTCTCCTATTTGAACCCATTTGTTCCAACGGAATTGTTCAATAATGAAAGGCAGTTTCCCTTGTTCGTTTGTAGTTTTCCAAGTTAACATTCCATTATTAGTCACCGCAATATCAACGGTAAAAAAAGTGCTTTGCGGCAATAAAACTTCGGGATTAATGATTTTAGGTTTGCAATCATCGCTATGCTCGAGCACAATAAAAACTTTTTCGCCAATTGCTATTTTAAAAATGGAAAAATCAATTTCGAAAGCACTTTGTGCAATTCCGCTAGGCAGAATTTTACCATTAACAGTCACTTTTGTGATGCAATACCCAAAACCATCGCTGTTTTCTGGATTTTGAACGTAGAGACTTTTTCCTTGATAATTTCCTTCAATAGATAAATTTGCAACACTCGTAAAATGAATGAAACAGGCAATTAATAAGGGTAGTAGCACTTTAATTTTTTTCATCTTTGCTAGTAGCTTCTAGAAATCTAGTACAAGTATAAGTTCAATTATTTAATTTTCCAAGTCACATTAATTGTAATTTTCACACTTTCTTCACTGTGGGCCAATTATTTCATAACCTGCTTGTTAAATCGCTACAATTTTCAAATGGTTTTGTGTATGCAACACACTTTTTTATTCATTTACAGATTTTTATTTGTAAAATTGTACATAGATACTACAGCAAAACTTATGAAAATATACTTTTTAGCACTTGTTTTATTGTTGGTTTTTTCGAGTTGTAATCGTTCTTCAGACAAGCCACAATTTGAGTTTGCTGGCGGAACATTGGCGCTTGCATTGCAAAATGATCCAGGTACATATTTAGCGCGCGATGTGACAGACATGTATACCAATTCTGTTTTAACGCAGGTTATGGAAGGATTAGTAAGTTTCAATGTCAATGATTTGAAAGTTCAACCACAAATTGCTTCCAAATGGCACGTTTCCGGCGATGGATTAACGTATACTTTCGAATTGCGCAACGATGTCTATTTTCATGAAAACGATGTTTTTTCATCGTTGGAAGATAGAAAATTAACAGTTGAAGATGTTGTTTTCACGTTTGAAAAAGCTTGTCAACCCACCAAAGATAGTGAGCCCTCTGCTGCGTATCTATTTCTGTTTCGCGATCAATTGAAGGGTGCGAAGGCTTTTTATGAAGGGAAAGCGAAAACAATTTCGGGTATTTCTGTTACTGCTAATGAAATCACATTGACCCTAATTGCTCCTGATCACAATTTCATCAATAAAATTGCACAAACAAACGCAGCAATCATTTCTAAAAAAGTGGTGCTTGCTCAGCACGAAAACGATATTGTTGGAACTGGGCCATTCATGCTTGCTCAAAAAAGCTCTAAATCTTCCAGAAAAGTACTTTTGGTAAAAAATCCGGATTATTATTTAACTGACGCGAAAGGTAATGCCTTGCCATATTTGGATAGTGTTGTGTTTCACATTCAACCAGATCAATTGGCGCAGCTTTCATTGTTTGAAAAAGGTCAAATTCACTTGATTAATTCATTGCCAACTTCCAAAATCACTAAAATGCTGGAGGGAAGAATCAACGATTTTAACGCCGTTCCTCCATTGATGGTTTTGTATAACAATCCGTTGCTTTTTACAAATTTTTACTTTTTCAACATGTCTGAACCACGTTTTCAAGATGTGCGCGTAAGACAAGCATTTAATTATGCAATTGACCGAGAAAAGTTAACTCAAAAAGTATTGAAAGGGCAGTTTTATGAACCTGGATTATTTGGAATTGTTCCACCAATTCGCAATTTCTTTAAAGGATATAATTTTACTGCAATTGGCAGTGTGAGTTATGGATTTAATCCCGAAAAAGCACGTGAGTTGCTAGCAGATGCGGGATATCCATCGGGTGAGAAATTTGGAGATGTCAACTTACGCTTTAACATAAGCGATATCAATTCTCAAATTGCAGATGAGGTGGCTACGCAATTATTTCAAGTATTAGGTGTTCATGTAAACATTGATGGTTCTAGCTTCGAACAAAAAGAAAAAGATGCTGATTTTGCGAAAGGAGATATTTTTCGAACAGCTTGGGTCGCTGATTATTCCAGTCCAGAGACTTTTTTGTCTAATTTTTATGGAAAATATGTGCCAAGTTCCCTAAAAAAACCTTCTCGATTGAATCAATCACGTTATAAAAACAAAGTGTTTGATTATTATTTTGAACAAGCTAGTAAAGCTGCGACACAAGTGGATCGCTTCAAATGGTACGCCAAGGCAGAAATAGAATTAATGAAGAATCCGCCATTAATGGTACTGTGGTATGCCAACGATTTTCAATTAAGTTATTCCAAAGTCCGAAATTTAAAAAACAATCCGATGGGGATTTTGGATTTAAAAACAGTTTACATCAAAGAATGGACCAAAGAAACCTATTTAAAAACCATTCATTAACACCCAAAACCGATGAAAATGAAACAATTAATCGTCTTATTTTTACTATTTATTGCCCCGTTGGCAATTGCACAACCGACACAAACCGTACGCGGGAAAGTTGTTGAAAAAGAAACAGAAAGCGAAGTTATTGGAGGTCAAGTTAGTTTGTTACTGGATAATCAAACAAAATATACTGCAATCACCAATGAAAATGGCGAGTTTGTTATTACGAAAGTCCTTGTTGGAAAATATGTATTAAAAGTAGTAGCACCGTCCTACATAGCTTCAACGCAAACCGTGACCGTAAATTCTGGAACAGAATCGGTTGTTGAAGTGAAACTGTTGGAATCTGTTGCTGAAGTGGAAGAAGTAGTAATTGTCGCTCAAAAACAAGGGGAAGTGAAAAACGAAATGGCTACTGTTTCCGCCCAACAATTTTCTGTGGAAGAAACAGAGCGTTATGCTGGTTCACGTGGAGACCCTGCACGTATGGCGAGTAATTTTGCCGGTGTACAAGGAGCTGACGATTCTAGAAATGATATCGTTGTGCGTGGAAATTCACCTTTAGGAATTGTGTACAAAGTAGAAGGCATCGATATTCCAAATCCTTCACATTTCGCAATTTCTGGAAGTACAGGTGGCCCAGTTTCCATTATCAATAACAAAAGTTTAAGTAATTCCGACTTTTTCATGTCTGCTTTTCCTGCAGAATATGGAAATTCACTTTCAGGTGTTTTCGACTTAAAATTGCGTAGCGGAAATAACAACCGTCACGAGTTCACAGGTCAATTTGGCTTTTTGGGGACAGAAGTTTTAGCGGAAGGACCTTTGAGTAAAAAAAGCCGTGCGTCGTATTTGATCATGGGACGTTACTCGACATTGAGCTTGTTCCAATTTGCTGGAATACGTATTGGAACAGATGCCGTTCCTATTTATGGTGATGGTGCTTTTAAGTTTACATTCCCAACTAAAAAAGGCGGACAATTAGCATTTTGGGGTTTGGGCGGTAAAAGTAATATCACAATAAAAGTATCCGATAAAACGGAATTAACCGAAGAGTTATATGGAGAAGGTGACCGCGACCAATATTTTGGAACGGCAATGTTTGCCACTGGTTTAACATATAAAAAATCACTTTCTGAAAAAACATTCTTTACAGCTACCTTGTCTGCTTCGTTGGAGGAAC
>ERZ650308.98-NODE-98-length-46424-cov-9.619336_pt1 | contig 46424 bp, 53 predicted proteins | sample MGYA00376244_ERZ650308 | MGnify/ENA primary metagenome ERZ650308 (study PRJEB26733, sample SAMN07839295) | wastewater metagenome | biome: small river; feature: stream; material: water | place: USA: North Carolina | collected 2016-04-26 ... | reverse complement strand
TCTTCGCTTCTAATCATTTTGATCTTTCGTTAATATCTTTACAGAACTTATCTACTTCATACATAATAAATTCTGTGCTGTTCTCTCTACCAGAAATTTTAAAAGAACGGTAGCCGAGTGCTTGTGCTTTCTTTACCATATCTCTTGTGTATTGCATACCCATTCTTTCACCAAACTTGTCTTTGTGTTTTTGACAACCAGTATGTGGGTTAAACCAATCTAACCAACATTCTTCAACTTTGAAACAATGATCGTGACCAAGTTCTTCCCATGGATTTTTGCTAATTGTGTTCTGTTCAGCAATCTTTGTAAAGTGCTCATGATAATGCGGGCAAGAATATGCGCAGGCATCGTTAATAAGTAACTCGTATTTCTGAACATCAACCGATTCGTAGAACTTTGGTTCAAACACAACCTCAAACTTAGGAACAACCCAATCGTACTTTGACTCAAGGTCTTTATATCTTGCTAACAATTCATCGGTTACCTTCGTTTTGCTTGGGTGACCGGTGATTGAATAAATCAACTCAAAGTCGTAGTTCAATCTAAGATACTTTCTAAGATCTTCATTGATTAGTACAATTTTGTTTCTTACATTGTACTTCTTTTGCGATTCATCCATCCATTGAAGAAGTTCATTCCCAATCGGATCCGATAAATCAATTACTGGATTTGTAAATGTTAAAGATATAGTGATACCAAACTTATTGTATCGTTCAATTGTATCTTGTGTTAACTTAATATTTCTATTGATTCTACCGCCGTTCCATTGGCATAAGTTAGGCCCTTCATAGACGTTAAAAGCAATATTCTTATTTTTAAGTTTATAGATTGGTAAGTGCTTAATGAATGCGTCGTAATGTACGACTGCACCAGCAACATTTAAGTTTATCATATTGTCCTTTTACATTATGAAGCAATGATCATTTGGGCAAATGTCATGGTTATCTCTATACGAGCATGTGTAAGATCTAAGCATAGGATCAAATAATACATAAGTTTCTTTGTATATGCAGGGCTTTCCTTTTGGGGACCATACACCTTTCATTTGGTTTTCCCAATTGAAACTCCTATCTCCGTGTTCAAAATTAACAAATCTACCCACAACGCTTTGACGTAAGTTGTTATATTCAAATAGATATTTATTTACATCCACACCCTTGAATCCAGCAACTGGCACAAGTCTTAGCTTTTCTCTTGGGAATACTTTGGAAAGATCTTTATAATAATCAATTGATACCTTTCCCATGAACATAATGTCAACTCTTTTAACTAGATGTTCTAATCTAACGAGTTCATTTATGTACTTTTCTTTATTCTTTATTTCTGTTGGATGAACAGACACTTGTACTTTTTCGTTAATCTTTTCAATTCTTTTTGGTAAACTAAAATTAGTCTGAATAACGTACTTCATCTGTACTTCATTTAGTTTTTGAATAATTTCGCCAAAGAACGGATGAGCAAATGGTTCACCACCAAATAGAAACAGTTCAACATCTGGGTACTTTTCCTTAAGCATCTCAATAAATGCAAATACCTTGGCTTTGTCTTTCTCGTACATGATAGGTACAGCCAATGCAGAGTTCCGTGAGTTAACACAGTACTCGCATTTAAAGTTGCAGTCTAAAGTTACTTCCCACTCAACGATCATAACAGTTTCTTATAATTTAATGTGCTGCAAACGCACCAGTATTGTTGGCAGTAAATCTGCTTTAATGAAATACCATCTTTAATATGGCCAAGTTGATACGGATTATCACAAATAGTTGTTAATGAACCATCATAATTAATTTTGATCTGACTTAATTCGCAAATCGTTCTGTATTGCTTAGAAATATTTAAAAGATCTTCACGGATGATATCAGCTTGTGTCTTTGGTTCATCATCAATATAATTTACATCAGTTTTAAATAAAGGATGATTAACAATCTTTAGAAGCTTTTCATTTTCGGTATCTGTGAATAACGGTTCTTTAACGTATACAAATTCTTTACAAAATGGAATACCGTGTTCTTCCAAGAATAACATCTGATCATATACTTTATCGATGTTATCCTCTTTAATTAATAAGACGGCCATTACATTATTGATGCTTAGAATATTCTTTTTATAGTACTCTTCATTATTATCATCATGCCAAGATGCTGAGATAAAAACATTCTTCTTATCTTTCATAAACTCCTGAATCGCTTTCATTCTTTTTGATTCAGGATTATAGTTAAAATTCGACACAATCTGATATGAATCAAGGTTTGTTCTATTAATGAACTCAATGACTTTGCTATAAACAATTAATGAGTCACCACCAATAAGATCAATCTTTGTATTATTAAGTTTATTGCACGCTTCAATAACATGTTCAAATACCTCAGAATTTAATACCTTCTTATTATCAAGTTGATCTAAACAGTAACAATATGAGCATCGGTTATTGCATGCCAATGTAATATCATAATGAAGGACAATTCTGCCTTCATTCTGTTTATTCATTATCCGCATTTCTAACCTTCTTAAGCTTTAGTAATCCATCGCAGTTGCATTCTTCATGCGGGCAGATCATTGGTTTGATTTCACCGATTCGTTTAAAGTAATCTAAATCTCTGATAAGAACTGCCGTTTCAGTATTTTCCGGCTTACAGAACTTAACGACGTTGCCGTGAACATCGACCTCATAGTTATTATTCCAGCAAGACCATCCTTTGAACTTTGTTAATCCGTATTTGTAAACTTCATAATCATTAAATAGTTCATCGTTATATTCAATATCTTTTGGTAGTTCCTCAAACTCTTTAAAAAATTCCCACGCCTCTTCTTTATATTTGTATAAACGTCTATCCCATTTTGTGTGAACATAATGAGGATGAATCTTTACTCCAAGTTCTTGGATATCCTTAGCCATTTTCTGAGCTTTTGCCCAGAACTTTTTATTTGGGTGTAACAGAATGTTTACTTTTAATTTACCACCTTTTTCTAAGATGTATTTCACATTCTGGACAAATCGCTCTTCGCTTGTGCAATCAGCTGGGTGATAACTAAATAAAAATGCAACGCCGTCGGTTTCAATAGTTCTTAAATCTTTCTCACCGTTGGTTGTTACATACACACGATTAAACTTTTCTAATTTTCTAATCTTTTTGATGATGTAATTATAGTGCGGCGCAATTGTTGGTTCACCACCAAGTAAGCCAAGATTGAACGGTAACGTGCTGCGACTTAATGCTTCAATTACTTTATCAATCGTGTCTTTGCTTGCAATTTTATTCCAATCTTTGCCGTAGTTATTTCGTGCGTAACAATACCCACACTTTAACTGGCAAATAGTTACAACATCCCAGTGAACATTTAGATGGTTTACATTTTGATCTAAATGCCCCTGTGTTGAGTAATCTTCCATTTTAGGAATACTAAGTCGTGCCATAATAGTTTGTGCTCTCTGGGAATGAGATATTATCTCCGCCGTCTGTTGTTTGTATATAAAGAACCTTGTGTAAAAGCAATTTTCTTGCGCCTTTACTTAATAAAAATTCTATAAGTTTTCTATCGTTATGAATGTGGCTATCTTCTGGGTATTCCCATTGATTAACTAATTCACGCTTCATTATAAATTGGCCTAGTTGGAGAACTTCATCTTTGGCGCATTTAGCAATCCAATTATCGTTCCAACTTGGGTAATATAATCCGTGAATAATGTCGTAACCATTTAAGTAGTTCATAACTTCATAGAATGAATCAGTCAAGTAGTCATCATCTTCCAAATAATAAATGAATTCACCTTTAGCATTTGATAATAATGATTTATACACACCAGATAGATTATCAAACTGGTTATAGAAGTATTTTACTTGATCGTGTTGAACTTCGTATATATCATTACTATCGTTATTCACTAAGATTTCAACATCTTTCGGAATACGTTTAAGCGCCGACAATAAACATCTATTAAATAGGCCAGGTCTTTTATGTGTAGGAATTAAAATACTAAGTTTCATAGAATCCTTTTCTATAAAAATTCACCTCATGAATTTTGTCACCAGGTTGTGGTTTGAATTCATTATTTGGTAATTGCTTCTCAATGCCGTCACAAATAAAGTAGTGCTTACATTCTTTACATTTATTGGACTTGTTATATCCGTTCATTCTAAAGTGTTTAGCGGCATTATAAGATTGACGTAACTTTTCTTCTTTAGTATATGTTTTGGTGGTATCAATTTCGTGATTATAGATTGCAAGATTCCAATCGTATACATCATAGATATGTTGATAATAGTTTACAACATAACGTTCATAACCTTCCATATAACAAAACGGCACATAACGAACATTGATATATTTTATATCATCTTTGATTAAATCAATACATATCTTAATACTGTCTGTGATTTCTGAATATTGAACTTCGCGGAATGTACTGTTATCAGTGTCATAGTTCAAGCAAATAAAATTTACTTCTAATGGGTTAAGTTCACGTAACAACTCAACGTATTCATCATGTAAATACATATGATTTAAATCATAGACCGTGCAGTTGACACGCACCACCATTTGTAATTCTTTTGCATTCTTAATAGCTTGGACGATCTTCTTAAAAGATCCTTTCTTGCCAGTGATTTTGTCGTGAATCTCTGGATTTGATCCATGCACACTGAATAGAATTTCTGTTAGGCCGTGGTCCTTAGACTTTTTAAGGAATTCCATATCGCAGAATTTGCCACCATGAGTTAGAGTACTCACGGTCATTTCTTTTTCTTTGCAGTACTTTAAAATGTTGAACCAGTTCGGCTCAACTGAAGATTCACCACCGCTTAAGTCAATTTGGTGGATGCCGTAATTAAAGATGTCATCCACTCGTGACTTAATTACATCAAGAGAATCACGCTCCATTAAGCGGTCTTTATAATAACAGAATTCACATTTATAGTTACACAAAAAGCCCGTGTTTAAACGAGCTCTTTCATTCATTGGCGTGTCCGTGTCTAACTTTAGTCCAACTGTACTAAAAAGCTGCGAGCGTACTGATTTCATCTGTTTCCTTCAAATCAAGATTTACGCCTTTGTCAAGGTCGTTCCGTCTTACCATTAATCCTCTATCTTTACTAATATCGTAAACACCGTCATAAATAACTTCTTTATTGTAGTGTTTGCACTCAACAATCAATCGTGATGAACAATCAATTTTTGTCTTATTGGTTGATCCTGTATAGATGAATGTATCAAATAGTTCATATAGGTTATCAGCAGGAACTTTGTGTAATGTCATATTTGATGGGACTTCCATCTGAACATTGGTTAGCACAACGTATTGCTTATAGTTATATTTATTTGCAATTGATTCTAGGTTTTCAAAAGTTAACTTTCGCATGTTACTTGTACAATAAATTGCGGCAGTATCATCAAATGTTTTATTGATTTCTTTGAACTTACTTAAAAGTAGTTTCTTTTTGTAATGCACAGAGTTCGGCAATGGGTCATACAAATCATAATCCTGCAAAACTATATCAGCCTTGTCAAGAAACTCGTCATCACAACATCTTAGGAAAATCTTTCGGTTGCAAATAATGTCCGCATCAAATGTTCTAATAGAACCATCGACAAAGATGACGTCATTAGCTATTAGTGCTTTTGGGTTATAGTGGTAGAACGTGCATGCTTCATATGCCTGAAGCTCTTCTGTTGAAAAGTCGTATTTGCTTAAAGCAACGTTGACTTGGTCTTTTGATATGCCGTCAGCAATCATAATGCAAACGGATTTATTTTTATGGAACTTCAAATGATAGAAATATTCAATCATCTCAAATAGATGACCAGATATTCCATGATTTGACTCCCAAGATGTCGTAAGGGTTATGTCGAATTTCTTCAACATAACCAATGGTGTCCTTCTCATTTATATCTTTCAGATTTTTAGAATTTCGTCTCGACTTAACGGTGAATACCCAAGATCATTGAAAAGATTCTTTGGGAACTGTTTGCCAATTTTTGCCATTAGTGTAGGTCTATCAACACCGTACTTGACTTCTTCATCGATGTCATCAGATGGTACATAGTACTCGGCCAATGTTAAGTCCATGAATAGATCGTTAAACGGTGCGAATTCTTCTGCACTCATTAGGATATCTGTGTTAGATTCGTAGTTACTAATCCACTTATTTGCACCACGATAGTCGTCACGTACATCAATAGAGATGCCGTCCGAAATATGTAGGACTCCATCTGCTAATACATCTTCAAACTTTACAACTTTTACATCTGAACGTTTTGCAAGTTCAACAGCATTAATTGCGGCTTCATAGAATCGTTCGATATCCAACGCTTCAGTAAGATCTGGGCTTGTTGGCGAATTCCATTTTGTATCTGGTTTTTTATTCATTAACCATGCAACAGATGGGTTTCTGATAATGCTAACAACGTGAATTTCTTCATCTGGTAGTGCTGATTTTAGAGCATCAATAAAGTATGAACCAAATGTGCCAGTAATTACCTTAACTGGGTATGCAAAGTTTTTAATGTTGTTCAGAACATCATCAAAATCGTGCGGGTGAAGCAAACGGTTTTGTTCTTCTGGGTGCATATAGCTTGGGGTGTCGATTAAATCAAAATCAACATCAAGTGAACAGAATCTATTTACAAAGTGATTAACTTTAATGCCATCTTCAAAGATGTCTTTATTCAATTTTAGAAAATACTCAACCACTTCAGGATCAGTGTGTAATAGATCTTCTATCCCGTCGTCTTCACCACGATTCACAGCAGGTAATTCACCTGCTGTAGTAAGTTCAACTGGAGTTTCTTCTACACCAATGACGCCACCATCGATAGAGCTTAGCTTATATACTAGCTTTCCGCTACCATCATGAATCTTAATGTCTGAATGAGAAAAATCACAAACATAACCCTTATATTCAAAGGTGTTCAAATTAGCCAGGATAATCCTAGATAAGAATTTCTTATTAATTGCTTGTGTTCCAGTCAATACGATAACCATATTATCTCCTTAGATAACCCTCAACAATAGAATTTACAGATTCCGTATCTTCGTAATTTTGTAATTGTTGAAGGCTTTCAATAATTTTTGTGTACTCATCCTTTTTCTTCTGGATGATTTTAATATTATCTAACAAAGTAATATATTGTTCTAAATCTTCAATGAGTGTTTCATCACCGGTTTCAATAATCTCAATATATTTTTCTTCTTTGTTTTTCTCAGTAATGAAAATACCAATAGCAGCAAATTTGTTATTCAACTGCATAAAGGTAACAAAATCTAGTAACGTGAAAGTAAGGAGGTCATCACCTAGGATCCCTCTTACTTTTGTCTTTACTGCTTTGGCTGCCTTACCAGCGTATGTATTTGTGTCAATTCCTTCTACTTCTTCTTTCATACATTTCCTTAAATCGTGATAGGTAGTTTACTATAGTTTACCATATAGAATCCATTCTTATCTTTAGATAACGCGGACTCATGTTTAGTGCCAAGCAGTTCCTGTGCAATAACACCTTTGTGAGTTACTTTTGAATCCCACTTGTAATTCCAAGTGTATAACTTCAAACCGTTTTGCATACCAATGAATTTGATATTCATCTTTAATCGTTCATCACTGTAGTTACAGTTACATGTACATGCGTAGTCACAGTTACAAGTACAGTAGTTACAGTTACAAGTACAATAGTTACAGTTACATAAACAAACTGCGCCGCTGGATTTAATTTTGTCAATGATATAGTTAACGTGACTTGCCGCAATCACCGTATTTGAATCAACATAACCATCGTTCCAATAATAATTAATATATTGTGATAGCGTGTTCAAGTCCTGAACTTCAATGATGTCATACAGACCCGTGTCTGGTACACCACCAGCTCCACGTCTAGATCTTTCAGAATTAATATTGTTTCTTAGTTCTACAAATTTAGCAGCTTCAATGGTTGCACCAGAGCCAACATAACCGATAGAATAAACTACAGCGTCTGTGGCGTCGGTTCCGTAGATGTCGATGCTCGTGGTTCCCATTTAAATCTCCTGTTTTAGAAAATCCATGTTTTCCTTGAGTTTGTTGTCTGCAAGGAATTTTTCATAGTCGTCGATGGATTCACCATCTTTATTATTTATACTTGTAGTATTACCAATGATAAAGTCGATGGTCGCAGCATCTGCTTCCTTAGAACTTACAAAATCACCATTTTGGTTATTAATGTAATCTTTTTCCAAGATGTGTGTAACTAACTGTTCTAAATCGTATCCAAGGAGTTTAGAGATGAGTTCTAACTTTTCTGAGATATCCAATTCAGTTTTACTATTGGATGCTTCCATAGTATCTACAGCACTTTTAAAGTTAACCAAAAGAAGTGAACCGATTGCTTCGTTTTCGTCTTTAATCTCTTTGATCAATTCAAAGATTTTGTTCATTTTGTCAATAATAGTCATTGTACTTTTTCCTTAAAGTCATTAAATTTTGGTGCGATTACGTCATTCTTATATGTGGTTACGTTACCTTCATCGGTAAAATAAGTCTTAATATCTTTTCGTGAACCACATCCGTTGCATGCATCACAGAACAATGCACAAACCGGTATAGTAATATCTCTATTAAACCAATCTTGTCTAAGATCCTCTTTTGCTTGTTGCAGTAATTTTAACATATCATCAGTTAAAGTACTCCAAGCTATAGATGTGATGATTCGCTGTGGTTTGATTGTTTTAGCAATCAGCTTGATGTCCGCATAGAGGTTATTTATATTGCCGCTATGCATAGTATAGCGAAGTCTAAACGGCACGTTATGATCGTTTAGTTTCTTAAACACTTTGATCATAAACGGTGTGCTTGGTTTTCCGTTATGTGTGATTCGTTCACCATTACCAACACCATCAAAACTAATATCCAACGAGGTTAAACCAAGAATGTTGTACTTCAGTTTCTTATACCCAATAATGAAGTCATCCTTCAAAAATCGAATACCGTTTGTACTAATATTGAAGTGAACATTCTTTTTCTTACTATAAGCGTAATCCATGAAGTACAGTGCGTTCTCCCACTGCAATGTTACTTCACCACCAAATAGAACAAACAATGTCTGGGTGCTAGGATCCTCACGGGCAATAATTGCATCAATAGAATCTCTAATCTGTTCTTGTGTTAGTACTTGTTCTGGACGGCCGATTAGATCTTCATAACAGTACGTACACGCAAGATTACATCTATTTGTAAAATAGATGACGTTAACACCAGAATTCTCAATAATTGGTTTAGTATCATCAACGTAAAAATCTTTAGGCGTTAGTCTTGTCATGCTAACCCTTTACCCTTTTTAATGATATAAGACATGTCTGCCAGAAATCCAGCATAATCATAACTATAATCAAACAGGTGGTTCAGTCCGTCGGCATTACCAACATACTTTGAGTCGACTTTTGCTCGACCTTTTCTTGCTTCTTCAATCTGAATCTGCAATTCTTCTGTTGATAGAACTTTGTCAGTAATAGGATTAACAACGTTCATCTCTACTTTTACAGGTACATCATCAACGATGCTTCGTAATTTTCTTCTTGCCATATTAGAAACTTACTGATGTACCACAACCGCAAGAACCTACGGCATTTGGGTTTTTAATGTTGAACTGTGAGCCCATTAAATCTGACACATAGTCAATCTCTGAACCGGCCAAGTAAGCTAAACTCATTAGATCAATTGCTAAAATGCCACCCTTACCTGTTTCATACTGTTCTTCATCTTCTTCAAGGTCTTCCTTAGTTTCAAGGATACCCCAATCATACTTAAAGCCTGAGCAACCACCACCGGCAATGTTCAAACTGACTGCATAAGCGTTATGCTCTTTGCAAATTTCATCAATCTTATCTTTTGCTGAATCTGTCATTGTAATCATTTTAGCACCTCTTGTCTAGTTTTTCGTTCATACCTTTGTCATCATGTTCGCCTGGATTAGCAAGCCACATTTTGACAACTTCGTGGAATGTTGGTACATCCCTTAATTCTCTTACAATTCTATGCGCTTCCATATAGTTAATGTGGAATAATTCGCAGATAGAATCAACTGGTTTATTACCGTTCATAACTTGTGAATATGTACATCCGGCATTACATACCTGCTTTAGATTACAATCTTGGCACTTATTATAGTTAGCAGGATCAAATTCTTTTTGGTAGTATTGGAAGCTGAAGTTCTCATCCATTTGCATAATTTTCTTTGATGCAAATCTGGCGCATGGATAGAATTCGCCTGAACTCATTAATACACCACCGTGAGTTCCTGCAAAGCACCCGAATGGGCGTTTACCACGAATCAAACCATATAATGAATCTAGGACGGCAAGCTTAAATAAACCGATGCTACAGAACTTGCCTTCTTTAATCTTTCGGATGTAAGAATCACCTAATCTTGTTAACTGGACCTTGTACTCTTTAATATCATCAATAGTCCAAACGTCGTCACGAACTAATGAGAAGTCTGGGTGATCAATTCCCCATTCTAATAAGAACTCAAAGTTCTCTGTCATGCTAGCAGAGTTTCCTGGCCAGATCATAACCTTACAACCGTTGGTCAAACTCTGAATGATTTCTTTCTTATGGTTGTACATATCAAGAATACCGTTGAATAATTCACCGGTTTCTGGATTAGTGTTCTCCAATAATGGTAAGAGTGGTCGTGAATCATTTGAGCCCATACCGTCAAATGACCAAGATACACCTACATTGTTTTCTTTAATCCACTTTGCCTTTTCAGCATCAACCATCGTTAAGTTTGTAATGATGTTGATACCAGTATTTTTAGGATCTGCTTTTAAAATTGGAACAGCATATTGAATCAGGTCCCAATTCAGCATTGGTTCACCACCAAAGAACGATACATAGTAATCTTTATCACCAGATCGTTCCATTAGTGCGTGCACATCTACAATACCCTTATCGAAGACTTCTTTAGTCATCCATGTTGGTCTATTTGCCACATAGCAATATGGGCAACCAAGGTTACATTTCTCAGTGACTGAGATTTCTAGTGTAAACGACATTCCTATCCTTTAAAATCGTACTTCGCAAGCTTTCTTTTCAGCTTGGATTGGTAACTGTTTTGCGACTGTCAATAACGACTTATGAATGATATCATTTAGTTTGAAGATCTTACAAAGGTTAACGTTCTTTGTAGTCCACTTCATTTCGTATTCTTTCAACGGAACGATGTTAATCTTCTTCTTTGCTGTTTCTTTAGTGCTTGGTAAGTTGAATGAACCAGCTGGGCACTTCATACAGAACAAACTTTTACAGCCTTGGCAATCATCATTCATATGATTGATCAGGTACTTATATTTATCTGTAGCTTTATCAAGGATATCGACAATATCTTCATTATAGATATTACCAATCTCGTGTTCTTGGTGATCTTCGTACATTGTGCCATGACATGGTGAAACTGCACCATCAAGGTTAATGCTGAAGTAATTCACGCCAGCAGAACACAATGCTCGACTATTTTGGAACCACCCAAATGAGTTAACTGGAAGTTTATGATCATAGATGTGCTTAGCAATTTTTGCCAAACCATTCTTTAGATCTTCCATATATTGCTCTGCATCTTCCTTAACATAATCTGAATATGTATCAGGCGTAGGGAAGTAATTTGCGTTGCCAGGAATGCTTACCACATCTACGAATGCTTCATAGATTAAGTGGAATGTTCGTGGTGTAATTGTTGATTTAATAGAACGCTGAACACCGATTTCGCCAAGAACAGCAAATGCTTCTTTAACTAGTTCTGACGTGCTACCGTTTTTCTTGGTTAAGCGTTCAATGTCATTAATTGCTTTGCCGTCATATGAGATCTGAATCGCAAGGCGATTCTGACCACGATCATTTTGACCTAATAGTTTATTAACAACTTTAATGGAATCTTTGTACTTCTTGATGTACGTGCCGTTTGTGTAAAAGAAGAATTTCACGTTCTTTCTCTTGGCATAGAATGTCATCAAGTCCAGACAGTAGTTCATGTTCATCATTGGCTCACCGCCCCAAAAGGAGATGTCAATTTGTTCGTCTGGTTTCTTTTCAAGAACACTGCTAATGAACTTGATAATATCTTGAGTTTTTACGTCCGTTTTGGAGTTCTCAATTTTAGCGAGATCCGGCATTTCTGGATTATGGCCTTCACTGCAATATTTGCAACCTAAATTACAGGTGCTTGTTACGTTAATGTCTAAGTTCACATCTATCCTTTTCTTGAAACAAAAAATGACTTGTTAATTAATTATAACAAGCCATTCCTTAAATTTTAGGTTGATTACTCTAAAGAATAATCTTAAACCTTAACCATCACTGTTCCGTTTTCTGAATCAGCTAACGCTACACCGACGATGTTTAATTTTTCTGCATCTAACAAATCAAATTTGTTAACACCGATTACTTTACCATCTTCAAAAGCAACGCAATACTGGCCTTTCTTAACTGGACCGTGGCATTTAACTGGTACTTTACCTTTCAATGCTACGTATTGGAAACCATCGCCAGCTTCAGAGTTCAACATTAAACCCGGGTTAGCGGAGATTACACCAGCTAAGGCACCGCCTTGGAATAACGTGATTTCTTTATCGCCACCAACTTCTACAACTGTGCCAACTTCGTATTGCACATCTGATTCGTATTTTTCTGCCAAGTCGGCATAACGAGCCTGTGTAGCAACACCAGAGAATGTACCAGCATATAGAATGTTAGTATATGGATTATACGATAAGTTTGCATCGTTACGAATACGTTGTTGCGCAGAACCAATACCAGAGAAGTTGATGTAATACGTACCGTTTGTTGCGTCGTCACGTGTTACATATGTGTAATCAGAATATGTACTTGATGTTGCATTACCTGCAAAGTTGTTACATGTGATTGTGTTTGTAGCTGGGTTAATCGTAATTTCATTGTCATGGAACATGTTCTGATTACCAGAACCACCACTGCCAACGAAGCTTAAGAAATAGTTACCGTTACCATCGCCTTCGGTGCTATAGATAGTTGAAGCGCTTGTTGCATTACCTGCAAAGTTAGCACATATGATAGTATTAGTACCTGGATTTACAAGAATTTCATTATCGTGAAATGCCTGTTGGTAACCAGTAGCACTACTACCAAAGAGACCCATTACATAGTTGCCGTTTGCGTCAGTCTCTGTGCTGTAAACAGTATCGGTCTTTTGCGAAGTACCGTATAAGTAGTTAGCAAAAATGCTGTTGAATTTTAAAGCAGATGTACCGATATCGCTTGAACTTGTAGTAACTGGTGTAATTGTACCAGATACGTCAATGCTTGTACTATGTACATAGGTTGCGAATAAATCGTTGAAACGTCTTGATGATGAACCAAGATCATATGCATTATCCGTTGACGGAATCATATGACCAGATAATGTAGCATCACCGGTTGCATTTACATACCTAACGTCCATCTCGGTTTGGCTGATAATCTTTCGTACAGCTTTATCGAAAATGTTGTTAGAAATTTTTGTAAATACATCACCAGTAGTCTTTTCAAAGGCAGTACCTGTTGCTGCACTAATAAAATCGCCGTCTCCTGCTAAAGAAGAACCATCGTTTTTATAAGTAAAATTTTGATATATAGACATGTTTATACCCTTCTATTTTTAGTATTTCTTATTATTTATACAGGATAGACAATGTATTTGCAAGATTTACTAAGCACGTACTGGCCATGTAACTGATTATTTTTGTCTAAGGCCATGTTCTATTTATTCTGTAGCCTTTGGATACTTGTTCTTTGTATCATAATTGTTCATCAGTTGGACGAGGCAAAGTTGGATGATCCCATTTTGCAATGTAGTCACCTTTACCGTCACTAGCATTTTCTAAAGATATAGTTCCTTTAGGTGAGAAGTCTAAATCTGTCAATTGCGGATATATTTTTTTAATTTTTTCATACAATGTCATTATGCGGCCCTCACTAAAAAGCCTTGTATAGAAGTATAAATTTGACTTCCATAAATTGTGTTAGGACTTGTGCCACCAACTACATACGCCCAAACGTCAATATAGTCAGTTGAACCGTTTAAGTATACTAGACCAAAAAATGGACTCGACACCCCAGACCCTTGACTAGTCAACATAACTCTGTGTGATCCGTTGTTCTTTCGGAGGTCAGCATATGTATACGTTGCAGACGAATTGCATTCCCACATACCTTGAATTTGATAGTAACCAGCTACTTGTGGTTGGAATCTATAGTTAGTAGTTGAATCAAATGCGTTATGAGTGTCGAATTCTTCGGCGTTCCAAGCAATTTTAGTCCAAGTATTTGTAGAAATAGATTGGTTAGTTGAAAGGTATGCACAAAACGTAGGACCGTTACCGGCTATATTAGCAGCTAACTTTGCTTGTGTAATATTAGCATCAGCAATCTTTGCAGTTGAAACTGATGCATCTGGAATCGCAGCAATCATCCCTGATTGAATTTGTGTTAATGACATTTCTTATTCCTTAAGATGTGAACGTACCAGACGTTGTGAATGTGTGATATGTATAACCACCAGATGATGTAATGGTGCCGCCAGTTCCACGCTGTCCACCTAAATAACGAACTATGACAATACCAGAACCACCAGCCCCTTGTGATGCGCCACCATTATATACGCCGTTACCGCCGTTACCGCTATTAGCAGCTTCAGATGTTGGCATACTGTTTGATCCACCATAACCGCCACGTGAATATGTAGTACCATTTAACCAAGTTGACCCTGCCCCGCCAACACCACCAACGCCACCGCTAGATCCAGTATTTGTTGACCCTGCACCAGCCGCGCCGCCGCCGCCGCCACCAGACGCTGATACACCAGAAACGCCGCCACCATTATATCCTTGGCCTGCAGTACCAGCACCACCATTATTAGCGTTGTTGTATCCATTATAGCCACCGCCACCACCGGATCCACCACCTTGGCCACCTGCACCACCAGAACCATATCCACCGCCACCGCCACCTATAGCAGTCGCTAAACTACCAAGTGAAGAATTACCACCAGCATTACCGTAGCTCAAAGTATTTTGAGCGATTGCTGCGCCACCTGCGCCAACGGTAACTGTGTATGTGCTTCCATTAGATAAATTGGCTGAAGACGCAATGTAACCACCAGCTCCACCTCCGCCACCACCACCTAAGCCATTAGATCCACCACCTGAAGATCCTCCACCGGCAACAACAAGATATTGCACTGCGTATGGTGCTTGTTGAGCTTGCGCCCATGTAGTTCCTGTGTAAACTTCTACATATCCAAGTGTACTGTTATGTCTAAGCATACCATTTACCGGAGATGCAGGACGCTGAGCCGTAGTACCAGCTGGTAAACTCAAAGCATCCGTATTGTTATTAGTAATGCTACCTACATTACCCAAGTTTCTTGATCTTGACATTATAATTGTTCCTCAGTTGGACGTGGTAAAGTTGGATGTTCCCATTTAGCAATGTAATCGCCTTCGCCATCATTTTGTAAACGTATCGTGTCTAGAAAATCTATTTCTTGTAGTTCTGGATAGAGTGCTTTAATTTTTTCGTATAACGTCATATATTAAACCTTGATAAGTGCACCTTGGAAATATGTTCTTGAACTTTGTGCTTGAAGAGAATATGCAGATCCGTTATTTGAACCATAAGTATAAACTTCAACATAGTCTCCAGTTCCGTTCAAATAAATCAGGCCACTTGCAAGACTTACAGCCCATAGAATAGAACTACCAATGCCAGAGCTACCATTTAAAAATTCGCCACCATTTTTATTGAGCGCTATGTTTAATGTTGATGTTGTGCCTGCAGCAGGCAGCTGTGCAGCTGCATTGAAATAATACCAACCTGCGATAGTAGGTGTGAATCGACTATTTGCATACATTCCACCAGTAGTGTCATAGTGCGCTGTTTGAAAATTAATCTTTGTACTTGTAGCTACACCAATACCAGTTTGTTGTGTTGATTGATAGTAACTAAATGCAGGACCGTTTAATGCAATATTTGGTGCTAGTTTTGCTTGTGTAATATTAGCATCAGCAATCTTTGCAGTGGTTACATTGGCATCTTGAATCTTAGATGTGATAACTGCATTATTTGCAATGTATGTACTATTGATTGCACCACTGACTGCTGGAATAGCGTTAAGCACTGAGCTTACATAGAAGCTTTCAGTTACAACAGAATCACCTACAGATGCACCAACAGCTAAGACGATTGTTACACCATTAGATGCAGTAAAGTCGTCAGATGCTAGACGAGCGCCGTTTAGATACACAGCGATGTAACCGATTGTATAACTTGGTGGAGTGAATGTAGTTTGACCTGAAGTCGCAGTGAATTCAGTAACTGTTCTATATGCAGTTGTCGCAATACCTGTAGCAGGAATTCCTAAGTAACGAACAGAGATGTTTCCAGTTCCTGCAGGAGGTGCACCAGAGAATGTAATAGTTGTACCATTAACTGAATAAACTGATGGGTCTTGTAATACACCACTAATAGAAACTAAAAGTGATGAAGACGTCGCAGGAGCTACACTTAATGTGAATGCGACAGTAGAACCATTACCACTAAATTGATTAGTGAGGAATGCTACAGATTGAATTGGATTGCCTAAGTAACTCATGCTATGAATGTTCCACTTGAAGTAAATGTATGAATTGTATAGTTGCCGCTTTGTGTTACAGTGCCACCCATTGCTCGTTGTGGCCCCTGATAATATAAAACTACTATACCAGAACCACCATTACCAGCAGTGTTTTGATTATATGAACCGCCGCCACCCTGACCACGATTTGCAGATCCACTTGTACCTGTAGCACCAGTGCTTGAGCATCCAGCACCACCGACAGCAAAGGTAATACCCGTCACGCTATCAGTATAACCAGATCCTGCTGTTGGTTGTCCACCTGCAGATCCATAACCGCCGCCTCCGCCTGAAGTACCATTAGCACCTGACACACCACTGCTGCCATTGTTGCCTTGGCCAGTGGTGCCTGTTCCACCTGCAGAAAAACCGTTACCACCAGCACCGCCACCACCAGAGCCACCACCGCCACCACCTCGGCTTTGCATACCACCACCACCACCGCCTAATGCAGTTAGTGTATTTATAGTGGTACCTGATAGCGTACTGTTTGAACCAGATAATTGAGGATTCTGATTATTTCCAACATATGAAGAACCAGCACCGATGACCGATGAGAATGATTGGCCATTTGAAACTTGTAATGTACCTGTTAATAATCCACCGGCGCCGCCTCCACCACCATTTGTACTTACGTCATTAATCCAGCCTGAGTTACCTGCGCCACCACCTGCGACGACAAGATATGTCAGCGTATATGTACCACTAGTGTTAGTGAATGGGCTCCACGAGGTTGTCTTTGCATCATACCATTCTGGATATCCAAGAGTAGTATTAAAACGTGTCATGCCAGCAACTGGGGAAGCGGGACGTTGCGCAGTACTACCAATTGGCAATGTAATGCCATCAGTAGTAGCGCTGCTATCAAAACCAGCAGATGTGATTTTACTTAAAGACATTATTGAGCCTCTACTTCAACCCATGAGGTTGTTGTTTCATCCCACTTGTATAATTTACCATCATCTGGGCGAGCAACAGGTGCATCCCATAAACATGTTTCTTCATCAAGAATCCATGATGGATATGGTTGTGGTGGAATGAAAGCATCTTTCTCACGATTGTACGTGAAACCAATACCGGCATAATTCTTACGTAGAGGAATACCACCCTGTGTGTGTACTCCGCCTTGTGTATTATATGATGTTTGAATCCATTCACCTGGAGATGTATCTACGAATGTTTGAAAAAATTCTGGTTCTGCTACAATAACTTGTGTAACTAAACCATTTACTACTTTTGCAAAATGTGCCATTTTTAATTTTCCTTTATCTTACCCAAGTTGTCCAACCTTGACAGTCAGACGCTGAATTTGCTGCGTTATACCAACCTTCAAATGAACCTTCAGCTGAGCCATGACCTAAATATGTGCCACCAACCGGATCACCATTGCTGTTTGTTACCGCAGCCCAACCTATAGTAGATTGGTTGGAGTTTGCGTCAAAGGTGCCATTAGCTGTAAAGTCCATTCTAACAGCGTCCATAATAAAATATGTTGCGCCAGATGGTACACCACTTCCATCACTAGTTATTTGTACTGGTACTGCAGCTTTATTTACAATTTGTGTATATGATTCACATGCCCATTGGCATTCTACTGTCACGCCTGGATTCGTAGGCCATGTATAAGTTCCATTAGTAGAACCTCTACCAAAGCCAATTCCTCTAACACGTGTAAATTTATAAGCATCTAACCAAGAGCCAATCAAATAATCGTTGTTTGGACTAATCGTACCAGTTGAACCAGCAGTGCCGTTTCTATTAACATAATATGTTGTAGAGTTTCTACTAGTGCCACCTGGGAATGTGGAGTCACTAGAATTACTAGATGAAATTAAAATCCAACCACCATCAGCATGATCATAATATAATTGTTGTGTTAATGTACCATTGGTGAAATAATATAATCCACGCTGAACACCAAAGAATTGAGCTTGCGCAATACTTTTAAAAGGATTTGTCTGTGTTCCTGGAATCCCTAATGTAGATACGCTAAGTGTTATAGTCTTTGAAGATAGATCAAGTGTTGCATTTAAATCGGTTGATGTAATTGCTCCATCAGCAATCTTAGATGATGTAATTGCTCCATCAGCAATCTTAGATGATATAATTGCACTATCTGCAAGTTTACTAGAAGTCACTGATACGTCTTGAATCTTGGGCGTAGTAATAGCACCATCAGAAACACCAATAGAACGTGTGTTAACGCTCATGTAACGAACATAAATGTTATTCGTTCCGCTAGGAGGTGTTCCAGTAAATGTTAGTTGGTTGCCTATAACACTATAAGCATCACCAGGATATTGTACTACGTTTTCAACTACTACAAGGATATCATTGATTGATGTAACTTGGCGTGATAATGTGAATAGAACAGTAGAACCATTACCACTAAAGTAATCGGTTCCTGATAAGAAAGTTTGATTGTCTGGTGAATTACCTAAGTATGGCATCTGAATCTCTTTTAAGTAATGTTAAGAACACTAGTGATAACATCCATTGATGCTGCAGCAGATGTAACTACACTTAGTGCATCACCTGTTGTTAGTACAACTTTTTGGTCTCCACCAACGATAACTAGTACACCGCCTGGGGCAACAACCGCCCCTTTGATTAAGTAATAGTTAACTGCTGAGCGCGTAATGTAAACATCACATGTTGCAGGTGATGCAATCACGTTAGCAATAGACATACCGATCACGGTAGTTTGAGTTGAAGAGCCAACCGTAACAACAGTAGATGCAGTTGTACCAACTTGACTTGTTAAGTAACTTGTAAATGTATTAGCCATATTCTATTTGTTATCCTAAAGCGATGGTTATCGCAACTAATGTGTACTTGTTTGAAATATTTATATTAACCAAGAGCAATCGCTAAAGCAAGTGCATCATCTACAGCTTGTTGTTTTGCTGCGTCAATCGCTACTTGTAAACCAGTGATCGCATCAATAGGATGCTGATTAGGTGAGCTTCGGTCTGTCAGGTTTTCGTGTGATGCTGCACTGAACCCGGTTGTTGATGTTGACTTTCTACTTGTTAACGTGAACACCGTATGAATGTAGCAACCACTTGTTGATGTAGTTGATGACTTTAAAATAATTTGGTACAGCGGCACCAATTCTGGTACGCTAAATCCAAAACTATCAAATTGCTCTGCTTCTGCTTCTGCAATAGTCGTATGAACATGATGGCCCATGATAGCTTTAATAGGGTACTTTGTATCATTAGTTGCGATTAACCAATATGATACATAACTACCGTTATTCACTTCACTAAGTGAACCTTGATTGCTGCTGTCTAATGGGTTATACTGAACACGCTGTGTGCCCTTGATCCAAGGTTGTGTACTTGCCGTAGATTGAATTACCGTTGAACCATTCAAATAAATTGTTGGGATTACGGCTTGGCCTTCCAATGTTTGTTGATAGAAACCTGACGGCGTAGCACTATGAGTAATGGTGTGTACCAAATCTTCATCAGCAATAACCAATGGTGCAGATAATCCAACGCTTACATCATTATCGTCTAATGTATAACTTAAAGCTGCGCCAGATCTCCAAATTGCACCAACGTCTAGATGTTGTGATAAGTGCCATTGCGTATCTCTGTGTGAACTGTGACGCTCTTCAGCAAATATGATTGCCTTTTGATTTGTCGCTTCCCAAAAGATGTATGACACTAGTACATTATTTAAAATATCTGGGTTAACATTAATTGCTACTTCTTCTAATTGATTTGTCGAAGTATTGTATTTAATATAACGACCACCAGTGGTATTCGCAATCGTTAATGTCTTTGGCCCATTAATTGTAATCTCTTTACCCTTTGACCAAACCTTAAATGAACCATTGGTTGGTGATAGTGTAAATACGCGTGTACCTTCATTGAACGAAATTGACGAATCTGTAAGATTTGGAAAACCAGACATATCATACGTGATAGCGCCAACCAGTTCTCTGGCATTTGATTGTGTAGTGGATAGATCAACAGTGATTGTTGTACCGTTGTTCATTGATAGTATTAAATTATTATTAGATACATTACCTTGAACTACGTATGTGTTCGTATCATCAATCAATGAACTTACGTCAATATTAACTACAGATGAATCATTTAGTGATAATGTTAGTGTTCCACCAGAAACAGAACCGGACACGACAAACTTGTCAGTATTGTCGAGATACTGACTAAGGTTAATTACGTGTTGGTTATTTAATTCGTCAACGTAGGTTAGATTATTACCTACTAACGTTAATCCGGTTAACGCATCAGGAGTTGATGCAATTGATTTAACTTCATCAATAGCACCTTTTAGAGTCGTAGCCGAAAGCCCACTGATTGTATTGTCGAATGTGATATTCTGAGTACCATCGACAATCTTATCAATGAGCTTAATGTCTTTTACATTTTCTTTATTGATACTCATTTAGATCCTCTTTTGGTATTATTTATACTTTCAAGATGATCTATTATAAGAATTAAGGCTTTGGGTATTTGTCTTTAATTGCTTGAATTTGAGCAGCCATTTCTGGTGGAAATACCCCAGCATGAAATAACGCATCTAATTGATCACCAATTGATGGGTATTCAATTGATCGTCTTTTTGCATATGACAGTGAATTTAATAACGTTACTTCGTTACTTTTAATAATGGCATCAGCTTCTTCCTGTGTAATCGGTGTCAAATCATCTGCTATTAAATGGTCTTGCGAACCATCTTGTTCATATGCATATACTTCATTTGAATTATTTTTAAATAGTTTCATTAATATTCGTACCAGTATTGAACTGTCGCTCCAGTGTTAGTAATTGAGTATGTTGAACCAGGCGGGATAATCACAGTTCCGCCAGGACTTGTGCCATATCCATTGAAATATCCAATAATGTTTCCGTTAATACGTACAGTAAATGTTCCATTACTTGGTGCATTAGTACCAGATATCCAAACAATCAGTGGAGTGGCTCTTGAGTTTGTATATGTTGTGCCAGCAGCTCGTGAACTACCTAATAAATTGCTACCAGTTGCGTTGCCAAAATTTCCCGCATGCATTGCTGGATAACCATCTATTCTGATACCATTACCATCTGTTACACTTAGTGTGTTAGATGTGTAACCTGCTCGGTGAAAAGCAACCGCAATAGTGCCAGCGTCGATACATCTAAGTTCAAGTTGAGCGTTATTCCAAGATGGTGTTGTCGCACCAATGTTTGCGCCAATTGCGTGTGATGCAGATCGACCAACTGAACCAGCTTCTAAAAAGCCTTGCGACATATTGACAGCTGTACCCGTGATAGATATCGGCCATGTACCAGTAGCATTAGAGCCACCAGTATTCGCTTTTGATGATAAATCTATTGATGCAACGGATGTACTTGTAATTTGGCCTTGTGCATTATAAACAATAACCGGGATTTGCGTACCTGACCCAACTGTCGCGCCAGTTATGTTTATCTTATCGACCTTTGTCGATATTGCAGTATTTAATGCTGTAGTGTTTACATAATTATTTGCGGTTAAGTATGTTTGAACTTTACTATCTGCATACGCTGAAATAATAATATCGCCAGCGCCCAAGATGCTAGTACCATTAACTGTCTTAATTGTTGTCCATTGCGCTTCGTATGTATTTGGTGCAGCAATAATTTGACCAGTCTGACCGTATACACCACCTAATCTAATTCTATTAGTGATGATATCACCTAGTGCTTTAATATACCAGCCAACCAACATACCAGGATTGTCAGCATCATTCTCATCCATACCAATGTTTACGTATGGGAAGCCTTGGCCTACTGCGCCAACTCTCATGTGGCCGTTGTAATAATTACCAGGATCTTTAACTTCAAGCAACCCGTTAACCGTAACATTACCAGTAAAGGTGCCACCACTTAGGTTAGCTTTACCAGCGATCATGTTTGTTACTGATGTAGCAAAGTTAGGATCATCTCCTAATGCAGCAGCAAGTTCATTTAAAGTGTTCAGAGTACCAGGCGCAGAATCAACTAATGCAGTAATAGCATTATCAACACGAGTTTGTACCTGGGTTAATGTTTGATATCCAGAATCGTTCGTAAGTTGAGAAACTGCGGTTGGTTGCTGAACCTGCAATTGTGTAACATTTGATTCTATTGTATCTATCTTTTTAACGTCTGACGCAATATCTCTAATTTGACCCATATGTACCTCAATAATTTTAGTATTATTTATATTCTTGGGAAAAGCTAGAAACAAAAATGGATCGCATTTTATACGACCCATTGACTAACGTTAAATAAATGTTATGATTAGTGCCACTATTAATAAAGAACCACACAAAACGCCAATTGCTTTATAGAACTCAAGGATTGGTGTATCAAAATATGTCTTGCCTACTGTAAAACACTTATGTGTAGGCGAGAACATGTAACCAGCATAATCAACTGCTAAAAATAACGGTAGAAATTTAACTCCAAATATACTAGTTAGTAATGCTACAAATCCCGCGTACTTACCAGAGGATCCCATCGCAAAACTAAACAAGAAACTTAGTAATGTCGCGACCGCAATTGACCCGCTGCTTGTAACAAGTTCAATCATTTCTTTGTCAAATACTTTAATGTAATTACCTAAAATAATTACACCAGTAACCCAAGCAAGTACTTTCCAATTTAACCATTCAATTTTCTCGCCACAGCAGTGCGTATGTTCTTCAATATCAATAGCAATATCATCTTCTTTTAAAATGAAAAAGATATAGAATAAACTTACCGCAATACACGTTACAATCAACGGCCAAACTACAGATAGAAATCCTAGATAACCTAAACCTAATACCGCCATCGGTAAAATGACTGTCTTTTCTAATGGTGACCAAAAATAATAGTGATGAGTACTTAGATAATCAATGATCCCGTATAGTCTTCGTCGGTGATCCCTTGGCGCAATCGTATCAAGAAATCCTGCCGAAACTGTAACCCTGCCTTCAATTGGTAGAACACCAGAAATTGCACTAATAATAACGACAACCGCTCTTTTAGATTTTACGTTCTTTGCTACCCAACGATATAACGGCATAAAGATACCGGTTTTCTTGGCTATGCCAGACAAAATCATGATTGCTGCTAGATATGGCACATACCATAATCCTGCTAATAAAAATTCCATTGTTATCTCCAGAAATGAATTGGACACTTCGGCTTATAATGCTCTTCATAAGCTTCTTTTGTCTTTTTACGATTAAATAAAAATGCAAATGCATTTAAATACTTTTTCTTCTTAACCCATGATTTGTCATGGTCATTAATGTTACGCACAATTAGTTCGTATTTTTCGCTTGTCATTGGGATGATATGTACCAACGGCGTTCCAGCCTTAATCACGCCTAGTTGATTTATGTAACCCTGAATATTTACTTCATTACTAATAGATGGATCTAATATTCCTGTTGTTGACTCAAACATGAATTGGTCACTATATGATATAGGCAACATCATTAGTTTAACACCTTTTGGTGCAACGATATGCCACGGTGTGTTAATCTTTAAAATATCACCATGAGACCATGGCCTCTTTGGCATATGTTTAGCAATTTCATGTCCACCTTGAACTTGAACAGGTGGGCAGCCTAACATATCTTCTAAATCTGCGCTTGGCGCATACCCGATAAGTCTATCGTTTTGGCTTTGTACATCAATATCATGCCATGCTTTAATGATGAATCCTGTTGTTAAAATTTCAACTATCCCAGGACACTTATAAACACTTGGGATTGTTTTATTAGAAACATATTCTTGTTTTGCCAAACCAATCCATGATGGCAAACAGTCCTTTGCATGCTGAACTGGGAATGCGTCAATAACACCGTCTATTGTTGAATAAAATTCAATTTTCATTTTTGTACTACCACTATATAAAGTCCGTTCCACCACATCGTTCTATCTTCAATATCGTTATTGATTAGCTTTGAATACAGTACATTGAGATTTGCATCTTTAATTCCAAGTTCTGCTCCTTTTACTACATCTGACCAATTGGCGTCATCAAAAATTAAAATTGCAACATCCGCTAAACAATCTTTATAATATAAGACTGCTTCGCGAGTACTTTGTACATCATGAGGACCATCATAGAAGAATAATTCAATTCCATTGATATTGGTTTTATCAATACTTAGAAAATCACCCTGATGCACGTGCAAATTGTTTATATGTGCTGTATTTTTATCGAATTCGTTTCTTGTGTTAAATGGTAATTGCAACTCATCATCTTGAGCTTGGATATCATTTTCCCAGTTATCTACACAATGAACTTCAATATTAGAAATTGCGGCAGCTGTCGAACCCATTGCAGAACCAATTTCAAGATATTTTGTACAGTTATTAGATAAACCATGTAGTAAATTCTGGACTCTCTTAGATGTGAGACCAGGGATGTCCAATGTATTGTCGTATGATGCACTATTCACCAATTCATTAGCCACGGCCTGAACTAAAGGATGTTTTACTTCTGTGGATTTCTTTTCATGTACTTTATCGCAGAAGTTGCAGTCCCAACAATCAAACTTGCAATTCTTGATAATTTTACGCCAAGCATTAATTGGTTTATCAACTAAATTTGTTTCTTCAATGTATTCTTTAAAATCATCAAATAAGATATCTTCTTTAGCAACATATTTTTTGATAATATCCATTGTATTATAAAGTTGCTTAACAGATTCTCGGCCGTGCATTTTAAATACATCGACGTATTCCAATAATTCAACCCAGTCTTCACGCCATGGTGGAATATTCGCAGTCTTTAATGGTACACTTGGATCTAGTACATCCCACTTTGGGCATGATACTCTAGAGATAGGCTCGTGGAAATATGCTGGACCAGCGGTACGACTGTTGTTAAATTCAAAATGTTCATCCATCATTGGGCAGTTGCCTAAGCAACCTTCATTACCCAATAATGAAAGTTTCACGTTGTATTTATTAGCAGCTTTTCGTAATTTAATTAGTTCATCGCGATTACGCATCATGTCTCTGTCTAAGTTGACATAATGGAACCCGGCTTCGGCTAAACCTGAAATCTCATTTGCTCTTGACACATTGCGTAAGATAGTGTTCTTAATGTGTAACTCTGGAAATGCAGATTGAATTTGCTTTGTAGCAACCCAGTGTGTATGTGGAATTGTCGCTGACCGAATGCCAGCATCATACAGCTGTTTAAAGTTCTGTATGAATAAGTCTAAATTCTTTTGGGTTGGTGCAACTTTTATGTTGTTAAATGTCGCAGATACTCTAATGCCTAAAGTTCTCTGGATATGCAATGCAGTTTCAATAGCGAAATATGCATCTTCTTGATGTATGATGATATCACCCATCGCGTCCTGGGTGAATGGCGGCATTCTACACGTAAAATATAAGTCATAGATATAGTCTTTGTATAACGCGCAAAAACTATAAAACTCGTTGAATTGTGATTCGCTTAACTTTTGATTAATTGGTACTGAAAACATGTCATCCTTCTTTCTCTCTTATACCATTAATTTATATATCAAAAACAGCTGAATATTCTATTCCTTCGGCAATTCGTTGTTTAACAGGCATTTCAATACCAAATTTATTATGTAGTAGTCGATTGCAGTCATGAATTGACACACATGTCTTAATCAATGTTTCAATTTGTTGTTTTGATGCTAACATAGTTGCGATGTTATTATTGTATGCAACCACGGCATCATTAACTTTTGCAGCCATTTCGCCGACTGTAATTCCACGAGCAAAAGCCAATGCTTGTAGCATTGGTAAGTTAGTTTCACCATTTAAAAATAACTGCGCTTCGGTTTTTTGTTGAAGCCATGAGTTCTGTTCAAGAATAGATGAACCAATATTAGCCTGAACCAAACGCTTATCAAAGATTTCATCCAAGATAAGGTACATGGCTTCTTGCATTAATTTTGTCGTATTAGCAATATCAGCATCGGTTAATTGATATTGAACTTTTTCACCGGTTGCTTCTTCAGAATTAATAACTTGTAGTCGTTCATTCTGCGGTGTACCAGAGCGAACAGAAATTAATGTTCTAGCAGCACCAAAGAACATCCAAGCCCAAGCGACTTCCTCGCCAATAACCCTAGCATTTAGATGACGGTATTCTACGATTTCTTTATGGGTATCCGGTAAATACCCAATACGATAGTCCATCCAAGAACCGATTACTTTAATGATGCCTAGTTGTTGTTGATTAACACTTTTGAATAAGAGGTACATTTGATGTAGTTTCCTGAGTTTTATTTTCCAACTGATGTACAAAATCAGTCTTTTCAATTTGAATTAATTTATTAATATCTGATACGGTTTGACCATTTTTCAGTAGGTGCACAACACTATCTGAAATTTGATTCATTCTTGATTCGTTAGTTAACAGAACCTCATAAGCCATAGCGATACATTTATTTTGTGCATCAGCATCTAGTTGCATAATAGCTTCCATATTACCAATGCCAACACGTCCATACGCAATCATATCTAACGCAGCTTGTTTAGCTAATCTGTATTCCCAGTACTGAGCTTCAATCTTTTCACACTCAACAGGATCATTCATAATGTCCATGTAAAGTTTACCTTGGTCATTTTTACCTTCGTTACTATTATTAAATTCATCAATCAAACGAAGGTATTTTTTAACTTCGCTATCGGCATTTCTAAATTTTTCTTTAGCAATGGCAAGAGCACGAGTTTTTACCATGATTTCCAACTGAGCCAATTTCTTCTCAGCCTCGTATCTCATATCAAGTTGTTGCTCTTCTAATAGTTCTATCTCTAAAGCAATTTTTTTAATATCATTTTCAAAGATTTCTAAATTCTCATAACGAGAACCCAACTCCATCAAGTATTGTTTGATTTTATGGAGTGGGTGGATATGTGAACCAGCTACAAAGTGTTTAACTTTGAATTCTGGAACTGACCAATCATGTCTGATTGATTTATTAATTATTTCGTTGTGTTCGTTGTTAAGTGCAGGTAGCATTATTATCCTTTCCATCCTGTTGCGCCTGATGATCCACCTGGAACACCGGTTCTTACAGAACCAGCGCCAAGTGTATAACCAGCATCCGTGGCATAAAAGAATTTATGGCCATTGTTTGTTTGGGCACCGTTATAGTTGCCTAACATGTATTGTTGATCTTGACCCATATCAAAGTTTTCTTCGCCGGTATTACCTTCAACCTTTGCGACTGTGCCTTGTGTGGTGTTGGTTGTCATATCAGTACGACGGAAGTTGTAACCGCCGTTATATGTGCCTTCATTACCAGCATATCCTTTATACAATTTTGTGTTGATGGCTTTTTGTTGGTTGTTTGCACCTGCGGCAGGCACTGCTGAATTATTACTAATTTTATCGGTAGTTGTTGAATCTGTTGCAAACTGAATTGCTGTTGACGCGCTATCACCGTATAATAATGCTTGCTTATCAGATGTAATTGCCTGAATGCCACCACCAGTACCGTTAGCGATTGTGCTTAGCCCAGATAGTGCCGATACTTCGGTTGTGAAATTAAACTTATCTGTATTGTTTAGTGAACAGATATGTACATATTCGTTTTCTTTGAATGCTACACCAGCATCTTGTCTTGCTGTTGACATATTGTTTGAACTACTATATGCAATTGCTGTTTCTGTCGCCATATTCATTGCAACGCTATTAACGGAAGCAACAGAATGAGCATTCGCGGCACAGAATACCCATGCTTTAGTTTTACTAGGCGCACCCTGGATATATGACGCAGAATATGCCAATTGATCACCGAGGTTTGTACATACATCAGTTGCATGGACCATTCGGTTTACGTTCTTCCAAGGTGATGTATCTTTATAACCACCAAGAACATACCCAGTCGTAATGACTGTTCTGTATTTAAACCCGGTATCGCCAATTGCAACTTGTTGCCATGATGTGCCGTTCCATTGACGAAGATGGCCCTTTGTAGTGTTATAGTAGACTTGCCCAATAACTGGCGATGCTGGATCTGACGCCAAGTTTGGCGTTGCAATACCATTACCATCTAGGACAGTGCTGCCGTTAATTTTGAATGCCATTATAGAATTTCCTCTAATGCAAATTTATATTTCTTACCACTTTTATTATTAATAATGTATAAGTTTTCTGAACCTTCCTGAATTGTCCAATTACCGCGCGTGCCATCAACAGAGTTGCCTTCGTCATGACCTTCGTTAGATAAATGCAAGTCGTTAGTGTAAACGTTTCTCCAACCAACCGTAGATGAACCAAGATCATATGTTGCGCCTGCTGTTGGTATAATATGGGCGGTCATATTAAGCTGACCTGTCATTGTACCACCGGCGTTATTAAGTTTTAAACCTAATGATGTATCAACTTGAGTCTTAGTATAGGTTGTACTTTGATCTGCCTTTAAAGCAAGACTTGTATCAACTTGAGTCTTAGTATAGGTTGTTGATTGATCTGCTTTTAATGCAAGACTTGTATCAACTGTTGTAATATCAGCTTTAGAAGATAAAGATGTATCTACCTCAGTTTTAGTATAAGTGGTAGCTGATTTTGCAACACCAGTTAATTGTGTGCCATCACCAATAAATGAAATTGCTGTTAATGCACCTGAACTACCGTTTAATGTAATTGTGTCAGTGTATGATGAATTTTTAATAGTTACTTTATTCTGGTCCCATTGTAATATTGGAACATAGTTTGCTTTAAGGAAACCAAAGCTGTCATTAAAGTAAATACCAGAAGTCGTACCTTCTGTTTGAAAACTATAATATGATAGATGTTGGCCAACTTTAAATCCATGGCCAGTGCCATCTGATAACATAGAATAGTTTAAATAACCGGCATTTGCATGGTTACCCCAAGAATATGCTGAATCCCAATGGGAGATTTTAGTATTATCTTGAGTCCATTTTACGCCAATTTGTGTTGTAATAGATGTCGCAAAATTAGGATCATCTCCTAGTGCCGCGGCAAGTTCATTTAATGTATCTAATGTACTTGGTGCTGTGTCGACCAATGCAGCTACGGCCGTATTAATTTGCCCTGTCACATCTAATGTGTTCCAAGAAGCTGAGGTGCCGTCCGTAGTTAGATATTTACCAGATTGGCCCGACTGTGCTGGAAGTGTAATTGGCGCATCCTGCGCAATCCAAGAACCACCAACAGATGTCAACAATTGACCTTCTGTGCCTTGTGGTAGAAGGTTTTGCTTTTTCTCATCAAGAACAGAAATATTTCTATCAGCAAGAAGGATTTTGTGTAAGTGGGATTTGTGTCCGATGAAACCAACTTCATCAATAGCAAGATTTGCTAAGTCAACAATTTCAGTAACTGACCCATCAGCATTCTTGACATAGTTTTTGGTTTTATCAAGAGAAAGCGGCACCCCGCTATTTAGAATATCATATTTTGACATATAATCCTTATCATAAAGATAACATAGGGTTTAACCTATCGATTTTGAATTTATTTATATCTGTTAAATTGACCACGTGGAAAGCGTGAATCTATCACCATTTTTGACGGTTTCTACACCATGCGTGATATTACAACCATCAAATACAACAACAGATCCAAGTACAGGTTTTATTGGTTCATTGTTCTCTGATATTAATTCGCCGCCGGTAAATTCATCGCTAAGGTAAAATACTGCAGTTAATATTCTTTTGGACATTTCTGCTCCAGTAGGAACCATGTCCTTGTGTTGAACTAAATTGCCGCCATCACCGATTCGCGCAAATGTCATCCATGATAGTTCATATCCAGAATTAACCTCGTTTACCCTTTCAATGATAAGATTTTTGATATACGGTTCGTGTACATCTTCTATAGTAAACATCACACTTTCGTGCGTAGAGTTAATTTTCATCTTTCTTTGAACACTGAACCAGTTTATTAACGCTGTGCATTCATCTTTATTAAGTTTATTTGTCAAGTGAATCATAAACATCAACTTTATATCCTAATAATTTAGCATGATCCAAGAACATTTTTTCACGTTCCAATCTTTTCTCTAATGTATTACTTCTGTTAGTTGTACAAATCCATTCCATCGGTTCCACCGAATGATTTGTTATTTCAATACTGTACTCGTCTAGATTATTATAGACATATGTATTTGTATAAAGAACAAACTTGCCACAGTGTTGAATCTCATTAAATGAAGTACGATTATACTTCTGATAACGATCAAGCATTTTTAGATTTTCATTAAAATCTTCATCGGTTTCTGTAGGAAATCCAACAAATATCGAAATATTATTCTTAATGTTGTACTTATGGCACATCTCAAAATGCCAATCTAATTGGTCATTTGTGTATCCCTTGTGCATTTGTTTACGAAGTCTTTCTGAACCGGATTCAATGCCGATATCTAGTGATGTGCACCCAGCTTTTGACATGATCATGTAATATTCTTCATCGTGAATCCTTTGATCCTTAGGTACGAACATTGCGTTATATTCAAATGTAAAGTTCAAATCTTGCTTTTTCAATTCAATGATGCGTTCATTGAATGCTCTAAAATGTTTCACATGACCATTGGCCAAAGCATCAGTGCGCTTAAATCTAGTTACACCTGTTTGTTGATAGATCTCATAACATTCATTAGCAACATCAATACCATCTCTATATGATGGATATGGGATATAAGTACGAATTGAACAGAACGCGCATTTACCGGGACACCCGTTCGCGCCAGTGATAAAAATTTCTTTCTTATTATTTGATGAATCTAAAATAGGAATCTTTTTATAACTAGGTTTGATGTATTTGTCTTGAATCTTCTTAATAAGGTCCGTCCATTCCTCTTTCCCTGTTTTATTAAATTTTTCTTTTGAATTTACACCAATTAATTCATCTGGGTTTGCACCGTTAAGATAGTCAACAAATACCTCCTCTGAATTCCCAAGAAAATAATAGTCGACCAAATTATCTTTTGCTAATTCCCAACCATTTGTTAAGCCATTATTACTTGATTGAACATACCATACACCTGGACCGCCAATGATAATTTTTAAAGAAGGGCAAGCATTCTTCATTTTCTGAAGGAATATTTTTGTTAAATCGTATTGCCTATATGAGAAAATCGACACAGACAGAAAGTCTATATCGTGTGTAGAAATGCGGTTTACAAGATTATCGACAACAGCCATTGCAGATTCTGATGGACTCTTTAAAGTATTGTGTCTAAACGATGTATATTCATCTTTGGGTATAGTTCTATAAAGTTCGTAGTTAAAATCAATGACATCGTAATCAATTCCAACTTTCTCGAAGACCCCCGCGATCCAGGCTAAAGAAATTGGTAATTTTTCTTCCGCGATGACTCCGAAGCTTATTGTGGTTGCTGTATTAAGTTGCATTGCTAATTTGTCGTGTGTTTACAGTATCCAAAACGGTATCATATAAAATAATTTGCGTTTTATTTGATGATATGCTAAACAGCACAGCATTACCTTTCATTATTGATGTTCTTCCGTATGACCTATCGCCATGTATGTCAGTACTTGAAATATTTATTGTTACGAATAATGTGTTCGATAACTTGTTATTATTTAATGGTGAACAAACCAATGGGTAATCCACGCACGGTAATGGCTCACCAAATGCTGATGGGTGTAAAATAATATCAGGATTTGATTCCAATGCAGCATCTACCATACGCATATGCATTGATTCATCACAAATAATAACGCTCATCTTGGTATTCTTAATTATGAAATTTCCAACATTGCTTGTACCATTATGCGCGTTACGAGTGTGAATAACATTTACACCAACATCATCAATTAGTATGTAAACGCTTTGATTATTTTTAACAGCACCAATGCATATAGGTACGCCACTTAATTTTACAGTATTAACTAATTTTTGAAGACACTCTTCATTATACCTTATGTTCTCTTCGGTCAATAATGTTTTATCGGTTATCATAAAATATCCGCTGATTGCTAATTCTGGATATAATACGATGTCCGGCTTATTGCACAACGATGCTACATAACTTCTTTCTATTTCTGTTATATTATGTTCGAAGTCAAACGGGCGTGAATCAAGATGTACTAATGCTAATTTCATTTAAACTATCAATATTCTTTGATCAATTGATCCTTTAATATCGTTGATCAATTGATTGATTTGTTCTTCACTAGAATTGATAACACCATCACATTTAACTGCCAATGTTTGCAATCTATAGAAGTTTGTTATTTGCGGATTATTGTAAATTTCTTCCAATTCACTTGCCGTTAATCTCTTTCCAATGAATTCAGTTTGCGCAAGTGAAACATTTTGTGCAGAAATATAAGTTACTACGAATTCACAATTATATCTCTTAAGATAATTAAACATTATATCCTTTGGCTTATTCAATAACGGTGACACTAAACCCTTCATATCAAATAATTTTACGACAGGATAGTAGGTTGCCATCTCATAAATTAAATCATTTTCACCAGCAGAAAAGTAATATTTTGAACTATCAATATTCTTTTCATTCAGAACGTCTAATAGTTTTTGATAATATACTTCACTACCAACATTAATCTTTAAAAGATTTTGCGTGTAGCAATTATTTACAAATGAATCTACGGCATCGGACCATAATTGTGGTACATTTGATTGAATCATAAATGGTAATACGTTATCTTTGCCATGAGATTCAATTAAACTTAAATATGTGGCTAAACTATCTTTACCACCCGAAAACATAAGTAAAAACTTATCCATTATAGTCTCCCAATGATGCTAACATTTTTTGAACCATTATGTTACCTTGCGCATCGTCTTCTAATAGTTTAGTATCAAACTTTAATTCAAATTTATAAACTTCATATTTATTGACATTTTTGTAAAATTCAATTCTAAAGAATCCAATAAACCCTGACATAGTATGCTTTACTAATGCAATGATTGGCGAAGGAACTCTTATATTTGTAGTGAATACACTATTACCATTTTCATCAATAAAGATACCGCCATAAACACTCATAAAATTTGAATTGGCTGGTTTTGGAATACGTACAAAATATTTTGGCTCTTTATTGAACCATACATTATCAATGCCATCTTTTAAAAGTGATTGATTATTTGCAACAATAGCCTCTAGGTTATTGGTTTCAATAATTGTTTCGCAACCATTATCAATTTTAATAAAATCAAATTTGATTCCGTTGAACCTATCTTGAAAAATCTTAAATGAATGATTATCAATAAACAGATGTCTAGGTGAAGTACCAATTTCATTAAATTTGGTACTCTTAGTTTCAACAAATTGCATCATTGAATGTTGATCAATTATTGATACAATTGGTTTCATCATATATTTACGAGAATTACTGTTAGTAAAGAATCCTAACATGGTACTAATATCTGTACTAAATACGTCAGGATTTGTTAACCATACATTGGCTAATAGTGGATCCGTTTCTAATATTGCAGATGTACTAGCATCAATTAATGCAATGTCATTTGCATCATTTGAATAGACTTTAAGCGGCTTCAATATCTTGTCTGTCATATGGGTACTCCATACCTTTTTCAAATTTAACAATATGTTTAAAATAAGTTTCTAAACGTTCTTCCCAATCATTTTGCCATGGGAATACTAAGCCACTCATTTTTGAATTAATGAATGTGCTGATTACCTTATAATTATGCTCGGTATCTCTATATTTAAAATGTCTATACACGGGTGCGTACATCATTGAAAATACATCATTCCATTTACACACAATACCAAACTCTTTTTTCTTTAATGCAGCAATTAATCCGATTTCACTATTATATGTTGTCCATAACATTTTTGTGCCATTAATTAATGGTAATCCGGCCACATCCTGACTAATTAAACGATCGCCCCATTTTGATTGTAAACGCTCAGTACTAATTTGAGTCATAATAGGATGAGGCTTAATCATTGCATCTGGATAATCAATCATTAATTCTTCGATTTTTTCCCAATCAACCGTGTTAAAAAGATTTGACCCGGGCAAGAATATAATCTTTTCTGGATTTACAATACTATCCTCAAGAATGTACTTATCATGAAGGTACTCAAATAATTCATTTGGGTATGCATCATCTGATAAAGTATCTAATACGGTATCAGCATTTCTTGAATTAATTTCTGCATTTCTTGTTGAAATTAAAATGCCGCCCATTACATCATGGTATGCCATTCTTGCAACTTCGTGATTAACAATCTTTGTTTTATCACCTTTAGGTGGCACCCCACCAGTCATTGGTCCTACATTATATTTGCAGGTTAAGTCGTACTCACGACAAAGTTGAATAATCTTATTTTCAATATCAATGAAAATTTGTTTATCATATGCGGGAGTATTAAGTCCAATTCTTTCTTGCTTTTCCCAGAGTGTGTTAATATCGTCCATTATTGCCTTTCTTATACCTTACCAACCCATGTAATTATCCATGTGCTATAAGGCATAGTTGTCGTATGTGATGTTGTTCTTGTTCCGCTAGCGGATGTTGCCCATGCGGTTGGGTTATCATAATTAGTAACCCATGATGTCGTTGCATCTGTTGGTGCTGATGTTGTTACACTTGTAGATTGGGCAGTACTTACATTATAATTAGTAACCCACGCTGTACTCCAAGAAGTAGGAATACTCGTAGTCTGACTTGTCGTGGCACTTGTTGTCACTGAGTAACTCGTTGTCCATGAAGTAGTACCAGACCAAGAAGTCGTCCAAGCCGTAACAATTGATGTTGTGCCATATACATAACCAGATTTACTTGTGCCAATAATAGTCGACCAAGAAGTTGTTCGGCTTGTGGTACCAGAATATCCAGTTGTAACACTAGTGGTATTAGAAGCAGCGGTTGCCCAGGAAGTTGTCCAGGCGGTTGTCCAAGATGTATTCTGACTAGTTGTTGCACTAGTGGTATTAGAAGCAGCGGTTGCCCATGATGTATTCCATGCTGTTGGCCAAGATGTGCTTATACTAGTAATATTACTTGTTGTGTTTGAAGCTGCAGTCAATTGCGACGTACTTATTGACGTCGTATAAGCAGTAGAATATGATGTGGTAAATGTCGTCGTACCATTGTATAGGTATTTTCTCCATACGGGTGTTTGACTATCAACATAAAGATCAAAAATCTCTGAACCGTTAAGATAAACGTTAGAGATTGTAGACAAACCAACAATTTGTGTTGCCATCTTATATCTCCAAAATTATGTTGTAATGTATAGACTTGAGCCAACAACCGCGATAGTCTGAATAGTTGGCTTATTTTGAATGTTTGACCAACTTACATTATTTACCATTAAATCAACTGCACTCTTCGTATATGTATTTGCAATCTGAAATGTACCGTATGCAATAACGTCAACAACATCATTTACAGCAGCGCCATAACTTAAAACAATCGCTGTACCCGAAGTAGCCGCAAAATCCGTTCCCTGCGTAAGTTTAATACCGTTTAGATATACATCAACATCACCAACTGTATAGTTTACCGGGAATGATGTTTGACCGGCTGTAGATGTAAACGTTACACGCTCAGTGCTTGATGAAATTTGCTTATATGTACCATCACCAGATAAATAGAAATCTGACCCGATATTATTTGGTGGGGTGTATTGCGTGATATTTTCCCACGTTGGTTCACTTCCGTTTGTGGTTAAATATTTACCAGTTTGCCCAGTTTGTGTTGGTAAGCCGACCGATTTACCAGCTGAATCCGTAATTGTTTTGCCAACGGGCAAAACGATATTACCATCCGATGTAATTAATTCATGATCACCAAGATTTAGGCCATGCTTTATTTTAAAATTCTTTTCTGACATAGGTTCACTTCCCCTAGTTGATTATGTATATTTATTCTATTGTCTGGATTCTTGTAAATATGAATTTAACATTTGGGTTAATTGTATTTGCAATCAGTTGTACATTGCCGCCGTTTATCGTAAATGATAATGTTACAAGAGTGTCGCCAAGCGTTGCATATTCAACATAATCTGCGACAGTATTATTATGATGAACTAACAATTTTGTACTACCCATTAACGCGTTTGCGGTATCCTCATATGAAATCAAATATTCAGCTGAACGATATGATGTCATTGAAAAAGTATCAATCACCGTATTAGTTAATGCGCTTGGCACCGTGATAGATTTATCAATGATCATCGAATCAATCTTTTCTTTTGTATATGCATTTGATAAAGTAAAATTCTTAAACCCGACTAAATCAACTACATCGCCAACCGATGCCGGTGAAAGTAACGTAATTGTTGTACCGTTGGATGTGTATTCGTCAGCACTTAATTTAAGACCATTGAAATATACGGACACAAATCCAATAGTGTGGGCAATGTTAAATACAGTTTGACCTGCCGTAGCTACATAAGTTTCTTTATTGTAAGATGTGTTGTTGCTTAAAATTTGCCATCCCGTTGGTGTATAAACTTTAACTTCATCTGTGCTCTTATCATACCAGATATATCCAACATCAATACCAGTTGGTGCCAATTGTTGTGCAGAATATACATCCTTTAGTACATCATATGAACCGTACTCAATAACTTCGATGTTATCGCCGGCGTCCAAACCTTCAACTAATGTAAGAACATTTGCAACAGAAGTATAATCTGACGTAGCAAGTTTTAAACCGTTTAGGAATACTTCAAAATTTGTTAAATCTAAATCTGTTGTAAAAACCGTCTGGCCTAATATGGATGTATATGATCTTGCTCTTCTAGATCCTACATTTGCAGAAATAATAGCACGTGCCCATGCATATCCGTTATATACAAAACGTGTACCATTTACATAAATAGATTGCCCGATTGTTGGGCTGCTTGGAAAATTAATTGCCATATCTTATCCTTGTAGAACGTTTAGCGTAACGATCTCAATCTCGTCGCCAACATCTAAATCAATATTAATTGTTACAGATGTACCGTTAATAGCAGTAAACTCTGTTTTTCTTAACTTCATTCTATTAATGAAAATTTGTACAAACCCAACATAATAATTAAATGAATAAGTCTTTATTAATGGATTATTAACTGTAATGATATCACTTTCATTTAAAGTGTATTGTGTATCTGTGAACGCACTAGAACTAGTCTCTAACCAGAAATATGTTCCGTCCGAATCAACGTTATATTGGAATGTCTGTCCAGTTTCTTGATTAAACCAAATTTGACCAGCTGTTGGCGACAGTGGCGGTGTTAAACTTGCGGCGTACGCAATGCCAGTAACTGAACCTCCTTGCACATCAATATTACCAGGACCAAGAATTGATACTCCGTTAATGGTCTTAATGTTGGAACCAGAAACAAGTTTATCCTGTTTAGTCTTTTTAAGTTTTCCAATGAGTGCTGTATTAATTATGCTCATGCTGCACTCCAAACTGTACCAATTAAGTCTTTATTAACATTATATGTCAACGTTTGGGTAAATAATTTTGTTAATCCATCAATGGCAAAATAATCAACATAAGAAAGATCACCGTCAACATCATAATGTAAGACAAGTTTATTCCCGGTAACGTATGTCACCGTTTCTAAATCACCGCTTATTGAATTATATGTCATTGCTGATACGTCTGTTGCATTTAGACGTTCATCCATGCGCTTCATTTCGGCAATGCCATTTGCGCTATTTTTATAGTAGATGTTGCCATCGTGATAGTTAATCGCGATTTCGCCAAGAGCTAAGTCTGTGGGCTTTTTATTCTCAACACCACTCTTCTTAAATTGAATAGTATTAGCCATTTATAGAAATGTCCTTAAACCCTATAGAGGGTATTAAATTGTCAAAAAGGCACGACTGAATTATAGAACCCAATCGTGCCCAGTATATTTTAGTATGTACCGCAGTCGATTGTGATACCTGATTCGGCAGCGATAGTTTTGGTAGGGGCAAATCCAACACCATTGTGCTGTAATAGATCGTATTGCACGCCACTGGCAAAAAACGCCGTACCCATGGCAGCAGCAGTCCAACCATCAGAAACGTTCACGCCATTTTGGAAGATGTTACCAACTTCAAAATCACCACTTGTACCGCTGAATACTTCAGATGTATTCAATGCATTTGGAATATATGTGAAGCGGCCTGTTGATTCATCTAAACCAAAGAAACCAGTCTTAGGACTAGCTGTTGAGCCGTACTTAAATTCAATACCACGATCTTTAGCATCTGATACTGCTAATGTTTCACCAAGTGTGAAGATAGGATCAGAGATTGTAACAACAGTTGATTCAACAGTTGTTGTAGTACCATGTACGACTAGGTCACCGTTAATGGTTACGTTATTTGCAGTTACATCACCTGATGTAGCAATATCACCAGTTACTGAACTGATTGTAACTTTACCATTTACATCAACACCACCGTCTAATGATGATAAACCACCAACGGTTACATCGCTATTTAAGAAAGTAGCATCATTAACTGTTAATGTACCAGTTGAAACTAATACGTCATCATTGAATGTACTTGCTGCGTTAACAATTAAACCTGTTAATGTTGTTGTGCCTGATACACCAAGTGTTGTACTTAATGTAACTGCGCCATCAATGCTTAGTGTACCGTTTAAGTTTGTTGCGCCATCAACATCTAGCGTACCAACAGTATAAAGATTACCGTTTGCGCTATTAATGGTTAACTTAGATGTACCTGATGTACCAACTCTTACGTTACCGTCAATACCAATAGCTTGGTCAACTTCTAAAGAACCTAGAACAGATGTAGTTCTATTTAAATCACCAATAGTAACGATACCACGGATAGTATTTACGTCATCAGCAGAATCGCCTAATGTAGAACCGCCATCAACGGTTAGCGTACCGGCACTGTGAATATTACCGCCGGTTGATACTGTGAAGCTGCCGCTATTTACATTAATACCACCGTTTAACGATGCTAAACCAGTAGCCGTTAACGTATTACTAATTAATGTTGCACCATCAACAGTTAAAGTACTATTAAAATCTACGGCACCACCAATCTCCATCGCTGAAGTCGCGGCGTAAATCTTACCAGTCGTTTTGTTGATTGAAAGATAACCACCAAATGCGTCAGTAACCTTAATAGGGTTAGAACCTTCGACACCAACGTATAGTGAGTTATTCGTGTAGTCCCAGCCTAGTTCGTAACCAGCCAGTTGACCGGAAGCCGGTACACCACTACCTCTTTTAATTTTGATTATGTTAGCCATTTAGAATCCTCTACACTTTTGAATTATTTATACTTTCGGATTACCAGTTTCCACCATTAATGGTGTCAGCATTGTGGTAAATCAATGGTTCCCAAATGAACACATTGCTACCAACAGGATATTCTCTATACACATTAAAGGTTTCATGTGCCATATCATACCAAATATCACCTTCATTTGCGCCTTGAGCGGTAGTTGGTGCTGTGGTTTGTTTAAAGATTGTCTGTTCTAACTCGGTAATTCTGTTGGAAAGTGTTGTTTCAATCTGATCAAGTGTATTCTCCAGATTGAAGATATTGTCCATGCTTCTTTGAATAATTGCCACGGCACACTCCTATTTTTGTTATATTTATACGGCTGCAAAGTATGTAACTGTGCATTGAAAACCATTCAATGCATCAGCAGATTCAAACAATACTTTAGTGCCATCATTATTAGTTGTGCAAGTGTATTCTGTAATTACAGTCGGTGCACCAGATGTTTTATAAACAAATGCGATGCCGTTAAAAATATTACTAATTGCTTTGCTTGGTAATGTAATTTGGTTGTTCGTAATAACTAACTTTGGCGTAGTAATAACTGTTCTATTACTTAATTCATCAATTGCGGATTGTACATCTGTTGCGACTAATGTTGAATCAGTATTGTCATAGTTGATATTCTTTGCAATTACATTTGAACTGGTGTTCGTTACAAGAATTCTACCGGCTGCATTCGCATCAAGTACATAACCAATTACTTGTGATTTAACTTGTGAATTTGGCGCATTCGTTAAAACACCAGATTGGTAATATAACATATCACCTTCGGTGAATGCTGAAAGATCAATACCCTTTAAGATACCAAGAACCATGATCTCGCCAAGCTGGCCATCAATTAAACCATCTTCGCAGATACCCATAATGGTATCATCATTGAGTGTTGCTACTGTTACGAAGACTGCATCAACGACGCTGCTTTGAACAAGTTTAACGGGTGCTCCTTTTGGAATATCACCAACTGCAGTTGCAACAAAGTGAATAGCATTAGCATGGACAAAGTTCGAAACATCATCAATAATCTTATTAGTTAGTGTTGCATATGAACCAGCCGATAGTTCAATAAGGCGGTCATTTAATGTGTCAAGTGATACTCTATATGACGTATCTGGATCTGTAATAAGTAAATACTCAGTACCAATTAGATTACCAATATTTTTTTCTTCTAAGTCATTAATAGTCGTATATGACATGTGTTGCTCCTAATTAGCTTACGATGGTTGTCATCGTATTTGTTCCGGCGTTAATCATTCTGATTGTAATGTATTCGGCGACGTATGTAGGTTGCACAGCAATCTCTACAACGATCTCATTATTTTCACCAGCTTTTACATAAACTCTAGCATCAGTGATACCGTTATTGATCTTAACATTCTCAAGATATTGTTTTACGTGTGATGCTACAATTTTTCTAACATTTAGCGTATTTTCTTCAAATACGAACTTATTCAATATCTTCTTGGTGTTCTTTTCTAAATGATTAAATAGACTTCTGATGTTAACACGATTGAATGCGCTTGGTCTATCAAAGAAAGTCTTTTGAGACATCAGTGTATTATTCTTCATGATGTTCAAACCTTTCTTATAATATTCATCGTTTTCTTTATCAGACATAACCATGTACATTTTTTGAAGGTTCTTAATAGAACCTTTTTCTAAACCAGCAGAGGCTATCCACGGTGCAGATAGAGATGTTTGAGCTTTTAAACCAGCAATATCAGCCGCGACATTAACGACTTTGTATGTGTTTGTAAACATATCTAACTGTACTTTCGCATTCATCGTAAAGTGAGTAAATTGACTCTTAGGCAATGAATTAATGTATCTATTAATTCTTTTCTTGGCCACTTCAGTTAACTTACTAGGGATCTTATAAACATCTAATCCAATCATGCTGCCATTATGCAAATACGCAACTTCCTGAGGATTACCTGGGCCCATTAAAAGTTTTAAGTATGTGATTAACACTGTTGGCAAGCCAATGAACGCAATGCAATCTTTTCGTGCTTCAGCAAATTCTATTGCTAATTCGTTAGCTTTTTCATTACCAATAACGATGTCAATATCATACACATCTGGGTTTAAAAGCAAGTCATATGATACCTTGAAATCCTCGTCAGTCGGAAATGTGTTATATCCACCGATAAGTTTGATTTTGTTCTGACCGTATAGTGATAATTGTGAAAGCGTAGTATTAGTATTTAACTTAACGTACACATATAAACTATCATCGTTTATATTAGAAATCTCATCTAAAGTTAAATAGAATTTTTCAACTAATGTATTGTTTCTAAATACTGCTATGCCAACATAGTTATCTTCAAAGAACTCAAGGACATCCTTGGCCCTTGTCGTATCATTTAGTTGTACATTCTTCAACCAATCATCTTTGGTAAATGTACACACATTAATTAAGTTACCCCAAACACCAGCAGTTCTCGCAATGAACCTAATTGGGCCTGTTACTGTCAATGTTGAATTATTTGCTGTCCAATCCGCAAAGGTATTGAAGTAAATATCTCCACCATTATTCGCGTTATAGAGTTTTACACCAGATGTTCTTACAACCCAAATACCACCAGAGTATTGAAGAAAGTTATAAACTTGGTACCAGTCATGGTGACAATCGTCAATACCACGGCCAAATAAGAATTTAAACTGGTCAATTGAAGTAACCCAAATAGGCAAATTGATTGGACCTCTTTCGAAGTGGCCGACAAAACACGCCACCTCATTAGTAATATGAGGAACGTAGTAAGATTTATCTATTGTTGTACTCGTAACTGACGGTGAATTCATAACATTCCTGTTTTTGTTTATTTATACGGAAGGTAATTCAAGAGTCAAAAAAACCGGACTGAAGTCCGGTTTTATGAGCAGTTAACGATTAACCACCGATAACTTCAGCAAAGCTGTTAGTACCTGCGTTAGTGAAACGTAACTGGATGAATTCTGCAACGTAAGTTGGCTTGATGTAGATATCTACAACAAGTTGGTTACGAGAGATTACATCTGGAGTGTTGTTAGACTCATCACAGATAACTAAGAAGTCCTGGATACCACGACCGGCTTGTACTGAACCTAAGTATGGCTTAACCATAGATACGATACGGTTACGTGTGAAGTTGTCGTTGAACTCCATAATCTGGTATTTAGCCATCTTAGATAGAGCACGTTCCATTGTGTTGAACAAACCACGAACGTTTACACGATCAAAGCTTGATGGCTTAGACAATAGAGTTTTCTGACCCCACATAACGGTACCTTGACCTGGGAAAGAAACGATTGGGTTGATACCATTCTTGTACAACATATCACGTTGACCTTGGGTTGGGTTGAAAGCCAACTTAGTAACGTTCTTAATCTGACCACGTTCAAGACCAGCACTTGCCCACCATGAAGCACGGTTCATAGATGTTTGAGCACGTAGACCAGCGATATCACCAGCTAAGTTAACCCAACGGTACTTGTCATTATAACGGTCATATTGGTACTTGTAGTTACCAGAAGCTACAACGAACATGTTGTTGTAGTTAACGGCACCAGAATTTCTCCAAGTGATTAGAGCAGATACAGCATCAGCAGATTTCTTGCCAACGGTATCACCGTAATTAGCACCTAGGAATGCGATACAGTCTTGGCGAGCATCAACTAAATTCTTAGCGCTTACGCCGCCGTCGAATTCATTACCGATAACAATATCAATATCCAACTCTTCTTTATTAGAGAATACATCGTATGCATTAGCAATATCGTCAACACCAACTGCGGAATCAGCACCGTAAGATAACTTCAATGTGTTACCAACATATGCTTGAGCAACTTCATCATATACCAATGTGTGATCAGCAACGCTGTCAGTATTAGCTGTGTTGTCTTTTGCGAACACGTAGTTAGATTGATTATTGATAACAGTTTCAACATAAGTTGATTTACCGTTATGGTCTTTAGCAGCTTGGTTAAAGTCTACTGTGAATACTTCAACAACTGTACCGTTTAGTGCAATTAATACACCTACTTCAGTACCTGTTGGTGCATATTCAAATAGCTCATCTAGGCCTACGCCTTCAAATGCGAAGTGTGGCACGTGTGTTGCTGGTGTAGAACTATTCGCTAGGAATGATTCAGGACGAGCAATAGCAATTTCTAAACCGGTTGCCCATGCACCTGGATTACGTGAAATGAACTTTAGTTTTGAACCAAGTGGGTTAGCGAAGATTAAGCTAGATTCTTTTGATTCAAAATCAGAAGCGTTATTGATTGTTACTAATGTACCAACATAGTCAGTATCTGTTGTAACAGCGCTTGATGCAACGTTTAGTACGAATTGGTTAGACGCACCAGCATTTACTGTAACTGGTGATGTAGTGTTTACATCGGCAGCTTCAACAACGCCATTTGTTGTTTGAACCCAAGAATTAACTTCGTCACCAACGGTTGGTGTAACATCGATATCTCTGTCAACTGTAACAGTTTTAGCTTGAGTGTTGATAGAAACGATTTCATAAACTGTGTTTACAGCATCAAGAGTGATAAGATCACCGATTGATAATGAAGCAACGTTTGATACTTCAAATACGTTTGGTGTTGCACCAGCAGCAACGTATGTGCAACCAGAAATTGGAGTTGCAGTACCACCAACGTTAGCAGCACGTGAAACTAAAAGTTTGTTGCCGTATTGTAGAAAGTTATACGCTTGATAGAAGTCGTTATAATTTGAGTTTGTTGGCTTACCATAAAAAGATAGTAAGTCAGATACACTAGTGATTAGTGTATATGTGTCAACTGGACCTTGAACAAAATCGCCACTAAATACAGCAACTGAGTTAGAAACTGTAGGAACGATTGTTGAGGCGTCGATCTCAGTTACGAATACGCCTGGGCTTAACATTTCAGCCATAAATTTTCTCCTTATGAATTGTTATTTTTACTTCCTGTGTGTCAAAGAACCGAAGCCCCAAGATTCAGAAAAACCGTTGTAATTTATTGGACTTCATATATCCAAATCTGGATGGACGAACCTATCCAGCAGTACGTGGGAATAGTTTATTGAGGTTACGCTCTTGTTATATTTATTCTTCTGTCGTTTTTTCTAAGATTTTAACGATTCTTTTTAAATCACCAATCTCAGCAGAACCGGTCAAACCATTAATTTTGTTTACCAATTCAAGCTTAACTTGTGCAGATTCTGTCATTGACTTTTCTGCATCATCTAAATAATCTCTGAACTCCATGATGTTCCCCTTATTTGTAATTACCATTTTGGATTGCCATCTTCGTCGTCATTGGCATAAAACTTACTATACAGAGGATTCTTTTCCTCTTCTTGGATCTTCTTGAACTCTTCATCGATCTCTTCATCGGTGAATCTGAAGATATCTTTCAGAACAGTATTAACTGAGAATAGTTTACCTTGATGCTCTGAAGCGGTTGTGTAAATTTCCATCTTATTCATGAAGTTATCAAGTTTCATTTTTTCAATAAACTTGTTTTCATTTACGAAAGAGATATTAATATAGTCTTCTTTGTCGTCCCATTCTTGCTCTGACATAACACCAGTTGAAACGATTTCACGCTTTAGAATTTCTTTGAATAATGAAGAATATACTTGGCGAATTCGTGAGATGAACATGAAGAATTTCATATCTTCTTTTGTTGTTCTTGTCTCATCAAAGCTGAAGTCTTTATCGCCTTCTGGGTTTACATCGATTCTATTTGAAGGAATCTTCATAGCACGATATAACTTTCTAGCGAAGTATAAGATATCATCTAACTCACCTAGGTTGCCAGATTCATCTAACACGTCAACGGTTGTACCTTTACCGCCAGAGCGATTAGCGAACCAATAGTCTTCAACCATTGATGTAATATGTTGTTGGTTTGAAACTTCACCAGTCTCATTATTGTAGAACTTCTTGTACTTAAACTTGCCTTGGTAATCACGCATTACTTCAGCACCACGCTTGGCAGGTAAATCACCAATATCGACGTTGAAAACACGACGAGAGATGCTGCGGCTAAAACGTAAAGGAATCAATAGATCCTCAAGTGTCTTTAGAATGTTCGCAGGCTTAATTGCGTACTCTAAATAGCTTAGATTGATTTTACCGTCGTATAGACCAAAATCCTCTCTTACAAGCTCTTCAATACTGTATGATGTATTATCAGTATGTTGGAAAATAACAGTCTTATCTTCAGACATGTACTTATACGTATTTGTCTTCGTGTCAAAGTAAAGCATGCAAGGTTCAATCATCTTGATACCTTTAATACCGTTCTTCGTATTCTTTTGATCGTATGACAAGTGCATAATGACTTGACCATCAATATAACTATTCTTTACAATCTGGAATAGATGACGCTTTACATTCGTAAGTTTAACAATCTTTTCAAACTTTTCTGTAACAGCATTAACTAATTTTTCGTTTTCTTCATCAATGTCGATTTGCAAAGGAATCTTATCATCATAAGAGAAAATAATTTCATTAACAATTTCATCTAAAGCATCAGTAACATCTGGCGTCATTGCCAATTGTCTGTACTTCA
>ERZ650308.97-NODE-97-length-46625-cov-17.208825_pt1 | contig 46625 bp, 41 predicted proteins | sample MGYA00376244_ERZ650308 | MGnify/ENA primary metagenome ERZ650308 (study PRJEB26733, sample SAMN07839295) | wastewater metagenome | biome: small river; feature: stream; material: water | place: USA: North Carolina | collected 2016-04-26 ... | reverse complement strand
AAATTTAGTGAAGCAATTAAAAGAATTGAAGCATGCGTTTAACAGTGATTGGTATTGGATTAATTGGTGGCTCTCTAGCACTGACCCTAAAGCAAAAAGGCTTTGTGGATCATGTGATTGGAGTGGACAATAATCCTTTGCACCAAACACAAGCATTGCAATTAGGCATCGTAGATGAAATTATGGACTTAGAAAAAGCCATTGCGTCTTCCGATCTAATTGCCATCGCAACGCCGGTGAATATTGCAGAAAAATTGCTACCTACTATTTTAGATTTAATAGACAAGCAGGTTGTATTTGATTTAGGGTCTACTAAGGAAAGTATTGTACAAATCGCGAACGTGCATTCCAAGAAAGGAAGATTCGTTCCAACCCACCCCATGTGGGGAACTGAATTTAGTGGTCCAGAAGCGGCTCAGCAAGATGCGTTTAAGGAAAAGGCAACTGTTATTTGTAATAAAGAACAAATAGACCAAGATGCTTTGAAATTAGTAGAGCAAGTGTATGAGCAATTAGGGATGCATATATTATACATGGATGCAATGAAGCACGACATCCATGTGGCTTACGTTAGCCATATATCGCATATCACTTCTTTTGCATTGGCAAATACCGTGCTAGAGAAGGAGAAAGAATCTGATGCTATTTTTGAATTAGCGAGTGGTGGTTTTGAAAGTACAGTGCGATTGGCAAAGTCCAATGCGGCAATGTGGGTTCCCATCTTCATGCAGAATAAGGAAAATGTGTTGGATGTGCTAAATGAGCATATTAGTCAATTGAGAAAGTTTAAGTCATGTCTTGAAAAAGAAAATTTTGACTATCTATCTGATTTGATTGAGAATGCAAATGGTATTAAAAGAATTTTAAAATAAAATTCTTATTTAAGGAAATTTAAAAATTAAAAATGAAGAAAACAGAAGAGATGAATACAACGAATGAATTGATTGAAGCAGTAAAAACAAAAATGACTTTTGCTGAAATTGGAATCAATGAACAATTGGTAAAATCAGTTACAGAATTAGGATACACGCATGCAACAGAAATTCAAGAGCGCGCGATTCCTGTATTGATTAGTGGTACGAAAGATTTTATTGGTTTAGCACAAACTGGAACAGGTAAAACTGCTGCATTTGGTTTACCATTATTACAATTGATCAAAACTGCAAACAAATATCCTCAGGCATTGGTCGTTTGTCCTACTAGAGAATTGTGTATGCAAATTGTAAATGAATTGAACTTGTTTAAAAAGCATGTTACCGGTTTACAAGTATTGGCAGTATATGGTGGAACTTCTATCAGTATGCAAATTAGAGACCTTAAAAGAGGTGTTCAAATTATTGTGGCTACACCTGGTCGTTTGATTGACTTGATTGAAAGAAAAGCAATCAACTTAGAGCAAATTGAATATGTGGTATTGGATGAGGCCGATGAAATGTTGAATATGGGATTCCAAGAAGATATTGAGTTTATCTTAAAGAATACACCTAATAGAGAAAGTATCTGGTTGTTTAGTGCAACCATGCCAACTGAAATTAGAAAAGTAAGTAAGCGTTACATGAAAGAGCCGGTGGAAGTTACCATTGGAAAAGTGAATGCAACCAATAAGAGCATTGATCACCAATATTATGTTACCTCGGCGCAATATCGATATGAGACTTTAAAAAGAATCATCGATTTCAACCCCGGTATCTATGGTATCATCTTCACTCGTACAAAAGCAGATGCACAAGATGTGGCTGCTCGTTTAACAAGAGAAGGTTATGACATTGATGCGATCCATGGCGACTTAACACAACAACAACGTGATAGAGTGATGGGTCAATTTAGAGATAAAACTTTACAATTGTTAATTGCGACTGACGTTGCTGCGCGTGGTATCGACGTAAAAGGAATTACACACGTGATTAACTTTGAATTGCCAGATGACGTAGAAGTGTATACGCACCGTAGCGGTCGTACAGGACGTGCTGGAAGTCAAGGTGTTTGTATTTCAATTGTACATGCAAGAGAAACATACAGATTACGTCAGATTGAAAATATCAACAAGAGCACTTTCCATAAATTAGATATCCCTAGTGGTAAGGATGTTTGTAGAAAGCAGTTCTTCCATGTAATGGATAAATTGATGTCTACAGATGTTAGTCATGGTGATTACGAAACTTATGTACCTATGTTGGCAGAGAAATTTGCTGATATGACTAAAGAGGACATCTTGAAAAGAGTTGCCGCTTTGGAATTCAACCGTTTCTTGAGCTACTATGAAAATGCACCTGATTTAAATTTAAGAGCTGCCGAAAAGAATGGTCGCAGAGAGCCAATGCAACAACAAGATCGCAATCGTGATAGAGGTCGTCAAGAATTTGGCGGTGGAGATCGCGGAGACCGTGGTGATCGTGGTGGTCGTGCACAATCAAGAGGTGCTGCAGGTGCAAAGCGTTTGTTTGTAAACTTGGGTACTAAAGATGGTTTCTATAAAGCTAGTTTCTTACAGTTTATCTTAGACATGAGTGATTTGAAAAAAGATGTCTTAGGTAGAATTGACATGAGAGACATGAATAGCTGGATTGAAATTGAAGCAGGTTCTGCTAAAAAAATGATCACAGCTTTGGATGGTAAAAATTATAAAGGACGTCGTATTCGCATGAATGATGCGGATAGCGGAGGTCAAAGAGGAAGTAATGAAGGATAATCTATAATCACATCTCAAATATTAAAATTGGTTAACATGGAAAGTTTATTAAAAAAAGCACCATTGATTATTTCTGGTCCTTGTAGTGCAGAAACCGAAGAACAAGTAATGGAAACAGCTAAGCGATTGGCTGCAACAGGAAGAGTAGACATTATGCGTGCTGGTATCTGGAAGCCAAGAACAAGACCTGGAAGTTTTGAAGGCATTGGTACAAAAGGTTTGCCTTGGTTGCAACAAGCAAAAAAGGAAACAGGATTGCCAATTGCTGTAGAAGTTGCTACTGCAAAACAAGTAGAAGATGCGTTGCACTTTGATGTAGACGTTCTATGGATTGGTGCTAGAACAACGGTTAACCCTTTTAGTGTGCAAGAAATTGCAGATGCATTAAGAGGTGTAAAAGTGCCAGTTTTAATAAAAAATCCGTTAAATCCAGATGTAGAACTTTGGGTGGGAGGAATGGAACGTATTGCTAAAGCAGGTATCGAAGACCTAGGCTTAATCCACAGAGGGTTTAGCTCTTATGGCAATACAGAATTCCGTAATGCCCCAATGTGGCATTTAGCGATTGAGATGAAACGTCGTTTCCCTAACGTTCCAATGATCAATGATCCTTCACATATTTGTGGACGTCGTGATATTTTACAAGAAGTAGCACAACAAGCCATAGACTTAGATTTTGATGGTTTAATCATTGAATCACATATCGATCCAGACAATGCTTGGAGTGATGCGAAACAACAAATTACACCAGAAGTATTGAAGGAAATGTTGGAAGCGATTCGTTGGAGAAAAGAAGATGTGGCTTCTGAAGAATTCCATATGGCTTTAGAAAAATTGCGCCAACAAATCAATCAATTAGATGACGAGTTGTTGCAAGTATTATCTACACGTATGAAAGTGGCACAAAAAATTGGTGAATACAAAAAGAATAACGACATCACAATTCTTCAAACCAACCGTTGGAATGAAATTTTAGAAAGAGCGGTAGTGAAAGGAAACAAAATGGGATTGAGTGACGACTTTATCACTAAGTACATGGACGCCGTGCATATGGAAAGTATACAACAACAAAATAAAATTATGAATAGCTAAAATTGCAGGGTTCGCCCAGCAATTTTGGTTGTTTTAAACAGCGCTGAATGAAAAACTGGAAAGTTAAATTCTCAAATAGCACAGTTGAATTTGTGTTAGATGGCAAATTTGCTGCTATTGGCAAAATGGTAGACAAAGCTAATGCGATCTATATCACAGATGAGAATGTGTATGCATTGCATCAAAAGCAATTTAAAGGAAAACCAACCATAGTAATTCCAGCTGGAGAAGTGTATAAGCAACAAGCTACAGTAGATTTTATCATTGAAGCTTTATTAAATTTCGGCGCCAATAGGCAATCATTTTTGATTGGAGTAGGTGGTGGAGTGGTAACGGATATGGTAGGCTATGTAGCAGGAGTATTTATGCGTGGTGTTCAATTTGGCTTTGTGCCAACCACTATTTTAGCGATGGTAGATGCATCGATTGGTGGAAAAAATGGGATAGATGTAGGCGTATACAAAAACATGGTAGGCCTAATACGTCAACCTGCTTTCATCTTATATGACCATAGTTTTTTATCAACATTGCCAAGCTATCAATGGGAGAACGGTTTTGCTGAAATAATCAAGCATGCTGCTATCAAAGATGCAAAAATGATGAAGGAATTAAATGAAAATAATTTATCCTTCTATCAAAAAAATAAAAAAGCCTTGGCTGCATTGATTCAAAAAAATGTTGAAATTAAGGTAAGCGTGGTACAAAAAGACGAGTTTGAAAAAGGAGATCGTAAGTTGTTAAACTTTGGCCATACACTAGGACATGCAATTGAAAATGAACATGCTTTATTGCATGGACATGCAATCAGCATTGGGATGGTATATGCTGCTAAGATTTCACAAGTATTACAAGGTTTTACTGGGACTGGTCTATTGGTAGAAACACTTAAAAAATACGGCTTACCTACTGCTATGCATTTTGATGTGGAGGAAGCAATGGAAGTGATGCAAAAAGATAAAAAGAAAGCCAATGCAGGAATGCAATACGTGCTTTTAAATAAAATTGGTAAAGGGGTATATGAAACTATACCAATGAAGACTTTACAAAAACTGATAAAACTGTATTCTTAAAATGCGTGCTACAGTTCATCCAAATAAACTAAAAGGGGAGCAGGTTGCACCAGCTAGTAAAAGTAGTATGCAAAGAGCATGTGCTGCTGCATTGCTACATCAAGGCACCACTCGAATCCTGAATCCTGGTCATTCAAATGATGATCTTGCTGCAATGGATGTCATCCAAAAATTAGGAGCAAAGATAGAAGTTGAAGCTGCATCATTATTGGTTACTTCTAATGGTGTTAAGCCAACAGGACCTAATATGAATTGTGGCGAAAGTGGATTGGGTATCAGGATGTTTACACCTATAGCTGCTTTAAGTGACCATGTTATAAAGATCGAAGGACTGGGAAGTTTAGTAAAAAGACCTATGCATTTTTTCGACACCATCTTTCCTAGTTTAGGTATTGATATACAATCACAAGCGGGTTATTTGCCAATACAAATTAAAGGTCCATTAAAGCCTGCAAATATTACGGTAGATGGATCATTGAGCTCTCAGTTTTTAACTGGTTTGTTGATGGCTTATGCTGCTGCGGGTGCAACAGATGCTGTGATTCATGTGCAAGATTTAAAAAGTAAACCCTATATAGATCTTACTTTATCTGTATTAAATGCATTCGGATGGAAAGTGCAACATGATCATTATGAGCGTTTTGAATTCTTGCCTCATCCAGCGCTACCTGCGCATATAGAATATACAGTAGAAGGGGATTGGAGTGGTGCCGCATTTTTATTAGTTGCAGGTGCTATTGCAGGACCCATTACAGTCAAAGGATTGCAATTGGATTCAACACAGGCTGATAAAGCCGTGATGAGGGCTTTAAAAGATACTGGAGCATCTATTGAAATAAAAGAGGATTCAATTTTAATTGGTCCAACGATGGATCAGAATGGAAGTTCAATTCACTTAAATTCATTTGAATTTGATGCGACGGATTGTCCAGATTTATTTCCGCCTTTGGTTGCTCTAGCAGCTCAATGTAAAGGGATAACCATATTAAAAGGGGTGAGTCGTTTGGCACATAAAGAAAGTGACAGAGGGCTTACATTACAAACTGAATTTGGCAAGTTAGGTATTCGAATTGAATTAGAGGATGATAGGATGTTAGTGTATGGTGGAACTGGAATACATTCGGCAGAAGTATTCTCTCAGCATGATCATCGTATTGCGATGGCTTGTGGGGTTGCAGCATTGTGTGCGGATGGTCCTATTGCCATCACCGATGCAGAAGCAGTGAATAAGTCCTACACCGATTTCTATGCACATCTACAACATCTAGGTGCAAAAGTTGATTTAGATTAAATTGCTTAACTTGTATTCACTATAATAGTACATTCATGAATAGTTTTGGAACCTTATTTAAAGTTCAAATTTTTGGCGAATCACACGGAGATTGTGTGGGCGTTTTGTTAGACGGATGTCCAGCTGGATTGCCTTTACAACAGTCAGATTTTGTGGAAGACATGGAGCGTAGAAAAGGAGGAAAACAAAAAGGTACTACGCCAAGACAGGAAGATGATATTCCATTTTTCAAATCGGGCGTATTCAATCATACAACTACGGGTGCGCCGCTCATGTTATTGTTTGAAAATAACAATACCCGAAGTGGAGATTATGAAAAACAAAGAGCAGTACCAAGACCAGGCCATGCGGATTTTACAGCAAATCAAAAATTTGGTGGTTTTGAAGATTATAGAGGTGGCGGACATTTTAGCGGCAGATTGACTGCAGGTTTAGTTGGCGCAGGGGTTGTTGCAAAAAAAATATTAAACGGCATAGAGATTAAAGCATCAATATTAAGCATTGGGGGAGAAAAAGATATTGAAAAAGGAATACAAAATGCCATCGATCAAAAAGACAGTGTAGGTGGTATTGTGGAATGTGTCGTAAAAGGTTTGCCAATTGGATTAGGAGAACATTTCTTTGATTCGGTTGAGTCCTTAATCAGTCATGCGGTCTTTGCGATTCCAGCTATCAGAGGGATTGAATTTGGTACAGGGTTTGCTGCAGCCAATATGTTTGGTGTGGAGCACAATGATGCAATAATAGATGCAACAGGTAAAACAAAAACCAACCACGCAGGTGGCGTAGTGGGAGGATATACCAATGGGAATGACTTAGTGTTTAGAATAGCTGTGAAGCCTACTTCTTCTACACCTAAGACACAACATACTTGGAATTGGGAAACCAATGTTCAGGAAGATTTTTCAGTAAAAGGCAGGCATGATTTATGCATTGCATTAAGAGTGCCTGTAGTACTTGAAGCTGTAACGGCGATGGTGATAGCAGATTTGATGATGATCGATCAGCGAGTACCAAGAATTATTAAATAATTTAAATTAGAAAAAGAATGGAAAGCGAATTTATATATCATGTGACTACAAGTAACGCATGGGAAGAAGCGCAAGCTAAACAAAGCTATGTGCCAAAGGATTTCGAAAAAGACGGATTCATACACTGTTCAATAGAAAGACAAATTGAGGGTGTGTTAGAAAGATTTTATAAAGGTCAAACAGGTTTGGTGAAATTGAAAATCGAAAAAGCAAAAGTGCAAAGACCAGTTTTATTTGAACTAGCGGATGATTTAAATGAATTGTTCCCACATATTTATGGTCCATTGAACTTAGATAGTGTGGTTGCGGTGACGCCAATTTAAGCTTATGTATAGTGCAAAAATTAGTCGCAATTTGAAATATTTGATTCAGTCAATATTTTTTGCGTGCATGTTCATGCTAAGTGGACCCATTGAGGCACAGCAAATTTATTCGAATACGCTCACTACAGAGAATTATTTAGATAGTGTCAATATTAAGCGTTACAAACACAAGATTGATACCAATAGAATCAAGATTGAAATCAATCATATTGAGGGCGTATCTAGTTTCTATAGTAAGAATTTAAATGGCACAAAGACATCTACAGGAGAGCGTTTTTACAACAATAAGTATACCGCTGCGTGCAATTTATTCAAATTAAATACCATCGTAAGGGTCACCAATTTGCAAAATGGGAAGACTGTGCTTGTTAGGATCAATGACAGAATGCATCCCAATATGTTAAAGAAGGGAAGGGTAATTGATCTAAGTCAATCTGCCGCTAAACAATTGGTTTTCAGGTCAAATGGGCTTGTAAAAGTGATGGTAGATGCGATTGGCTATTCAAAAACGAACCCTAAATTGGACGAGTAATTGGGGGTATAAAAAATTTCAATAATTCGGCATTTAGGCCTAATTTTGTGAGACATTTAACAAACAATTTATATGAAGAAATTATTATTTTCTCTAATCGCTTTGGGTTTAATTATTTCTGCTCAAGCTCAAGATGGCATTGGCGGCAAGAAAAAAACATCAATCGCTTTAAGATTTAATGCTTTGGATTTTGGAACTGCGCAGCAAGTTCAAAATGGTTCGATAGGATCTGTTTTAAATGCAAAAAAATGGGGTCAATATGCATCTACAACTAAATCATTTGGTGTAAACTACACAAGTCAATATACCAATCAAGTGGATATCTATTCTAACTTAGATTTAGCTATTACGCGTTCTCCATTATATGCACCAAACGCAATTACAAGATCAAACGAAGATGTGTTGACTTCATTCGAGTCAGGTGTAAATATCAAAATGTTTAAAGGTGACTATTGGGTGAATCCTTATGTTACTGCTGGTTTAGGTATTCGTACTTTCGCTTTCAGAGACTATAGTGCTTATGCTCCAGTTGGTTTAGGATTACAGATCAAAACTTGTAAGGGTTCAAACTTAAATATCACAACAACTTATTCAACTAAGATGTCTAAGTCATTTGTGCCTTCTTACAACTACGGAATTAGCTATAGCTTCTTATTGAACTAAAACAAAAAATATGTCTAAAAAAGTAATTGGGTTGACCTTTATTTTATTTGCTTCATTGTTAACCAATGCGCAAGATCAAAAAGTAAATAAAAATAAGCCAGCTTCGATTGCTTTGAAAGCATCTATACTGAATTTTAAGAAAACCCCTCTCACAGAGGGGTTAACTGTTTCTGCACCAGCTGTAGGTTTGCAGTTCTTTAAAGGACTTGCTCCTAAATTGGATGCAGTTGTAAATCTGGATCTTAGTTCATTAAAATATCCCTACTACGTTTCTTCTAAGCAACCCAAAGCAACGAGTAATACAATCTATGCTGCTTTGGACACGCGTGTTCATTTAAAGTTGGCTAATGATGACAAGGCTTTAGTACCTTATGGTATCTTAGGTATTGGCGTCGCAAAAGATGCATCAAACTTGATTGCATATGCGCCAATGGGACTTGGTGTTCAATTTAAAGCCAAGCAAGGCTCTTTCTTGCATCTATTTGGCACATACAACGCAGAGGCATCTAAGTTGACTAAGATGCATATGAACTATGGTGTTAGTTATTCTTTTCCTTTAAAGTTAAAAGATAAAAAAGCGATTGCATTACCTACTGCCCCAGTTCAAGCAGATCAGGATGACGATGGCGTATCCAATGAATTGGATCAATGTCCTGAAAGAAGTGGTTTATTAAAATACAAAGGATGTCCCGTTCCAGATGAAGACGGTGATGGGATCAATGACGAAAATGACCAATGTCCTACTGCAGAAGGTACTGTCAAATATAGAGGTTGTCCAGTACCAGATACGGATAAAGATGGTGTTCCTGACGATCAAGATACATGCCCAACAGTAGCAGGATTATCTCGTTACAATGGATGTGCCATACCAGATACGGACAAGGACGGTCTAAATGACGAAATAGATCAGTGTCCAACTATTGCTGGCATTGCAGGAAACAATGGTTGTGAAGATCTACAACCGAAAGTCTCAACAATTGCAGCAGCATTGAAATTTGACATTGGTCAAGCTAATATCGCAACCAAATCATTACAAGGTTTAGATTCATTGGTACAAATTATGTCACAATATCCTCAAACAAGTTTATTGATTACTGGACATACAGACAATACTGGTTCACGAAAAATCAACGATCGATTGTCTTTATTAAGAGCAAAGAAGGTACAAACCTATTTAGTTAAAAAAGGACTTGCAATCAACAGAACTACATTGCTTGGAGTAGCAGATACACAACCTATTGCCGACAACAAGACAAAGAAGGGAAGAGCACAAAATAGACGAGTAGATTTGACTATAAAATATTAACTTCTCTTTCTAGTAATACACCAAATTTAGATTGGACAGACTCAATGATCGCTTCTGAGAATTCAAGGATGTCTTTTCCTTTTGTTGTACCATAGTTGACTATTACAAGTGCTTGATCTTTATAGCAACCCACTTGATCTTTGGTGACTCCTTTCCATCCGCAAGCTTCAATCAACCATCCTGCAGCGATTTTATACGTATTGTCGTCAATAGGAAAAGCAATCAATGAAGGAAATTGAAGGATAAGTTGATCGTATTGAATTTTTGTAATAGTAGGATTTTTGAAAAAGCTACCTGCATTCCCCAGTTTCTTAGGATCCGGCAATTTATTGGATCTGATATAAATGACTGCATTGGCTATTGACTCAACACTTGGATTGCGAATTCCACGCTCATGCAATACCGCTTTTATAGCACCATAATCTGTTCTTAATTGGGGCTGCTTTGATAATTTGAATAAAACTGAACAAATGATAAATCTGTCGGCTTCTTTTTTAAAAATGCTATCTCTATAACCAAAAGCGCAATCATTCTTTCCTATCGTTACCCATTCTTTCTTTACTGTATCGAAAGCGTCTACACTCAATATATGTTCTCCTACTTCTACGCCGTAAGCGCCAATGTTTTGTATAGGCGCGGCTCCGACTGTTCCTGGGATTAAGCTTAGGTTTTCTAAACCGCCCCAAGATTTTTGAACACAATAGCTTACAAAATGCGTCCAGTTTTCACCTGCTCCAACCTGGAGTAGAACTTCAGAAGAGGATTCCTGTAGTTTTTGAATCCCAGTGATTTCCATTTTAATAACTAGTCCGTTATATTGTTTGGTAAATAAGATATTACTACCAGACCCAAGCACTAGATAGGGTTGTTGATTTGATTTTGCCCAATCAATCGCATTGATTAATACTTCTTTAGTCTGTACTGTAGTGAAAAATGTAGCAAATTCTTCGCATGCAAAACTATGATAAGGTTTTAAGGATATGTTTTTCTGCAGCTTCATTTAATTAGGATCGATGTCTATGATAATTTGTACAGATTTATATCTAGGGTGCACAGCAATAAGGTGTATAAAATGCAAGAGCTGCTTTTTTGCAATTTGTAATTGCTGAGGCTGCTTACTTATTTTCACACAAAGCTCCCAAATATACTTATTCCTAATTCTGTTAATAATAGGTTGAGCTGGACCCATCACTGTTTTTTGAATCATAGGATCTAGTGATTTCAAAAAGTGGTTTGCAGCTTCTTCAGCAATATGATTTTCTTTATGTTTAAAAAGAATACTCATAAGTCTACTAAAAGGGGGATAGGCAAAATGTTTTCTGTTGTTGATCTCGAATTGATAAAAAGCCAGATAGTCGTGTTCTTTCACGAATTCTACCACAGGATGATTGGTTTGACTTAGTTGAACAATTACTTTCCCTTGGTCATTTTTTCGGCCTGCTCTTCCACTAACTTGTTCCATCATTTGAAAAGCCCTTTCATTTACTCTGTATTGATTAAAATTCAATAAACTATCTGCGTCAACAATACCTACTAGATCAACATTTTCAAAATCCAATCCCTTTACAACCATTTGAGTGCCCACTAACACATCAATTTCTCTTTTTTCAAATTGCTGAATTAAATGGTCATGTTCATTTTTACCTTTTATATTATCAAGGTCCATTCTTGCAATTCTTAAGTGCGGTAATGCCTTTGCAAGTTTTTCTTCAATTTGTTCCGTGCCAAAACTTTTTTGTTTGAAACTTTGTTTACCACAAGCCTCGCAGGTATGGACTACTGGATAGGCTGCGCCGCAATAATGACAAGAAAGGAGGTTTTTTCCTTTATGTAATGTTAAGCTTACGTCGCATTGTCTACAATGTGGGATCCAACCACAGGTTTCGCAAATGATATAAGGTGCATAGCCTCTTTTATTTTGAAATAAAATAACTTGTTTATCTTTTGCAACTGTCGCTTGTATTGACTCGAGTAAATAAGGTGTTAGAATAGCTGACTGGTCGCTCTGTTTTTTGGTATCCACAATCAACATCTGTGGTAAGGCACCTTCGCTATATCTTTCTTTTAAATGGTAATAGCCGAACTTATTTTGCATTGCATTGTAATAAGTTTCAATTGAAGGCGTTGCAGAACCTAATACCACTTTAGCGCCTAGTTGATTTGCATAATAGATGGCGGTATCTCTTGCTTGGTATCTTGGAGCTGGATCTTGTTGTTTATAAGAAGCGTCATGCTCTTCGTCAATAATGATTAAGGATAAATTTTTATATGGAAGGAATAGGGCTGATCTAGCACCTAATACAATTTTAATTTCACCTGACTTTACTTTATTCCAAATCTCAACTCTTTCATTAGGATTGAATTTAGAATGGTATATGGCGATTTTTCCTCCAAAATATTTTTTGAGTCGACGTATCATTTGTGCAGTCAAGGCAATCTCTGGAAGCATATACAATGCCTGTTGATTGGACTGAATGGCTTGCTCTATTAAAGCAGCATAAATCTGTGTTTTTCCACTCCCAGTAATACCATGCAATAAATTGACTGCATGTGTTTTCATTTGTTCTACAATGGAATCAAATGCTATTTTTTGTTGTGCAGACAATTGATGTAGGTCGGCATTGCCTATGCTTGAATCCAGGGCTAAGCGATCGATCTTTCTTTTTTCTACCACAAGTATACCCTTGTCAATCAATGCTTTTAATTGTGCATGTGCAGCACCTGATTTTTCTAAAAGTGCTTTTTGTTGTACCTGTCCCTCAGTTTTTTGAAGATGCAGAAAAGACAATAAGAGGGCTAGTTGCTTTGGTGCTCTGCTCCAATCATTTAATAGTTGTTCTAAAGATGTTTCGGAGGTATAATCAGGATGTAAGTGCAACAAGTTTTCAACTTTGATGGTGTACTTGTCATGCATTGTCTCCTCAACAGAACAAATACCTTTTTGAATGAGCTTGTTCACTACAGGGTACACCGATTTTTTGTCTAAAAGCTTCTGAATTTCAACTAAGCTCAATTGCTTCTTAATTTGCAATGCTTCAGAAATGATGTATTCGGTATCACTTAATTGTTGTCCATCAATATTGGCATCCTCATTTAAAACAAAAACACTCTCGCTCGATATTTTTAAATGGCTTGGTACTGCAGCTTGCATCACCTCACCTTCAGTACACATATAATAATTGGCCATCCATTCCCATAGCTGTAATTGGTCGGGAAAAACGATTGGGGCATCATCCAAAACACCTAAGATAGGTTTGGGATTAAAGCCAGCTGGTTTTTCAGTAAGGATTCTTTTGATAATTCCAGCATAACGTTTATTGGATCCTAACATCACTTCTACACGCATGCCAATCATCACCCCTTCAGATAATTCAGAGGGAATGGCCCAGGTATAATTTTTCGGCAGGGCTAATGGTATGATGATTTCGGCGTACATAATGGGGTACAAAAATACATCAAGAAGCTGGATAGTTTCGATATCTTCTTAAGCCATCCTCCATCATTTGGTGTACTTGTTGCTTTAATAATTCCAAGTCATCAAGGGTATAGTTGTCTACATAGACGGTGGGAAGATATACCACTCTATTCTTGCCTGGACTGAGGCTAGAAATACTACTAAAATGCATTCTGTCTATAGCGTCCACCATTAAAACTGGCTGAATGGGTACCTGCATCTCAATGGCTAGTTTAAATGCGCCATTGTAAAATTCTTTTAATGGTCTCTCCTCTGTCATGCTAAATGTGCCTTCTGGAAAGATAAATATTGAAATTTGTTGTTTCAACGCATCTTTTAAATTTCTAAGACTTTGAGCTCTTTTTTCTGGATCAGATCGATCAACCATAATTACAGCATGTCGATAGAATAAACCGAATAATGGAATTTTGGAAGACTCGAATTTTCCTAGCGGTCTTATGGGTTGATGCTTTAATTGGACAATAGGAGGGATGTCCATATATGAATTGTGATTGCCTACAAAAATATGTGGTTTGTGAAAGTGGTGTATCCCTTCAAAAATCTCTTGATGTCGAATGCCTAAAAATAAATACAATGATTTAGCAAAATAGCGGCAAATTTTATAGATCCGTTTACTGAAATTTTTCTTGCTAAATGGGAGTGTCAAAAACATAGCACTGACTGCTATAATACTTAACAATGCAAAGATGATTAAAGCGTATAAGCAATAGAGCAATTGGAATGGTCGTACTATTATTTTCATGTTGGCCACTAATATAATAAAAAAGGCCCGAATAGAAATTCAGGCCGTAGATTGCTTGCTTAAAAACCAATAAAATCTTTAAAATCGATAGATCGCTGCTACAACGATACTAGCAGATTTGTTCACTCCACTGCCTTCTTTATTGCTATAAATAGGATTTTTAGCAGTTTCGATACGGAATTCTGGAGTAAGGGTTAATTTGTTTATTTTATAATTTAAGGATAAAGTGTTGGCAAAAATATTGGTTGCGAAAGCTCCCGCTGAGAGCGCGTTTTTATCATAAAAAAATTCTGAACGATAGGTTAATCCAATTTTGTTGCTTGGGTCAAAGTTTACGTATAACGCATTGCTTTTCCAGATACTTTTTTTACCAGCAACTTTTGTCATGAAAACAGTTCCGTCATAATTGAGTGCCAATTTTTCACTTACAGTATTGGTCAATACAAGATCCCATTGTGCGAAATTTGATTCAATGCCGTTTTTGCCTCCTTGATAATTAATATAAACGACTGTATGATCATTGAATAATTTTTGGTTGAATTGTCCAATCAAAACGCTGTAAGGACTATTTCCATTGATATTGTCCGTGGGGTTTGCAATACCTAACATAAGGCCTGAACGACTATTGATAGCGATATCTGCTTTCATTCCAGTATGGAAAAATGGACCATATGAGAAGCCATAGGACATACTATAATTTCGATTCAAAGGGGCATCTAATAATTCATAACCAATATGCGTGCCCCATTTACCTATGCTTAGTTTTAATCTTTCTGTCACATTGTATGCAATATAGGCTTGTTTGATATTGGCTAGAATACCTTTGTCATTGTATGAAAATTCTTCGGCTCTTTTCCCATAACCCAAATCAACCGTAGCAAAAAAACGATCCCTTGTAAAATCTATTTTTGCAGATGCCATACCCAGTTGAACTTGTTGATTTGAATTGGTGAAACTAGTAAAGTTATTAGTTGCATCTTTGGCATTATTGAATGCGTTTCTGTAATACAAATCAATAGATCCACTCACGACAATCGTATTCAATTTTTTAGCTGAATCTGTTTGACTAAATCCTTGATGAGTCAATAAACAAATACTAAGCGTTAAATAGAGGTATTTAGTCATGCGTATGATTTAAGCTTTCATTGGGTTTCTGCCATATTTTTCATCATGTTGTGTTGCGTCAAGTCCTAATTCTTCCTCTTCTTGAGATACGCGAAGTGGCAAGATGAATGCAATCAATTTAAAAATTCCATAAGACATAGTGAAACTGTATACGACTACAATCACCATTGCTTTTAGTTGTGTTAAAAAGAATGCTGGGTTGCCATAAAACAAGCCGTCATTCCCAGCCGGATTCACCGCTTTTGAAGCAAATACGCCGGTCAGTAACATACCTACCATTCCGCCAATTCCATGGCAAGGAAAGACATCCAATGTATCGTCTACTCTTGATAATTTAAACGCATGACTTAGTACATTAGATATCACTGCACCAACTACACCAATGAAAATACTTTGAGGAACGCCTACAAAACCCGCAGCTGGAGTAATCGCAACCAATCCAACTACTGCGCCAATACAAAATCCTAGAACTGAAGGTTTTTTGCCTCTCATTACATCAAAGAACATCCATGCCAGTCCTGCAGCAGCGGCTGCAGTGTTGGTAGTAGCAAATGCATTCACAGCAAGGCTGTTGGCGCCTAGTGCAGAACCTGCATTGAATCCAAACCACCCAAACCAAAGTAAGCCAGTGCCTATCAATACATAAGGGATATTCGCAGGTGGAATTTCTTGTTGTTCTAATTTAGCACGTCTAGATTTTAATACAATCGCTCCCGCTAATGCTGCACAACCTGCACTAATATGAACGACTGTTCCTCCAGCAAAATCCAAGGCGCCCATTTTTAAAAGAAAACCATTTGGATGCCAAGACCAATGTGCCAATGGTGCGTAAACAAGAAGGATAAATAAAACAATGAATAAGATATAAGAGGTGAATTTGATACGCTCTGCAACGGCACCCACAACAAGTCCAGGTGTGATGATTGCAAACATCAATTGAAACAATGCGAATAACAATAAGGGGATCGTTAATGGGACCCCACCTTGTAAAACAGGTGCGCCATTGGCAACACCTTTAAAGAATAAATGAGTCATTGGATTACCTATAATACCATTGATAGATTCACCAAAGCTTAAGCTATAACCAATGGTGACCCAAATGATGGTCACTAATCCTGCGGATACGATACTTTTTATCATAGTGGAGATGATATTCTTACGATGCACCATGCCACCGTAAAAGAAGGCAAGTCCAGGTGTCATGATAAATACCAATGCAGTCGCTACTAAAATCCAAGCAATATCTGCAGGACTATAGGTGTTTGCTTCTCCTGTATAATTTGGTAATTGTGGTACAAATAAAGCAGCAACTGCCACCAAAATTAAAAGTAGGAAAGGGGCCCATTTTTGTACGATTGCATTTTTCATAGAAGAGTAGATATTAAATTTTATTATATATGAATAACGACAGATTAAAAATACTAAAAAATTGCAATTATTCTAATTATATTAAACATATAAAAAAATATAATACGATAAAATAAAACAAAAAATTAACCCTATAACTCAATGTAGTATTGATTATTAATCAATTTAGTAGCTCAATTATGTAAATTTTGAAAAATATAATTGTGGAAAAGTTTTATAAAAAAAGGGCCGATTTGGTCCTTTTTTTATAAAAATACTTGAAAAAAGTAAATATGTAAATAATTATAATATAATTATTACTTAGCATAAACACCATTTGATAATAAGCTACTATCTTTTGATTCCAGTAAAGAGGATCCCATTAAATAGAAGTCTACTTGTCTTGCACATTCTCTTCCTTCGCTTATCGCCCAAACTACCAAGGATTGACCTCTTCTCATATCGCCAGCAGTGAATATTTTATCTTGATTGGTTTTAAATTTTTGTTCGTTGGCTTTCACATTTCCTCTTTCATCTAATTCTACTCCCAATTGTTCAATCAATCCTTTAGCTTGTGGATGCATAAAACCCATTGCCAATAATACTAGTTCACATGGTATTTCTCTAAGACTTCCTTCTACTTCTTTAAAATGTGCTGGTTTTCCATCAGCTGAAGCAGTCCATGCTACTTCCACAATTTGTATCCCTTTGAGTTGTCCGTTTGCATCACCAATAAATGCTTTTGTTGCAACATTCCACAGTCTTTCAACTCCCTCTTCGTGTGAAGTGGTTGTTTTCAGTAACATGGGGTAGGTGGGCCATGGCATATATGCTGCTCTAGTCTCTGGAGGCTTTGGTAATAATTCAAATTGAGTAATATGTTTTGCTGATTGTCTATTTGAAGTGCCCACACAATCACTGCCCGTATCACCACCTCCAATGACGATTACATTTTTATTGGTTGCAATGAGTTCGTCATCCTCAATTGGTAAATTGCTGACACGCTTATTTTGTTGTTTTAAAAAATCCATAGCAAAGTGAACGCCTTTTAATTCCCTTCCTGGAATAGGTAAGTCTCTTGGGATGGTTGAGCCGCCAGCTAATACGATGGCATCAAATTCACGATTTAAATCACTTACTCTAATGTTTTCGCCAACATTTGCATTGCATTTAAAGACTACACCTTCTTGTTCTAAAAGCTGAATTCTTCTTTCAACAACTGTTTTCTCTAATTTAAAATCAGGGATGCCAAATCTTAATAATCCACCTGGTTTTGGGTCACGTTCAAATACAGTTACATGGTGTCCTGCGTAATTTAATTGAGCGGCAGTAGCTAATCCAGCAGGCCCTGATCCAATCACAGCCACTTTTTTACCCGTTCTATTGATTGGCTTTCGAGCTTGAACAAATCCATTCTCAAATGCAATTTCAATAATATGTTTTTCAATTTCTTCGATGGTTACTGCAGGTTGATTGATGCCTAAAACACAGGCACTCTCGCAGGGGGCAGGACAAATGCGTCCTGTAAATTCAGGAAAATTATTAGTTGAAATTAAAATATCATAGGCTTCTTTCCATTCTTTATGATAGACTGCGTCATTGAATTCAGGAATGATATTACCTAAAGGGCAACCATTGTGACAAAAAGGAACACCACAATTCATACATCTTGCAGATTGCTCATTCAATTGCTGTTCAGGCATTCGCTCTACAAATTCTTGGTAGTTTTTAACCCTTTCAGCTACCGGTAATTTATTGGGTAGCGTTCTTGTATATTCTTTAAATCCTGTTGGCTTTCCCATAGTTAATTTGTCTATTTTTTTCTACAATATTTTTATAGTCACGTGGAAACACTTTGATAAAATGTTTGGTTTGCTGTTCAAAATCTGCTAATATAAATTTTGCCACCGAACTTCCTGTTTTATCATAATGCGCAGTCAACATCTTTTGTAATAAAATGGTATCCGAAGCGTCAATTGGATCCAAGTCTACCATTTCATGATTACAAAGTTTTTCAAAATCATTTTTAAGATTGTAAACATATGCGATACCGCCACTCATGCCTGCAGCAAAATTTCTTCCTGTTTCGCCAAGAATCACTGCAATACCTCCAGTCATATATTCACAACCATGATCGCCAATACCTTCTACCACTACTGAGGCACCAGAATTTCTAACAGCGAATCTTTCTCCTGCTTTACCTCTGATATAAGCATTTCCACTTGTGGCACCATATAAAGCAACATTGCCAATTAATATATTTTGTTCTGCAATAAAGGGAGCTTTTTTATCTGGATAGACAATTAATTCTGCACCACTTAATCCTTTCCCAAAATAATCATTGGCATCTCCTTCTAATTCTAAGGTGACGCCTTTAGTATTGAATGCGCCAAAACTTTGACCCGCTGTACCATTGAATTTGAAATGAATGGTTCGATCAGGTAAACCTGCCTCCTTGTATTTTTTTGATATTTCATTGGACAAAATAGTGCCCACGGTTCTGTCCGTATTTTTAATTGTAAAAGTTGCTGATACGCTTGTTTGATTTTCTAAAGCAGGTTTAGCTTCTGCTAGTAATTTCCAATCAAGTACTTCAGACAATCCATGATCTTGAATTGCTGTTTGAAATAATCCAACTGATGCATCTGCTGGAGCTTTATACAACACAGCACTGAGATCTACATGTTTGTATTTCCAATGTTGAATATTGTTGCGCATAGTTAAGGCATCTGCTTGTCCCACCATTTCATTGATGGTACGGAAGCCCAACTCAGCCATGATCTCACGAAGTTCTTCTGTTATGAATTCAAAGAAACGAACTACATGGTCTGGGTTGCCTTTAAATTGTTTACGTAATTCTGGATCTTGCGTAGCAACACCAACAGGACAGGTATTCATATGGCATTTACGCATCATGATACAGCCTTCTACAACTAATGCAGCAGTGGCCACGCCCCATTCTTCGGCACCCAACAATGTGGCTATGGCAATATCTCTGCCTGTCTTCATTTGGCCATCAGCTTGTACGACCACTCTTGATCTCAAATTATTTTTAACTAAAGTTTGATGTGTTTCTGCTAACCCTAATTCCCATGGCAGGCCGGTATGTTTAATGGAGCTTAATGGAGAAGCGCCCGTGCCTCCATCAAATCCTGCAATCAATACTACATCGGCTTTAGCTTTAGTTACTCCAGCTGCAATGGTTCCAACGCCCGCTTTAGATACTAATTTCACATTGATTCTGGCAGCTCTATTGGCATTTTTTAAATCAAAAATTAATTGGGATAAATCTTCGATAGAATAAATGTCGTGATGTGGGGGAGGGGAAATTAAACCTACTCCAGGAGTGGAGTGTCTTGTTCTGCCAATCCATTCGTCTACTTTATCGCCAGGTAATTGTCCTCCTTCTCCAGGTTTAGCACCCTGTGCCATTTTTATTTGAATCTCGTCCGCCTCTGTAAGGTATTGGCTAGTCACGCCAAATCTTGCACTTGCTACTTGTTTGATTGCGCTACGCATAGAATCTCCATTCTCCAATTTTTGATAACGGATTGGATCTTCGCCACCTTCTCCTGTATTGCTTTTGCCGCCTAAACGGTTCATGGCAATTGCCAATGTGGTATGTGCCTCCCATGAGATGGATCCAAAAGACATTGCTCCTGTTGCAAAGCGTTTATAAATGGCAGAAGCGGGTTCTACTTCATCTATTGAAATGCTTGGTCTAGTTGGTTTAAAATCAAATAAACTTCTAAGTGTATATGCTTTTTCTGTTTGCTCATTCACCAATTTGGAATATTTTTTGAAACCTGCATAATCACCAGTACTTGTTGCATGTTGTAATGCATGAATGGTTTGAGGATTGAATAAATGTGCTTCTCCTCTTCGTTTCCATTGATAAAGTCCACCTACTGGTAAGCGATCTATTGGTGATGATTTTTTAGCAAAGGCCAATTCGTGTTTTACTAAAATTTCTTTTGCAATTTCATCCAATCCCATTCCCTGGATTCTGGAAGTTGCTCCAGTGAAATATCGATCAACCACATCTTTATTGATACCAATGATTTCAAAAATTTGAGCACCTTGATAAGATTGTAATGTAGAGATACCCATTTTAGAAAAAACTTTATACAGGCCCTCGTTCACTGCTTTGATATAATTCTTTTTTAATTTATCCGTATCGTAATCTGTTTTTAATGTACCAGCTAATTTCATGGCACGGATAGATGATAGCGCTAGGTATGGATTGATGGCAGTTGCGCCAAATCCAATTAAGCATGCATAATGGTGTACTTCCCAAACGTCACCTGCTTCCACAATGATGCCCACTTTTCCTCTCAATCCTTTACGGATTAAGTGGTGATGCACAGCGGAACATGCCAGTAAACTTGGAATAGCGGCATGCTCTGAGTCAATAGAACGATCCGTTAAAACAATCACTTCAAATCCATCCTCTACTGCGTCTACTGCATATCTACATAAACGGTCTAGTCCACGTTTTAATGCACCTTCTTTACCATCTGCTCTAAAATAACATTGTAATGTTTTAGCTTGGAATACACCTGTATCAATACTTCTAATTTTTTCCAATTCATGGTTATTCAATATGGGATGCTTCAATGCAACACAGTGACTATCCATTGGATCTTCAACTAATAAATTTCCAAGGCTTCCAACAAAGGTGGCTAAGGACATCACCATACGTTCTCTGATAGGATCAATTGGAGGATTGGTCACCTGTGCAAATAATTGTTTAAAATAGCTTGTTAAGTGTTGTGCATGGTCACTTAAAATAGCAAGTGGTGTATCCGTTCCCATTGAACCAATTGGTTCTTTACCTTCTAAGGCCATTGGTGTAATGATCCAGTCTAGATCTTCTTTACTATAACCAAATGCTTTTTGGTATTTAAATATTTGGTCCTGTTCAAGATGTGTAAATTGTATTCTTGGTTCAGGAAGTTCTTCTAATCGAATCTTGTATTGGTTCAACCAATCAGCGTAAGGTTGTGCGCTACAAATTGTATTTTTCAATGTGGTATCGCTAATAATGCAGCCTGCTTCCATATCCACTACAAACATTTTTCCTGGCTGTAATCTTCCTTTTTCTATTATGATGGAAGGATCAATTGGGAGTGCCCCAGTTTCTGATGCCATGATCACACGATCATCATTTGTTACACAATATCTAGATGGTCTTAATCCGTTTCGGTCTAGAGTAGCGCCAATGATTTGACCGTTCGTAAAAGAAATAGATGCAGGTCCATCCCATGGTTCCATGATTGCAGCATGAAATTCATAGAAGGCTTTTTTGACAGGATCCATTAATTCATTGCCATCCCAAGCTTCCGGAATCAGCATCATCATCACATGTGGCAAGGATCTTCCTGAAAGCGTTAATAGTTCAATCACATTATCTAAACATGCTGAATCAGATTGTCCAGATCCAACAATGGGTAAGACCATTTCTAATTCTTCTTTGCTAAAATAGGGTGACAAGAAGCTTGCTTCTCCTGATCTTAACCAGTTTAGATTTCCTTGTAAGGTGTTGATCTCTCCATTGTGCGCGATATACCTAAATGGTTGTGCTAATTTCCAAGAAGGGAAAGTGTTAGTGGCAAATCTTGAGTGTACTAAACCAAAAGCTGACACTGCAGTTTTTTGACTTAAGTCGGTAAAGTAATCACGCACTTGATGACTCGTTAATTGTCCCTTATACACAATTATATGCTGAGAAAGGGAGGCAATGTAAAAACCAATTGCCTCTTTTTTAATCGTATTGTTGATGGTATGTGTTGCGTAATTTTTTAAAATAAATAATTTACGCTCAAATGCTAATCCGTCCGTAATATGGTCAGGACGCTTTATAAAAACTTGTTCCATGATTGGTTCTACCGACAAAGCGGTTTTGCCAATATTGGTTTTATTTACTGGTACTTTACGATAGCCAATAATTTCTACACCTACTTTTTCAGCTGCTCGTTCAAATATGGCTTTACATTCTTCTGCAATACCTTTTTCTGTTGGGAAAAATAAAAAGCCAACACCATACTCTTTTGAGTTCGGTAAATGAATTCCTTGTGCTAAAAGTTCATTAAAGAAAAATTCATGTGGAATTTGAATCATAATCCCTGCGCCATCGCCCGTATTGGCTTCGCTACCACTCGCTCCGCGATGCTCCATGTTTTCGAGTATCGTCAATGCATCACCAATATTTTGGTGCGATTTGATTCCTTTGATATGGGCGACAAATCCTATTCCGCAGGCATCGTGTTCAAAATCGGGGTGGTATAATCCAAAAGGCTGGTGCTGTGACATGCTCAATTAATTTATTGTAACAAAAAGAATCGATCTTTTGAAAATTACAATAAAATGGAGTTTTTTCGAGAGGATTTTCAATATAATTACCAACCATTTGATGATTATCAAATATCAAACGTTATCGTTAAATTATTTCTAATAACGAACGTTCGCAATAGGGCTTTGGTTTGAAAATTTATATTAAGTCAATACGTAATGCATGCTCAATTGAAGGTGCATGCTCAAAGTGATTTTTCGGAAAAATTCCAAATAAGGAACTACCCGATCCGCTCATGCTTGCATAGATTGCGCCTAATTGATACAACTGCTCTTTGATCTGGGATAGGGTAGGCTCTGCTTTAAAAACGGGGGATTCAAAATCATTGAGTAAGCAATTTTTCCAATCACTAATTGGCTTCTCAATAATAGATTGTATGCTCTCTGATTTTGTATTTGGGGTCAATTGTTGAAATGCCCAAGCAGTTGAAATATGTTTTCCTGGATGTGCCAATACAAATTGATAGTTGGACAAATCCAAATCGATTGGTGTTAAAATTTCACCTCTTCCCTTTGCATGACATGCTTTGTTGTATATAAAAAAAGGACAATCGCTTCCAAGTTGACTTGCGTAGTCAATCAATTGTTGATTGCTCAAGCCAAGTGAAAATTGATTGTTTAAAATCATTAATGCGAAACTGCCATCACTTGATCCGCCGCCTAATCCGGCGCCCATGGGAATGTTTTTATGTAAATGAATTTGTACAGGAGGGAGTTGAGGAAAATCTTTCTTGAGTAGATGATATGCTTTTAAGCATAAGTTTTTTTCCGGATCTCCAGGAACAGCTATGCCAGATTGAGTTAAAATTAACTTGTCGGCAGGTAAAATTTCTAGTGCATCTGAAACTGCGATGGGATAAAATATTGTCTCAAGCTCATGGTATCCATCTGCTCTTTTTGCAATGATAGATAGACCAAGATTGATTTTGCAGTTTGGGAATTGAATCATCCTAGGGCTGCTTTGGTTCTGTGCGCTTATTGATTTCATCTCTGATGTCGATTGCGCGGATATAATCTTCTTGTTCTAATACTTCATTTAAAAGTTCATTGAGTTCTGCTAGTGAAAGCTTTGCCAAATCACTTCTTTCCGAAGTCTTTGTTATCGTTGTTGGAGCGTCAATCTTTTCTGTTTTTTCATTAGCCAATCCTGCTTGATCAAGTATGTGTTCATATACATAGATGGGACAACCAAAACGAACTGCCAATGCCAATGCGTCACTAGTTCTACTGTCAATTTCGATTGTGTCATTGGTGTTGTGACAAACTAATTTAGAGTAGAAAATACCTTCTTGTAAATCACAGATATACACTTCTTGTAAGTGTACATCAAATGCAGTCATGAAATTTTTCATTAAATCATGCGTCAATGGTCTAGAAGGATGCATATTCTCTAATGCAACTGCTATTGCCTGCGCCTCGAACCCCCCAATGACTATGGGTAATCGTCTCAATCCATTCACTTCTCCTAAAATAACTGCATAGGAGTTTGACTGGGTGATGCTATGTGATAGCGCAACAATTTCGAGTTCAATTTTCTGCATAAAATGATTTGCTTTACAAAGTTAAAGCAAAAAAAACATGGTTTTGAATTAGGCCTTTGTTTTTTGTATTGCAGCAGTTAAAACTGGCAAAATCTCAAATGCATCACCTACAATACCATAATCAGCCGCCTTAAAGAATGGTGCTTCTGGATCTTTGTTGATGACTACAATTGTTTTACTTCTATTCACACCAGCTAAATGCTGAATTGCACCAGAAATGCCCACTGCGATATATAAATTAGGTGCCACTTGAACACCTGTTTGGCCCACATGTTCATGGTGAGGTCTCCAATCTGAATCAGATACCGGACGGCTACAAGCAGTTGCTGCGCCTAATACTTTAGCAAGGTCTTCAATAATGCCCCAGTTTTCAGGCCCTTTTAATCCACGTCCACCACTTACTACAATATTTGCTTCAGTCAATGGCACTTCGCCTTCTACTTTATGGGTGGATGTAATTTTAATAGAGGCTGCTGGAATGGAGATAGACAATGCTTCCACAGTTGCAACACCTTCATGCATTTGAACGCCAAAGCAGTTCTGGTTAATAGAAACTACTTTAATAGGAGTGTCTATATTGATTTGAGCAAAGGCTTTTCCAGAGAACACTGTTTTTGTAACAGTAAATCCATTCGTTGTATTTGGTAAACTATTAGCGCCAGTAACAATACCTGCTTGAAGTTTAACTGCAACCGCTGGTGCGATTGCTTTTCCATTTAAATTATGCGCGAAAACAAGCACTGTTGCACCAGTTGCTTTAGCAGCATCAGTTAGTACTTGAGTGAATACTTTGGTGTCAAAATGATTTAAGCTCGCATCTGCAACATGGTGTAGTTTTTGTAAGCCATATTTTCCTAAGCTAGTTAAATCATCTGAAACTGTACCTAACATAATCCCCTCAGCTGAAACGCCCAATTGCTTGGCAAGTGCAGCGCCATATGATATGGCTTCTAAAGAAGATTTTTTAATTTGTTGGTCTGCTTGATCAATATATATAAGTACCATTTTTTTTCGATTTGAATTGTTTAGAATGCTTTTGCTTCTTCTTTTAATAATCTTACTAGTTCATCTACATTATCAGCAGCAACTAGTTTTACGCCAGATTTAGCTGGAGGTAAATCATATGCTTGAATAGTTGTAGTTGCTTGAACAGCAATTGGCTCAACCACTTTCAAAGGTTTTGTTCTAGCAGCCATGATACCACGCATGTTTGGAATTCTTTGTTCTGCCATTCCTTTTTGGCAGCTCACTATTGCAGGAAGGGTTACTTCGCAAGTTTCTTCGCCACCCTCAATCTCTCTTTGTATGCTTGCGGTATTGCCGTTTAACTGCATATGATTTGCTAGAGAAACAAATGGCAAATCTAATAAGCCAGATAACATTGATCCAATACAAGCGCTATTGTAATCAATAGTTTCTTTACCTGTAAGGATTAAATCATAAGCGCCTTCTTTTGCAATTGCAGCGATTTGACTTGCCACTACAAATGAGTCATTGCTTTGAATATTGATACGTATCGCTTCATCTCCACCAAGTGCTAAAGCTTTTCTGATAATCGGTTCTGCATCTGCTTCTCCTACAGTAACAAGGTGAATAGTCGCAGTAGGATCTTGCTCTTTAATTTCAATGGCTCTTACTAATGCATACCATTCATCATATGGGTTGATGATCCATTGTACGCCGTTTTCATCGAACTTTGTATTACCTTCGGTGAAGGCAATTTTAGATGTGGTGTCTGGTGTTTTGCTAATGCAAACTAATAGCTTCATAGTCTAATACTTTTTGGTTGTTTATGCAACTAATGCAAATATAAGATAAGATGCAACGAATTGAAAGAATTATTGAATTTTTAAATCAACAACCTAAGGATAACTTTTTAAGACATGCTTTGGCATTGGAGTATATCAAAATAGGTGACTTACAAAAGGCTAAAACCTTATTCACTGAAATCCTGACTGAATTCCCCGATTATGTTGGCTCATATTATCATCTAGCGAAATGCTTAGAGGCCTTGAATGAAAGAGAAGCAGCCATAGAGTGGTATGAAAAAGGTTTGGCGGCCACTAAATTGGCTAAAGACGACCATGCGCATAGGGAACTGCTAGCTGCCTATGAAGATCTTGTTTATTAAATCTTTCAAAAAAGTAGTGTTTTAATCAACGCTGTACTTGGCAATCCAATTTCCACTGTTTTATAAATCCAATCTTTGACTCAATTTCTGGTCAATAAATTGAAAAAAATGTTCTGGTTTATAAGTACGCCATGCACTGATCTCCATCAACTCTATGTATCTGTTTAGTTTACGCAATAAAAAATCATGTTGTGCAGCAGGATTAAAATTGATTAAAACTGCCCAGCCATCTTCATCTGATAATTCCTCGTATAACTCTTCGTAGTAATCTTTGTCCCCACTATGAAAATTAAATACGTTTTCGGCAATGAAGATAAACTTAATGATTCCTTCTGCCATTAATTTATCAATCACTTCACGCTTTAATTCCATGATGTCATTTTCAATGGTGTCATTCCATTCACCTATGAATTCAATAATTGCAAATTTTGAATCGTAATCAGTATATAAGATTTTTAGATACAATGTTTTACTACCAAATTCGTCCCATTGAGGATGGATATAATAATTGTAGACAGTTTGTGAAAACTCAAACTCGCTATAAGTTCTACCATAAAAAATAGACTTTGGATCTGCTTCTGCGGTATATAAATGTCGCCAATGATAGTAGGGTTCTATGTCGTGCATTTTACCTAGTGTTTGCTATGGTATTCAATCAGGCCATCCATCGGTGATTTAACAATCTTTCCTAATTCAATTTCATAACCTTCTGCTAATTGTTTTAAAACATCTCTGAATCCATAAGCCACACTGCCCACAAAATGGATAGGATATAACCAAGATTCATTTAGCTTATTTAAATGCGTAAAAAAGAAATCGTTTAAACCATCTTCAATAATATTTTCAATCATATAATGGCCTCTGTTTTCCACAAGAAAATCTGTAAAGCTCGCGATATAACTATTAGGCGTGGGTTCTTTATACACTTTGTTTAAAATGGCTGCACGATCTAAATTATATTTTTTCTCAAACATGTTCATTAACTCTTCGTCAAATGTTTTGTATAAAAAATATTGCAATACTTTTTTTCCTAAATAAGCACCACTTCCTTCATCACCCAATACATAGCCAAGTCCTGGACTGTTTTTAGTTATTTTTTTACCGTTGTAAAATCCTGCATTAGATCCTGTGCCTAATATACAAACAACTCCTTTTTGATCCTGACATGCTGCTCTAGCAATGGCCATTAAATCGGTCTGGATATCTAATTTTGCATTTTTGAAAACAGTTTTCAAAGCTTTTTTCAAAATAGCCACATTGTCAAGATTGCTTAAGCCGGTTCCATAAAAATAGATTGCTTCAACTTTGGTTAAATCTGTTTTTTTCTGAAATGTTTTTTCCACCAATTGCACAATGGCTTCAAGACTTAAGAAGTAGGGGCTAATACCAGTTGTTTTAATGGTTTGGCGCTTGCCGTTTTGAACCAATGTCCAGTGGCATTTTGTGGCACCGCTATCTGCAATTAAATAAGTCTTTTTCATAGTAGTTGAACTAAGGCATGAAATTAGCTATTTCATTTTGAATTGATGTAAATTTGCAAAGAATTCATACAATATGCAACAAAATCAGCCTCGTTCTACCCAGACAAGTTGGGTAACTCCAATCACTTATGCAGTTGTGCTTTTATTGGGCATCGGCATTGGCATTTTTTTAAAAGGGAGTTTCTCTATCGGATTGCCAGTATTTAAACAAAGTACGGCGATGGATGAGATCATTGAATTGGTTAAATCAAAATATGTTGAACAGGTAAATCTAGATAGTACACAAACTAAATTAGCTGATTTTTATTTAGCTCAATTAGATCCTCATTCAGTGTATATTCCTCCTGCTGATTTGGTAGAAGCAAATGAACAATTACAGCCCAATTTCAAAGGGATAGGCATAGAGTTTCAGCAATTTAGAGATAGTGTTTTTGTGGCTTATGTGATGCCTGGTGGGCCTGCTGCAAAAGCTGGATTAAAAACAGGCGACATTTTATTAGCTGCAGATGATACGGTTAAATTATCGGGTAATAAATTAGATGGTGAAGCCATTAAACGAAAAATAAAAGGACCTACTGAACAAAATTTAAAACTAGCGGTGTTACGCAATCAACAAAAATTTATTTTTAATATAACAAGAGCATCTGTTCCTGTGTCTCCAATCGATGCAGCTTACATGGTCTCTGATACCATTGGCTACATTAAAATTGACAAATTTGCAGATAGAACTTATGAGGCATTTATGCAAGCACTGGAACCTTTGTTATTAAAGGGGATGAAGTCATTAGTGATTGATTTAAGAGGTAATGGTGGTGGATTATTATCAGAAGCAGTTGCCATTGCTGATGAGTTGTTGGCGGGCAATAAATTAATTGTGTATACAGAAGGATTGCATGCACCAAGGGTGGATTATTATAGTAAAAGAGAGGGACTATTTGAAGAAGGCGGGTTGACCATATTAATGGATGAAACTTCTGCTTCTGCAAGTGAAGTATTAGCAGGTGCACTACAAGACTGGGATCGTGCAAAAGTAGTAGGAAGAAGGTCATTTGGTAAAGGTCTGGTACAACAACAATTTAGATTATCAAACGGTGGTGCCTTGAGATTAACCACTGCAAAATATTTCACTCCATTGGGGCGCAATATTCAACGTCCTTATCAAAATGGCAAATTAGCTTACGAGCATGATTTTATTGAAAGAATAGTGCAATCAAATGGAGGCGCTCAGGATACAGCATCTATAGGTAAAGCGTATAAGACGCCAAAGGGCAATACGGTGTATGGAGGAGGAGGAATCATACCGAATCATTGGGTGCCGTCAAATGAATTGTATGCGGATTCTAATTATGCGAAATTATTTGTAGAAGGCACCGTGAATGAATTTATATTGCAATATTATCTTCAATCGCAAAATGCATTCAATCAATACAAGTCGGTCCAAGCATTTGTTTCAGCCTACTCAAAACAAGATTTGACCAAAGTTTTGGATCAATATATGCGGTTGACAAATAAGGTAGGATTGCCAAAAAGTATGATGCAAAATTCACTTTTACAACAACAGCTTGTTGCTAATTTAGCTCGTTGCAAATGGTATAAACAAGGTTATTATGAAGCCATTAATTTAATGGATTCCAATTTTTTGGCTGCGTTAAAATAGGATAGCCTATATGATTTTTGTCATATTTAGGTATGAGTGGCATCATAAATGCAATCATGCCTACACAGGACCTTTGTCCTTTATTTATGCAAGAAAAATGCTACCACTGCGGGACTCAATGTGATACATCTATCCAAATTGATGCAAAATACTTTTGTTGCGACGGTTGCAAAATGGTATTTCAATTATTAGATGAAAATGGCATGTGTCAATATTATGACTTGACGAATATGCCGGGACTTGCTGCAAAAGGTATTTTCACTGGGGATAAATTCAATTATTTAGACAACCAGGCGATTCAAGATCAATTGATTCAATTTAAACAAGGTGACCAGGCGCATGTTGTATTTTATTTACCACAAATTCACTGTGTAAGTTGTGTTTGGTTATTAGAAAATTTACATAAAATCAATCCAGGAATTATTCAGTCTCAAACTAATTTTGAAAAAAAAGAAGTTAAGATAATTTTCCAGCCTTCCCTGATTTCTTTAAAGCAAGTAGTGCAACTATTGGCTTTTGTAGGTTATGAGCCAATGATACATTTAGGCGGAAATGATTGGCAAAAAAAGAAAAAAGTCAACAGAAAGCAATTGTATAAAATTGGTATTGCAGGATTTTGTTTCAGTAATATCATGATGTTGAGTTTCCCTGAATACTTATCGGATCAGGTTGTTGATTTAGGTAATCTTAGGCCTTTCTTTATTTATTTGAATTTATTACTATCCCTGCCTGTCTTATTTTACAGCGCAAGTGATTTTTTTATTTCTGCCTATACTGGTTTAAGGCAAAAATGGTTGAATATAGATACGCCAATAGCACTAGCCATTACAGTAACTTTTGGAAGAAGCTTGTATGAGATTTTGACACAAACCGGATCGGGCTATTTAGATAGTATGTCTGGGATTGTTTTTTTTATGTTAATTGGTAGATGGTTTCAGGACAAGTCCTATGATTCATTTGCGTTTGACAGAGACTATACTTCATTTTTTCCCTTGGGCGTTACGGTAATCAAAGAGGGAAAAGAAATCAACCTGTCTTTAAATGAGATCATCAAAGGAGATACACTTTTAGTTAGGACTGGTGAAATGATACCAGCAGATGCTATTCTAAAAGATGGGGTGGCATTGGTTGATTATAGTTTTGTGTCTGGAGAAAATGCACCTATTGCATTTGAAGCAGGTGCATTGTTATACGCGGGTGGAGTACAGAAAGGTAGATCGATTCATGTAGAAGTAGTGAAGCCTGTTGGGCATAGTTACATTACTGAATTATGGAATAGTCCAATATTGAAGCAGGGTAAAAATGTCACCCAATCATTTGTGCATCCTTGGAGCCAATATTTCACCTATGTGTTATTTTTGATTGCATTTTTTACAGGTATCTATTGGTGGATGGTGGATACGAGTAAAATTTTACCTGCAGTGAGTGCTGTGTTGATTGTAGCATGTCCTTGTTCTTTATTACTTACTGTGACGTTTACTTATGGCAATGTATTAAGATGGTTAGGCAAGGCGAAAATGTATTGTAAAAATGCTTCAGTGGTAGAAGCGATTGAAAAAGTGGACACCATTGTATTTGATAAAACGGGTACACTAACCAATCATGCAGCCACTAAGATGGTTTATATAGGGGTCGCCTTAACTCCATTAGAGCAATCAATGATTCGATCTGTTACAAGAGAGTCCCTGCATCCATTAAGTCAGATGATCTATCAATTACTTTCAGAAGAGCATGTGGAGTTGATTCAGGTTGATCAAATACAGCATAGTGTGGCAAAAGGTACCATTGCTGAATCGCAAGGCCATAGGTTGATCATAGGTTCTGTGAAACTTTTGATAGAGGAAGGGGTTGCAGTAAATACAGATTACGACCAGTCGGTTGTTTGTATTGCCATTGATGGTTTATTTAGAGGTTTTTACAAAGTGAATCACGCCTATAGGGAGGGAGTGTCTACAATGGTGCATCAATTGCGTTCAAATGGATATGATGTGCATTTATTGAGTGGGGATCATCCTGCAGAGGGTCAAAAATTGAAACTACAATTAGGTGTGGATATTCCGATGTTGTTTAACCAGTCGCCTACAGATAAATTAAATTATATCCAACAACTTCAAAGTGTAGGTAAATCAGTCATGATGGTAGGAGATGGATTAAACGATGCAGGTGCATTGCAAAAAAGCGATGTGGGTGTTGCAGTCACCGATCAAACCCATTTATTTACACCAGCAAGCGATGCTATTTTGGAGGGGAATCAGGTTACTCAATTATTTCAGTTTATCCAATATGCCAAAAAAGCAAAGAGGATCATTACATTGATTTTTATTTTATCAATTCTATACAATCTTGTAGGTATGTATTTTGCGACCCAGGCTTTGTTATCACCCATGGTTGCAGCAATACTAATGCCAATTAGTTCCATCAGTATTGTAGCCCTTTCGGCCTTACTTTCTTATAGCTATGCAAAGCCAATCCGTTACTAGTCTGTCATTTATGATATAAATCATTTTTCAGTTTGATAAAAGTCATAAAACCCCTGATCTATAGCAGATAGCTTTGCCCCAAATAGGTGTATGAGCGTATTTATCATTTTAATTATTACCAGTGTGCTAGTTGCAGGAGGTTTCCTAGTAGCCTTTTTATGGTCGGTAAAGTCTGGTCAAATGGATGATGATTACACCCCATCTATCAGAATCCTATTTGAAGACGAAGTAGCATCTAAAAAACAAACAAACAATAACCATTCAATTTAGCATTATGCAAGTAGAAAGTTTTCAGTATGACAACAAAACAGTGAGGAACTTTGCTATTGCCACCATTATTTGGGGAGTAGTAGGGATGACTGTTGGTTTATGGGTTGCATTACAACTTGTGTTTCCAACGACATTGAATCTTCAACCATTTTTTAGTTTCGGACGTATCCGACCATTGCATACCAATGCAGTTATTTTTGCATTCGTAGGAAATGGAATATTTATGGGGGTCTACTATTCCTTACAACGCTTATTAAAAGCGAGAATGTATAGTGATCTATTGAGTAAGATCCATTTTTGGGGATGGCAGTTGATCATTGTAGCTGCAGCGATTACTTTGCCACTTGGTATTTCTACCGCAAAAGAATATGCAGAACTGGAATGGCCAATTGATATTGCAATTACCCTAATCTGGGTTGTATTTGGATGGAATATGTTTGCTACAATTATTAAACGAAGGGAACGCCATTTATATGTGGCTATCTGGTTTTATATTGCCACTTTCGTTACTGTAGCTGTATTGCATTTAGTGAATTCATTTGAATTACCTATTTCTTTATTTAAGAGTTATACATGGTATGCGGGTGTACAAGATGCATTGGTACAATGGTGGTATGGTCATAATGCGGTTGCTTTTTTCTTGACTACTCCATATTTAGGTTTGATGTATTATTTTATGCCTAAGGCAGCAAATCGTCCAGTATTCTCTTATAAATTATCCATCATTCACTTTTGGGCTTTAATATTTTTATACATCTGGGCTGGACCTCACCACTTATTGTATACTGCTTTGCCTAACTGGGCACAAAGTTTGGGTGTGGTATTTAGTTTTATGTTGATATTCCCAAGTTGGGGTGGTATGATTAATGGACTTTTAACTTTAAGAGGTGCTTGGGATAGAGTAAGAGAAGACGTGATTTTGAAGTTTATGGTGGTTGCCGTGACTGCTTATGGTATGTCCACTTTTGAAGGACCAATGTTATCCTTGAAAAACATCAATGCAGTGGCACACTATACAGACTGGATCGTAGCGCACGTGCATGTTGGAGGATTAGGATGGAATGGTATGTTGACATTTGGTATTTTATATTGGTTGATTCCAAGAATGTATAAAACCAATTTATTCTCTAATAAATTAGCCAACGTGCATTTCTGGTTAGCTACTTTGGGTATTTTATTTTATGCTATTCCAATGTATTGGGCAGGATGGCAGCAAGCTTCAATGTGGAAGCAATTCACACCAACAGGTCAATTGAAGTATCAGTTTTTAGAAACTGTTACATATATGCGTCCTTTCTATGCAATGCGTTCTTTGGGTGGTTTATTGTACTTGACTGGAGCTGTTATAGGAATGGTAAATTTATTTAAGACCATCGGGAAAGGAACTTTGGTTGCAAATGAGGATGCAGAAGCGCCTGCGCTTGAAGCTACTTATCAGAAACATAATGGGGAACATTGGCATAGATGGATTGAGCGTAAGCCAACACCTATGTTAGTGATGTCTTTAATTGTGATTTTAATAGGAGGCGCTGTAGAGATGATCCCCACTTTCTTGGTGAAGTCTAATGTGCCAACTATCAGCAGTGTAAAACCATATACACCACTTGAATTACAAGGACGAGATATTTACGTAAGAGAGGGTTGTTATACTTGTCACTCTCAAATGATTCGTCCATTCAGAAGTGAAACAGAGCGATATGGTGAATACAGCAAGGCTGGTGAGTTTGTTTATGATCATCCATTCCAATGGGGTAGTAAAAGAACTGGACCAGATTTAGCGCGCGAGGGTGCAGGTAATAATAAGAAATCAAATGCATGGCATTTTAATCACTTGGATGAGCCAAGTGCAATTTCAACAGGGTCAGTGATGCCATCTTATGCATTCTTAATAGACCATGAACTAGATACTGCAACAACAGCATCTAAAATTAAAGCAATGCAAACTTTGGGTGTGCCTTATGCGTCTGGATATGCTGAAATCGCCAATAAAGAATTGATGGATCAAGCAAAATTGATTGCAGCTAATTTAAAACAAGATGGTATTGAGGTGGGTCCCAATAAAGAAATCATATCCGTGATTGCTTATTTACAAAGATTAGGAACAGATATCAATAAAAAATAACCATAAATAACAAAGCTATGTTCAGTTTTATAAAAAAATATACCGAGACGATGGAGCATTCTACCATCTATCCCATTTTTTCATTACTTGTGTTTGTGGTGTTTTTTGTAGGCGTCTTGTGGTATGTTAAAGTGATGGATAAAAAAGAAGTAGATACCATTAAAAATCTACCCTTAGAAAACTAATCACCTCCTAAATTTCAAACTATGTTAAATAAGAAATATATAATTATGATGACAGTTGCAATATTTGCAGCATTTCCATCCATCGCACAAGATGCTCAAAAAGCTGCCTCTACTACAACCAATTATATCGAATACTTGGTTTTGACTGTCGCTTTATTATTAGTTGCTGCAATATGGCTTTTATCGTCTGTACTAATGATGCTTTCGAAGAAGGTAGTGGAGATGGCAAAACAAAATAAGACCCTTGCTGTCATTTTAACAATCATTGCAGGGGGATTTGCGCATCCTGCAATGGCGCAAGATGCTGCGACTACTGCAGCAGATGCAACTACTCAGACTTCAAGCGCTTATTATGGTGGTTTGTCGTCACTTTCTTTTTGGACATTGTCTACTGTGTTAGTATTGGAGTTAGTAGTCATTTTTATATTGATCTATTTTATTCGTAACCTATGGCGCATATTAAATCCGGCTCCTGTGACAGTTACAGCAGAGGCTAAAATATCATCTGCTTGGTTAAGAAATACATGGGCTAGTTTAGATAAAAAATTCTTTACTAGGGCTGCTCCTATTGAACAAGAAGCAGATATCATGTTAGATCATGATTACGATGGTATTAGAGAATTAGACAATGCATTACCACCTTGGTGGAAATACGGCTTCTATATTACTATTTTTGTTGCCATTTTTTATATTTTGAAATTTGAGGTTTGGCACACTGGCATGAACCCTACTGAGGAATACAATACAGAAATGGCAGAGGCTAAGGCTGAAACTGACGCTTACTTAGCTTCAATGAAAGAAAATGTAGACGAGAAAACAGTAGTGATGTTAGATGCTGCTGGCATTGCAACTGGTAAAACATTGTTTACTAAAACCTGTGTGGCTTGTCATAGTCCAAATGGAGGTGGTGGAGTTGGTCCAAACCTAACTGATAATTATGCTATTCATGGTGCGACAATCCAAGATATTTTTAAGACGATTAAATATGGTTATCCAGATAAAGGGATGCAAGCTTGGCAATCTAATTTTTCACCTGTAGAGATGCAGCAATTGGCAAGTTATGTAAAATCATTGGTGAATACCAATGTGGCCGAAGGTAAAGCGCCTCAGGGAGATTTGATTAAAGAAGAAGCCGCTAAGTTAGCAACAGATTCAACTACTATGAATAATACACCAGCAAAATAATGCAAGAGAAGCCGAACGATACGAATTTAAATAACAAAGAACGTGTAGCATCATTGAAAAAAGAACTACTCGATCAGGATTTTCGTGACTCTGTAGGTACCATTAGTAAGGAAGGAAAAAGAAATTATATATTCCCTCAAAAACCTTTTGGGAAACTCTATAATTTAAGATCGTACTTTAGTTATTTTTATTTGATTTTGTTTTTCACGCTTCCATTCATCAAAATTGAAGGTGAACCCATATTCTTATTTAATGTACTTGAAGGAAAGTTTATCTTTTTTGGACAAATATTTTGGCCACAAGATTTTTTCATATTTGCAATTGGTTTATTGACTTTTCTGGTTTTTGTCATTCTATTTACTGTGGCATTTGGACGTTTGTTTTGTGGATGGGCATGTCCACAGACCATTTTCATGGAAATGGTTTTTAGAAAAATAGAATATTGGATTGATGGCGATGCCAATCAGCAAAGAAAGCTAAAGTCAATGCCTTGGAATGCAGAGAAAATCAGAAAGCGAATTACCAAAATAGTCGCATTTTTCTTGGTATCTTTTTTAATTGCTAATTTTTTCTTGGGTTATATCATTGGGATTGACAGGGTCGGTTTAATGATACAAGAAGGTATCTTTGTTCATTTTGGCGTATTTAGTTCATTGCTAATTTTCACTTTTATATTTTTCTTTGTTTACTATTGGTTTAGGGAGCAAGTTTGTTTAATTGTATGTCCATATGGACGACTGCAAGGGGTGCTGTTAGATCGTAATTCCATTCTTGTTGCATATGATTATGTAAGAGGGGAGCCGAGAGGCAAGTTGAGTGATCTTACAGAAAACAAGGGTGATTGTATTAATTGTAGTGCTTGTGTTCGTGTTTGTCCTACTGGTATTGATATTAGAAATGGCACACAATTAGAATGCGTTAATTGTACCGCATGTATTGACGCATGTGATGAGATTATGGATCATATTGATAAGCCAAAAGGATTGATTAGATATGCTTCAGAAAACAATATTTCTCAAAAAGAAAAAACTACTTACACTTGGAGGCTTAAGTTATATACAGGGGTATTGGCTTTATTACTTTCTTTTTTAGCTGTTTTGTTAATTACAAGAGATGATGTGAGTGCCAGAGTATTAAGAACTCCAGGTCAGATGTACCAGATGCTGCCTGAAAATAAGATTAGTAATTTATACAATATCAAGCTCACAAATAAGACAAGGAGATTGATTCACTTGGATTTGAAGTTGGAGAATGTAGAAGGTGAAATCAAGTTGATTAATCCAGTGGATGTACCTAAAGAGTCGTATTATCAAACGAGTTTTTTTGTGATTTTAAAGAAAGGGGTAATTAGAAAAAGAAAGTCGGAATTAAAAATTGGTTTATATCATAAAGGGTCACGAGTAGAAACAGTATCAGCTATTTTTATCGCACCATCTTTATAAAAAACGAATACAATGAAAAAGTTTAATTGGGGGCATAAGATTATTTTTATTTATGGGTCCTTTGTAGTGGGTATTTTGTTTATGGTGTATCAGTCTTCTAAACAAAAATTTGATTTAGTTGAAAACGACTATTATGCGGCAGAATTAAAATATCAAGATGTCATTGATGCGTCATCTAGAGCAAAAGCTTTAGGTGGGACATTGATTGTTAAACATGAAGCTGATTCAATCAAATTTATATTACCCGCTGTATTCAATGGAGTGAATGTAATAGGAAAGGCCCATCTATATTATGCTGCAGATAAACAACAGGACCTAAATTTTAATTTTGAAACTTTAAATGCTTACACTGCTTTTAAAATGGATCATCTTAAAAAGGGGAATTATACGATTAAGTTAGATGTAATCAAATCTGGTGTTGCATATTATTATGAGCAAAAAATATTCTTATAATGTTTTTGAATAGTAACTTTTTGGAGATTGGTTTTTTCATGGGTTTACTAGGAAGTGTCCATTGCATAGGAATGTGTGGACCCTTAGTGATGGCACTTCCTATTTTACATTTAAATCTATTACAGAAGGCGATAGCAACTATTTTATACCATCTTGGGAAAATAACAACCTATGGATTGTTGGGTCTGCTAGTAGGGGTATTTGGGAAGCAAGTTCCATTTTACAATGTGCAGCAACATTTAAGCATTGTGATTGGTATATTGATATTGGTATATGTAGTTTGGGTATTTTATTTGCACCCTAGAAAAAAAATTGGATTCTTGCGTATGGATAAAATACAGCAACCGATATTAGCCGCTTTAAGTAAGTTGTTAAAACAAAATCGTGTAGGATCCTTCTTGTTAATTGGTTTGTTGAATGGACTTTTGCCTTGTGGCATGATCTACTTGGCATTGGGTTCGGCTTGGGCGAATCAGTCAGTCATGCAAAGTGGCTTATTTATGGTTTTCTTTGGCTTTGGTACCCTGCCTGCCTTGTTATTGGTAGCTTTTGGTGGTCAGTTAATGGGTTTTGCATTTAGACAAAAAGTGCAAAAAGCCTTGCCTATCATGCTTTTAAGTATGGGATTATTGTTAATATTAAGAGGGATGAACTTGGGCATCCCGTATATCAGTCCATTGATTGAAAATGGCGCCTCAGTAGCGTCATGTCATAATTAATTTAAATGAAAAAAGAACTTTTCATACAGGAATTAGAATCGTTGATACGCACTTTGGATTTTATTCAAGAGGAGCAGGCATTCATAAAAAGGAAGCTGACTAATTATATTGATACACTAGAAGAGGCCATTCTTATACAATGGGCCGAAGAGATGCAACAACAAATTTTAAATAGGGAAGCGGCATTGCAATTGATCAGAAAAGACATATTATTACTTAAAGCAAGTGGTATTGCTGAACCATTATTGCTAAAGAAGGATAAACAGCAAGTTATCTATTTAGAGAACGAGTTTATTCAATGGAAGCATGCAATTGATCAGAAGTTGGATGCGGTTGATTCTGTAGAGCACTAGTTACAAAGATGTGCTAACTTCTTTTCCTCTAGAATGGTTATTTTACCTTCTTTAATAGAAATCAATTTCTCTGATTTAAAGTCACTTAATGTTCTTATTAAACTTTCGGTTGCCGTCCCTGCTATATTGGCTAAATCTTCTCTAGAAATGGCAATAGAAAACAAATCGGCATCTTGTTGGTCGTATTTTTTCTTTAAGGTTAATAAAGCATCTGCCACTCTCTTTCTTAAACTATGATAGGCAAGTGCAACTAATTGAGCTTCTTTTTCGGCAATATTATTGGCGAGTAATTTGATCACTTTTAATGCGATTTCCTGGTGTTGCGTCAATAAGTCTTCGAATTCTTTTTTAGGAATGATACGAATATTTGATTCTTCTAATGTTTCTGCGAACTCTAGATAGGTCTTATTCTCAAGCAATGCGATATGTCCAAAAAAATCTCCAGAAGACAGTAGGCTAGTGATAAATTCCTTGCCGGTTTCACTTGTTTTATAGATTTTAACTTTTCCGGATTCGATGTAAAATAGTTTATTAGGATGTTGGCCCTCTGCATACACAATTTGTTTCTTTTTATATTCAACAATATCATGTTGTTCTAATGCATGATGCATCTCGTCTTTCTTACCTAAGTCTGTAAGAATTTGGTACCAACCTTCAATACCTTTCACTGAATTAGATTGATTACGTTTAGCTTTTTCTAATCTAGTATGAATGGCGTTAATCAATTCTGCATCTGTAAATGGCTTGGTGATATAGTCGTCTGCGCCCATTTCCATTCCTTTCCTTAAATCATTACGCTCACTTTTTGCACTTAAAAAGATAAATGGTATCTGTTGAAGTTCAGGTTCTTTATTCATGATTTGAAAAACACCATATCCATCTAAAACAGGCATCATAATATCACAAATGATCAAATTGGGTTGATGTATTCTTGCCATTTCTATACCAACTTTACCATTTTCTGCAGTAATTACTTCAAATTGTGCAAGGGATAAAATTTCCGCTGTATTCTCTCTTAATGCCTCATTGTCTTCAATCAGTAATATTTTTTCCATAAACCAGGTTGATTTAAATTTGATGGTGTTGATTGGGAATGGAGATGCAAAAAATACTTCCAGCTTCTAATTGACTTTGGTAGTTTATTTTTCCTTTTAGCAATTCTACATATCTACCTACAATATGCAATCCCAAACCAGTACCTTGAATATTGGTCACATTGGTTGCTCTAAAAAATCTTTCAAATAGATGTACTTGATCTTTCTCAGGGATGCCCATTCCTTGATCAATTACCTTTATTTCAATTTGATCATTTTGGATACTAGTTTCAATTTTTATCACCTTATTTTCTGGAGAGAATTTTATTGCATTGGAAACTAGGTTAATGAGTACATGTTTCAAGAGGCTGGCGTCGGAGTAACAGAGGGTGATACCATGATTTTCATGAATTAGTTCTTGTCCGTCTTTTAATAAAACGTTCATTTCGTTGATCACGCCTTGTATGAATACGGTTAAGTCAAAACGCTCAAAATTAACTTCCACTTTACCTTCTTCTATCTTTCCTAAAGACAAAAATTCATTCAATATATCGGTTAAAGTTTTTACTGAAGATTTGATTCGATCAATATGCTTATCTCGCTTGGGTTGTTCTTCGGTTGTTTCGTATTTGGCCAACAAAGAAATTGAAGATAGAATTGTACTCAATGGTGTTCTGAATTCATGAGAAGCCATGGAAACAAACCTAGATTTTAGGTCGTTAACTTCTTTCTCTTTTTCAAGCGATTTAGTAAGGCTATCTTTTGAAGCCTGAAGTTCAATTAACGTTTTTTGCAGTTCTTTGGTTCTACTTGCTACTTTTTCTTCCAAACTAGTATTCAGCTTTCTAATCTCTTCTTCTGATTCTTGTCTTTTTGTAATATCAGAAATGAAAGCAATTACATATTTGGATTCTGCTGTTTCAAAGTGACCTAAACTTATCTCAACTGGAAATTCTGTACCATCTTTCCTAAGTGCACGCAGTGTCATGCCTAAACCCATCGATCTTGCCTGTGGCTTTTTGATATAGCCATCTCTGTGATCAACGTGCGCGTGGTGGTATCTTTGAGGAATTAATTTTTCTAGTTTTTCAGAAACAATTTCATCCACATTATACCCAAATAATTGATTGGCATATTTGTTTGACATGACAATATCTCCCGTCGCATTCACTACAATAATCCCCATCGAAGCTGAGTTAAAAAGCGCTTCGAATCTAAGGTCTTTGTACTGTTCTGATAATGGCATGAAACGTTAATTAATGATTGTGCAAAGGTACTTAGATTAAGGCAGAAAAGGCAGGAATTTAACGGTTTGAACTTCCTTTAAAACTGGAGCATATGCATTCAGTTTTTGTCCATTTAAGACCAATTCATATTTACTTAAATAATTCGCCGCCATTTGTGTACTGGTAAAATATTCCATCACATATTCATGGCAAATACGTTTGTCAAACTGATCCACCTTTTTTACCGCTTCCACTAAGTCTGTTAAGGAATTGCTTGTATGTCCAACAGTCGGCACTATGATTTCTTTTAAGGATCCATAGGGTGTGCCAAATACGGGACATCCAAAATAAAGACTTTCAATGATCGAAAGGCCAAATGGTTCGTTCCATAAAACAGGAAAAATTAATCCCTTAGAGCCTTTCAAAAGTGCATTTTTTTCTGCACCACCTTTCATTCCATCAAATTTAACACGGGGATCAAAACTGAGTCGTATACCTTGGTTTAGATTGAATCTTTTACCACCTATTACTCTAAGTGTAATTTTGGCTTTTTGAGCAATTTTAATGGCCCCTCTCACATTTTTTACCCGCCAAGCGGCATCTCCTAAGAAATGAAAATAGTTTCTATCTTGATTTAGTCCTGGATCTCCATAATCGGCTGGATCAATACCATTGTGTACATAAGATTCACTTCCGTATCTATTAGCATGATTTTTTGACACAAATACGGTGTTGATGTCTAATGGGTTTTGGTCATTGGTATTACCATGTAACGTAAAGATATATGGAATAGCAGGCGTTTCGTTTACCTTACAATTCAAATGCACCACGTCTACTCCAGTGGGTATTTGTTGATTAAATGGAATCTCATGATTGAGTACATGAACGCCTTTGGCAAAGTCGCAATAGGACCCTGCTGCAACCAAATAGGATACTTGGTGCCCCATTTGAACCAACTGCTTCCCGAGCCACCAAATAACTCTCTCTGTACCTCCATATTTTTGAACTGGTATACTCGTATTATTGACGATAAGGATATGCATACCCAATATTACGATAAATATAAATGCATGTTTAAACTTTGTTTTTCAATTTTTTGTTGATTTATGATTTCAGTCATTTTTTATGATAAGTTAGATCATGTCTTTAACGGTTTGTTATACGTAACTTTGTAACTATTCTTTATTGAATCTAGTTCTAAATCTTTTTTTACATGCCCAACAAGCAATCTGCATTCATTTTATTTTTGTTTATTTTTTTTACTGCTTGTCGACATGAAATTGCTGAATTGAATCCTGCTTATCAAGCAGCCATTGTTGATACAGCCAATGGAACTAAGCCAATTGATTCCTCTGGAGGGGGTTCAACCATAATTGATAGTACTATTAAAACTTGTAACCCTGATACGGTCTATTTTGCCTCTCAGTTTTTCCCTTTAATTCAATCAAGTTGTGCCATGAGTGGTTGCCATGATGCAGTTACTAAAGCAGATGGCATTGTATTAACTGACTATACGAATATTATGAAGATCGTAAAAGCGGGGGATCCTGTAAACAGCAAGTTATATAAGTCACTTGTAAATTCAGACCCCAAAGACAGAATGCCGATGGCGCCAGTTCCACCATTTACACAAACGCAAATTGCGCTTGTATATAAATGGATTCAACAAGGGGCTAAAAACAATGCTTGTACCAATACGAGTTCAAGTGCTTGTGTGACAACAAATATGTCTTTTGTTAATAATGTGTTGCCCATATTTGCAACCAATTGTAATGGGTGTCATAATGCAACCGTGCCAGCTGGAGGAATTAATTTAACTACTTTTGCTGGGACTAAGGCTGCCAGTACAAGATTGGTTGGTTCTATTTCGCATACTACAGGATATGTGCCAATGCCTTCAAGTACAACTAAATTAAGTACTTGTGATATCAATAAAATTGCTGCATGGATCAGCCAAGGCACTCTAAATAATTAATTAATGAAAACTATTTATACCATCTTTTTAATCTGTATTGCATCTATCACATTGTCTGCTTGTTTTTATGACAAAGCCGATGTGGTGTATCCTACTGCAGCTTTGTCTTGTGACACAACCAATGTGACTTACTCCAATCAAATTGTATCCATTTTAAACGCGCAGTGTAATTATTGTCACGGTGCAGCAGCAAATAGTATTGGAGGAGGTATTTACTTAAATACTTATGCTGCTTTGAAACCCTATGTAAACAATGGGAGTTTCTTAAATTCAATTTTACAAAATGGTAAGGCGTCAGCAATGCCTAGAAACGGCGCAAAAATGGATAATTGTTCTATACTTAAAATACAATCATGGATCAACAAGGGTGCTTTAAATAATTAAAAACAAATAAGGTATGAGACATTTAATTTTAAGTTTTTGTTTTATTGCAATTGGCAATATGGTGCAAGCGCAACAAGTTTTTGCTACTAAAACAGGACAGTTGTTTTTTAATGCAACGGGAGGGGATGTGAAAATTGCTGCTGTCAACAATCAGACAGATTCTAAATTTGTAAGTACGACTGGTCAAATCATATTCGGCGTCTTGATTAAAGGATTCAAGTTTGAGAATCAGTTAATGGAAGACCACTTTAACGAAAATTATATGGAATCTACACAGTTTCCAAAAGCCGATTTTAAAGGATATATTACCAATATCAAAGAAGTTAATTTTACTAAAGATGGAGATTACGCTATAAAGGTGGAGGGTAATTTGACAATTCATGGGGTGACCAATAAAGTGAGTACAGAAGGAGTAATGCAAGTAAAAGGGGGTAAGCCAAATATTGTAGGCTCGTTTAAAATTCCGATCAAACAATATGGAATTAAAGGTTCTTATATTGGAGATAAAATTGCATCAGAAGCCACTATTAAATTAAACTGTAAATACTAAATTTTGAAGCAGTTAAACTATTATTTATTCTTATTCTTTGTTTTGAATACCATTGCAGTTCAAGCGCAGGATATTGATTTATTCAGTGAAAAGGATACTGTAAAGGTAAAAGATATCACTACCGCAACGTTCAAGTCTAGTAGAGTCGTGAATGGTCAGTCCATTGAAAATGTGGGTGTAGGTGTGTTAGACTTTAAAATATTACATCGATTTGGTGCAATCAATCAGGGAGGATATGAATTATTTGGTCTAGATCAAGCGACTATGCGCATGGGTTTGGATTATGGATTGACAAAGAGATGGATGTTTGGTGTGGGAAGAAGTACGTATCAGAAGCAATATGATGGATTTGTAAAATTTAAAGTTCTACAACAACAAACTGGATTAAAGGAAGTCCCTGTTGGGATTAGTTTGGTGAGTACTGTAATGTATAAATCATTAAGGTCTTCGCCCAATGCACAATACATAGAATATAATACTGATAAAATAACTTATGCGCATCAATTGCTTATAGCTAGAAAATTCAATGATTATTTTTCGATGCAGATTACACCAACAATAATTCATTACAATTTAGTAGAAAAAAGCAGCTTGCCAAATGACTTTAAATCAGTCGGTATAAGTATGCGTCAAAGAATAAGTAAAAGAGTGAATATTACAAGCGAATACTTTTATCGTATAGATAAATTAGAAGGATATCATGACCCACTTACATTTGGATTAGATATTGAAACTGGGGGGCATGTATTTCAATTACATGTAACCAATTCTACAGGGATGACTGAACGTACTTTTATCAATGAAACAACTGGTAGTTGGTCTAACAAGGATATTCGATTTGGTTTTAATTTGGTTCGAGCTTTTACTTTGAAAAAGCCTAAAGCGTTGAAAAATATTTATTAAGAATTTATGGTAAAGAAACTACTAATTTTAGGTGTTATATTGGCCATGTTGATTGCAACTGCTGGTTACTATTATGTATTTGTTTATTCAGTAAAAAATCATAGAGATGTTAACAATGAAGCTGCAATATCTATTTCAGCAGCAGCGTTAACAAAAGCATTTGTAGAAAATGAACAAGCTGCAAATCAAAAGTACTTGAATCAGGCTATTGAGGTAAAAGGGGCTGTGTTGAACATTGCTTATGACCAATCCCTTCAAAAAACGGTATTAATGGGTTCTGAAATGGAGCTATCAAATGTGTTTATTACTTTAAAAGACACGTCCAAAGGCTTTAAAATTGGGGATACGATCCTTGTAAAAGCTATTTGTAATGGTTTTTTATCTGATGTTGTACTAGTTGATGGGGTGGTCAAACACTAATCATTTTTTTTAATATTGCTTTTGAAAAAGTCTTAACTTCAAAATCTTAATAAAATTTTGACTGCATGAAAAGACTTTTCACTATTTCAGCCCTGCTTTGCGCATTTATTGCACAAGCGCAAATTAAAGCAACTCCCGCTCAAGAAAGATTAAAATCAATTGACCAAAGAAAGCAATTGCAGAGTAGATCTACATTAAATGAAACTAGTTTCAGAAATATTGGTCCTTCAGTAATGAGCGGACGTGTTGTAGATATTGAGGTGAATCCTCAGGATCCAACTGAATTTTATGTTGCTTATGCTTCTGGAGGATTGTGGCATACACAAAATAATGGACAGAGTTTTGCCCCCATTTTTGATTCAGTAGATATTTTAACGATAGGAGATATCGCTGTGAATTGGCAAAATAAAATGATATGGGTAGGAACAGGTGAGGTCAATAGTAGTCGATCTACTTATGCAGGTTTAGGAATTTATAGAACATCAAATAATGGTAAGTCATGGGACTATCTTGGGTTACCAGAGAGTCATCATATTGGTAAGATTCAATTATCAGCTAAAGATCCCAATACAGCATGGGTAGCTGTGCTTGGACATTTATATTCAGAGAGTAAAGAAAGAGGTATCTACAAAACAACAGATGCAGGAAAAAATTGGAATCAAACATTGGTATTGGATGCTAATACTGGTGCCATTGATGTTGACTTAGATCCAAGTAATGAACAAGTTTTATATGCGGCAATGTGGTATCGTACAAGAACTGCTTCTAATTTTGAAGAAGCTGGTAAAACTTCTGGAATTTATAAAAGTACGGATGGTGGAGATCATTGGACTTTAATGTCTACACCTACAAGTGGATTCCCTTCAGGTGAGGGTGTAGGTAGAATTGGTTTAGCTGTGTATCCTAAAAATCCATCTATTGTGTATGCGATTGTAGATAATAACTTTCATCAGCCAGATACAGCAATGCAGAAATTGGCTGACACATCAAAATACGTATTAAGAGATTTTAAAGCCTTGACCGTAGATCAGTTTCTTGCTTTGGACGATAGAAAATTAAATGCTTTTTTAAAGTCTC